>Ga0070710_10000217_pt1 | contig 26878 bp, 19 predicted proteins | sample LARL52metaG_FD_65454 | JGI IMG/M metagenome (GOLD analysis project Ga0070710, IMG submission 65454) | Corn, switchgrass and miscanthus rhizosphere microbial communities from Kellogg Biological Station, Michigan, USA - LAR L5-2 metaG | ecosystem: Host-associated > Plants > Roots > Rhizosphere ...
CTAGTGAGCTGGTCCAGAGATTCGTCGGCAGTGGCGGCCGATCTTGTCGAGGATATGGTCGGCGGTGGCGGTCCAGCGGAACGGGTGTGGGTCGGTGTTCCACAGCTTGATCCACTGTTCGAGGGCTTCGCTGAGCTGGTCGACGGAGCAGAACACGCCACGGTCGAGCTGTCGTCGTTGGAGTTCGGCGAACCAGCGCTCGACCTCGTTGAGCCAGGACGAGTAGGTCGGCGTGAAGTGCAGATGGAACCGGGGATGGGCCAACAGCCATTTGTGGATGGTGGGTGCTTTGTGGACGGACAGGTTGTCGCAGATCAGATGCGCTTGCAGGGCGGGGTCGGTCTCGCGGTCGATCTGGTCGAGGAAGTCACGGAACTCCACCGCGCGGTGGTGGGGTGACAGTTTGCTGATCACCTTCCCGGTGGTGGTGTCCAGGGCGGCGAACAGGTCGATCGTGCCGTGGCGGATGTAGTCGAAGCTCCTGCGTTCCGGGACGCCGGGCGTCATCGGCTGGACGGGCGCGGCCCGCTCGGTGGCCTGGATGCCCGGCTTCTCGTCCACCGACAGCACCAGCGCCCCCTCCGGCGGGTTCAGGTATAAGCCGACCACGTCGTGGACCTTGTCCACCAGGTGCGGGTCGGTGGAGAGGGTGAAGTACTCGACCTTGTGCGGATCCAGCCCGAACGCCTGCCAGACCCGCCGCACCGAGGATGCGGACATGCCCACCTGCTTGGCCAACTCCCGCCGGGACCAGTGTGTTGCGCCTTCGGGCGCGGACTCCAACGTCGTGACCACCACCTCCTCGACAGCCGCGTCAGTGATCGTTCGCGGAGCGCCGGGCCGGGGCAGATCGGCCAGCCCCGCCAGACGGTCCCGGATGAACCGCCTGCGCCATGTGCCCACCGTGTCCCGACAGCACCCGAGCACATCGGCGACCTCACCGTCCGGGTGGCCGCCCTCGCACAACAGCACAATCCGCGCCCGCAACGCCAAGCCCTGCGCGGTCTTGCGCCGATGCGCCCACCCATACAGGACCCGCCGCTCCCCATCGGTCAGAACAAGCTCTTGCTGCGGTTTTCCAGCCATACCACCACTGTCCGCCGCTGGCACGGACACGCAACGACATCAGCAGACGAACTTCAAGACCAGCTCACTAGACCGTGTTTTGATACCCCGCAAGTCAGCGACGGTGGTGCGTCCGCGGTTGGGGGCGAGCCAGGTGTTGCGGCGTTGGTCGCACTCGATGTCGGCGGCGTAGTTGTCCGCGTCGCGCTGGGTGGTGAAGCCGGAGATCGAGGCGGTGTGCCCGTCGCCAGTGCGGTAGCGGGCTCGCCAGAACTGTGCGCCGATCTGTTCTGTCCAGGCCATGACGACCTCCAAGAGTTGATGGTGTCGTCCGTTGTGCGCCGTTGACTGACTGATCGCAAGTTGAGGTGGTCTACGCGGCCGTGTTCGGGGCTGGGGGGAGCGCCGAGTGGTCTGGCGGTTTGCGTGTCAATGACCATTCGTCCTGGTTCTGTCCCTGATTGCGTGATCAACTTGGTGGCCCTGCGCGAGAGCGACCCCGGCCTTCTGTGATCATGATCAGGGGTGTGGTGATCAAAGTCTGGGTGTGTTGTTGCCGCACCTGGATGGCGTTGCGGTGCAACGGATCGACCGGACCTCGACCGGTGTGATGATCTGGGCCGCGGTGAAGGCGCTGGACGCTGCCTGCCCGCGATGCGGGCGGCGGTCGAGCAAGGTGCACAGCCGCTACGACCGCAAACTGGCGGACGCCTCGGTCGCCCCACAGCTCGTCGCGCTCCGATTGCAGACGCGCAGGTTCTTCTGCGGCAACGAGGAATGCCCTGTGACGACGTTCGCCGAACAGGTCGACGGAGTGACCGCCAAGCACTCGCGCAGGACAGGACTGGCGCGCACGATGCTGGAGCAGGTCGGCCTTGCGCCAGCCGGCGCCGGCACTGCCGAGGAACTCCTGAGCGGCACGGCACGCCACCGCGACAGCGAACCGTGGCCCTTCCTGGCGCATCTGCACCGGCGCTGGAACGAGGGCTGCACCGACGCCGCCCGGCTGCACGCCGAGATCCGCGACCTCGGATATCGCGGCAGCCAGCGCAGCGTCCGCCGTTGCCTGCAACCGTTACGCGCCTCGGGCCAGCCCGCCCCCGTCGTTCCCAGGGGCCGAGCGTGCGCCAGGCGAGCGGCTGGATCATCCGCAAGCCCGCCAACCTCGACCACGACGAACAACGTCAACTCGGCCACATCCTTGCCCGCTGCCCTGAGCTGAACGCGCTCCACCACCGAGTTCGCACCCCTGTGCAAGTTCGCCCGCGGACTGCGTCAGGACTACAACGCAGTCGCCGCAGGAATCAGCCTGCTCTGGAACTCCGGCCCGGTCGAAGGCCACGTCAGCCGCATCAAGATGATCAAACGGCAGATGTTCGGTCGAGCAAGCTTCTTCTTGCTGTGCAGGCGAATACTGCTTACGCCACGATCGTCGCCGCCCCGAGCTGCTCGTTGATCACGCAATCAGGGGCAGAACCAGAACGAATGGCCATTGACGCGCATTCACGGAAACCGCGCCAGGTCGCGCATCGTTGGTACTCAGCCCGTACCGCGGAGCCGTTGTGCTCCTTGCCATCGCATCGACGTTCGCGCTGCTGGTACATCCGGGTTTTTCCCTTCCCCCGTTGGGGTTCCGGTCCCAGACGGCAACTGCGGCAACGCGGTGCGCACAAGTAAGGTCGCCGTGCCCCTTCGGCATTCAGGAGAGTTCCGGTGGCGGTCCGCAAGCCCAACGAAAGACTCCGCGCACTACTCGCACAGTCCTGTTGCAGTGGCGCCGCTCTCGCCAGGGGGATCAACGCCGTCGCTGCGGAGAGCGGTGAGCGCACCTCCTACAGCCGGGTCTCTGTGGGCCAGTGGCTGGCCGGTGCCATTCCTCGACGCCCGGTTCCCCACTACGTCGTGGAGGTGCTGTCGCGGCGCCTCGGGCGTCCGGTCACGCTGGCCGAAGCAGGGTTCGCGGAGACAGACGCGCCAGTCCTCTACAGCATCGCTGACTTGGCCGTGCCGGCATGGCCGGACGCTGGGGCGCTGATCGCTCGGCGGCTGAAACGACGCGGTGGTCAGATCAGGTTTGGGCGGACAGAGGTAGACGCGGCTCGTACCGCGCTCCGCGTGTTCTCCGGCGCCGAGCACGCCCTCGGCGCCGGTCATGTGCGGCAGTCGCTCACGCACTACCTCGAGACCGGCGTCGAGCCCCTGCTGCGGGGCACCTGCACGTCGGCGAAGATCTATGAGGAGCTGTTGTCGATCGCGTCGCAGCTGCACTACCTGTGCGGCTTCACCTGGTTCGACGACGAGATGCACGGTGGCGCGTTGCGCCACTACCGCGACTCGTTGTGTCTGGCTGCCGAAGCGCGCAACGCGGAGATGTACGCGATCACACTACGTGCGATGAGCGTCCAGGCGCACGTGCTCGGTCATCGCAACCAGGCGGTTCGGCTGGCGGAGGTCTCCTCCGAGACTCTGGTCAACAAGGCGTCGCCCAGTCAGGCGTTCGTCGTGGGCCAGCTCGCCGTGGCGAGGGCTGCGGCTGGCGAACGGCGCGCTGCCGTGGCCGACCTGTGCAGAGCTGAGCGCCACTTCGAGCGGGTCGCTGACTCTCAGGTCATCGGGGCGCACCACACGGCATCGCTCGCGCATCAGCGAGCCGCGGTGTGCGCCGGACTGCGTGACCGGGACGGCGCGACAAGAGCTCTCCTGGAGTCGATCCGGCACCGTCCATCCACCGAACTGAGGTCGCGTGCGATCACGCTGGCGACACTGGCCGAACTGCAGCTGGGCTCTGGTGAGCTCGACCTGGCCGTCGACACCTGGCGTCGATTCCTCGACACTTGCCCCCTGATCAACAGCGGTCGCGTGACGAAGGCAGTGGCCGACATGCGGTCGATGCTGCGTCCACACCGCCGCAATCAGGGCGTCGCAAACCTGCTTGCGCTGTCCGCTGAACTCCGTGACCGCCGCAGGATTTGAGACAACTCAGAGTTATCACCCTGGACACATCGGTTCGAAATATGAGCTGTCCGGCAACTTCTGGCGATCGAATTTGAATCGAATAGGCGTCCTCACGGGATCTCGCCGTGAACGAACACCGAATCGGGTGAACGCCTGTTCACCGTGCCGCGTAGATTCCCGCTTCACGACTGTCACCCCTTCGCCAGGCAACTACTATCTGTCAACAGGAGATTACGGTGAGGAACTGGAGTGCTTGTGAACAGATCCGTCGAACGATGCGAATTTCCCACCAGTGGCACGGTGCCCCATGAACTTCGCGTTGGAACGTTTCTCCACCCCGAACGCGGTCTTGTCCGGTCTTCGGCCACGCCGGTTCTCATGGCCAGCCTGCGCCGCACGGGTCACAACGCCGTCCGCGCGAGCCGGCCGTTCGAGGTGTGTGCCGACGCCCAGAACGGCGTGCTGTTCGCCGCGTCCTATCTGGATCGCGACGGACGTGCCGTCGGTTTCTGCATCGCCGCGCACGCCTCGGACAAAGTGGGGTTGCAGGCAGCACGGGAGACCGTGAACTCGTGGTCGGCGGTGTGGCGCACGCGGCGCGCTGTGGTGGCGTCAACGGGCCCGGGGTGCCGCGACGACGAGGGGCACAGCTGTCAGCACCTCATGACCGCGCGAGCGGAGATGCGGGTGTTCGCGGAACGGGGTGATCAGATCGTGGTGATCGGGCAACACGGGCATTCGATGTTGGCCGCGCTCCTCGACGATCTGGCCGCCGACGTGGTGGTGATCGGCTCGGACGACCACATCGGCCACCAGCGACTGGACCCTGATCGCGTGTCCTATGTCGTTCAGCCGGGCGTTCTGATCGAGGACGCCGCACGGGTCATCGCCACCCTGCGCGCGCTCTACCCGCGTGTGCGAGGCGCGCATCCCGACGGGCTCTGTTATGCCGCGTCCGACCGCGCCGCCACGGTCAGGGCCGTGGCGGCGTCCTGTGACGCCACGTTCATCCTCGGCGAGGTGACACACCCTGACATCCTCGATCCTTTCCGGCTTGCCGCCGCCGAGGAGACGCAGGTCCACGTCATCGACGACACAGCGCAGGTCCGGCCGGCCTGGATCGCGGGCGCCGCGAGCATCGGCATCGTCCCCACGCCGTCGGCGTCACCAAGTCTGGAGCACGAGCTGCTCGATCTCTTCTCCGGCCTCGGGCCGTTGTCGATCGCGCGCCGACGCCTGATCACCGACGTGCTGACCTCGTGGGACGGCCACCGCGTCGCCGCACCACTCTCTCCGTGAACAACATCTGTTGCGCACAACGAAGTTGGCCGTCACCACGTGCTTCTCGTCCTAACGTTCACCGGGAACCCACGGTGGAGGAGACGGACACGTGCACACCGACGTCGACGTGACGGAATTGGTCGAACAGCGGTGGGGCGCTTTGCTCGCGCGGATCAGCAGAGCCGCTGACCACCGGCAACTCGCTGGCGAGGTCGTACCTCGGGAATTCTTCGCGATGGCGGGCGCCTCCGGGCTGATCGGGTATGCCTTCCCCCAGGACATCGGAGGGGGAGGAGCCGATCTGCGGACGTGGGGCGCGGTGATGGAGGAGCTCGCGCGAGTGTGCGACGAGCCCGCCTTCCCGATCGTGATGAGCATGGGCACGGGCGTGGCCAGCGTGCTGCAGGCCTGCGGCAGATCGGATCTGGTCGAGCACTACGTCAAACCCATCGTCCGCGGTGAGCGGACGGCCACCCTGGCGTTCTCCGAGGACGCCGACCCGTTCTCGATGCGGACCGAACTGCGCCGTACCGGAGACAGGTATCTGTTGTCCGGAGCGAAGGACTTCATCACAGGCGCGACGACCGCCGACGTCTTCCTCACCTATGGTCGCGACGAAGCCGGTCGGGTCGTGGGCTGCCTGGTCCAGTCCGACGATGACGGGGTCGAGGTGCTTCCCGCGTCCGGCCTCGGCTTCCGCACCAGCGGCATGGGCAGGATGGTGCTGCGGGACGTGCAGATCCCTGCGAACCGTGTCCTGGGCACCGACGGTCTCACGCACGCGCAGCGCTATCTGAACCACCGTCGGCTGATTCTCGCCTGCCTGGTCACCGGCATGATGCGTGCCCTGCTGGCGCGATGTGTCACCAGGCTGCGCACGACCGTCCGTCACGGCGGGCCTGTCACTGAGCTGCCCAACGTCCAGGCGGCGATCGGCCGGATGCACATCGCTGTCGAGACGACCAGGGCCGTCGTGTCCTCGACGCTCGCCCGAGTAGCCGACGGCGTCGTCGACCCCGTGTTCGACGTAGGCATCTCCGCGGCGAAGCACTTCGCGACCGAGCAGGCGCTTTTCCTCGCCACCCAGGCGTTTCGCGTGCTGGGCGGCCACGCCTACTACGGCGATCCCCGCTACGGAATCTTCCTGCAGGACTGTGTCGCGCTGTTGTGCGCCGCCGGAACGCAGGAGCTCATCGAGGTCAACATCGGTGCCCTGGTCACTGCGGGCCTGGGTGAGCCCACCGAGAAGAGCGAGGTTTGACATGACATTCCGGTTCACCGGTCTGCTGCTGCGCTTCGTCGGGTACCAGCGCACGACCGAGATCACAGCCACGAACCTGGCGGACGCGCTTCGCCAACTGCGCGAGAGGTTCCCTCAACTGAGGCCCGTGCTCTGGGACGAGTCGGGAAGTCTGATCAGAGTGCATCGGCTGCTGCTCAACGGAGAGCTCCTCAGCAAGCCCGACGACGACGTGCCCCTGCGCGACACCGATCAGATCGAAGTCCTGACCGCCATTGCCGGAGGCTGAGCCGATGCGGCAGGTCGAGTTCACCCAACCCGTCACGACGACCCAGTTCAGCCCTCTGCAACTGCGCCCACGGACCCTGCTGAGCCTGATGAGCGAAAGCTTCGCGCGGTGGACGGCCGCGCACCTCGTGCCGTTTCCCGCTCTGGTCGCCGAACACGGCACTGCCGTCGTGGTGCAGTCGGTCGGGATCGACTACGCCGCACCGGACCTGCGGTTCGACGAAAGCGCGTGGATCACGGTGCGTTGCACGATGAGTGCGGATCTGACCGGTGACCGGCTCTGGATGTGGGTCGACTACCTCGCGACCGGTCGACTCGCGGCCAAGGGCACACTGATCGTGCGCGTGGTGCGCTTGGCGGACAAGGGCAGCCTCGCCGCGCGCCCCGGCCCGTTGCCCGGCCACCTGCTCGCCATGTTCGCTCCCGGCGAGATCCGGGAACTGGACGCGCGGCAACCGGCGCGAGACGCCGAGTCGTGGCCTTCTGTTGGCAATCCCGCACTGACGTCGTCTTGGAGCACCGTGCTGTGCCGCAGCCACTGCGAGGTCGCCGACCAGTGGTCGTTCATCGAAATGGTGGAACTGGTCACGCACGCCAGAGAGCGTCTGTTCACAATGGACGTCTCCGAATCGGCGCGGGTCGCGGTGGCAGCACCGCTGCGGTCGTTGCGGGCGGTCTTCCGGCGTCCCATGTTCCTGTTCGACGAGTGTCAGGTGGACACCACCGTGTGCACCGCGGTCAACGGCGACAGACCCGTTGTCCATCACGAGGTGCGCGGTGCGGGCAGGGATGCGGTGCATCTGTCGGTGTGGGAACAGCTCGATCCGCTCGACACCTGACCGGAGGAATGATGTCACGATCGCAAGCCCGGCTGCGGGACAGCATGCCGCGGTGTCTGCAGCCACAGGCATCCACGATGACTCGTCGCAGACTCACCCCGCTGTCGCGCACCCCGCTGACCGGCCGCATCGGCGAGGCGCTGCACCTCGCGGCCGACCGTTGGCCACGCCAGGTCATCGCGACGGACCGTCCGGCGGGCATTGATCCCTGTGGTGCTCTCACCCGGACGTACGCGCAATGGGCGCACACCGTGGACGCGGCCGCGGGCTGGCTGCACGAGCTCGGTGTCCGGCGGTGGGACAGGGTCGCGGTGCTGAAGAGCAACCACTTCGACATCTCGGTGCTCGCCTGCGCCACAGCGAGGTTGGGAGCGGTGCCTGCACTGCTGTCCGGTGCCTACGGCCCCGAGATCGCCCGCACCCTCCTGGCGCGATTGGACCGGCCTTTCCTCGTGACCGACCGGGCACACGTGAAGGACTGCGGCATCGACCAGGACACGGTGACCCGGCTGACCGAGCGCACCGTGTGCGTCGACGGCCCGCAAGACCGTCCCGATCTAGTGGACCTCGACGACCTGCGTGGTGCGGCGCCACCCGCTCCGGCCTTCCGCGCCGACGACGAGGCGATGATCATCACGCACACCTCGGGCACCACGGGCATCCCCAAGCTCGTGGTCCACACGGCCGAGTCGGAACGGTCCATCGCCCTGATCGAGTCGGAGCGGTGGCCGGTGATCGGCATCCGGCCGAGCGACGTGTGGGCCTACGCCGAGCCCTTCTGGCACGAGCGGCAGACGCACAACCTGTTGTCGCTGACCGCGATCGGTCCCCGGATGCTGACGATCTCCGATCCGCTCGCGCCGCAGGTGCGCGACCTGCTGGTGGCTCACCGGCCAACGCTCGTGGAGGCGTTGCCGAACACTTTCCTGGCCTGGGAGCGCATGGCACGCGATCCGGCACGGCCGTTCGGCCGGGTTCGCGAATACATCAACTCCTTCGACGCCATCCACACGCGCACGATCCGCACGTTCCTCGACGCGAGTGACCGGAGAATGCCGATCTGGTTGCAGGCCTGGAGTCAGAGCGAGAACGGCACCCTGCTCATGCGCCCGTACGTGCGCTGGTCGGTCCGCCGCAGGGGCCGGCGCCCCGCACCCACCCAGCTGCTCGGCTGGCCCGTCCCGGGATTCGGCCGGATCCGCACCGTGGACCCGGTCACCGGCGAGCCCACCGAACGAGGGAGGCCGGGCCTGGTCCAGATCGCGCAGCCCGGGCGCTGTCTTGCCTACGTCGGCGAACCGGAGCGTCACGCCGCGAAACGCGACGGTCGTTGGTGGCACACGGGTGACTTCGGAGTCATCAACCGGCTGGGGGCTCTGCGGCTCGTCGACCGGGAGATCGATCGCCTGCTCGACGGGAGCGCGATTGAACTGGAAGACGTCCTGCTGGACCGGCTCGTGCACACGACCGAGGTGATCGTGCTGCCCGTGGACGGACAACGACCGGTCCCTGTCGTCAGCACCGCGGACGACGTGCCGTTGGACATCGGCGAATGGCGACGGGCGACGGCCGACCTGCCCGCGCTGGCCGATCCGGTCCAGATCCGGTGGGAGGACTTTCCCAGGACGGGGACGTGGAAGGTCCGGCGGGTGGAGCTGCGGGAGCGCCTGATCCCCGGCAGTCGGCCGCACGGCCGTGGCAGCTGGACCTGATCTTCTCCCACCGGCTCGGCCCCTGCCCGAAGGACAGGGGCCGAGCCGCACGCGTGACAGGTCAGCACGACGCCGAGAGCTGCGCCGCGGTGGCTGTAGAACCGGGCAGGAGCAGCGCGTCGGCCAGCGCCACCATGTCGGGGTGAATGCGTTCACACAGCAGGTTGAGCGCAACGGGAATCATCCGCACCTGTTGTGCTGTCAGCACCTCCTCGGCCAGGTACCAGCCGGAGTTGCTCTCGATGTGGCGCAACGCGAAGAACGACGCGAGCCGCGCCACCGTTTCCTTGGCGCGGCCGTCGCGCATCCGATCCGCGTCCGCCAGCAGCGTTTCCAGCGCCAGCCGGGTGACATGCGCCTCGACGAGCTCCGAGGCCAGCCAGCTGCGGTTGTTCCACGCCTCGAACGGTGGCTGCCCGCGCCGGACCGCGGTGCGCAGGCCGTCCGCGAGCGTCTCCTGCAGACCCCGTTCACGCAGGGCGATCAGGTCGAGAGCGATCTGCGGCTGTGCGATGTCCCTGCGGTTGGGCTGTGTGATCCGCGGCGACGGCGGCCGGTATGCCGTGCCCGCCGCCATGGCCTTGGCCGCCTCCAGGGTGATGAGGCGGCTGTCGCCCGCGGCCGGGCCGAGTACGTGTCCGAGCCCCAGATAACCGGCGAACCTGTTGACACCGAACATGCCGTGCGCGCCGCACCGCTGCGCGCACTCGCTCGCGATCCGTTCCGCCGCCGTCCCACACTGTGCCTTCACCAGTCCGACGGTGCGCGTGAACCCGGCGCTCCAGCTGGGGTCAGGGTCGTTCCCGGCACCGTTCCACGTCTGCTTCACCCGGTTGACGAGGCTCGTGAGCGCGTAGGCCTCGGACAGCGCGCCGACCAGCGGCAGTTGCTGACTGCGGTACGCGAGCACCGGTTGCTCGGGTGCGCTGCGGGACAGGGTGTGCCGATCGGCGGCGAACCGGACCGCCAGCGCGGCAGTGGTTCGCACCACCGCGGCGAGGGCGGACCCGCACGCCACCCATGCCCTGTGCCGGACGTCGAGCGAGCGCAGCAGCCGCTCCTCTGGCCCTCCCAGCGGGTCGTGGAACCGGCCGTCGGACTCCAGCCGTGCGCTGTCGTGCAGGAGGCTGCGCGCGGGGAGCCGCACCCGGTCGAACGTTATGGCGGCGTAGTCCAGCGGGAGGAGCGGCGCCTCGGGCAACGGGGTGATGCGGATTCCTGGTCGCAGCCCGTTCTCGTCGCGGATCGGCAGGACGAAGCCGAAGACGCCGCGGTCAGCGCCCGAGGCGATCAGGCGTGCGTAGACGACGCCCAGTTTGCGAACCCCGTCCAGACCGACGTTCGGCATGAACTTGGCGGCCGCGTCGTCGGGTGTGTCCAACACGAACTCGCCGGTGAGCGGGTCGTGCACCGCCTCGGTTCTGATGCCGATGTGGCTGTTGCCCCGGCCGGCCTCGGTGACCAGGAGCGAGCCGAACGACTTCAGCGAGTCGAGCTCGCCGATCCAGTCGGCGATGTCGTCCCGGCCCGCGCCGAACTCGTCGATCGTCCCCAGCCCCAGACAGGTGTGCAGGGTGGTCGCGAGGAACAGCGAGGGACTCGTCACCGCGCACCATTCGAGTGCGGTGAACAGCCGCGGCGCGTCGGCCAGCAGCTTGCTCACCGGACCCAGCTGTTCGCCGAGCCGGTGCAGCCGACGGTAAGTGAGGCGGCACTGTTCCTCGTTGCCGAGGCCGTCGTGATGATCGAACAGGGACTCGGCGGAGAGCTCCGCGAGCAAGTCCGAAGTGGATTGATCGGTGGTCGCGTGTACGAGTGCGCGTAGATCGTGCTGTGCGATGTCGTCCATCGTTACCTCTCCTGCTCACCGGCCGGCGGCGGACGCGGCGGTGAGCCGGCCGCTCGTCGACCACTCGAGACCGTTCATCCGCACGAGGACGGTGCCGTCCGGCGCAAGCGCGTGCACGCCGTCGCGGTCGGCGCACACGAGCACGTCGCGACCGTGCGCGTTGAGCAGGTCGACGTCGTTCGACGTGGTGAACAGTTCGATCGACCCGATTCCCACGGGAACGGGTGCGTCCTGGTCATGGCCGTTCGCGGTCTGGGCGGTGATGAGTCCCAGCTGAACCATCGCGTCCATCAGCAGCACCGGCAGCCGGAATCCGGCGAACCGTTGCTCCCACGCACCGAACTGGGGCGCGAAGGACGCGGTCGTGGAAGCGGCGCCAATGCGGACACCGGTCAGTGAACGGAACGGGCCGGAGAGCACCACTGGTCCGGCGGACCGGTAGTGCGACGGCACCATCGCGCGCCCCTCCCTGACCGGCCGGGCGTGATGCGGGACGGCACCGGGACCATGCGTGCCGATCTCCGCCACCTCGGCGTGCACCCGGTCACGGCGCAGCACCAGCCCACTCGGCGCCACTACGTCACTGCGCACGCTGAGCGCGCCGGACGAAGTCCGCACCACCCGATACGACGGGGCCTGCCGACCCGGCATGGTGATCGGGGCGTGGAACCGCACGTTCCGGAAGACGACCGGTTGAACGCCCTCTGCCGTGACCAGTTCGGTGAGGAACACGCCGGGAAGCGTCGGCACTCCGGCCAGCACGTGATGGTCGAGATAGCCGTCAGTCCTCGGATCAGGCCGCCAGACCGCGTTCTCTCCTGTGGTCCAGCAGGACGCCGCACGACGGCGTGCGGCAAGCCATTGCTGCTCGGTTCGGCCGAGCATGGTCACGACGGGTGCGTCCGCGCCGGCGCCCAACTCGTCGAGGAACAGCCCGGCACCATCCTCATTGGACAGTCCGGTGAGCGCATTCTGCTTGCGCAGCAGTTCACGCGTCACGGGTTCGCTCGCGAACCCCGCCTCGTCCCACAGGGGCCAGGCGAGCGTCGACTCGTGGCCGTCGCCGAACGCAGTCTGCCACGCAGCGGTCAGGTTGAGCAGGTCGTTGCCGGAGCAGTAGTCCGCCTCACCAGGCCAGCCCAGCACGGCGAGCAGTGAACCGAAGTTGATCCACCGGCGAGGTCTCCTGCCGGCGAAGGCGCGACTGAGGTTCAGGTGGGCCAGCAGTTTCGTGTCGCGGACCGCCCTCACCTGCTCCAGTCCGGTCGTGCGCACACTGCCGCCTCGGTGCAGCCCAGCGGCGTTGATCAGCAGATCGATCTGTGGATGGGCGGACAGGATCGTGTCGGCGGCGCGGCCGACGGCGGCGGAGTCGGTGAGATCGCAGACGAGGTGGTGCACCCGGGCCGCACCGCAGATCTCGGCGAGCCGCCGCATCGTGCGGGCGGTCTGCGCCTGTGCGCGCATCCCGTCGTGCTCGGCGATCAGCTCCGCGATCGGCCGGTCCGGGCTCGTTCTGCGCGCCTCGGTGAGAAACGTCGCCCGCTCTGGCACGTCCTCCCGACCGGGGGCAGATCTGCCGAGCAGGTAGATCGTCGGTGCGACGCGGGTGGCGAGAGCGCAGAGCAGTTCGGCGGTGAGTCCCCGTGCACCGCCGGCCGCGACGACTACGGCACCGGGTGGGAGCGGATCCCGGTGGCTCGGCGGCAGTTCGGCGTCGGTGAGTGCGGGAGCCAGGCGCTTGCCTCGCGAGTGCGCGACGACGGCGAACTCGTGGTCGTGCGCGGACTCGGCCCGCCACACGTCCAGTGCCCTGTCCGGTGTGGTCGCGTCGGTGAGGACCGCCAGCACGAACGGATCCTCCTGTTCTCGCGCAAGGCTCTTGACCAGACCGGTGAACGGGCCGGCCGCCGGATGGGCGATGTCGTCGCGCATCGCGTCGAGCAGGATCACGCCGAACGAGCCACTGGCCTCCGCCGTCCACCGCTGCGCGGCCAGGTGGGCCAGGTCGTGCAGCGGCCGCAGCCTGACCGCGGTGCCCAGGTGGTCGGCCGCGTCGTCACTCGCGCCGAGGTCCGCGACCACCCGGACGTGCCGCACGGTGAACTCCGGACCTGGCAGGCCGGCCGCATCGGCGGTGACCGGTTCGTCCTTCGCCACCACGGCGACCACGCCGGGCGGCAGGGACAGCCTCGCCACCAACTCCTTGTCGGCGGCCAGCAGCAGGGTCTGCGGCGGCAGCGCGGCGATCTCGGCCGACACGGGCCGGGGCGGGGCGGGCTCGAGCCGGGAAACCATTCGCCGCACCGGATACTCGCGCGCAGGCGCACCCCGTGCCACGTCGATGGTCACCTGCGGTCCCCACTCCGCGGTGCTCGCCACGGTGGCGCGTCCGCCGGAGCCGACCAGATGAGCCAGCAACGCGACAACGCCGTCGGCGCCGAGGTAGGTGCGGCCGCCGCCGCTGAGCGGCGGCACTCGGCGCGGTCGGCTGTCCACATCGGACACTCCGATGGTGGTGCCGACTTCGGCCAGCACCGGAAGCCCTTGGGCCAGTGCCGTGGCCTTCCGCGCGAGGACGACGACGAAGGCCCCTTCGGCGACTTGCGCTTTCTCTCCCGCCGTGGCCAGCACGTCGGCGAGCTCTGGTGTGCTGTTGCCGCTGACCCCCGCCACAAGTGCGATGTCGAGGTCGCCGTGCCGCAGATACCGCTCGGCGCAGCGGATCGCGGCCAGGCCGGAGTCCGGTCCGTCGTCGACGGTGCTGTTGAGGCCGTGGAAGTCCCACAGCGACGAGAGCCGTGCGGGAATGATGTTGGGCATGATTCCCGGAAAGGCGTCTTCGGTGCTCGGCGGCACGAGCGCGCGGACCTCGCGGGCGACTCGCTCGAGCGCTGTCTCGTCGTCGTGCAGCACTGTGCGCAGGTCGCCGAGATAGCACCGCAGCGCGTAGTGCACGGCTCGGCGGGTCGGCCCCATGTGGCCTGCGATCACGCCCGTCGTGTCGTGCAGTTCGGTGCACGCCTCGCGCACCTTCGCATCGAGGCGGGCTGCGGCACGCAGCAGCATGATCTGGGTGCGATCCATGTTGCGCAACGTGGTCGGAGGAAGGCGCACCTCGTCGAACCCCGGCAACGGGTACTCGTCACCGAAGCCGGGCGGCGGTGCGGCGGCGGTGCCGCGCAGCCAGCCGAGCACATCGGTGTCGTCGCCCGGTACGTCAGCAGACCAGCCGACCACGACGACATCATCGTCAGCAGGCGGGGTGGAGGCGGCCGTGCCGTGTGGCTGGTCGCTGAGCACCAGGTGCGCGTTGGTGCCGCCGAAGCCGAACGACGAGATCGCGGCCCGCAGCGGCGTGCCGGACGGCAGCGGTGCCGGGGCTGTCGGCGGGGTGAAGCGCGAGGTCTCCAACGAGGGCAAGGGGTTGCGCAGGTAGGCCTGTGCTGGGACGGCACCGCGGTCCAGCCCGCTGAGCACCTGGACGACCGAGACGACTCCCGCTGTCCAACCGGTGTGCCCCACCACGGGTTTGTTCGACGACAACAGCGCGGGCGGTCCCGAGCCGAGCACCTGGTCCAGCGCTGCGACCTCCGTGCTGTCACCCACCTGCGTTCCGGTGGCGTGCGCGACGACCCACCGCACGGTCGCCGGGTCCACTTCGGACCTGTCGTACGCACGACGCAGCGCGTGCACCTGCCCGGCCGGATTGGGAGCGTAGATGGCTTTGCCCCGGCCGTCACAGGACAACCCGACCGAGTCGATGACGCCGAGCACCCGGTCACCGTCCGCGCGAGCCCTGGAGAGCTTCTTCAGCACGACCACGCCCGCGCCGTCGGAGAACAGCACGCCGCTCGCGTCCTGGTCGAACGACCGCACCTCGCCGGTCCGCGACAGGCCGCGCAACTTGGAGAACAGCACGAGGTTGCGCGCACTGTAGGCGAAGGCTCCTCCGCAGACCGCGATGTCGCAGGCGCCATCGCGCAGAGCCTTCACGCCGAGATCGATCGCGTACAGCGACGACGAACAGGCGGTGTCCACCATCACGACCTCGGTCTGTTCGGGCAACAGTCCTAGCAAGGCGTTTCGTCCGACCCGGTGCGGCAGGAACTCCGCCGCGGGCGTGGACAGCCGGCGGTATCGCTTGGCAAGCCGCTCTTCCGGGTCGAAGCCCATCCTGCGGGTGTAGCCGGACAGCACGAGGTGTTCTTCGAGGTCCTGACTTCCGTCCGCGGTGTAACCGAACGAGGCGAAGAACCTGTCCGACGTCAGCCGGCCCACACCCTCCAGCGACTGAAGCAGGCTGTGCCTCAGCCACAGAGTCGTCGACTCCTCGCACGGCACCGCGCCGGCCTCCAGCTCCGCGCGCAGCGCGGGGTGCGGCTCGAAGTGGGTGATGAAACCGGACCGCCGCGTGTAGGTGCGGTCCTCGACGTCCGGGTCGTCGGACTGGAACGAGTCGATGTCGAAGCTGGTCGGTTCGGAGAAGACGTGCTCCGAGCTGTTCAGCACCTCCCAGAATTCCTCCGGTGTGTTCGCTCCGGGGGTGACCACGCCCATGCCGACGATCGCGATGTCGTCGGGATGCCCCTGCGGCTCCGGGGACGCGGCCGTGTCCGGTGCGGCGGGCGACAGCAGGAACGAACCGAGCGAGAGGCCACCGTCGGCGACGACGGTCTGGCCGGTGATCCACGAAGCCTGCGGAGAAGCGAGGAAGACCACGAGCTCGGCCAGTTCATTCTCAGTGCCGAGCCGGTGGCCGAGAGGCGTCGCCTCCTTCACCCTGGCGGCCAGCCGGTCGGCCTCGGGGAACATCCCGGCGACCGCACCGTCGATGAGGCCGCCGGACGCGGTGTTGACCCGGATCCCGTTCGGGGCGAACTCGACGGCGAGGTACCGGGTGAGCGACTCCACCGCGGCCTTCGAGGTGCCCACGGTGAGGTAGTCGCTGATCACCATGGTGCTGCCGACCGAGGACAGGTTCACGATCGCGCTGCCGTCGCGCATCAGCGCCGCCGCCCTGTGTGCGCACCAGAGGCTTCCGCGCAGGTTGGTGTCCAGCGCTCGACGCCAGTGTGACTCGTCCAGTTCGGACAGTGGCAGCAGCGCGCCCGCGGCGGCGTTGTTCACCAGGACGTCGAGCCGGCCGTGGCGCTCGGTGATGGTGTCGAACATCGTGTCCACCTGCGGTCGCATGGCGACCGATGCGCGAATCAGCTCCGCGGAGTGCCCTGCCTTCCGCAGTTCGTCCACCAGCGCGGGTGCCTCGTCGGTGGCGTGGAAGTAGTTCACGATCACATGAGCGCCCAGCCTGGCGAACGCCGTGCTGATCGCCCTGCCGACGCCGCGCGCCCCGCCGGTCACCAGGACGACGCGGCCGCGGAACGACTCGGTGGCAGTGCTCACGACATCACCCGCTGATCCGCACGCGTGACGACGTGGTCGGCGATGTGGCCGAGCGTGGGCAGCTCCCACACCCGCATCCGGTCCGAGGAAGACGCGAGATCGAAACGCTCGATCACCCGGTTCAGCAGCGAGGTCTGCTTGAGCGAGTCGACGCCGAGCTCAGCCTCCAGCAGCACTTCCTCCGTCAGCACGTCCGGCGGATACTCCAGCGCGGCCGCGTACAGCTCCCTCAGCTCCCTCAGCACCTGCTCCCGCGAAACCGGCTCCGCAGCCCGCTGCTCGGGCACCTGCCGGGGTGCGGCCGGAGCCACGACCGCGGCCGCGGCGTCGCCGGTCTCGCGCGGCACGGCCACCACTGCACTGCGCTGCCGAGCAGAACTCGTGTCCGCCGCGGCGCTCAACCCCTCGCTCTCGCGTTCGGGATCGATGAGCGGTGCCCAGGTTCGCACCCCCGGCACAGTGAGCTCGACGCAACGCGTCAAGGTGTTCAGCGCGCCGGCCTCGACGAAGTTCTGGTAGCCGGACGCGTGCAGGTCTCGCATCGTTCTGGTGAACAGCACCGGCAGGACCAAGCACTCCGCGAGTGCCTGTTTGAGGTCGTCGTCATCGGTGTAGCGGCGCAGGTGGATCGGCGAGTAGACCGGCCGCTGCAACGGCAGCTGGCGGACGCCGGCCATCAGCTCGACGAACGTCGCGACAGCCGGACGCATGGCGGGGTGGTGCGAGGCGTAGGGCAACTGCAGCCGGGCGAACGGCAGATCGAGAGCCCTGGCCACCCGCTCGGCGCGGTCGACGGCGGCAGCAGGGCCGCTGAGCACCGTCTGCCGCGGCGCGTTGAGGCAGCCGATGACCAGATCCGGCTCCTCGAGCAACCCCGGCAGGTGCCCGGCCGCAGCCTCATTGGTGCCGACCGCGGCCATCACGCCACGACCCTCCCAGTCGCGCAACGCGTCGCACCGCGCGCACACCAGGCGCGCTCCGTCGGTGAGGCTGAACGCGCCAGCCGCGACCAACGCCGCCATCTCGCCGAAACTGTGACCGACGACGAGGTCGGGCTCGAGGCCGTGCTCGACCAGAATCCGATGCGTCACCACAGAGGTGCCGAAGATGGCCAGCTGCAGCAGCTCCGCGGGTTCGGCGAGCATCTCCTGGATCGTGCGGGGCCGGTCGTGGAACAGCAACGCCGACACCGGTGGCAGGCCGCGTTGCGCCGCCACCTCGTCGATCTCGTGGAAGATCTCGTCGACCTGGCGGTGGTTCCGCCGCGCCTGGCGCAGCACGCCGGTCGAGTACGCGCCCAGACCGGGGAACAGGAAAACCGTGCGAGAGGACATCGAAACTCCTGATGAACTGGCGTGAGAGGTCACACGGCGACACGGCCGAGCGCAAGCATCTGGATCATGGTCGGGCCGCCTACGTAGCAGGTGGTCCCGTCGTCGACGGTGAGACAGGCGCCCGTGACCATGCTCGCGGCGTCGCTGGCGAGGAACACGGCGGGACCGACGACGTCAGCCGGCTCACCGAACCGCCGGCGCGGAACCGCTGCCCGAAGTCCTTCCCCGGCATCGGGGTTGCCGAGGATGTTCGTGGTCAGCTCGGTGCTGATCCAGCCCGGCGTCATCGCGTTCACCCGGACCCCTGAGCCTGCCCACTCGGCGGCGAGCGTACGCGTGAGCGAGACGATGGCGGCCTTGGACGCGGCGTACGGCGCCATCATCGGCACGCCGCCGAGCCCGGCTATGGAGGAGATGTTCAGGACGGACCCGCTGCCGCGCTTGACCAGGTGACGCCCGACGGCCTGGCACACGTGGAAGACGGAGTCGAGATTGACGCGCAGCACGGCGTTCCAGTCGGAGGACTCGAGCTCCAGCAGGGGACCGGCGACGTCGAAACCGCCCGCGTTGTTCACCACGACGTCGAGCTGGCCGAACTCGGCCACCGCGGTGCCCGTCGCGCGCCTGATCTGCTCGCCGTCGCTCACGTCGCACGTCAGCACGAGCGCACGTCTCCCGAGTCGCTCGACCTCGTCCGCGACCTCCTCCAGCGCGGTCGTGCCACGGGCGAGCAGGGCGATGTCGGCGCCGGCTTCGGCGTATCCCAGGGCGATCGCTTTCCCTATGCCGCGAGACGCTCCCGTCACCAGCGCTGTCTTGCCTTCGAGACTGAACTGATCTGTCCACGTCCGCATCGGTTTGGCCTCCAAGCCGGACTCGTCGAACTGCCTCCAGCCTGCTGGGCGTGCACTCGGTCGGGCACAACTTCGCTGGCACGTCGCGGGACCGCCGACACTTGGAATTTCGAAACCAAGAAGAGTTGGCGTCACAGCAACTTCGCTCGTTCGGCGAGTCTCCAGACGTGGCTGCGCACCGTCGCGTCGTCGAGGTCGAGCAGGGTGTGGACGACCTGATGCGCATCACCGTTGAAAACGATCTCCTCGGCGCACGCCTCCTCTGCCTGGAACAGTGCGAAGGCTGCGGCAGCGGCGTCGCGTTCCTCGGCGTGTGCCCGCGCGAGCGTGATGTAGTGGCGGGCCTGCCGTTCACCGCTCACCGCACCGCTGACGTCGACCTTGCTGGCGAGCCGAAGCGCACGGCGGGGGCGGCCGAGGACGATCTCGACCCGCACGGCGTGAACGCCGACGTCCGTGGGGCCGAACGAGCTGTGCAGATCGTTGCGGTCGTGCCCGAGCACCTCCGCCGCCTTGTCCGCCAGGTCGAGCGACTCCCGCGCCGCCAGATGATCGTTGCGAACCGCCTCGATCTCGGCGGTGATCAACTGGGCTGCGCCCCAGACGGACACGACCTCCGGAGGGTCCGTGGGCACCCCGGAGGCCAGCCGGGCTGCCGCCCTGCGGCAGACGTCCGCCGCATCGGCCACACAACCGAGCAGCAACAGCGTGGCGGCCATCCCGCCTTCACAGGCGGCGATCACCAGGTCGTCACCGCACCTGCGGGCCGCGGCGAGTGCCCGTTCGCTCGCGAGCAGAGCGAGTGGCGGATCGTTGACCTGGCGGAGGTAGGAGGCGGTCAGGCGGTGGGTCTCCGCGGTGATGCGCATGATCTCCGCACTGTCGTCGGCCAATCCGCAGATCTGATCCAGCAAAGTTGGCAGGCAGCGTTGCATGAGGCTGTAGCGGTGGGTCGCGCCTTGCCACCCGGTCCACGCCGCGTCGAGCCTGTCACTCAGTGCGTCGAGATCCACGGGCGCGGACTCGGAAGACCGAGGATGGAACAGTGCCCGGCGCACGTCGGAGGGCGCCGTGTTCTCACCGGGTTGCCTTCGCTGTGGTGGGACGACGATGCCGATGAACGAGCTGACGTCCTCCACTCGCAGAACCTCGGCGACGCGGAGCAGCGTGGTGAGCTTGTCCAGCCGGCGGTCGCCCCTCTCCACCTGTCGCAACCATTCGGCGCTGTAGCCGACCAGCCCGGCGAACGCCTGACGGGACAACCCACGTCTCCGTCGAAGCAGTTCGATCCGCCGGCCGATCGTCAACCCACATCCCGCGCTCACAGAACCTCCCCGGCCGACTTCGCCCGCTCCCGCGATCCGATTCGACGCGGAAGCATCCTGATCACGCTCAGTCAAACCGGTGATCACACTGCGAAGTAATCCGCCGGGAGAGGGCGATGCGTACAGAACTGCGCGGAACTTGACGAATTGGTGTATCCGCGGGCGCGGCGGCGATCACCACCGCGCGGGAACCGGCGTCACGGCACGTGTGGCGCTTTCGTCGCGGCAGTGAGGGCGCTCGCCCGTTCCAGCAGTACACGAGCTACCGGGTTCCGCCGATGCGCGCGTGCGTGCGCACGCAACGAAGCCATCGCGCGGTCGGCTCGTCGTGAGCGCAGAAGTGGGTAGTCGTCGAGAAAGTCCTGCCAGGTCGAGCACGCTTGCTCGAGTCGTCCTTCAGCGAACTGGAGCTCCGCCAGCTGTGCGAGGGTGACGGCACGGGAGCGGCGTTCCCGGTGGGGACGGCACCTGAGCGAGGACACCAGGGCCCGCGTCGCGCTCGCGCGATCGCCGAAACACACCGCGACAGCCGCATACTGGTTAGCAAGCGATGCCGGGTGGTAGGCGCCCACCGCAGCGGTGGAGTCGACGGATCGGGCGAGGTGCCGATCTGCGGCGTCCAGTGTCTTCGTGGCGTCACGACGGTTGCCGACCGCGGCATGGGCGACGGCCAGCTGACCCAGCAGAAACGCACTGCTGTGCGGGGGAATCCGGGTGGAGGCAGTCCGCACGCCGGCTTCCGCCAGGTCGAGCGCCTGCAGGTGGTGCCCCAGATGATGAGCCTGGACGCTCAGTGCCCGCAGCGCGATGGCATAGCCGTACGCGTCGCCGCCTTCCGCCGCCAGACGAAGGCTGGTCAGGTAGTAGTGCTGGGCACTGCCGTGCACCTCGTCATCGAAGCACATGAAGCCGCACAGATAGCTCAGTCGCGCCGCAGTTGTGAGCAGCTCGCGGCGCAGCCCCGGACTCGTGTCCGCGCGCAGCCAGGGCGCGATGGTGGTGCTCAGATAGCCGGCCAGCGCCTTTCGGGCGTAGCCGCCACCGAGTGCCGTGTCACTGTCGGAGAACACGCGGAGCATCGCCGCCGCCGACGCCGCTTCCTCGCGCCCCACACGTGTGCTGTCGGCCGCCTGGCTCTGCGCACCCAGCCGTGCCGATCCCACGGTGGCCCACGCGGGCACGGCGAGAGCGGTGACGCTGTACGCCGCACCGACGAGCAACGCTCGGCGTTCCGGATCGATGAGGCTCGCCACAGAATCCCCCCACCACGCACTCAGGTCGGTCTCGCCGGTTCGGCCGAGGCCGGTGTCACCGACCGTGACACGACGTCCGAGCGCGCGGGAGAGTCCTTCGGCCACGAGTTCCGGGACAGGTGGTCTCGGTTTGATGCCGGACAGCCATTGGGTGGCCGACGCACGCTGGTAGCGCAGCGACAGGCCAGCCTCGGTGCCGAGCTCGTTGACCTTCCGGACCAGCGCCGTACCGGTCCAGCCCGCCTCAGCCAGCAGCAAGCGGAGCGCGACGTTGGGAACTCGCGGCTGCATTCACAGGCCCTCCGGTCGGCGTTTAACACGGCCGAGTTCTTGACGCCCCTGGCGTGGCTGATGGCTTCCCGGCCGGGTTTCGCGGGTGCTCACTGATTGTGCCGAGTTGACAGCGGTGCGTAGAAGTGACCGATCGGCTGGAATCGAGGAGGGGCATGAGTCTGGACGCGAGCCACTTCTGGGCGTGGCCACCGGTGTGGCTGCGCACCGAGGAGAACGGCGTGGTGCGCGCGGACCTGATCATGAAGGTCTGGACGGCCAGATGCGACCGGATGTCGATGAGACTGTCCCGCGACCACGTCGTGCTGGTGCAACTGACCAACGACATGGGGCCATCCGGTGTCCGAGCCCACGTCGTCGCTCGCGCCACCACGGCGAACCGTGCTTCCGGCCTGATGGTCGAGCTGCTGGCGGCGATCGAGTCAGCACTGCTCGGCCACCACGGCGGATGCATCGAGGTGCACCCCGACCGAGGCCCAGAGTTGACGTACCTGCCGCATGGCCCTGCCGTCATGGCGACTGGAGCATGAGCACGCACCACCGACCTGGAGACTGATCATGAGGTCGCCAAGACAACTCTCCTCGACGGCTGGGCGCGAAGGTGCGTCTGCCCCCACGGTGGCCGGCGCAGCGCACACCTCGACGGCGTCGCGATGCACCGGTCCTGCTCGCTGGCATCGACACCATCGCCACGCTCGGCTGCTGTGGGTCACCTCCGCTGCCTCGTATCGGCGGACGTGGACGCGGCGATGGTCGTGTCGTGCATGTCGTACGAGTTGATGCGGACCGGGGTTTCGCGACTGGGCAGTTGACTTCGACCTGTGTCGCGAGGGCGTGCTGACGACCTTGGCGGCATCGCCGAAGGCGCGGGACCCGTCCAGTCGTGTGTCCTAAGTGGATAATATGGCGGGCAGTGTGGTGATGCGCCGGCTGAGCAGATCGCTTTGCCATTGGACTGGAGTGTCGCGGTTGGCGAGTCTGGCGTCAGGGAATCGTCGAAGGAATGCCGAGATAGCGGTCCGGGCTTCCAGCCGGGCAAGTGCGGCTCCGATGCAGTAATGAGTACCGAGGCCGAAGCTGACGTGGTCGATCGGGTCGCGGTCCGGGATGAACTGATCGGGTCGTGGGTGGGTGCGCTGATCACGATTGACGGCCGCGAGATTGACCAGCACTGGAGCCCCGCTGGGGACGTCGATGCCGGACAGGGTGACGTCGTGGACAGCAAATCGCCAGGTGGCGAGGGGGAACGGCGGGTGCAGTCGAAGGATTTCTTCCACCACGGTGCCGACGGATTCCATGCTGATCGCCATTTGTTGTGGGGCCCTCAGCAGCTCGTAGAGCCCAGAGGAGAGCAAGCTTGCTGTGGATTCGTGTCCTGGCAGGACAAGGCTCGGAATCCATGCCTTGACTTCGGTGAGGCTGGCTTGCGGCGGGTCGCTTCGGGTCAGGGCGAGCAGATCGGTGATCAGACCGTCGGCCAGGTGCTCGGGGTGGTGGTCGATCAGTTCGGCTACCGTGCCGTACAGTTGCGCGCGGCCGCGGTCACGTACGGCGGCGGTGCCGCCGTAGAAGATGGCATCGCTGGCGGCGCGCATGATGGGGTGCACTTGGTGCGGCAGGCCCAGCAGGGTGCAGATGATCGTCAACGGCAACGGGTAGGCCAACCCGCTGACCAGGTCAACCGGGCCGGCCTGATCTGCCAGGTCGTCCAGTAGCTCCTCCGTTACCGAGGCAACGGTTGTCGACCAGTTCCGGATGCGTGCCGGACTGAGCGCGAGCAGGTGCAGTCTTCGCAGCCGCGCGTGTTCCTCTCCCTCGCAGGTGACGATGTCGGAGGCCGCCGACGTCTCCGGAGAACCGATCAAGCCGCTCTCGTCGACAAACCACGATGGCGCGTGTCGTCCCTCCTTGCTGAACCGTTCGTCGCGCAACACGTTGCGGACGAGGTCAGGATCGGAGATGACCCAGGCATAGCCGTCTCCGTGTGGAACACGTACCACGGGTCCGTGCTCTGGCATCTTGATCAAGTCCTGCAGCATGTCGCTCTTGCGGTGGTGCAGGGACAGCTGTACCACCGGGGCTTGTCTGCCGCGGTCCTCGTCGGTGCGGTTCACGATGTCTCCTCATGGGCCAGTGCTGAGCACGAGGCGCTTCGGGCCGTGGAAGATCATGTCGTCGGCGTACTGAACTGGCTCATTGGTCAGGCGCAGTGTGGGCAGGTGCTCGAGCAGTACGGCGAGGCCGATCTCGGCCTCTGCCCGTGCCAGCGCCGCGCCGAGGCAGTAGTGGATGCCGATGCCGAAGCCGAGGTGGCGGTTGGAACGGCGGCGCAGACGCAACGCGTCGGGTTCGGGGAACCGGAGCGGATCACGGTTGGCTGAACCGAGCACGAGCACCACCTTGTCCCCACGGCGGATTTTGTGACGACGCAGCATCTCGTCCCGGTACGACCAGCGCGTCACCATCTGCACAGGGGAGTCGTATCGGATCAGTTCATCCACGGCGTTCGGCATGAGCGCGGGGTCGGCCCGCAGCTCGCGCAGCACCTCGGGATTGCTGAGCAGGGTGAGTACCGACTTGCAGAGCAGGTTCGTCGTCGTCTCGTGCCCGGCGGTCAGCAGGTGCACACAGGTTCCGACGATCTCGTCGTTCGTCAGGGGTTCACCGTGATCCCTGGCCCGCACAAGCCGGGAGACCAAGTCATCGTGGTTCGCGCAGCGGCGCTGTGTCTCCAGCCGGAAGTAGTCAGTCAGTTCCCGAGCGGCGGTCTCCGCCTGGGAGTAGCCACCGGCTCGTCGGCCCGCTCGCGCCGAGCTTGCCTCCTGCAGGGAGACCGCGCGGTCGCGGAGCCAGCCACGATGACTCCGCGGCACGCCCAGCAGCGTGGAGATGACGAGGACGGGCAGAGGCGCCGCGAAGTCCTCGACCAGGTCGAACACAGACTTGCTCTGCGTGGTCGCGACGAGATCGTGCGCGATCTCCGCGATCCGAGCGCGCAAGCCCTCCACCACCTCGGTGGAGAACTCCTTGTTGAGTATGGAACGCAAGTTCCTGTGCCGTGGAGGGTCCATGAAGACCAGCCAGTTCTCCACGATTCTGCGCAGGGCGTCATGGCCCGGCGGTACCGGAGTGGGAGCCGAGGGGTCGTCAGGGCGTGCGACGCGGGCGCTGCGTCCGAAGTGCCGGCTGGACAGGATGCTTGCGGCGTCGCCGTAGCGGAACACGTACCACGTACCGATCTCGCTGGCCGTGGCGGAACTCCAGTGGACCGGGTCGTGGTCCAGGTAGCGGCGGTAGATCGGGTACGGGTTGGCGATGTCCTCGGCCGTCCAGCCCGTCAAGCTGAATCGTGGCAAGGCTTTCGGTGTCACCGTTCCTCCATCGTCTCAGCCCGCACCGCGAACCTTGTCCACGAGCCAGCCGGGATCTGCAGGCAGGTCGTCGCCTCGCCATGCGACGTGGCCGTCCGGCCGGACCAGGACGAAGGGACGCTCGTAGAGTTCCGCTGTCCCGGCGTCCCCGCACATCGTGATCTCGAGCGGGACACGACGGTCGGCGAAGGCGTGCGCCATTCCCCGCGTGCGGTCCGACTCGGCGAAGCACAGCAGGCAGAATCCGCGGCCGAACAGGTCGAGGGTCGACACGCGGGCGCTCAGCCACGCATGCGGGGCCCGGCATCCGGGGACGGTGCTCTGCCGCCACTCGGCCGGATCCGCGGTGGGGACAGGTGTGTCGGGAACGACGATCGGTGATGCGTAGCGGTATCCGAAGTGGATTCGGGGCGCATCGAACTCACGGCGGACGTCGCTGCGCTCCAGCCGCTCGGCCATCTCGGCCCGCGCGCGTTCCCCTTCCGGAGAGTCCAGCCGCAACTCCGGCGGCAGCTTTCGGTTCATCGTCCGGCGCAGGTTCAGATTCGCCTCCTCCAAGCTCTGCAGCGCAATGGGCCGGCGCTCGGCCTGGTAGGTGTCCAGGAGCCCGGGGCCGGCCCAGCCGTCCAGCTCCGCCGCGAGCTTCCATCCCAGGTCGGCCGCGCCGCAGATCCCAGTGCTCATGCCGAAACCCCCGGATGGCGACAACGTGTGCGCCGCGTCCCCGACGAGGAAGATCGGTCCCGCCCGAAACTGGTCGGCGACGCGGTGCGTCAAGTGCCACGCCTTGTCAGACAGCACTTCCAGCGGGGTGTCGAACGCGATTGCGCTGGTGGCCAGGGACATGGCGTCAGCGGATGCCTGCGTGCCCGCATCGGCGCCGACGACCAGGTGGTACAGGTCGCGGCCGTCGATCGAGCGCATCGGAAAACGCAGTGCCGAGGAAGCCATGAGGAAGTACACCAAGGCAATGCGCTGCCCGAGCTGTTCGCGCAGACGTGGAGCGCGCAACAGGATGTTGCGGAATGATTGGGTCTCGTGAAACGCGGACGAAGCGATGCCACACGCCTTGCGCACCGGTGAGGAGGCACCATCGCAGGCCACCATGAACCGTGCGCTGACGGTCAGGGTCGACCCGCTTCTCAAGTCGGCAATCGTGGCAACCACGCGGCCGTCGTCCTGAACGAAGCTGTCGAGCCGGCACAACGTCCGCATCGGCCCGTCCGGGTGCACACCCACCTCTCGCATGAGCAGGGGTGTCAGCCAGTGCGCCGGACAGATCTGGTCCTGCTCAGGAGTGTGCGCGGCGGGCGGGCGGCTACCAGCGGTGCCACGGGCCAGCCGGTACACCTCGTACCCGCCGACCTGGGTGACCCACGCGACGTCGAGCGGGTGGTCTTCCGGCCAGCCGGCAGAGCGGATCTTGTCCGCCACGTCCCAGCGGCGGAACAGCTCCATCGATCGCGGTCCGACGGTACTGACCTTCGGATGGCGCACCGATCCGTCCCCAACCTCCACGATCATGAAGTTGACGTTCCGGTACTTGAGGTCCAATGCCAGCGCCATGCCCACCGGGCCGCCGCCTATGATCAACACATCCGTGTCGTGCGCGGAACTCGCCATGTCGCCAGCCCTCGTCTATCGAGCAACTTGGTCGGGCGGCCGGAAGAAGTCGGCAAGGAACTCGATCATTCCGGCCACGCGGGCCGGCACGAGTGAACACTTGCGCGCGGCCACCGCGAGGTGTTGGAAGCGCAATGTGATGGCTCGCTGCGCCACGTCCGGCCGGGACAGGAACTCTGGCAGGGACTCCAG
>Ga0070710_10000219_pt1 | contig 26539 bp, 23 predicted proteins | sample LARL52metaG_FD_65454 | JGI IMG/M metagenome (GOLD analysis project Ga0070710, IMG submission 65454) | Corn, switchgrass and miscanthus rhizosphere microbial communities from Kellogg Biological Station, Michigan, USA - LAR L5-2 metaG | ecosystem: Host-associated > Plants > Roots > Rhizosphere ...
GCAAGGCCGATGCGTTTGCGACCGACGACATCCTGCTCTACGGCCTGATCGCGCGGCACAAGTCGCAAGGTACGTTCCGCGTCACCGGCGACTATCTGTCCTACGATCCCTACGGTATCATGTTCGCCAAAGGCGAGCCGCAGCTCGTCGCCGTCGTGGAGCGCGCGTTCCGAAAACTCGGCTCGAACCACGATCTGATTCCGCTCTACAACAAATGGTTCGTCGCGCGGCTGCCCACCGGCGAACGGCTGAACGTTGCGATCTCGCCGCAACTCGAAGACGCCTTCAAGGCGATGGACGACTCGCCGGCCGGGAATAATTGACCGATGTTGCCCTTCATGGTGAGGAGCCGCGCTCTTTGCGCGGCGTCTCGAACCATGAGGCCACCTCATCGTTCGAGACGCGCGCAAGAACGCGCTCCTCAGGATAGGTGGGACTGAGACCCGAAGTCGCTGGGGCCGCCCAACTGGACTATTCAGGGGCGGCAAACACCTTGTCCAGCGCGGCCTCGTAGGCGGCGGTGACCAGGTCGGGATGAAACCGGCCGAGGCTTTCCATCATCACCCCCGAATTGATCTCCAGCACCAGCCAGCGGCCGCCCGCATGGACCACGTCGACCGAGGCGAAGCGGATGCCGATTGCGCGGGCGGCCTTGACCGCGAGCGCGATGCAGGTGGCGCGGATGTCCCCGGACTCCAGCAGGACCGGCTGCGATCCGGAATCGAGGTTGTGCCGCCAGTTCAGCATGCGCCGTTCCCCGGCGGGCACGATCGCGTCGAGCTGGTCGCGTCCGAGGTCGTCGGTCATGCCGCGCAGAACGGCCGCGCGCCGCCCGGCCGATGTCGCCGCAATCGCAAGCTCGAGCAGCGAGCGCTCGCCGTCGCCGACCACGCTCGGCCGGTTCTTGCTGTAGACGATGAGCGGCGTCTCATCGAGCAGGACGACACGGATCTCCTGGGCGATGTCGAGATAGGGCGAGATCGCAAGGCTCGCGTGCGACTCGAAGATGCGCTGCACGGCCAGTTCGAGTCTCGGCTTGCTGGTCACCAAAAAGACGAACCGTCCTGACGTGCCTTCATTGGGCTTCACCACGATGCCGGCGCGGTGCTCGGTAAGCAAACCCAGCATCGCGTCCCAGGATCCGGCCGGCGGCAGATGCGCGTGAAGCCTCGGGTTGAGAAACAGCGCATGCGGGACGGAGGCGAGCCCCGCGAGCGACAGCACCTCCGAGGTCGCCGCCTTGTCATTTGCGATCCGGTGCGCCACCGCATTGTTCAATCCGAGGTCGTAGCCGAGCGCGAGGCGACGCTGCGGTCCACCCTGCATCACGATCAGCCAGCCGTCGGACCGGACCTCGACGGCGATACCGCGCGCTGCGCCATATTTTTGAATGGCTTCGACGAAGATCCGCTGACGATCGGCCATGGCTCATTTCTTCGTGTGGGATGGCTGCATTGCGGTTTTGGCAGCTCTCCGGCGTCCTGATCGTCGGACCGATAACATTTGGTCTCGGGCTGCATTTCGGGCAGGAAATGCTGCCAAAGAGTTGCCCTGAGCAAGGAAATTTCCCGCAAGGCGTCGTTAAGGACGATCCGATCAGCAAGATACCGGCCGCCGTTTTGACGCGCCTCAATTGCCTGCCATTCAATGTTGATTATCTAGCAGAATAGCGTAGATCACGCGACAAAATCACCCAGGGAGCCGTCGCCTTTCGCCCATTTCGCGGGGCGGACAGGTCCGGCTTTTGCTCTCGTCAGGTATCCGGAAAAGCAGAAGATCCATGAGTGCATTCTATCGAGAAAAGGTTCTTTCCGTCCATCACTGGACCGACACGCTGTTCAGCTTCAGGGCAACCCGCGATTCCGGATTTCGATTCCAGAACGGCCAGTTCGCGATGATCGGTCTCGAAGTCGACGGTCGGCCGCTGCTGCGCGCCTACAGCATGGCGAGCGCCAATCACGAGGAAGAGCTGGAGTTCTTCTCGATCAAGGTGGCCGATGGGCCGCTGACTTCGCGCCTGCAGAAGATCAGGGAAGGCGACACCATCCTGGTCGGTCGCAAGGCGACCGGCACGCTGATCGCCGACAATCTCATTCCGGGCAACCGCCTGCTGTTGCTGTCGACCGGCACCGGCCTTGCGCCCTTCGCAAGCCTGATCAAGGACCCCGACGTCTATGACCGGTTCGAGACCATCGTGCTGGTGCATGGCTGCCGCCAGGTCTCCGAGCTTGCCTATGGCGAGCAGCTGGTCGAGGGCCTGCGCAATGACGAACTGTTCGGACCGCTGCTGTCGGAGAAGCTGGTCTATTATCCGACGGTCACGCGCGAGCCCTTCCGCAACCGCGGCCGCATCACCGACCTGATTTCGTCCGAGCAGCTGTCCAACGACATCGGCCAGAAGCCGCTCGATATCGCGACCGACCGCGTCATGATGTGCGGCAGCCCGGCAATGCTGGAAGAGCTGCGCAACATGTTCGAGGCCCGCGGCTTCCTCGAAGGCAGCGGCAACGAGCCGGGCCATTTCGTGATCGAAAAGGCCTTCGTCGAGCGCTAGCCTCAAGGCGGCTCGGTGCCGGGCCATGCTGTCACCGGACACCACCATATCCAAGTCGTCATGCCCGGCCTTGTGCCGGGCATCCACGTCTTGGAGCTTCTCGGAACGAAGACGTGGATGGCCGGACAAGCCCGGCCATGACAGGCTTGGGAGAGCGTTGACTCGTTCCACGGCCCTTCGGCGCACTTACGCTGCGCTGCAAAAAGCACCTGCTCTCACGGGTGATTGATTCTCCTCGCCTATTCTATAGCTTGATTGTGCGCTGTCATATCGGCGACCGGGACGCGCGTTAGCGTGCACCGTCCTTCCGACGATGTGGACCGCAACGCGGTCGACCAACACGAACATTTTGCCCGAGGCTGCCATGGAAACGTTGATGCTTCCGTTCTCGCCACGTTTCATCGTCTTGACGATCTGCGCGGTCGTCACCGCTCTCCTGCTCGGCGTCGGGATCTTCGATCACAATCCCAAGGCGTTCGACATCGTGTTCGTGCCGCTCGTGATTTTCGGCGGCCTCACGCTGCTCGGGATTCGTGACCTGATGCAGAAGAGCCACGCCATCCTGCGCAATTATCCGATCGCCGCGCACATGCGCTTCCTGCTCGAAGAGATCAGGCCGGAGATGCGGCAATATTTCTTCGAGAGCGAGAAGGACGGCATGCCGTTTTCCCGCGACACCCGCGCGGTGGTCTACCAGCGTGCGAAAATGGTGCTGGATAAGCGGCCGTTCGGCACCCAGGAGGACGTCTATCGCGAAGGCTACGAATGGATGCATCATTCATTGGCGCCGAAAACCAACGTCGGGGAAAAGTTTCGCATCACCATCGGCGGCCCGGATTGCCCAAGGCCCTATTCGGCTTCGGTGTTCAACATCTCGGCGATGAGTTTTGGCGCACTCAGCCCGAATGCCGTCCGGGCGCTGAATGCCGGCGCCAAGAAGGGCGGCTTTGCCCATGACACCGGCGAGGGCGGCGTCAGTCCCTATCATCGCGAGAAGGGCGGCGACATCATCTGGGAGGTCGGCTCCGGCTATTTCGGCTGCCGGCATCGCGACGGCAGTTTTGATCCGGACGAGTTCGCACGCGTCGCCTCCGATGATCAGATCAAGATGGTCGAACTGAAGATGAGCCAGGGCGCCAAGCCCGGCCATGGCGGCGTGCTGCCTGCGGCCAAGGTGTCCGAGGAGATTTCGAAGATCAGGGGCGTCGCGATGGGCGAGGACTGCATCTCGCCGGCGTCGCACCGCGCCTTTTCCACGCCGATCGAGATGATGACATTCATCAGCGAGATGCGGCGGCTGTCTGGTGGCAAGCCGGCCGGCTTCAAGCTGTGCGTCGGCCACCCCTGGGAGTTTTTGGCGATCTGCAAGGCGATGCTGGAGACCGGCCTCTATCCCGACTTCATCGTAGTCGACGGCAATGAGGGCGGCACCGGCGCGGCGCCGCTGGAGTTCATGGACCATCTCGGCATGCCGATGCGCGAGGGCGTCAGTTTTGTGCACAACGCGCTGGTCGGCATCAATGCGCGCGACCGCATCAAGATCGGGGCGTCGGGCAAGGTCGCCACCGCCTTCGACATGGCGCGCGCGATGGCGATCGGCGCCGACTGGTGCAACTCGGCGCGCGGCTTCATGTTCGCGCTCGGCTGCATCCAGTCCCTGAGCTGTCATACCGATCGCTGCCCGACCGGCGTGACCTCGCAGGATCCGATCCGCAATCGCGCGCTGGTGGTGCCGCACAAGATCGAGCGGGTCTACAACTATCACCACGCGACGCTGCATGCGCTCGCCGAGCTGATCGCCGCGGCCGGCCTGGAGCATCCGCAGGACCTGCGTCCGATCCATTTCTCGCAGCGGAAGTCCACGACCGAGGTCGCCTCGTTCGCAAAACTCTATCCGGCGCTGCGTCCGGGCGAGTTGCTCGAGGGAACCGAGGACACGCGTTATCGCGACGCCTGGAAGATGGCGCGGCCGGATGCGTTCCAGCCGGTGGGCTAGCCTTCGCTGTCGTCCCCGCCTTGTGCGCGATTGCGCACTGGAGCGGGGACCCATAACCACAGGCCCATGCCGTTGCGATCGATGCCGCCCCTGCATGCCGCAAAAGTGCGGCCTGTGGTTATGGACCCCGGATCGGCGCTCGGCCCCCAGCGACGCTCCGCGTCGCTCTGGCCTCGCTTGTCCGGGACGACATGGGAATGAAATACGCCGGCTCTAGCCCGGGTTCTCCAGGCTGAACGTTTCCGCGTGCTCGTCATAGGCGAACAGCTCGGCGTAGCGGCCCCATGACACGATCGTCTTCAGCGTTTCGTCGGCATCCTCCTCCGACATGTAGTCCTCGAGCTCGTTGCGGAAGCGCGCCGCGGGCGCGGTGTGCGACGGGCGTTCATCGAGGACGCGGCGGACCAGGCCCATCACGGGCACATGATCGATCAGGTGCTGGGCAAACAGTTTTTTGCGCGCGTCGGTTTCGAGGTTGGCGAAGCGTTTGCCCGCCTCCGTCAGCGTGAGGTCGCCTTCGCTCAATTGCGCGAAGCGGAGCAGCTGCAGCGACTCGCCGAGGTGGAAGATTTCGTCGGCCTCGAACTGCAGCTGACTGGCGAGCACCGGCAGGTCGGCGTGTCCGTTGTAGGGCGGCGCTGCAAGGGTCTCGATCAGGCCCGACAGCACGTTGGAGGAGACGTGGCGCAGCACCATGCCGACGCCGGTTCCGGGGATGCCGTCGAGCGGCAGCACTTTCGGCTCCGGGCGCTTGGTCATGCGCGCATAGATGCTGTCGACGAGCTGCCGGAACGCCGGATCGAGGCGGTTGCGCGGGTGCGGAAAGTCGACCTTGATCTCGGCGGCGACGCGTCCCGGATTGGACGAGAACACCAGGATGCGGTCGCACATCAACACCGCCTCCTCGATGTTGTGCGTCACCATCAGCACCGATTTGATCGGCAGCCGGCCTTCCACCCAGAGGTCGACGAGGTCGGTGCGCAGCGTCTCGGCGGTTAGCACGTCGAGTGCGGAGAACGGCTCGTCCATCAAGAGCAGGTCCGGATGCACCACGAGCGCGCGCGCGAAGCCGACGCGCTGGCGCATGCCGCCGGACAATTCCTTGGGGAAGGCCGACTCGAACCCGTCGAGGCCGATCAGGTCAATCGCCGCCAGCGCCCGCTTGCGGCGTTCGCCGCTTTCGACGCCGAGCGCCTCCAGCCCGAGCTCCACGTTCTGCAGCACGGTGAGCCAGGGGAACAGCGCAAACGACTGGAACACCATGGCAATGCCGTTCGGCGGACTGATGATGGTCTCGCCGCGGCATCTGGCGTCGCCCGAGCTCGGCGGCACGAGCCCTGCGATGATGCGCAGCAAGGTCGACTTGCCCGAGCCCGATCGCCCCAGCAGGCCCACGATCTCGCCGGCGCGGATGGTCAGATCGACCTTCTCGAGCACCAGCAGGTCCTCGCCGCGACCCTTGGGGAAGGAGCGGCAGACGCCGCGCATTTCGATCAGCGTCGGTTCACGGGACTTGTCGAGCATCAACGTGTTCCTTGCGTCAGCCAAGGCGAAGGCGGCGCTCGCCGAAGGCATAGAGCGGCCTCCAGACCAGCCGGTTGAACAGCGTCACCAGCACGCACATGATGGCGATGCCGAGCACGACGCGCGGGTAATCCCCGGCTTCCGTCGCAGACGCGATGTAGGAGCCGAGTCCTTTCGCCGTCAGATGGGTGTCGCCCCAGCTCGCAACCTCGGCGACGATCGAGGCGTTCCAGGACCCTCCGGACGCCGTGATGGCTCCGGTGACGTAGTAGGGAAAAATGCCCGGCAGCACCACCTTGATCCACCATCGCCATCCCCGGAGGTGAAAGCTCGACGCCGCCTCGCGCAGATCGCTCGGGAAGGCGCTGGCACCCGCGATGACGTTGAACAGGATGTACCACTGGGTGCCCAGGATCATCAGCGGGCTGAGCCAGATATCGGCGTTGAGATGAAAATGCACGATGACGACGACGAACACCGGAAAAGCGAGATTGGCCGGGAACGCTGCCAAAAACTGCGCCAGCGGCTGGATCCGTTCGGCCAGCTTTGGGCGCAGCCCGATCCAGACACCGATCGGCACCCATAACAGCGTCGCGAGCGCGATCAGCACCGCGACGCGCGCGAGCGTGACAAGGCCTGATACGAGCGCGGTCGCGACGTCGGAAAGGCCCAGATTCGTCGACAGATAGAGATAGGCGCGCCACGCCGCATACCCCGTGCTGGCGCCGATGACCGCAAACCAGATCGCGTCGAAGACGCGCGAGGGCGCACCGCGATCCCCCTGCCATCGCAGCGCCGCGGGAAGCTGGATATGCAGGTTGGAGAAGGCGCGGTTGATCGCCGAGAACGGATAGGACAGCGCGCGCAGCGCCCGCGTGCGACGGAACAGATCGAGCATCCAGGATTCCGGCGCGTTGCCCGACGCGGTCTGCTCGAAGCGGAACTTGTCGGCCCAGGCCACGATCGGACGGAACAGCAGCTGGTCATAGGCCACGATGACCAGGAACATGGTGAGCAGCGCGAACCCGATTGCGGCGAGATTCCGGTTTTCGATCGCCAGCGCAACATAGGAGCCGACGCCGGGCAGGGTGACCGTGGTGTTGCCGACCGTGATGGCCTCCGAAGCCACCACGAAGAACCAGCCGCCCGACATCGACATCATGGCGTTCCAGATCAGGCCCGGCATCGCGAACGGCACGTCCAGCCGCCAGAACCGCTGCCATGTCGAGAGGTGAAAGCTCTGGCTCGCCTCTTCCAGATCCTTCGGCACGTTGCGTATCGACTGGTACATGCTGAAGGTCATGTTCCAGGCCTGGCTCGTGAAGATCGCGAACACGCAGGCCAGTTCCGCACCCAGCACCCGGCCGGGGAACAGGTTCATGAAGAAGACCACCGTGAAGGTCAGGAAGCCGAGGATCGGCACCGACTGCAGGATGTCGAGCAGCGGGATCAGCACGATCTCGGCGCGGCGGCTCTTGGCGGCCACTGCGGCGTAGATGAAGGTGAAGATGGTGGAGCAGACGATCGCGAGCAGCATCCGCATGGTGGTGCGCAGCGCGTAGAGCGGAAGATTGGCCGGGTCGAGCGACACCGGCGAGGCCTGCAGTTCGGACAGCGGTTCAGCCGTCTGCTCGCCGCCATAGACGATCAGCACCATGGCGCCGATCACCAGGATGATCGCCACCACGTCCCAGACATTGGGCCGTAGCGCCTGGCCCAGCGGTGCGGTGCGGATATCCTGAAGCGTCATGCAAAAGGCCTCTTGGAGCCCGCCAAGCAGGCGCGCCGGAAGGATCGAGAGGTCGGCAGTTTAGGTGAGATTTGTGATGGTCTGATAGTCGATAGACCGCTGCGATCTGCCCCGTCAAGGTGAGGACGGATCGCTCCGGCTGGCGAGAACCTTGTCGATCCGGCGGCCGTCGAGGTCGACGACCTCGAAGCGCCAGCCCTCGAATTCGAAGGCGTGGCCGACGTCAGGCAGCGCACCGAAATGCTGCAGAACTATTCCTGCCACAGTGTGATAGGAACGGCGCCGCGGCAGCGGTATCGACAGCAGCTCGCCGAATTCGTCGACAGGCATCGAGCCGGATATCAGGTACGATCCGTCGCCGCGACGGACAAAGTCGGGCTCGGGCGGCCCCTCCTCCGAATGGAAGGCGCCGACAATCGATTCCAGGATGTCGGCCGCGGTAACCACGCCTTCGAAGGCGCCGTACTCGTCGTGCACGAGGCCAATATGGAACGGGGCAGCCTTCAGGCTGGCGAGCACGTCCCGCGCATCGGCCGTCGACGGAACGATCGGGGCGTCGCGCACGAGCTGCCTGAGATCAGGCTCGCGCGCGTTCATGTAGGCGGCCATGAGGTCCCTTGCCTGCAGGATGCCGATCGGGCGGTCGCGATCGCCGTCCGACACCGGCCAGCGGGAATGCACGCTCTTCAAGAGCATCTCGCGGATGGCCGCGGGACTGTCTTTCAAGTCGATTTCGTCGACCTCACGGCGCGGTGTCATCACCGCGCCCACCGGACGGTCTCCCAGCCGCATCACGCAGGCGATCATCTCCCGCTCGCCCGACTCGAGCACGCCGGCACTTTCAGCCTCTTTCACGACGTGATGAATCTCGTCCTCGGAAATCCTGTCCTCGGCGGCGCTGTTTCGGCCGAGAACGGCCAGAATGATCTTCCCGGAGACATCCAGCAGAACGACCAGCGGCAGCGACAGTCTTGCCAGGCGATCCAGCGCGGGCGCGACGCGGACCGCAATGCTCTCCGGGTCTCGCAGCGCCAGCTGTTTTGGCACGAGCTCGCCGACGATCAGCGTCGCATAGCTGATGGCCGTGACGACGACGCCGACGCCGAGGACGTCCGCGATCGAGGCCGACAAGCCGAGTTCGATCAGCCAGGACGTCAGCCGCTGACCGAGCGTCGCGCCGGAGAATGCTCCTGACAGCACGCCCACCAGCGTAATTCCGATCTGGACCGTCGAGAGAAACTTGCCGGGGTCGGAGGCGAGCGCCAGCGCGCGACTGGCGCCGCCGATGCCTTTGTCGGCAAGAAGCGCAAGCCGTGCCGGGCGCGAGGAGACAATGGCAAGCTCGGACATCGAGAGCAGGCCATTGCAGATGATCAGAATGACGACGATCGAGAGCTCGATGGATAGCATTTGCGATGTTTGCGGCTGCTGCAAGGGATGGGCGGAGCGCCCCCATTGCATTCATATAGGCAGCCCGGCGCGTTCTGTCCGGATCAGGTTCCCAAGGCGATTTGACGCGGTCCGAGCCGATACAGAACCACGCAGCCTGACGCAGCGAGTCGCCTAAAACTCGCCGTGCAGCCGTGCCGAGAAGATCGAGACCGGGCCGCGATCGGCGTTATAGGCCGGATTTGTGATGAACTGATAGTCGCCGGTCAGCGTGATCTGCTTGGTCACCGCATACGCATAATAGGCTTCCAGGACCCGTTCGGGCCGGTAGTTGAGCTGGCCATCACCGATCAGCGGACCGAGCCCACCGGCGGCGATGAAGTCGCGATGATCGCGCGACAGGCCGTTGATCGCGCCGGCGATCCCGATCGTGTCATCCTCCCGGCCCCACATGTGGCCGTCGAGCGAGGTGCCGAGCGAGAGGCTGCGATCGATGTCGGTGAACGACATGATCTCGGTCTTGCCGTCATTCCAGCTCCAGCGGGCGAACACGCCGATATCGCTGGTGATGGCCTGTTCGAGATTGAAGACATAGCCGTATTTGATGCGGCTGGCGCGGGTCTGCGCGATGTCGAGATTGAGCGCCGGGTTGTCCAGCGTTTCGCGGTAGCTGCCGGAGAAGACGCTGTTGAGCCAGACGATGGTGCGCAGCTTGCCGGGCTCGCCGAATAGCTGATAGCGCGTCTCAAGCTCGCCGACATACTCGCCGCGCCGGAACAGGTTGGTGTCCATGTTGTTCGAGTTGGAGACGGCATCCATCAGGAAATAGCCGGCCCGCAAGGCCCAGCGCTTCTGGTTCAGCTCGGCCGTCATGCCATAGGTGAGGCCGAGCTTGTCGGCGGCGTAGTCGAAGGCGCCGGGGGCCCAGATCGACCAGTTCATGAAATCCCTGCGGGTATCCTTGGCGTAGGCATTGCCGTCGAACACGTCGAGGACAGCGAACTTGCCGGCCTGCAAGGTCAGGCGGGAGACGTCGAGCTTGTCCGCAAGCTGGGTCGTGCCGCTGCCGAGTTCTTCCTGCTCGCCGCCAAAGCCGAAGGTCTGGCGCAGGAACAGGCGTGAGGTATTGTAGTGCGGATAGGGAAAATCCGACTTCTGCGCCTCGCCATTGGAGAAGCCGGCGAGCCCGACCGTGTTGCTCAGTCCAAAGCCCTGCAGCAGTTCCGGATTGTAGTAGACCTCGCCGCCGTCCCAGAGCCGCGCATTGAGGAACAGGCTGTTGCTCCAGGTCTCCTGGTATTGCGGCGCCGGCGTCAGGCTGTTCACCCCGCTATAGGGCGCATGGAAGGCCGGATAGCCCTGCGCCAGAAAGGTCGACTGGCCGTGGATCTCCCAGCGGTCGGACTCCGTATCGGTCAGGTCCTTGGGCTTCAGATTGGGCGCGCCGGGCCAGTCGAGCTTGCGGTTGAGGCCGATGCGCAGCGACTGGAAGTCCAGGCTGGAGGTATATTGCGTCCCCGAGGGGAAACGCACATTGGCGTCCTCGAACCGGCTGTAGAGGTATTCCAGCTTCACGCTCCAGTCCGGCGCAAAGCCGTACTCGATGCCGGCGCCGGCAGCCCAGCCGAGCCGGTCATGGATGACCTTTTCCTCGTTGCCGACGGCCTGTGCGTTGACGAAGCGCTCCCCAGCGAACGCCAGGCCGCCGGTCGCGTAGAACAGCCAGGCGCCCGGGGCGTAACCAATGCGGCCGCGGACGGTCCCCACATAGTCCCATGCTTCAGCGACCGCCGAGTTCGGGCTCGCCAGCAGCGAGACGATCGAATTGGAGATGAAATAGTTCGGAAAGGTAAAATCGCCTTCAACCCCGAGCAAGACACCGGACTGAAAGCGATGATTGTAACCGGCCTGAACGCCGCCGATCATGCCGCTGGCGACGCCCGGCCCGGCAGTCACCGTCGGATCGATCAACACCGCATTGGACGTGCCGCGGCCATAGCCGACATGGGCGCCGACATAGAAGCCGGTCCAGTCGAAGATCGTCCGCAGCGCCGGCGCCTTCAGCGGCAGGTCCGCTGCGCCGGCCGGGTCGGCGAGCGCCATCATGCCAAGCCCAAGACCAAGTCCAGGACCAAGGCCAATTCCAAGGCCCGCCAACACGCCATTCGACGAACGACCCTGGCGGCTCGCTGGTCCAGCGTGAACAGTTTTAAGGTCAGCCTTGGTCATCGCCTCACGCCGTACGGATCCCTGCGAACGGCAACCTGCGGTCCGGACTGACGGCTTGCAATCGCAAGCCACATCGGAGGTGGCCCCATCCACAATTCAGCCGTATTGCAAATTAGTCGCAATTGAAAGGATCAACGCCGCGCGTGCCACGGAATGGCAACACGGCGTGACGGAGGTGCAACAGAGCCGGGGTGGTTTCAGGTGCAGGTCAGCGCTGACCGCGGCACCTCGCAGCGGCAGCGCGTCTGATAAGTCGGTTTGAAGACGGTTCGATGAAATCGCGCAGTAGTTGCACGAACGTGCCGGTCGCATGCCGGGCGTGCAGCTTCGCTTCGCCGTGGGCGCAATCCTTCCCCGCCGTGGTGCGAGTGCCGGTGCGGGACGCCAGGCCGCGTTTTCAGTCGGACGGAGTGTCCGCTATTCTCCCCCGGAGCATTCTTGTTATCCTCCGGGGAGGATAGGAGACGCCGATGCCCGACCACCATGCCGCGATTGCCCGACGGCTGCGACGCGCCAATGGCCATCTTCAGAGCATCGTCGAGATGATCGAACAGGGCCTGCCCTGCGCGGAGATCGCGCAGCAGTTGCAGGCGGTCGAGGGAGCCATCGAGAATGCGAAGAAGGCGCTGCTTCACGACTATCTCAGCCAGAGCCTGGAGCGATCGCTCGGGGGCAGCGGTCCGAAGGTACAGTCGGCGCTGAAGGATTTCCGCCTGATCGCGAAATATCTGTAAGAGCTCGAAAGCCGATGACCCGCCCGGGGGACGTCCGGGCGGGTCGAGTGCGCGATCTTGCGCACTCGTACGGCACGGTGGGTGGATGGCGCGTGCCGGACCCCGCGAATGGAAGTTGTCAGTTCTGGAGAGACTGATCAGTAGCAACTGCGAACGCGGCCGAGATAGTTGCCGTAGACGTCGAACCGCGGCTCCCAGTGGCAGTGGCGATAGCCGTCGTAATAGTAGCCGTCATTCGCGGCGATGGCGCTGCCGACGATCGCGGCACCGACGAGACCCGCGCCGGCGCCCCAGCCCCAGCCATGATGGAAGCCATGGGCTTCGGCCGGCGTGGCGGTGGCGGCGATGCTGCCGGTCGCAGCAACGGCAACGAGGGCGAGCGCGGCAATTTTGGTCTTGAGCGACATGACAAAACTCCTTCCGGTTTGAGGCCGGGCCGTTGTGGCCCGCTTGCTCGATTGGACGGAGGTTCTTCGGTTCTGGTTCGAACGCCGCCGGCCAGCCGCCGCGGCAGTGTGACCTTTCTCACACTTGCAATATCGGGCAGTCAGGGGCGTTCGTCAGGCCCGGCCGCAAGCTGCGCCACATCGAATTGATCGATCTCGCCGAGCAGCTCGCAAAATGCCCGCGCGCCATGTTCGATCAGCCGCTTGCCCTTGTCCGCGGTCGCGAGCGTAGCGTTGCCGACTGCGCCGCTTGCATGAAGATCCTGCGCCTGCCAGGCGAAGGGGGCCGGACGGTGCGCGGAAAGCCAGCGATATTGCTTTTCCATGGCGAGCGTCGTGGAACGAAAATCTGCGATCTCATCGGTCCGGACATGCGCCGCAGAGCGCGCCAGCATGATCGAGGTCTCGACTGCGCCGCCATGAATGCCGTGCCGGACTTCCTCGGGCGGAAACAGGGTTTCGGCCGCGCTGAGACGCGACCACGCAGTGGTGACGACGAAAAGCCCGTGTTTTGCGCGCAGATCCTGTGCCACCAGCGTCATGGCTGCACTGTTGCCGCCATGGCTCGTCACGATGACGAGCTTCCTGACGCCGGTGCGCGCGACGCTTTCGCCAAGCGCCGTCCAGCTCTGCAGCGCGACCTCGGTCGGCAGCGACAGCGCGCCCGGAAAATCGAGATGCTCGGTGGAGATTCCGATCTCCTGCAGCGGCAGGAAGCTCACCGGCGCCGTCGCCGGCAGCGTTTCGCGCACCCGTTCCAGATAGGCTTTCGCGATCATGACATCGGTGCCGAGCGGCAGATGCGGTCCGTGCTGCTCGACCGCCGCCAGCGGCAGCACCGCGATCCAGCGCGCAGGATCGGCCTGGCCGATCTCGGGCCAGCTAATCTCGGTCCAGTCGCGGGGCGGGATGGTCGCGGTCATTGCCTCAGATGTTTCTTTCAGCCGATTTGCGGGGTAGTGATGGGCCTCGCATTATTCCTACCATGGGCCAGAACAAACCACGGAGTCCAATCATGAGGGCGGCTCTTCTGCTGCGAGCGTTAACGGCGGGTCTGTTGGCCGCCAGCCTGACCGGGGCACCTGTGGCCGCTCAGGACAAGCTCGACAAGGTCTCGTTCGGCACCAACTGGGTGGCCGAAGCCGAGCACGGCGGCTTCTTCCAGGCCGTGGCCGACGGCACCTACAAGAAGTACGGGCTCGACGTCACCATCGTGCCCGGCGGCCCGAACGACAACAACCGCATGCTGCTGATCGCCGGCAAGCTCGATTTCTTCATGGCCGCGAATACGCTGATGTCGTTCGACGCCGTCGCCAACAACGTCCCGGTGGTCTCTGTGGCCGCGATGTTCCAGAAGGATCCGCAGGTCTTCCTGACCCATCCGGAATCGAAGGTCACAAGACTCGAGGACCTCAAGCCGCTGACGCTGTTCGTCTCGAAAGAGGGCATCACGAGCTACTACCAGTGGCTCAAATCCGAATACGGCTTCAACGAGAAGAACGTCCGGCCCTACACCTTCAACCCGCAGCCCTTCATCGCCACTCCGCAGAGCGCGATGCAGGGCTACGTGACCTCCGAGCCCTATGCGGTCGAGAAGACCGCGGGCTTCAAGCCGGGCGTCATCCTGCTCGCCGACAACGGCTTCAACACCTATTCGACCCTGATCGAAACCCGCCTCGACGTCATCGACAAGAAGCCGGATGTGGTGCAGCGCTTCGTCGACGCGTCTGCCATCGGCTGGTACACCTACATCTACGGCGACAATTCCGCCGGGAATGCCATGATCAAGAAGCTCAATCCTGAAATGACAGACGATGTGCTGGCCTACTCCGTCGCCAAGATGAAGGACTATGGCATCGTCGATTCCGGCGACACGCTGAAGAACGGCATCGGCGCGATGACCGATGCACGGGTGACGAGCTTCTTCGAGAAGATGGTGAAAGCCGGCGTGGTGAAAGCGGACGTCGATTACCGCAAGTCCTACACGCTGCGCTTCGTCAACAAGGGAGTCGGGGTCGATCTGCGGCCGAAGCAGTGAAGGGCTTGCGCCGCCTTGTCCGAATCGATGTCTGAGATGAGCGGCCGTTCTGAGACGAGCGGCCTTGCCGTCGATCTCGCCGGCGTCACGAAAGTGTTCGACAACGGCGTCATGGCGCTGGGGCCGCTCGACCTTGCCATCCGTCACGGCGAATTCGTCTCGCTGGTGGGGCCGTCCGGCTGCGGCAAGTCGACTGCGCTGCGGCTGATCGCGGGTCTTGCCGCCCCGACCTCGGGACGCATCGAGGTGTCGCACCGTCCCGGCGCGGAGCGGTCGGGGCATGCGATCGGCTTCGTGTTTCAGGAGCCGACCTTGATGCCGTGGACCAGCGTGCGGGAGAATGTGCGGCTGCCGCTGAAACTTGCTCATGTTGCGCAGAGCGAAGCCGACCGGCGCATCGACGAGGCGCTGCACAGTGTCGGTCTTGCCGAATTCGCCGACGCCTATCCGCGCCAATTGTCGGGAGGCATGAAGATGCGGGTGTCGCTGGCGCGCGCGCTGGTCACAAATCCGGATATTCTGCTGATGGACGAGCCGTTCGCCGCGCTCGACGAGATCACCCGCTTCCGTCTCAACAACGACCTGCTAGCGCTCTGGCGCAGCTTGCGCAAGACGGTCGTCTTCGTCACCCATTCGGTGTTCGAATCCGTCTACCTGTCGCAGCGCGTGCTGGTCATGACCGCGCGGCCGGGCCGGATCGGCGCCGAGATCCGCGTCGACGTGGCGGTGCCGCGGGATGAGGATTTCCGGACATCGGCGGCCTATGCCACCTATTGCCGCGAGGTGTCGGCCGCGCTCGCGCCGTCCTATTCCGGGGTCTCCGTCCTGTGAGCGCGGCCGACAACCAGCCGGCGGTGAAGGGACAGGACACGGCTGCAAAACTGCTGCGTTTTGTGCTGCCGCTTCTTGTCGCGCTGTTGGGAACGGCGATCTGGGAGGCCGTGGTGCGGCTCGGCCAGATCCCGCTTTATGTGCTGCCGGGCCCGGTCGCGGTGATCGGAACGCTGATCTCCGACTGGTCCGTCCTGTCACAGTCGCTCGGCGTGACGCTGCTCACGACATTGGAGGGGTTTCTGGCCGCCGCGATCGGCGGCATCGCGCTGGCGCTGCTGTTTAATCAATCAAAGCTGCTGGAATATTCGCTGTTCCCCTACGCAATCATCCTGCAGGTCACGCCCGTCATCGCGATCGCGCCGCTGCTGCTGATCTATCTTCCGCAAGAGATGGCGGTGGTGGTCTGCGCGTGGATCGTCGGCTTCTTTCCGGTGCTGTCCAACACCACGCTCGGGCTCAATTCGGTGGATCGCAATCTCGCCGGCCTGTTTCAGCTCTATGGCGCCTCGCGCCTGCAGACGCTGCTCTACCTGAAACTGCCCTCGGCGCTGCCCTATATGCTCGGTGGGCTGCGCATCGCCGGCGGCCTGTCGCTGATCGGCGCCGTCGTGGCGGAGATCGCGGCCGGCAGCGCCGGCGCCGGCTCCGGCCTCGCCTACCGAATTGCGGAATCCAGCTATCGTCTCAACATACCCCGCATGTTCGCAGCGCTGTTGTTGCTGTCACTTGCCGGGATTGTCATCTACGCCGTGCTGGCGCTAACCTCGCATTTGCTGCTAAGGCGTTGGCACGAAAGCGCACTTGGAAAAGAAGCCTGAAGGTGGTGGGAATATGTCGTCCGAGAAGATCGACCTGTTGATTCATGGGCCGAGCAAGCCGATCGTCAACACCGGGTTTCCCGACCAGTTCGTGCTGCATCATTTCGAGAAGACGCACGACCTGGAGCGGCTGACCCCCGAAATTGCCGCCAGGGTGCGCGGCATGGCCATCACCTACAACACGGTGCGCGGCGATGCCAAGACGCTGGCACGGTTTCCAAAGCTGGAAATCGTCGCCTCGTTTGGCGTCGGCTATGACCATGTCGACGCGGCCTATGCGCGCGATCACAAGATCATGGTCACCAACACGCCCGACGTGCTGACCGAGGAGGTCGCCGACATCGCGATGGGCCTGTTGATCTCGACCCTGCGCGAGTTCATCAAAGCCGACAAATACCTGCGCGCCGGCCACTGGCACACGGCGCAATATCCACTGAGCCCGGGATCGCTGCGCGACCGCACGGTGGGCATGGTCGGCATGGGCCGGATCGGCCAGGCGATTGCGCGCCGCCTGGAGGCGTCGCGCGTTCCGGTGGTCTATCATACGCGCAATCCCGCCGCCGGCGTGTCCTACAAGCATTATCCGGACCTGATGGAGATGGCGAAAGCGGTGGACACGCTGATCGTCATCGTGCCCGGCGGTCCCTCGACGACGAAGATGATCAACGCCGACGTCCTGAAGGCGCTCGGCCCGCGCGGGGTCGTCATCAATGTCGCGCGCGGCACCGTGGTCGACGAGCAGGCGCTGATCGCGGCGCTGAAATCGGGGACGATCCTGGCCGCCGGCCTCGACGTGTTCGAAAAGGAGCCGAACGTCCCTGACGAGCTCAAGAGCCTGCAGAATGTGGTGCTGCTGCCACATATTGGCTCGGCTTCGGTGGTAACGCGAAACGCGATGGATCAGCTCGTGGTCGACAATCTGAAGGCCTGGTTTGCCGGCAAGCCGCCGCTGACGCCCGTTCCGGAAACTCCCGTGAAGGCCTAGTGATCAAAGGCATCGTGATGTCGTGTCGTGTCGCGCCGGTGTTCGCAGCTTGGCTAGCGCTCGCTTCGGTCGGAGCCGCGCAGGCGCAGGATGCCACGAGTCGGAAGAAGGAGATGATCGGCCACCAGTGGGAGCTCGCCACCACAGACCGCAGCAAGACCTGCGTGGTGACGCTGAAGCCGGATCCGACACCGCAAGGATTCAAGCTGGAGCTCGAACCCGGCTGCGCCGCAGCCCTGCCTTTCGCCAAGGACATCGCCGCCTGGAGCCTCAAGGGCCTGGATATCGTCCGCCTGCAGGACGCCAAGGGCGAGGCGGTGGTCGATTTCACCGAGGTCGAGACCGGAATTTTCGAAGGCCTGCGGGCCAATGAGGGCGTCTACATCCTTCAGGATCTCGCGGCCGCCCGATCGCTCGCGAAGTCGATGGACCAGATGATCGGTGACTGGGCCATGGTGCGTAACAATGGCGCGACCGTCTGCGGCCTGACGCTGACCAACAATGACGCCGGCAATGACAATTTCCAGGTCTTCCTGAAACCCAAATGCGACGCCGCGGTGGCGTCCTTCGCGCCGACGCAGTGGCGTCTCGAACACGGCCAGATCCTCCTGATGTCCGACCGCGGCGAGACCTGGCGCTTCGAAGCCGACGACAATGCGCAGTGGCGGCTCGTTCCCGACAGCGCCGATCCGCTGATCATGCTGCGGCAGTAGCCGGCAGACGCTGCATCGATCGATCCTGTGCAGTGTGATTGGAACGGCAACCGCGCCTCGCGGGTTGTTGCGTAAGCCCGCGCGGCAGGTCCGATCGCCGGCGCCGTCCAAAATGATGGAGCTTCGTGCATGGCAGGAAAGACCGTGCTCGCCATCGGCATCGATCCGGCGCTGGTGGACTTTTCAGGACATCCGCAGCTCAGTGCCGTGCTGGTCCGCAGTCATATCGATGCCGAACTGCAGCGGCTGCGCGAGCAGGGTTTTGATCTCACGTCCTGCCTGATCGATCTCGGTGACACGGCCGAGCAGGTCGCGACCGCCGTGCTCGGCTCAAGGAACTTCGACTGCGTCGTGATCGGCGCCGGCCTGCGCGTGCCGCCGGAGCGGCTAATGCTGTTCGAGAAAATTCTCAATCACGTGCACCGCCTGGCGCCGCGCGCCAGCATCTGCTTCAACACCAATCCGGCCGATACAACCGAGGCCGTGCAGCGCTGGCTGGGTCACTGAGCTAGTCGATGCGGCGGTCGATCCGGACGCGCTGGCAAGCCAGGCCATCGGCTTGTATGGGCAACAGCACGGCCCCCAGCCGGTCGATCTGGTCCAGAAACCTGTCGACCAGGCTGGCCGGGGCCAGCATTGCCAGACCCGCGCCCCGCAGGCGCTCTGCTATTCGATGGATCACCGAGTCCCCTCCGTTTCGATGACCAGCCTTTTTGACATGAATGCCGGAAAACGCGAAGCGGAGAGTAAAAAATTGGTAAATGGCGGCGGACGATTCGAATCCGCCCGATCGCGGCTTGTCGTCGTTGCGCAATCTGGTCTGCTCGTCAGAAGTTCCTGTCCTCCATCGCGCCGAGATAACGCCGTGGTGCCATACCGATGGCGGGTGCGCTTTGCCGGCGGCGGCGCGGGCGCAGGAGTTTGAGGCAGCCGATGACCAGGACGTAGCATGCCGAGATGGCTGCAAGCATCGAGAAGAATATGATGAGGAAAACAGCCGGCCGGCCGAGGACCGATAACACTGCCGCGGCTTGTTCGAGCATGCTGCCGCCGGACATCCTCGCGTCATCCGCGGCGGTTGCAACCAGGGCCGCGCTGGTCCCGAATGAACCAGGGTCGGCCGTCCGGGCGAAACGCTGATCGAAAAGCGGAAGCTCGCCCCGGTCGACCTCATTCGGCTTGCTGATCGTGTCTGCAGCCGAGGCGAGTGATTGGCCGAGATTGACCGGTTGGGGTTTGGAAGGCTTGGCGACCGTGCCGGTTGGAAGTTCGGACGGTTGAACCGGGCGATGCGCATCAGCCGCAGCCGGCATGGCGATCGAGCCGGCGCTCGCGGCGCCGAGGCGCGGGGACGGGGCCGCCGGTTTGGGCGCATGGGGCGGCTTGGCGCGCGACGCGATGCGGACGTGCGGCTTGATCGTGCCGACCAGCCGCCAGCACCTGTGACCGGTCGCGCGATCGATGCCGAGTTCCCATGGTCCGCGGCGAAATGGCTCGCCGGGAGCGGCCACGCAGCGTGGCGCGTTCGGCCGCTGCTCGTCCAGCGCCTCGCTGACCTGGGCTTGGGCTTGGGCATGGGCTGCGGCCTCGCTGGCCTGGGCGCGCGCGGCAGCCTCGTTGGCCTCGGCAGGCGCGGCGGTGGCGCCAACCTCGGCATAGGCTTGCTGAAACGAAGCCTGATCGCGAGCCAGCGCGTTTTTGCGAGCGCGCGCCGCGCATCCCTGTCCATCGTCGGCTCTGGCCTGGCGCCAATGATGCGCAGCACCCGCGGCCCGCGAGGCGCGGTGGCAGCGGGTTTCGGCCGCCGCCGGGTCTGCCATCATCATGATCTGCAGGCCGACCAGCAGGGCCGCGGACACGACCGTCGAAATGACTTTCGAATATTGAAACGAATACAAATTGACTCCTGATCCCGCGCGAAGTCGTTCTCTGGAGGCTTGAAGAATAAGCCTGCAACTTCGCATAGAAGATCGGCGGGTCAATAGCGCGCGATAGCGGCGCGTAACGTTAAATGGCCGACGGCGATGCGTGGCCGTGGATATACGGATTGCGCTCCGCGGTGATCTTGTCCGGTCCGAACGGGCGATGAAAACGCCGGGCGCATGATACCGGTATTGAAGCGATCGGAACGGAGCACCCGGTTTTGTCCGGGGGGCAGAATTGACCATCCATTAACCATGTCGGGAACTAATTGAGTTAGTTCAAACGAACAACGTCGGACGGGACAAAATGGCGACTGATCAAAAGACGGCCAGGATTCAACCGAGACTAGTCCGCGTAGAAGACCGCACCACCCAGGCGGATCCGGCCTGTCCGCCAAGCTCCGCCGCCCGGCTCATCCAGGTCGTCCAGGCCGAGCGATCGGGTGTTGCGTCCGGCACATCGGAGGCCGCCGAGCCGATCGCATCAATCCAGGTTGCCGGCGATGACGAGGCTTCGTCGCAGGCGCGCAACTACCTTCAAACCCTCGAAATGATCAGCAGCGCAGCGCGGACGATGGCGACGATCGAGGATGAATCGCAGAGAATCCGGGCGAACGCATTCGCTCTGACCCAGCGTGTCCGCTCGGAACGCCTCGAGGCAGATCAGCAGATCGTGGTTCTGCAGGAACAATTGAAGGCAAGCAATCTTCTGGCTGAACAGCTCCGGCAACAATTGGCGGAGACAGAAGAGCGCGCGAATATCGCAGAGGAATGGCTGCGGCACTTTCAGAATGCGATCAACTCGGCCTTCTCGGCGCATCGCGCGACCGAAACAGCGGCCTGATCCTGGTCTTCCCGCGAATTGACGGGCCGATCGCCGCGGAGACCGCGCGGCGTCGGCATCACGTTCGACGAGCGGCACGTCGGCCGCTTGCTGCGCCGCCCGTGACCGGCGCACCGGCGGCTGCCGCTGTCCCCTCGGATTGATTGGCGATGGTGGTGGTCAGCCATTCCTGGAACGCGCGCATTGCCGACGTCGGGCTTTTCGATTTCAGGCTCGTGAGCCAATAGCTTCCAAGCGTGATGTCCTGCGCGAAGGGCTGGACGAGCGTACCGGATCCCAGCTCGCGGGCGAACATCGCGATCGGCAGCAGCGCGACGCCGGCTCCGTGGGCGGCCGCTTCTGCAATGCCGATCGACGAATCGAAGACGATGCCGCGCGCCTGCGGACACTCTCGTCCGACCGCCGCGAACCAGCGATCCCACTCGTCGACCCGATAGGATCGCAGCAGGACTTCCCGGCAGAGATCCTCGGGTTGCCGCAATCGTTTTGCGATCTCAGGCGTGCACAGCGGAGACTGCGGCGCGGCCAGCAGCTCGACCGCAAACGTTCCATGCCACGAGCCGTCGCCAAAGCGGATGGCGAAATCGAGACCCTCCCCGGCGAGATCGACGCGATTGTTGTTGGTGTAAATGCGCAGGTCCACGCGCGGATGCGCGGCCTGGAACGAGGGAAGTCTCGGCAGCAGCCATCGGGTGGCAAATGTCCCGACCACGCCGACCGTCACGGCTTCCCGGAACTGGCCATCGGTGAACTGATCGAGCGCGGCGCGAATTCTGCCGAACGTTTCGGTCAATACCGGCACCAGAGCGAGGCCTTCGTCGGTCAGTGCCAGTCCGCGCGGCAACCGCCGAAACAACTTGACTCCCAGCATCTCCTCCAGGGATTTGACCTGGTGGCTGACCGCGGCCTGCGTGACGCGCAGCTCCAGGCCGGCGCGTGTGAAGCTGAGATGGCGGGCAGAGGATTCGAACGCGTGAAGCGCACTGAACGGGAGATGTGAACCGAACATGTTGCTGCGATCCCAAATTTAGCTAATGGCTCGCCCGATTTTTGATCGCTTGTCAATACATGCCCTTGTGGCCAGAGAAGCGCTCTCAATTTGTGGAGACTGCAATGCTTGATCGGCGACACGTTTCGAAGGTGATTTTGGCGGGCGCTGGCGCTTGCCTGTTCGGCGGACAAAATGTTTTTGCGCAAGGTAGTGGGGAATGGCCTGAAAAGCTGGCGGCGAGGCTGCAAAAGCTCGAGAGCGAACGAAGTGGCAGGCTTGGTGTGGCGGTGCTCGACATGCAGAGCGGCAAGCGCGCGGGATATCGTGCCGACGAGCGGTTCCCGATGTGCAGCACCTTCAAGCTGCTTGCCGTCGCGGCGGTGCTGGCCCGCGTCGATCAGGGCAAGGAGCAGCTCGAGCGCCGGCTCAAATTCGCAACGACCGATCTCGTGGTGTACTCTCCCATTACCAAGGACCACGCCGGCGGCGATGGCATGACGCTCGCGGACATCTGCGAGGCGGCCATCACCCTCAGCGACAACACCGCCGCAAACCTGCTGCTGTCGACACTCGGCGGGCCCGAGGGATTGACCGCCTATGCCCGAACGCTCGGCGATAGTGTGACGCGCCTGGATCGCATCGAGCCCGATCTGAACGAGTCCGTTCCCGGAGATCTGCGCGACACCACATCGCCGGCTGCCATGCTGTCCGATATTCGCGCGCTCGTTGCGGGCAGTGCGCTGACTCCGGCTTCGAGAGACCGCCTGGTTGGCTGGCTCATCGGCAACAAGACGGGGGACACGCGGCTGCGCGCCGGCGTGCCGCGCGACTGGCGCGTCGGCGACAAGACCGGTACCGGCGAAAGGGGAACCGCAAACGATGTCGCCGTGCTCTGGCCGTCGGCCACCCGGCCGCCGGTGTTCATTGCGGTCTATCTCACGGGGAGCTCGCCCGACGGCGCACACCGCAACGCGACCATCGCATCCGTGGGAGAGGCGGTCACGCGATCCCTCGGGTAGGCTGGCCGCATCTGCCGCGTCGCGCCTCTTGTCACGCGAGGGCCGTCTCCGTTCCCCTCCCCCTTTTGCGGGTCAGGGCTATCGCATTTGATTCGGAAGCACGGGCAGTGCGGATAGGTGGGAGCTCTGTGGCCCATCCCTCGAGACGCATCGCTCAAGCGATGCTCCTCGGGATGAGGCCGTATTCTGGGCCGTGGACCCGCATGGTGAGGAGCCGCGCTCATGCGCGGCGTCTCGAACCATGAGGCCCGGAGGGTGAACGCGTGACTGGCCATATGCGATAGCCCTGCCTCTTGCGGGGAGGGGGCAGGGGTGGGGGTGGCCGCCGAGGGACTGCCGCTTGGGATCCGCTCCCCGACCCTCCCCCGCAAGGGGCGAGGGAGCTGAGAGACCGCGCGCGGAGAGATGCAGCCTTCAGATCAGCTTCAGCCCCTTCAGGCTCGTGTGCCCGTTCTTGCCGACGATGATGTGGTCGTGCACGGCGATGCCGAGCGGGCGGGCGATGTCGACGATCGCCTTGGTCATCTGGATGTCGGCCTGCGAGGGCGAGGGATCGCCGGAGGGGTGGTTGTGCACCAGGATGATCGCGGTCGCGGACAGTTCGAGCGCGCGCTTGATCACCTCGCGCGGATAGACCGGCGCGTGGTCGATCGTGCCGGTCTGCTGCAGCTCGTCGGCAATGAGCTGGTTGCGCTTGTCGAGAAACAAGAGGCGGAACTGCTCCTTGTCGGCAAACGCCATGCCGGTGCGGCAATAGTCGATGACGTCCTGCCAGGACGACAGCGCCGCGCGGCGCTTCATCTCGCCTTTGGCGATGCGGTGCGCCGCGGCCCCGATCAGCTTGAAGAGATGGATCGAGGCGTCGCCCATGCCCCCGATCTCGCGCAGCCGCGGCTCGGGCGCATGCACCGCTTCGGCAAACGAGCCAAACACCTTGAGCAGCTCCTTGGCGAGCGGCTTCATGTCGCGCCGCGGCTGCGCCGCGAACAGCACCATTTCCAGGAGCTCATAGTCGCTCAGCGCATCGGGCCCGGCATTCTGAAAACGCTCGCGCAGCCGCGCCCGGTGACCGTGATAATGCGGCGTCTCGGCGGGTGGATTTTTGGGCTGGTCGGCTGCTGCGGACATCGCCGGGCAGCATGACGTGCCCGAAAACTTTTGCAACCTGGAAGATTGGCGCCTCGGCGCGGTCCGCCGGCGCTACGTCCTGTCCCTTGATTCCAATATTCGCAAAGACGTTCGCCGAAAGGGGATGGGATGTTAGAAACCGACCACCACGTCAGCGCGACAGGCGTGTGATGAGCGCAAACCAGTTCCAACAGGGAATGAGGCATGACGCCAAAACCCCGGCCCGGCGGCCGCAGTGCCCGCAACAAGGCGGCGGTTTTCGAAGCCACGGCCGCGCTGCTGGCTGAACGGGGACACGAGGCGGTCACCATGACCGATATCGCCGAGCGCGCCGGGATGGCCGCGACCAGCCTCTATCGCCGCTGGGGCGACGTGCGCGCATTGATGATGGAGGTCGCGGTCGAAAAACTGATGCGCGAACGGCCGCTGCTCGACACCGGATCGCTGCGCGGCGACCTGCTCGCCTGGGCCCGCCCGATCGCAACCAGCCTGGCGAGCCGCGAAGGCTCGTCGTTCTTTCGCGCCGTGATCGCGACGACGACGCCGGCTGGTGGCGATGGATCACTGCGCCGCGCTGCGCTCAATCGCCGGAGCGAGCAGATGGAGCTGATGCTGGAGCGCGCCCGCAAGCGCGGTGAGAAACCGCCCGATCTCGTCGAACTGCTGGATCATGTACTGGCACCGCTTTACATGCGCGCGCTGTTTGGCAGGCCTCTCAGCAAGGCCGTCGCCGATCGCCTGGTCGATCGGCTGATCGCTCGATCCTAGCTGCCCGGGCAGTGCGGCATCACCCGCTCATAACGCAAATTTTATTGCATTAATCGAATACCGTTGATGCAGTGCCCGTTGCATTGATGCTATCGGCATTGCTGCGCCAGACATCTGCCGCTGCGGCACCTTCCACTGGAAGCGTGAAGCCATTCATGCCGCCGCGAACGCCTGAGGAGGATCCATATGCCTCAACTCGATCGCCGCGCTTTCGTGGTCGGCGTCGCCGCGGCCGGCGCGGGCCTCTCCCTTGGTTTCGACCTCCCGTTTGGCGGACTGGCCGTGGTTCGCGCTGCTGATGGCACGCCGGAGATCAACGCCTGGGTGGTGATCCGGCCTGACGATACGGTCGTGATCCGCATCGCCCGCTCCGAAATGGGGCAGGGCACGCTGACGGGCCTCGCCCAGCTCGTCGCCGAAGAACTGGAATGCGACTGGACCAAGGTCACCACGGAATATCCGACGCCGGGCCAAAGCGCGGCGCGCAAGCGCCCGTGGGGCAGCTTCAATACCGGCGGCAGCATCGGCATTCGCGCATCGCAACAATATGTCCGCAGGGGCGGCGCAGCGGCCCGTATCATGCTGATCCAGGCGGCGGCCAATGAATGGCAGGTGCCGGTGACCGAGTGTCACGCGGCCAGCAGCGTCATTACACACGCGCCGACCGGCCGCAGCGTGACCTACGGCCAGGTGGCGGAGGCCGCGGCAAGGCTCGCGCCGCCAACGGATGTCAGGCTGAAGGATCCCAGCGACTGGACGATCGCGGGCCGGAGCGTGAAGCGGCTCGACACCGCGGACAAGACCACCGGCGGCATGATCTACGGCATCGACGTCAGGCTGCCCGGCATGCTCAGCGCCGCGATCAAGGCCTGTCCGGTGTTCGGCGGCAAACTGAAAAGTTTTGATGATTCTGACGTCGCCGGCATGAAAGGCGTCAGGAAAGTCGTGCGGGTCGACGACAACGCCGTTGCCGTCATCGCCGACACCTGGTGGCACGCCAAGTCGGCGCTGGATGCCTTGCCGATCGTCTGGGACGAAGGCGACAATGCCAGGGTGTCGAGCGCGTCCATCGCCAAATGGCTCGAGCAAGGCCTCGATGCCGCGCAGCCGGCTTTTGTCGGCAACAGCAACGGCGATGCCAAAGCCGCGATCGCCGGCGCCGCCAGCAAGATCGAAGCGGTGTATTTCTATCCCTATCAGCACCATGCGGCACTGGAGCCGCTCAACGCCACCGCGCTCTACACGCCCGACAAATGCGAGGTCTGGACCGGCACCCAGGATGCCGAGCGGGCTTTCGCGGCGGTGGTTCAGGCCTCCGGCCTGCCGCCCGACAAATGCGATGTGCACAAGGTGATGCTCGGCGGCGGTTTTGGCCGCCGCACCGTGCCGGACTACGTCCGGCAGGCGGTCCTGGTCGCCCGGCAGCTGCCGGGCACCCCGATCAAGCTCCTGTGGTCACGCGAAGAGGACATGACGCAGGGCAGGTATCATCCGGTCACCCAGTGCAAACTCGTCGGCGCATTCGATGCCGCCAACAATCTGACCGGTCTGCATATGCGAATCTCCGGTCAGTCGATTGTTGCGAGCAACACGCCCGAGGCACTGAAGGACGGCATGGACCCGTTCACCTTCCAGGGCGTTGCATCATCCGCAGAGGTGTTCGCCAATATCGGGCCGGCGCGGCTCGGCTACACGATCCCGCATTTGCTGATCGACCATGCCATGCGCAATCCCTGTGTTCCGACCGGTGTCTGGCGCGGCGTCAACGGCAACCAGAACGCGATCTATCTCGAATGCTTTGTGGACGAACTCGCCCATGCGGTCGGGCAGGATCCGCTCGCATTCCGCAGAAAACTG
>Ga0070710_10000221_pt1 | contig 26514 bp, 25 predicted proteins | sample LARL52metaG_FD_65454 | JGI IMG/M metagenome (GOLD analysis project Ga0070710, IMG submission 65454) | Corn, switchgrass and miscanthus rhizosphere microbial communities from Kellogg Biological Station, Michigan, USA - LAR L5-2 metaG | ecosystem: Host-associated > Plants > Roots > Rhizosphere ...
GGAATGCCTGGAGACCAAGGACGGCCTGCACATCTGGGAGGATCATTTCTATCCCGAGGTGATCGACCCGGACACCGGAAAAGTGCTGCCCGACGGCGAACTGGGTGAGCTGGTGTTCACCTCGCTCACCAAGGAAGCGTTCCCGGTCATCCGCTATCGCACCCGCGACCTGACGCGGCTGCTGCCGGGCACCGCGCGGCCGGGCATGCGGCGCATGGAAAAGGTCACTGGCCGCTCGGACGACATGATCATTCTGCGCGGCGTCAACCTGTTCCCGACCCAGATCGAGGAAATCCTGCTCGCGACCGACTGGTGCGGCGGCCATTTCATCCTCGAGCTGACGCGGGACGGGCGCATGGATGAACTGACGATTCATGCCGAAGTGCGCCCCGAATATTGGGACGGCCGCGGCCTCACCGATCACGCCGACCGCATCTCGACCCATATCAAGAATACGATTGGCATCACGTCAAAGGTGCGTGCGGTGGCGCCGGATACCCTGGAGCGCTCGCTCGGCAAGGCCAAGCGCGTGCACGACAAGCGGCCAAAGGGATGATCTCTGACCCTCTTGGTGAGGAGCCGCGCTCTTCGCGGCGTCTCGAGCCATGAGGCCCGGATACCAACCACCGCGGGCTCATCCTTCGGGACGCGCGCAAAAGCGCGTCCCTCACGACGAGGGACGGGCGTTGCTCCTGTGGCACTTCATAGCCTATATCTGGCCTCGTTTTGCTCGAACCTCCTTGGATCGCGCGGTAACGCCGGTTTCGAGAGCCTGGGAAACATCTGGTGCAAGACAGCACGCATATCGTCCTCTGGGGCGGACTGGTGATTGGCCTCGCCTATGGATCGGTTGGCCTGCTCAGCGGCTTTTGTCTGCTCTCCAGTCTGCGGGGCTGGTGGGCGGATGGTGACAGCCGCCTGGTCCGCACCTTCGCGCTTGCGCTCGGGGTCGCGATTGCAGGCACCCAGCTGCTCGCCGCCGCGGGTCTCGTCGACCTCTCCAAATCGATCTATCTGCAGCCGTCATTCTCCGCGCCGCTGATCTTCGCAGGCGGGCTGCTGTTCGGTTACGGCATGGTGCTGGCGAATGGTTGCAGCTCGCGGGCGCTGGTGCTGCTGGGCCGCGGCAACTTGCGTTCCCTCGTCGTCGTGATCGTCCTCGGCATCGTCGCGACGATGACGCTGAAGGGGCTGATTGCGCCGCTGCGCATTGCGCTGTTGCAGGCAAGCCAGATGGCGCCGAAAACCATTTCGGTTCCGGCGCTGCTCGCGGCCGCAGGCATGGGCGAGACTTTTGCGCGGATGCTCGCGGCCTCCGTGATGGCCGGCGCGCTGATCATCTTCGCCTTTGCCCACGCGCCGTTCCAGCGCGCACCCGGCCAGATCGCGGCGGGGATGGCGGTCGGCGTTTTGGTCGTCGCGGGCTGGTTTGCGACCGGATATCTCGGCGCCGACGAGTTCAACCCGGCGCCCGTGGGCTCGCTGACCTTCATCGCGCCAATCGCCGATACCGTGCAATATGTGATGTTTTCGACCGGCCTCGCCTTGAGTTTTGGCGTGACGCTGGTGACCGGCGTGTTCACAGGAAGCCTGCTCACCGCGCTCGTGACGCGCCGCTTCGCGCTCGAAGGCTTTGTGTCGCCGCGTCACATGCTGCGCTCGGTTTCCGGAGCGGGGCTGATGGGTGCGGGCGGCGCCATGGCGTATGGCTGCTCGGTCGGGCAGGGGCTGACCGGGTTGTCGACGCTGGCCCTGCCGTCCTTCATCGCCGTCGGCGGCATCCTGCTCGGCGCCGCGGCCGGCCTGCGCGGCGCGTTCCGCGTTCAGCCGCTGGCGACCGAAGTGGTGCGCTGAACCCGGTCTTCGCGACGGCGCGATGTCTCAGGCGCTCCGCGTCCCGCCGCCTTCAAACACCGTCATTCCGGCAGCCGGATCGAGATCGGTTTCGGTCGCCTCCGTCAGCCGCGCGATCATCATGTAGCAGCCGATCGCGAGGACGGCCTCGACGATTTCCTGCTCGCTGAACTGCGCGCGCAGCGCGGCGAACGTCGCCTCCGGCACGCGCACGTTGTCGATCACTTCCGCGCCGAAGGCCAATAGCGCCCGTTCGGCATCATTGAAGGCGTCGTCGTCATACTTGCCCTGTTCGATACAATCGATCTGCCGCTGCGTCACGCCGAGCCCCAGCGCGATCGGCACATGCTGGCGCCATTCATAGGCGGCTTGCTCGCGCTGCGCGACCTGGAGGATCAGGAGTTCGCGGTTGACATGCTCAAGCTTCTGCTTGTGCAGGATCGCGTTGGCGAACCGCATCGCCGGGATGAAACTGGTCTCGGCATGCGCCAGCATTTTGAAGACGTTCAGCTTGATCGGCATCCGGTCGAAGGCGGCGCGCACGTCGCCGCTGGTCGTCTCCGGATCGATCAGTGATAGCCTGGCCATTCGCTCCTCCTGTCTGGCTTCATTTCACGAGGCGAATGGGATCGGTGCCGTCCCAGTTGGCGGCCGCCTGCCGGATCCGCTCGAAGAATCGGCCTTTGCCGCCGCTGATGTCCGAAATCTCAATGACGGTACCGGGATGGGCCTCGCTATCGAAATAAGCGAACCGGCCTTGCTCTCCGCCGATCTGGCCTTCGTGTCCGACCTTGTAGCCGAGCCCGAGCGCGCGCTCGTAAAGGGCCTGGTAATCCGTGGTCCAGAACGACATGTGCTGCAGTCCTTCGTGGCCGGCGTCGAGAAACTCCCTGTACATCGACGGCGCAGCGTTGCGCTGCTGGATCAATTCGATCTGCAGGGCGCCGGAATTGGCGAGCGCGATGCTCATCTCGACGTCGGAATCGCGGCCGCGATGCCGAAAATAGTCGGTCTTGACCCGATCGATATAGTACCAGGGGCCGACGCCCATCACTTTGATCCAGTGATCCATGGCGGCCTGGATGTCGCGCACCACATAGCCGTTCTGGCAGACGGGTCCGAAGATCCGGCTCATGTTATTCCGCGCATCCGATGTGAGCCATCATGGCTCTTCCCTGGTCACGATTCTGATCTCGGAGGTCAGGGTGCGATGGACCGGGCACTTGTCGGCGATTTCCATCAGCTTCTTGCGCTGCTCCGCATCGAGCGCGCCGTCGATTCTGATCACCCGCTCGATCTGGTCGAGCATGCCTTCCTTGGTCTCGCATTCCGCGCAGTCACTTGCGTGGATCTTGCCGTGGTTGAGCGTCACGGTGACCCGATCGAGCGGCAGGGATTTGCGATCGGCATAGAGGCGCATGGTCATCGAGGTGCAGGCGCCGAGACCCGCGATCAGATAGTCATACGGTCCGGGGCCGGTGTCGTCGCCGCCCGCCGCGAGCGGTTCGTCGGCCAGCAGGCGGTGCGGCCCGACCGAGACGAGCTGCTGGAACTTGCTGTTGCGGGTCTCCTGCACCACGACGCGGCGCGGCTCCCCGCTCCGCTCGGCAGCCTGGTCGGCGGCGGCCGGTTGAATGTAGCGTGGCGCCCATGCCGCAATCATTTCGGCGACATAGGCGGTGTCGCGGCGGTCGCTCAAAAGATGGTCGGCGCCCGCCAGCGAGACAAAGCTCTTGGGGTGCCGCGCCGACATGAAGATGCGGGTCGCATTGTCGATGCCGACGATGTCGTCGGTCGGTGCGTGCATCACCAGGAGCGCCCGCCTGAGCTTGCCGATCTGGGCCATCAGGTCGTGCTCGGCGATATCTTCGAGAAACTCGCGCTTGATGCGGAAGGGGCGGCCGGCCAGCGACACCTCGACCTCGCCGACATTGCGAATGTCCTCGATGTGCTCCTTGAACAGCCCGGTGACGTGAGCTGGCGCGGATGGCGCCGCAATGGTGACGACGGCCTTGGCCTCGGGAATATCTTTCGCGGCGGCGAGGATCGCCGCGCCGCCGAGGCTGTGGCCGATCAGGAGCACCGGCGGCTTCCTGGTCTTGCGCAGATGTTCGGCGGCGCGTACGAGATCGGCGACGTTCGAGGAAAACGTTGCGTTCGCAAACTCGCCTTCGCTGGAGCCGAGCCCCGTGAAGTCGAACCGCAGCACGGCGATGCCCTTGGCCGCGAGCGCGGTCGAAATCCGCTTCGCCGACAGTGCATCCTTGCCGCAAGTGAAGCAGTGCGCGAAGACGGCAAAGGCGAGCGGCTCCTGCTCGGGCAGGTCCAGCGCCGCGGCAAGCTGATGGCCGCCTTCACCTTCGAATTGGAAGCGTTCGGTTGGCAATGTGAGTCTCCCCATTTGCGATGCTCTCTCTTGGCCGGAGAGCTCAGCACGACGATCAGTCGTCCGAATAGCGTTGCTCGGACCAGGGATCGCCGCGGTTGTGATAGCCGCGGACCTCCCAATAGCCCGGCGCATCATTGCCCAGGAATTCGATCGCCTTCAGCCATTTCGCGCTCTTCCAGAAATAGAGATGCGGCACCACGAGCCGCACCGGGCCGCCGTGCTCGGCCTCCAGCGGTGCGCCCGACCAGCTGTGGGCGAGCAGCGCATCTTCGGCAGCAAAATCCTCGAGCGCGAGGTTGGTCGTGTAGCCGTCATAGGAGTGCAGCACGACGAAGCGTGCTTCGTCGCGCGGGCGGCAGGTGGCCAGGAGGTCGGACGTCGAGAGTCCTTCCCACTGATTGTCATAGCGCGACCACGTCGTCACGCAGTGAATGTCCGAGACGAATTGCGACTGCGTCTGCGCCGAAAACTGCGCGAAATCCCAGAACAGAGGATTTTCGACCGCGCCGTAGACGTCGAGGCGCCAGCGCTCGTGCGAAACGTTCGGCAGCAGGCCGAGATCGAGCACCGGCCAGTCGCGGGTCAAATGCTGCCCCGGCGGCAGGCGCTGATCGGCGGGCCGCGCGATTTTTCCCGTGAGGAACTTGCCCTCGCGCGCCCAGCGCTCCTTGCTGCGCGTCAGCTTGGATTCCGGCGGCGGTTCCTGGTCCTCGCTCATCGCAAATGTCCCGTCTCTCCACGGCGACGACCCATAACTCGCGCTGTTCGTTTTCCCGAGCAACGCTTCGAACGTCGTCATCCGGTCGATCATACTTTGTCCGACTGTGAAGCTCTCCTTCATAGCCTGTCAATTTTATCCTGGATAGCCGCAGGCAGGGGGCCGTCGTATCTGTCCTCCTAACGCGACGCTTGGAAGAGGAACATTGCAATGATCAAAGTGCTTGATGCCCCCGGCGAGTGCCGCGATGACCCTCGGCAGTCCCCCGATCAATTTTCGGAGATGAATGCGGGCGGGCTGGATCGCCGCGCCTTCCTGGCTGCCGGCGCAACCGCGACGATGCTTGCTGTCAGCCCGAGTCTCGCCCAAAACCAGCCGCCGGTTGCCTCCACTCCGACGGGCCAGGGGGCGATGCCAAGCAACGTCAGGGTGGAACGGCTGGACGGCTCGATTCTGCTGATCGGCATTCGGCAGGAGTCCGATCGCGTCGAACTGTCGAGCGTCATCGGGTTGGGTCGCTTGATGTATATGCTCGACCACGACGAGGCCTTGCGTGTCGCGGTGCTCTACTCCCAAGGCCCCGACTTTGTGGGAGGAATCCTCGATGCCGAAAGCTGGACACCGGTTCTACGCAGCGGCCGCTTTCCGGAAACTCCCCAGTTCATCAATCCCGTGGGCACTGTTCCGCCCCGTCGCGAGAAGCCACTCGTTGTCGCCGTGGGCGGCAAGTGCCAGGGCGCAGGCCACGAGCTCTTTCTCGCCGCCGATGTCCGGGTTGCGGCGAGCGATACCGTGTTCGCCCAACCAGAAGTCACCCGTGGTCACTTCCCGGCCGGCGGTGCAACGATCACGCTTGTCCGCGAGGTTGGTTGGGCGAACGCGATGCGCTACATGTTGACAGGCGATGAATGGGGTGCCGACGAGGCCTACCGAATGGGTCTCGTTCAATATGTGACCCCGCCCGGAAAGCAACTCGATCGCGCGATCGAGGTCGCCCGCAAGATAGCCGCCGCAGCGCCGCTCGGCGTTCGAGCGACAATGAGCTCGGCGCATCGCGCGCTCGGTGAAGGCCAGGAAGCCGCGTTCGCTGCGCTGTTTCCCGAACTCGCTCGACTGGCGCAGAGCGACGACCACCAGGAATATTTCCGGGCGCTTCGCGAAAACCGCTCACCTGCCTTTCATGGTCGCTGACGCCGTCCGTGCGCCAGGCTATTCGTGCCGATGCATCGCCGATTCGTGCTTGGTGTCGCGCATGGTCGAATAGATGACCAGCGAGAGGAAGATGATGCCTGTGAGGTAGTAATAGAACCAGTCTTCATGCCCCAGGCTCTTGAACGAGAGCGCGATCGCGGGCGCGGTGCCGCCGAATATGGAGACGGTGATCGCATAGGGCAGGCCGACGCCGAGTGCGCGGACATTGGTCGGAAACAATTCCGCCTTTACGATGGCGTTGATCGAGGTGTAGCCGGCGACGAAGATCCAGGCGCAGCAGATCAGCAGGAAGACGTAGAGCGGCTCCTTGGTTTCCTTCAGCATGGTCAGGATCGGCACGGTCGCGAGCGTGCCGGCGACGCCGAAGAAGATGAGGAGCGGCTTTCGTCCGATGCGATCGGACAGCGCGCCGTAAAGCGGCTGCAGCAGCGTGGCGAACAGCAGCGTGCCGAAGATCACGAAGGTGGTCTGGTCCTCGCTGAGGCCGACCGAGAGTTTTACGAAAGTCTGCATGTAGGTGGTGAAGGTGTAGAACGCCGCAGTGCCGCCGGCGGTCAGCCCGACCACGAGCAGCAGCTCGCGCGGATAGCGCAACAGGGTGGCGATCGAGCCGGTCGGCTTGACAGCCTTCTTGGCTTCGACGAAGGCCTCGGTTTCATGCAGGCCGCGCCGCATCACCGCGGCGAAGATCGCAAGCAGCGCGCCGATCGCGAAGGGAATTCGCCAGCCCCACTCCTTCAATTCCGCCGAAGTCAAAAACACCTTCTGCAGCAGCAGCAGCACGACGATCGCGGTGAGCTGGCCGCCGATCAGGGTGACGTACTGGAAGCTGGAATAGAAGCCGCGGTGCCTGGCATCCGCAACTTCGCTCAGATAGGTGGCGCTCGCGCCGTACTCGCCGCCGAGGCTCAGGCCCTCGATGACGCGCGCGAGCGCCAGCATCGCCGGCGCCGCAACACCGATGGTAGCATAGGTCGGCGTCACCGCGATCATCAGCGAGCCAAAGCACATGCAGACAACGGACAGCGTCAGCGACAGGCGGCGGCCGAAATGATCGGCGAGATAGCCGAACAGCCAGCCGCCGAGCGGGCGCATCAGGAAGGTCGCCGCGAACAGCACCGCGGCGTTGAGCTGCTGCACCACGGGATCGCTCTGCGGAAAGAAGGCCGGCGCGAAATACAGCGCGAAGGCGGTGTAGGCGTAGAAATCGTACCATTCGACCAGGTTGCCGATCGAGCCGATGAAGATCGCCTTGATCCGCCGCTCGGCGTCGCCGAGGTCAAAGGCCTCGGAAGCGGTCTTCAAGGCCTGGTCTGACATGGTCGGCTCCCCTGGAACGAATTGTTATGACCTTCTTATAGGTCGAAAGGTCTTGTCGTTCCAAGGGGTGGGGGGACGACCTGTCCCCTCAAAAAAGCACGCGCAGCTGGCGCGGGCCGCGCACCGTGCCTTGCGACCATTTGACGGGATGGGCCGGGTCGAGGCGGAACTCGGGAATGCGCTTCAGCCATTCCTCGAGCGCAACCGTCATCTCCATCCGCGCCAGGTTGGACCCGATGCAGCGATGAATCCCGAGCCCGAACGCGGCGTGCGGATTCTGCCTGCGGTCGAGCACGACCTTGTCGGCATCGGGAAAGACGGCGGGATCGCGGTTGGCGGCGGGGAATGACAGCAGGACCATGTTGCCGGGCTTGACCGGGCAGCCTTGAATCTCGGTTTCCTTCATCACCTCGCGCGCCATCGTCACGGGCGAGAAGGCGCGCAAGAACTCTTCGACCGCGGTCGGCATCAGCTCCGGCTCCGCAACCAGGCGCTGGCGGTCAGCCGGAGTCTTTGCAAGGTGCCAGAGCGAGGCGCCGATCGCGCTCCAGGTGGTGTCGATGCCGGCAATCAGCAGCAACCGTAACGATCCGAGGACATGCATGTCGTCGAGCGGCGCGCCGGTCTTGTCCCTGGCGTTCATCAGCGTCGTGATCAGGTCATCGGTCGGCTGCCGCTTGCGCGCCTCGATATGGCCGACGAAATAGCCGCCCATCTCCTCAGCCGCCGTCTTGAGCTGGCTCTCGTCCTTGATGCTGAGCTCGAGGATCCGGTGGATCCAGTCGATGAAGAGGTCGCCGTCGGTTTCGGGAATGCCGAGCATGTGCGCGATGGCGCGCACCGGAATGTATTTGGCATAGCGATCGGCGATGTCGCATCCGCCGTCGGCGACAAAGCCGTCGATCAGCTCGTTGCAGATCGCCCGCACGCGCGGCTCCAGCTTCTTCATCGCGTCCGGCGTGAACGGCGGCAGCAGCAATTGCTTGGCGGGCTTGTGCTCGGGCGGATCGGAGGTGATCGGCGGGGCGCCGTTCTTCTGGATTTCCGGCCGCTCGTCGCGCACGATGACGCGGCGCGAGGAAAAGTGTTCGGTGTCATACGCGATCTGCCGCACCGCTTCAAAACTGGTCGGCAGATAGCAGCCCTGGAAGCGGCTGGTATGCACGACCGGGCTGGTGGCGCGCAGTTCGTCCCAGATCGGATACGGGTTTTCGGTCCAGCGCGGGTCGGTATGATCGAAATCATGCACCCAGTCGGTGACCGGAGGATGTTCGGGCATGAAGCTGGTGTCGGACATCTGTGCTGCTCCTTCGGGCAGTTCAAGGCGGTCTGGCCCGGCCGCAGCCGGCCGCGGCGCACAACTAGTCTTCGGTCACGTCGATCGCATTCTCGGGGCAGTTGGCGCGGGCGAGATAGGCCTTGTCCTCGAGGCCGGGGGGCACCGTGCCGTCGCCCTTCTCATGCGCGTTGCCATAGGCGTCGAGATCGAACAGCTCGCCAGCCAGCGCCTTGCAGCGGGCGTGACCCTGGCATTTGTCGGGGTCGACATGGACCTTGAGCTTTCCGGACATGCACTCTCCCCGGTCCCGCGCAGCTCCAGGAGCTGCGCTCGGTGGCGTTTCCGTCGCCAGCTTGACGTCGGCATTGCTTTTCTAAATTATAGGCTATTACATTCGTGCTCCGATCACGCTGTCAAGACAAAAGTTATAGAGCATTACATCAAAATGTCGCCGCGCCCCGCCCGCAAGCCGCAACATACCTATCATCACGGGGATCTCAGGGATGCCCTGGTGCGGGCTGCGCTGCAGGACGTCGAGCGCGGCGGTCCCGAAGCCGTCAATATCAGCGCGCTGGCCAAGCGGCTCGGCGTCTCGCAGCCGGCCCCGTACCGTCATTTCGCCGACCGCGACGCGCTGCTGGTCGCGGTGACGGCGGAAGCCTTCCGCCAGTTCAACGTGCTGTTGCGGGAGGAGATCGAGACACCGTCGCAACGTTCAAGACTGTCGCGGCTCGCGCAGGCGGCGCTCGCATTCGGCCTGCGCCGTCACGGCGTCTATCGCTTGATGTTCGCCTCGCGCACCATGGCGTGCGCGCCGGAGGGCAGCGAGCTGCACAACGCCGCGCGGGAAACCTACGACCTGCTGCTCGCGGCGATGGAGGCGCCGCCGATCGGACTGGTGCACGAGCGGCACGCCCTGCAGATCTGGGCCGCGCTGCACGGCGTGGTGATGCTGGCCGAGCAGGGGCTGCTCAGCGGCAAGACCGCTCTCGTCACGCGCGAACAGCTGGTCGACGATATCGTCGAGCAGACCCTGATGAGTCTGAAGCTGGCGATCGAGGCTGCTGCCGGTGGCGGCGCAAATGCGACGAACTGAACACATCTCAACCTCATCCTGAAGAGCGGCATCTTCGCCGCGTCTCGAAGGATGAGGGCCCGATCCGGGCCTCATGGTTCGAGACGCCGCGCAAGAGCGCGGCTCCTCACCATGAGGGTTGGGCTCACGACTTCGGGGGCCGTGGATCGATCGGCGCGATATCGCGCAAGCCCAGAATATCCTCCAGCACCCTGGCGCCGGCAAGCAGCTGCGCTTCGCCCCGTGGTGGCCCGACCACCTGAAGCCCGACCGGCAGGTTTGATGCCGTAAATCCGCACGGCATCGACAGCGCCGGGCAGCAGGCCAGCGTGATCGCATAGACGATGCCGAGCCACTGGATGTAATTGTCGAATTTTTGGCCGCCGCATTCGGCGACGTAACGGTGCTCGACCGGGAACGGCGGCACGATCGTGGCCGGCGTCAGCAACAAATCGTAGCTTTCGAAGAAGGCGTGCGCGCGCTCGGTCATGGCGACGCGCTGCGCCTCGGCACGCGCGATCTGCTCGACGGTGAGTTCGAGGCCTTTTTCGATGTTCCAGATCACCTCCGGCTTGAGCAAATCGCGCTTCGTCCTCAGCAACTCCGCCTTGCTGATGGCGAAGTCGAACGCGCGCAGCACGTGGAAACATTCGTGCGCTTCGGACAGATCGGGATGCGCGTCCTCGACGATGACACCGGCCTCGGCGAAGCGTGCGGCCGCCTTGCGCGTCAGCGCCGCGACCTCCGGATCGACCGGCGTGATGCCGAGATCGGCCGAGTAGGCGACGCGTTTCGGCTTCCGGCCGGATCGCGCTGACGACAGGAACGAGGTCGGCAGCATGGGAAGCGACAGCGGATCGGCCGGATGTTCGCCGCTCATGGCATCGAGAAACAGGGCAAGGTCCTCGATATTGCGCGCCATCGGACCTTGTACGCCGAGTGTGCGGTTGATGCCGAATTTCGGGGTGTGGGCGACACGGCCGATGCTCGGACGCAGGCCCACCACGCCGCAGAAGCTTGCGGGGTTGCGCAGCGAGCCGCCCATGTCGGAGCCGTGCGCGAGCCAGGCCATGCCGGTGGCGAGCGCAACGGCGGCGCCGCCCGAAGAGCCGGCGGCCGCCTTCGAGGTGTCCCAGGGATTTCGCGTCGCGCCGAACACTTCGTTGAAAGTGTTGGCGCCGGCGCCGAACTCCGGCGTGTTCGATTTTGCGTAGATCACCGCGCCGTTCTGTTCGAGCGCCTCCACCAGGATGTCGGAATGATCGGGGATGTGGTCCTTGTAGATCGGCGAGCCCTGGGTGGAGAGCACGCCGGCGACGTCGGTCAGGTCCTTGATCGGCACAGGCAGGCCCGCGAGCACGCCGCGCTCGGATACCGGCCGCTGCATAAGCGCCTTGGCATGATCGCGCGCATGCGCGAAGCAGAGCGTCGGCAGCGCATTGACCTGGACATCGACCTTGCCGATGCGCGTTTCCAGGACGTCGAGGAGATCGAGAGGCGACACCTCGCCGCGCCTGAGCTTATCGACGATTGCACAGGCGTTCTCGCCCGCGAGTCCCTGGTCTGGCAATGCAAGTCTCCCGCGCACATACCGCTATCGTGCAGTAGACCATTTCTCCGCGCGCGAGCAACGCGTCAATTCCGCGCTGCCGCCCTGCAAATGCGGCAGATCGCGATACCAACCGTCAGTTGTTCGAGAGAAGCCGACCAAGGTGTCATTGCGAGCCAAGCGAAGCAATCCAGAATCGCGCCACACGCACCTCGCTCGGTGCTCTGGATTGCTTCGCGGAGCCTGTCATCCGCCCGCGCTTCACGCGGACCGGGTGGCTCGCAATTGACGGTGGCGAGGTGGATTGCCTACCCCCACCCCGCAGAGATCCCGCCATCGACCGTGAAGATCACGCCCGAAGTATAGCCGGCCCGATCGGATGCGAGAAACGCCATGAGGTCGCCGATCTCGCGGGCGTGCGCGGGGCGGCCGAGCGGCAGCCCTTTCTGGAATTCCTTGTAGCGGTTCTCGTCGCCGAACTGGTGCTTTGCGCGCGTCTTCAGCAGCGTCACATGGCGGTCGGTGCCGACCGGACCCGGATTGATGCCGACCACGCGGATATTGTCGGCGAGGCTTTTGCCGCCGAGCGCGCGGGTGAAGGCCATCAGTGCGGCATTGCCGGCACTGCCGCAGATGTAGTTGGCGTCGAACTTTTCGCCGGCGGCGCCGATGTCGTTGACGATGACGCCACCGCCACGCGCCTTCATCTGCGCGTAGATTGCGCGGGTCAGGTTGATATAGCCGAATACCTTGAGCTCCCAGGCGTGACGCCAGGTCGCCTCGTCGATCTTGTCGATCGATCCGCCGGGAATGTCGCCGGCATTGTTGACGAGAATGTCGATATCGGCGGCGTCCTTTGCGAGCCGCGCGACGTCCTCGCTCTTGCGCAGATCGACCACATGCGCTGTCGCATCGATCTGGTGTGCCCCGCGGAGCCGCTCGGCGAGCGCCTTCAGCAGTTCGTCCGAGCGTGCGGCGAGGCGCAGATGGCAGCCTTCCTCGGCAAAAGCTTCGGCAGCAGCCGCGCCGATACCCTTCGAGGCGCCGGTGATAAGGACACGTTTGCCGCGCAGATGCAGGTCCATGGCAATGCTCGCTGGGCCAAAAGAAGAGAGGCGGAGAGGGGAATTGTTAGGCGGGAGGTATCGGGACCGTCAACATTGCACTGCAGCGTTGCGCTCACTGCCAGTTTGGTCCATTGCAAAGCTATCCAGCAAGCGCCTGAAGGGCCGAACGAGATCACAAGGACGTTTTCGATGAGCAGCGCAAAGAAACCATACCGGATCGCAGTGATTCCCGGTGACGGCATCGGCAAGGAAGTCATGCCTGAGGGGCTGCGCGTCATCGAGGCGGCGGCGAAGAAGCACGGCGTTGCCGTCAGCTTCGATCATTTCGATTTCGCCTCCTACGACTATTACGCGAAGCACGGCGAAATGATGCCGGAGGACTGGAAGGACCGGATCGGCAAGCACGACGCGATCTATTTCGGCGCGGTCGGCTGGCCGGCCAAGATTCCCGATCACGTTTCCTTGTGGGGGTCGCTGATCAAGTTCAGGCGGGAGTTCGACCAGTATGTCAATTTGCGTCCGGTGCGGCTGATGCCCGGCGTGCCCTCGCCGCTCGCGAACCGCAAGCCGGGCGACATCGATTTCTGGGTGGTGCGGGAAAACACCGAAGGCGAATATTCATCGGTCGGCGGACGGATGTTTCCCGGCACCGAGCGCGAGTTCGTCACCCAGCAGACCGTGATGACGCGGGTCGGCGTCGACCGCATTCTCAAGTTTGCCTTCGATCTCGCGCAGTCGCGGCCGAAGAAGCATCTGACCTCGGCGACGAAATCCAACGGCATCTCGATCACGATGCCGTACTGGGACGAGCGCGTGGAGGCGATGGCGAAAAACTATCCCGGCGTGAAGTGGGACAAGTATCACATCGATATCCTGACCGCGAATTTCGTGCTGCACCCGGACTGGTTCGACGTCGTCGTCGGCTCGAATTTGTTCGGCGACATCCTCTCCGATCTCGGGCCGGCCTGTACCGGCACGATCGGCATTGCGCCATCGGGCAACATCAATCCGGAGGGCGATTTCCCCTCCGTGTTCGAGCCGGTGCATGGCTCGGCGCCCGACATCGCGGGGCAGGGCATCGCCAACCCGATCGGCATGATCTGGTCGGGTGCGATGATGCTGGAGCATCTCGGGGAGAAGGCGGTGGCCGAGGCCATCGTCGGCGCGATCGAGCGCACGCTCGGCGAACGCACGCTCAGGACCCGCGACCTCGGCGGCAATGCCGACACGACAGCCTGCGGCAAGGCCGTCGCGGAGATGGTGGAGTAGTGGTCGTCATTGCGAGGCGCGAAGCGGCGAAGCAATCCAGAGTCTTTTGCGTGACTCTGGATTGCCTCGCTTCGCTCGCAATGACCGGAGAATGCGTAGGGCGGGCAAACCGAAGCGTGCCCACCATCTTTCCGCGCGTGTGATGGTGGGCACGGCGCGCAAGAGCGCCTTTGCCCACCCTACACCTTCTACGATTTCACGATTCTGCGGCAGTGCTCCCAGGCGGCGTGGATCAGGTTCTCGCTGGCTTCCGGCGTGCGGAACGCCGAATGGGCCGACAGCGTGACGTTGGAGATTCTGGTGAGCGGATGATCCGCGGGCAGCGGCTCGATGTTGAAGACGTCGAGCCCGGCATGGCGGATGTGCCCCGACTTCAAGGCCTCGATCATCGCGGCCTCGTCGACGATCGCGGCGCGCGCCGTGTTGACGAAGATGACGCCCGGCCGCATCGCCGCGATTTTTTCGCGCGACAGGAAGCCTCGAGTCTCGTCGTTGAGCAGCAGATGCAGCGAGACGACGTGGCTCTCGGCGAGCAGTTTGTCGAGGCTGACGAACTCGACGCCCGGAAAAGTTTTCGGCGACCGGTTCCAGGCGATCACGCGCATGCCGCTGCCACCCGCAATCCGCGCGACCTCCGCCGCGATACCGCCGAACCCGATCAGGCCAAGCGTCTTGCCGGTGAGCTGCATGGCGTCCTCGCGCAGCCAGTTGCCGGCGCGCATCTCGCGGTCCATCCAGGTGATGACCCGCGCCGAAGCCCACATCAGCGCGATCGCCGCTTCGGCGACCGCGGTGTCGCCATAGCCCTTGATCAGATGCACGGAGATTCCGAGTTCGGCGAGTTCCTCCGGGTTCATGTAGCTGCGCGCGCCGGTGCCAAGAAACACCACGTGCTTCAGCCCCGCGCAGTTTTTCGCGACCTCGGTCGGCAGCGCGGTATGGTCGACCACGCCGATCTCGGCGCCGCCGAGAATCGTGGGCCATTGCCCCGGCGTGATGTTAGGGTCCTGGTGCACGCGCATCTCGGGATCGCCTCCCTTGCGCTGCCGCTCAAAAATCTCGGCGAGCGAATCATTGGCGTCGACAAAAACTCCGCGCACGGCACTCTCCACTGTTGATCCAGGAAATCAGGACGCGACGCCGGCGAGCGCCAGCACTGTGTGCATCAGCACGTTGGCGCCGGCGGCGCAGTCGGTCTGCGTTGCATCCTCGAGCTCGTTGTGGCTGACGCCGTCCTTGCAGGGCACGAACACCATCGCCGTCGGCACGACCGTGTTCAGATTGCAAGCGTCGTGGCCGGCGCCTGACGTGATGCGGCGATGGCTGAAGCCGAGCATCTTTACCGCATTCTCCACCGCATCGACCAGCTTCGGGTTGAAATGCGTTGCCGGCTTGCGCCAGACCAGATCAAGCGTAGCCTCGACCTTGCGTCGTGCGGCGATGTCCTTGAGCGCGGCGCGGAGATCGGCGTCCAGCGCGTCCATGATCGCATCATCGGAAGAACGGCAGTCGACCGTGAAGGCGATCTCGCCGGGTATGACGTTGCGCGAGGGTTTTGCGATCACGGCTTCGCCGATCGTGCCGACCGCATTGGGGCCGTGCTTCTTGGCGATCGCTTCGACCGCCAGCACGATCTCGGACAACGTTGCGAGCGCATCGCGCCGTAGCGGCATCGGCGTCGAGCCGGCATGGCTTTCGAAGCCAACGATCTTGCCGTCGTACCACAGGACGCCCTGGCCGGAATCGACCACGCCGATGGTCTTGTTCTCGGCTTCCAGGATCGGGCCCTGTTCGATATGCAGCTCGACGAACGCGCCGAGTTTTTGGGTCCCCACCGGCGTCGCGCCGCGATAGCCGATCGCATCGAGCGCCTCGCCCACTGTGGTGCCATCATGATCCTTGCGCGACAAAATGTCGTCGGTTGTAAAATCGCCGACATAGGCGGCCGACGCCATCATCGCCGGCGCGAAGCGCGAGCCTTCCTCGTTGGTCCAGTTGACGATGCAGATCGGCGCGTCCGTCTCGATGCCGGCATCGTTGAGCGTCCGCACCACTTCCAGCGCGGCGAGCGTGCCGAGCACGCCGTCATATTTGCCGCCGGTCGGCTGGGTGTCGAGATGCGAGCCGAGGCCGACCGGCAGCTTTGACATGTCCTTGCCGCGGCGCAGGCCGAACATCGATCCCAGCGCATCGACATGCACCTCGAGGCCGGCCTCCTCGCAAGCCCTGCGGAACCAGTCGCGCACCTGCTTGTCTTCGGCCGACAGCGTCAGCCGCCGCACGCCGCCCTTCGGCGTGGCGCCGAACTGCGCCGTCTCGTGAATGCTGCCCCAGAGGCGCGCGGAATCGATCTGCAGGTTGGAGAGGGCTCGGCTCATGCGGCTGTCTCGCTCTTCGTTGTGGCCCGGCTTCTCCGTTCAATGGCCCGCCGCCGCGGCGGCGTCAACCGAGGGACTAGCGCCTCCGTTCCGACTGCATCGCAACAGAGTCTCTAGCTTCTTGTTCTGACGCGTTTTCTTCACGCGAACCGGGCCCCACTTCGCTCGAAAACGCTTTGCCTTGCGCGATCTGCGCAGCGAGATCGGCCACCCGTTCGACCGCGACGCTGTCGGGCGAGGCCAGCCAGCTCGCCATGAAGGTGAGCGGCTGGATGCTGAAATCCGTCGCAAGATGCCGCAGGCGGCCGTCCGCAAGCTCGTTCTCGACGATCGCGGCGGGAATGACCGCGATGCCCAGTCCTTCAGTGGCCAGGCGAATGACGGTCGCAAGTGAGGCGCTGGCGTGCAGCCGGACCGGCGGCAGATCAGGCCGGTTGAACAGCTCGCGAACGGTCTCGTAGGGGCGAGACCTCCGTGGAAAGGTGATGATCGGGAATTTTGCAAGTTCGCTGAGTGGCAGCGGCTCGCGGCCAAGGCCCAGCGACGGGCTGGCCAGAAAGCCGATCGGATAGTCGCACAGCACGCGGTTGCGCACGCCGGGACCGGCGAGCGGCCCCAGCACGAAGGCGAGCTCGATCTCCTGTGCGAGCAATTGCTCGCTCAAATTCGGCGTGATGTCGACCTCGATCTCGAGCGACAGATTCGGGTAGGTGGCGTTGACGCTCTTGATCAGTCGCGGCAGCCAAGTGTGCACGATGGTCTCGGCGACGCCAAGGCGCAGCACGCCGCGCATCGCCCTGACGTCGCCGACCTCCGCTATCATCTGCGCGCGCAATCCGATCAGCTTTTCAGCGTAGACCATCATCTGCCGGCCGCTCGGCGTCGGCGATGCGGCGCGATGGTCGCGATTGAGCAGCTTCACACCCAACTCGCGTTCGAGCTGCGCGATGCGCTGGGAGATCGCGGGCTGTGTGGTGTTCAGTCGCTGCGCAGCGCCACGAAAGCTGCCGAGCTTGACCACCCAGAGGAAGGTTTCGATTGACCTGAAATCCAGCATGCTCAGGAGCTCCCCAATCGATAAATCTCAGTTATCGATCATGATCAAAAAACAGGATTAGACTTTATAGGCTACGTGGGATTGATTGATCTTGTCGAGATTATAGGCAGGTCAGCCCCATGACTGTTTTTGCGGCAGCGCAGCAAAGTCGCGATCAGGCCGATCTTCCGAGCCATCAGGCCCGGCTCGACTGCCGCGCCGGCATGGCGAGCACCACGGCTGGTGTCGCCAATGGCTATGTCCAAGGCAACCTCGCGATCCTGCCCGAGAAGCTTGCGGGTGCGTTCCACCGGTTCTGCCAGCTCAATCCAAAGCCGTGTCCGATCATCGGCATGTCCGATGTCGGCAATCCCAGAATTCCCGCGCTTGGGCTCGACCTTGATATTCGCACCGACCTGCCGCGCTATCGCGTCTGGCGCGACGGCGAGTTGGTGGAGGAACCGACCGACATCATGGCGCATTGGCGCGACGACCTGGTCGCCTTCGTGCTCGGCTGCTCGTTCTCCTTCGAGGAGGCGTTGCTGGCCGAAGGGCTGCCGATCAGGCACCTCGAGCGCAAGGTGCGCGTGCCGATGTATCGCACCAGCATCGCGTGCGAAGCCGCCGGTCCGTTCGCGGGGCCCATGGTGGTGTCGATGCGCCCGCTGAAGCCAAAGGATGCGATCCGCGCGGTGCAGATCACCTCGCGCTTTCCGAGCGTGCATGGCGCGCCCGTCCATCTCGGCCATCCGCATCTGATCGGCATTGCCGATCTCGCAAAGCCCGACTATGGCGATCCGGTGCCGGTCGAGGCCGACGAGATCCCGGTATTCTGGGCCTGTGGCGTGACGCCGCAGGCGGTGATCGCATCGGCAAGACTCCCGTTTGCGATCACCCACGCGCCGGGCCTGATGCTGGTGACCGATCTCATTAACAGGCAATTGGCCGTGCTTTGATGAAGGCGTTTTCGAGCGAAGTGGAGACGGTTCGCGTGAAGAAAACGCGTCAAACAAGAATCCGGAGCGTATCCGTTCCGACGAAATCGGAACGGATACTCTCTGGGCAGGTCATGCCGCTTCTTGAGGCTTTACCGCGTTGTTCAACCGTTTCATCGATGAGAGCCGATCAACAGGAGTTTTTGTGATGACGATCAGCCGCCGAGACGTTTTGCTGGGAGGAGCGGCGGCCGCCGCGCTCGCACCGATCGCCAGCCGCGCAGAAGCTTCCGAGGTGGTGATCGGGATCATCTATCCGTTCTCCGGTGCGAGCGCGCAGCAGGGCGTCGATGCGCGCAAGGCGTACGAGAGTGCGCTCGACATCATCAACGCCGACCATGATTTCGATCTGCCGCTGGCCAAGGGCGAGGGCCTGCCGGGCCTCGGCGGCGCAAAAATCCGCCTCGTGTTCGCCGATCATCAGGGCGATCCGCAGAAGGGGCGCGCCGAGACCGAGCGGCTGATCACGCAGGACAAGGTCTGCGCCGTCATCGGCACCTATCACAGCGCGGTCGCGGTCACCGTCAGCCAGGTCTGCGAGCGCTACCAGGTGCCGTTCCTGTCGGCCGACAATTCCTCGCCGAGCCTGCACCGGCGCGGCCTGAAATTCTATTTCCGGCCCGCCGCGCATGACGAGATGTTCTCGGCCGCGATGTTCGACTTCTTCGATGCCATGAAGAAGAAGGGCACCAGGATCGAGACGCTGTCGCTGTTCCACGAGGACACCATCTTCGGCACTGATTCCGGCAATGCGCAAGGAAAGCTCGCCGGCGAGCGCGGCTACAAGATCGCGGCCGACATCAAGTACCGCAACAACTCGCCGTCGCTGTCGGCCGAGGTGCAGCAGCTCAAGGCAGCCAATGCCGACGTGCTGATGCCCTCGAGCTACACCACCGACGGCATCTTGCTGGTCAAGACCATGGCCGAGCTCGGCTACAAGCCGAACGCGATCGTCGCGCAGGACGCCGGCTTCTCGGAAAAGGCGCTCTATGACGCGGTCGGCGACAAGCTCGAAGGCGTGATCTCGCGTGGCTCGTTCTCGCTCGACCTCGCCGCCAAGCGGCCGATGGTCGGCAAGATCAACGCGCTGTTCAAGGAACGCTCGGGCAAGGATCTGAACGACCTCACCTCGCGCGAGTTCATGGGGCTGATCATCATGGCGGACGCCATCAACCGCGCCAAGTCGACCGACGGCGACAAGATCCGCGAGGCGCTGGTTGCCACCGACATTTCCGGCGAGCAGACCATCATGCCATGGAAGCGGGTGAAGTTCGACGAGATGGGCCAGAACAATGACGCCGATCCGGTGCTGCTGCAATATGTCAGCGGCAAATTCGTCACGATCTTCCCTCCGCAGGCCGCGATCGCCGACGCCATCTGGCCGATGAAGTAGAATTGGAGAGAGGAAAATGTCGCCGAACTCTCTCCGCGCGTCGTCCCGGGCAAGCTCGCACTGGGCGGCGCTCAGCGCCGCCCAGTGTGAGCGCAGACCCGGGACCCATAACCCCAGGCCGTCGTGCTTGCGATGATTGGCTGTCATCCCGTCTCACAGACGCATTTGTGGTTATGGGTCCCCGCTTTCGCGGGGACGACACCGAATAAGGCTTCGAGTGCGGAGCGCGCATGCTGACCGCCGAGACCATCATCCAGAGCCTCGCCTCGGGCCTTCTGATGGGCCTGCTGTACGGCCTCATCGCCGTCGGCCTCGCGCTGATCTTCGGCCTGATGGACGTCGTCAACTTCGCCCATGGCGAGTTCCTGATGATCGCGATGTACGCGACCTTCTTCCTGTTCGCGTTTTTCGCGCTCGATCCGCTGCTGTCGGCGCCGCTGGTCGCCGCGGCGCTGTTCGTGTTCGGCGCCGTGGTCTATCTCCTGATCGTGCGTTTCGCCGTGCGCGCGAAAGCCAATGCCGGCATGGTGCAGATCTTCTCCACCTTCGGGCTTGCGATCGTGATGCGCGGGCTGGCACAGTTCTTCTTCACGCCCGATTATCGCAGCGTCACGCATTCCTGGCTCGGCGGCAAGACCATCTCGGTCGCCGGCATCTTCTTGCCCGAGCCGCAGCTGATGGGCGCTGCCGTGGCGATTGCGGCGTTCGGCGGACTGTATTTCTTCATTAATCGCACCGATTTCGGCCGCGCGCTGGAAGCAACGCGCGAAGACGCCGGAGCGGTCGCGCTGGTCGGCATCGACAAGAACCGGGTGTTTGCGCTCGGCTGGGGCCTCGGCGCCGCGCTGGTCGGCCTCGCCGGCGCGATCATGGCGGTGTTCTTCTACATCTATCCCGATGTCGGCGCGTCCTTCGCGCTGATCTCCTACGTCACCGTCGCGCTCGGCGGGTTCGGCAGCGTGTTCGGCGCCTTTGCCGGCGGCATCATCGTCGGGCTGGTCGAAGCCGCCACCGCGCTCGTCCTGCCGCCGTCGCTGAAATCGGTCGGCATCTACGCGGTCTATCTGCTGGTCGTGTTCATCCGTCCGCGCGGTCTGTTCGGGTCGATGTGATGGACGAACATTTTGCAAATCGCCGGCGCCGTGATCTCGTCGTCGCCGCCTGTCTCATCGCCATCGCCGCCCTGGCGCCGCTGTTCGTCACGGATGTCTTCACCCAGAACGTCATGGTGCTGACGCTGATGTATGCGGCGCTGTCGCAGAGCTGGAACATTCTGTCCGGCTACTGCGGTCAGATCTCGCTCGGCCACGCGCTCTATTTCGGCTTGGGTGCCTATACGACCGCGCTGCTGTTCACCAAATTCGGCGTGCTGCCGTGGTTCGGCATGCTCGGCGGCGGTGTCGTCTCTGCGCTGATCGCGATGGCGCTCGGCTATCCCTGTTTCCGCCTGCGCGGGCACTACTTCGTGATTGCCACCATCGTGATCGCGGAGATCGGGCTGCTGCTGTTCCAGAACTGGACTTGGGCAGGAGCTGCGCTTGGGATCGACATCCCCGTGCGCCACGATAGCTGGCTCACCTTCCAGTTCCCCCGCAGCAAGCTGCCATATTTCTATTTCGCGCTCGCTCTCGCCGCCGTCGCCTGGTTCGTGACGTGGTGGCTGGAAGATTCCAAATGGGGCTTTTGGTGGCGCGCGGTGAAGGACAATCCCGAGGCCGCCGAGAGTCTCGGTGTCGTGGTGTTCGACTCGAAGATGGGCGCGGCGGCCGTCTCCGCTTTCCTGGTCGCAGTCGGCGGCGGCTTCTACGCGCAATTCGTCTCCTACATCGATCCCGAGAGCGTCATGGGCTTCCAATTCTCGCTGCTGATGGCGCTGCCCGCGGTCGTCGGCGGCATCGGCACGCTATGGGGCCCGCCGCTGGGTGCGGTGATCCTGATTCCGCTCACTGAACTGACGCGCACCCATATGGGCGGCTCGGGGCGCGGCATCGACCTCATCGTCTACGGTTCGCTGATCGTGCTGATTTCGCTGGCGCGGCCGCAGGGCCTGGTCGGCCTGTTCGCGCGACCGCGCAAGGTTTGACCCCATGACCGCGCTGTTGGAAACCCGCTCTGTCACGCAACGCTTCTCGGGCCTCGTCGCCAATAGCGACGTCTCGATCTCGGTCGGGCGCGGCGAGATCGTCGGCCTCATCGGCCCGAATGGTGCGGGCAAGTCGACGCTGTTCAATCTGATCGCCGGCGTGTTTCCGCCGACCGAAGGCTCGATCTGGTTCGACGGCGAAGATGTCACGCGCCTGCCGGCCGCAGAGCGCTGTCGCCGCGGGGTCGGACGAACCTTCCAGGTCGTGAAGAGTTTTGAGACCATGACGGTCATTGACAACGTCATTGTCGGCAGTCTCGTGCGGACCACGCACATGCGCGAGGCGCGCCGCAAGGCGCGGGAGGTGCTGGCGTTCACCGGCCTTGCCGCCCGCGCCGACGTGCTGGCGAGCGACCTTGTTCCTGCCGAGAAGCGGCGGCTCGAGGTCGCCCGCGCGCTCGCCACCTCGCCAAAACTTCTGCTGCTCGACGAGGTGCTGACCGGGTTGACGCCGGCGGAGGCGCAGACAGGAGTCGAGCTGGTGCGGCGCGTCCGCGACACCGGCGTCACGGTGCTGATGGTCGAGCATGTCATGGAGATCGTGATGCCGTTGGTCGACCGCGCCATCGTGCTCGATCTCGGAAAAGTGCTGGTCGAGGGCAAGCCGGCCGACATCGTCCGCAATCCCAAGGTGATTTCGGCCTATCTCGGGGATCGTCATGCTGTCGGTGCGTGAGCTCACCACGGCCTATCAGGGGCTGGTCGCGATCTCCTCGGTTTCGATCGAGGTCGCCAAGGGCGAGATCGTCTGCATCGCCGGCGCCAATGGCGCCGGCAAGTCGACGCTGCTGAAATCGATCGCGGGCGCCGAGCGCGCCCGCACCGGCACCGTCACTTTTGACGGCGCGCGCGTCGACGGGCTGGCGCAGCACCTGATCACGGCGCGCGGCATCGCCTATGTGCCGGAAAACCGCAGGCTGTTTCCGCGCCTTTCAGTGCGCGACAATCTGCGGCTCGGCAGCTATCTCTACCGCGGGCAGGGCGATCGCGAAGGCCCGCTGGACCTGGTGTTCAAGCTGTTCCCGCGTCTCTCCGAGCGGCTGGAGCAGCGCGCCGAGACGCTGTCGGGCGGCGAGCAGCAGATGCTCGCGATCGGCCGTGCGCTGATGACCCGGCCGCGTCTCCTGATGCTCGACGAGCCCTCGCAGGGCATCATGCCAAAGCTGGTCGACGAGATCTTTGCCGCCGTGAAGCGCATCCGCGACGCCGGCATGACGGTCTTGATCGTCGAGCAGCGCATGGCGGAATGTCTCGACATCGCCGACCGCGCCTACATCCTGCAGACCGGCCGCGTCCTGATGCAGGGGACGGCGAGTGAGATCAAGACCAACCCCGACGTCCGCAAGGCGTATCTGGGATTGTAGTTGGACCGCGGTTGGAAGGGCGACGCTCGCGTCACAACACCGATCGTCATCGTCCGCGAAAGCGGACGATCCAGTACGCCGCGGCCTATCGGCTCAAGCACTGACGTCTCTGGAATACTGGATGCCCCGCTTTCGCGGGGCATGACGATTGTTAGTCGTCGCTGTGCTCCGGCAACTCCACCCCGAACACCTTTACCAGGTCCGCCACCTGGTCCGGTGACAAATAGCGCGGGTTGAGCCCGCGCAAGAGTAGATAGAGCTTTGCCGTCTCCTCCAGCTCTTCCGTCGCGAACACCGCCGCCTCCAGCGTCTCGCCGGCGACGACCGGGCCGTGATTGGCGAGCAGCACCGATGAATATTTGCCGGCCAGCCCCTTGATGGCGTCGGCGACGGCGGGATCGCCGGGACGGTAATAGGGCACGAGCGCGGTGGCGCCGCACTTCATCAGATAATACGCCGTCATCGGCGGCAGCGCCGCGCGCGGATCGATCTCCGGCAGCATCGAGAGCGCGACCGAATGCGTCGAGTGCAGATGCACGATGGCGCGAGCCGCGCCGCGGGTCTGGTACAGCGCGGTATGCAGCGGCACCTCCTTGGTGGGCGCACCGCCGGAGACGAGCCCGCCCTGCGCATCGAGCCGCGACAGTTTTGCCGGATCGAGGAAGCCGAGCGAGGCATTGGTCGGCGTCACCAGATAGCCGCCGTCATCGAGCCGCACGCTGATATTGCCCGAGGAACCCGGCGTCAGCCCGCGCTCGAACAGCGAGCGGCCGAGCCGGCAGATGTCCTCGCGGATCGTCGTTTCGCTCATGCCATGACCCCTTTTTCGCCTTGTCTCATGCTTTGGCAGCGCGGCCAAGCCGTGATACCGAGAGGGCGGCAGACCGGCGCGAGAAGCCGGCCAAAAGGAAACGCGAGAAGGGACCAGCCGCATGCAAGACGCCGCAAAACCGCGCGCCGCCGTGATCGGATTGGGCTCGATGGGATTCGGCATGGCGACCTCGCTCCGGCGCGCCGGGCTCGAGGTCACCGGCTGCGACATTTCCGACGACAACGTGGCGCGCTTCGTGGCCGAGGGCGGCAAGGGGGCCCACACACCCGCCGAGGCCGCGCGGGGCGCCGACATCGTGGTCAGTGTGGTGGTCAACGCCGCCCAGACCGAGGCGATCCTGTTCGGCAAGGATGGCGTCGCCGAAACCCTCGCCAAGGAAGCCGTCTTCATCTCCTCGGCAACCATGGATCCCGATGTCGCGCGGCGCCTTGCAAAACAGCTCGAAGCCACCGGGCGGCACTACCTCGATGCCCCGATCTCGGGCGGCGCGCAGCGCGCGGCGCAGGGCGAACTCACGATCCTGGCCTCCGGAAGCCCCGCCGCCTTCGCCAAGGCCCGCCCCGCGCTCGATGCCATGGCGGCAAAACTGTACGAACTCGGCGATGCCGCGGGGCAGGGCGCGGCCTTCAAGATGATCAACCAGCTTCTGGCCGGCGTGCACATCGCCGCCGCCTCCGAGGCGATCAGTTTTGCCGCCAGGCAGGGCCTCGACATCCGCAAGGTCTATGAGGTGATCACGGCCTCGGCGGGCAATTCCTGGATGTTCGAAAACCGCATGCCGCATGTGCTCGATGGCGATTATGCGCCGCGCAGCGCGGTGGAAATTTTCGTCAAGGACCTCGGCATCATCCAGGACATGGCGCGCTCGGCGCGCTTTCCGGTGCCGGTCGCAGCCGCCGCCTTGCAGATGTTCTTGATGACGGCCGCCGCCGGGATGGGCCGCGACGATGATGCCTCGGTGGCGCGGCTCTATGCGCGCATCACCGGCACCACGCTGCCGGGGGAAGGCAAATAAGAGAGGACAGCGCATGCCCCATTTCGCCGCCAATCTCACCATGATGTTCAACGAGGTGCCGTTCCTCGACCGGTTCGAGGCTGCGGCCAAGGCGGGTTTCACGGCGGTCGAGTTCCTGTTTCCCTACGATCATCCACCGCAGGAGATCGGCGCGCGGCTCCGCGCCAACGGCCTGACCCAGGCGCTGTTCAACCTGCCGCCCGGCAATTGGGACGCCGGCGAAAAGGGTTTTGCGGCGCTGCCGGATCGCTTTGCCGATCTGCAGGCGAGCCTGAAAACCGCGCTGCCTTATGTGGAAGCGACCGGCGTGAAGCGCGTGCACCTGATGGCGGGTATCGCCGATCGCAGCGAGCCCAGGGCGGTCGAGGCGTTCTACAAGTCCGTCGCCTGGGCGGCGGAGTTTTTTGCGCCGCATGGCCTCGATGTCGTGATCGAGCCGATCAATCCGCGCAACGTGCCCGGCTATTTCCTCAATGATTTCGGTTTTGCGGCCGATCTGATCCGCGAGCTGAAGATCCAAAACCTCAAGCTGCAGTTCGACATCTATCACTGCCAGATCATCCATGGCGACGTCACCATGCGCCTGCGCGACATGATGCCGATCATCGGCCACACCCAGATCGCCTCGATCCCGTCGCGCCATGAGCCCGACGGCGAGGAACTGAACTATCCCTTTGTGTTCGCCGAGCTCGACCGGCTGGCCTACGGCGGTTTTGTCGGCTGCGAATACAATCCGCGCGGCAGGACCACCGATGGCCTTGCCTGGTTCAAGCCCTATGCCGGAGTTAAAGCGTGACCCTGATACTCGGCTGCATCGCCGACGACTATACCGGCGCCTCCGATCTCGCCAACACGCTGACGCGCTGCGGGCTCCGTACGGTGCAGACTATTGGTGTGCCGGCCGACGATCTCAGACTTCCCGACGTCGATGCGGTCGTGGTGGCGCTGAAGAGCCGCTCGATCGAGGCGTCGGACGCCGTGGCGCGTTCGCGCGCCGCCGACAAATGGCTGCGCGGGCGCGGCGCTAGCCACGTCCTGTTCAAGATCTGCTCGACCTTCGACTCCACCGACAAGGGCAATATCGGCCCGGTGACGGACGCGCTGCGCGGCGATTGCGGCGAAACCATTGTGCTGGTGACGTCGGCGTTTCCGGCGACCGGCCGCACGGTCTATCAGGGCAATCTGTTCGTGGGCGCCGTGCCGCTGAACGAAAGTCCGCTCAAGGATCATCCGCTCAATCCGATGCACGATTCCAACCTGGTGCGGGTGCTGGCGCGGCAAAGCGCTGGCAAGATCGGCCTGGTCGATCTCGCTACCGTGGCGCGCGGATCTGCGGCCGTGCGGGCGCGGCTCGGCGAACTGGCTGCGCAGGGCATCACCGCTGCGATCATTGATGCCGTGTTCGATGGTGATCTCGAGACCATTGGCGCGGTGGCGCTAGAGCATCGCCTGTCGGTCGGCGCCTCCGGCATCGGCCTTGGCCTCGCCCGTGCGCTGGTCGCCTCCGATCAGGTCAAGGCCGCAACTGACGAGGCGCTGGCGATGGCTTCGGTCGGCGGGCCCGCGGCCTGCCTCGCCGGCAGTTGTTCGCAGGCGACGCTGCAGCAGATCGCCCATGCCGAGAGC
>Ga0070710_10000222_pt1 | contig 26502 bp, 23 predicted proteins | sample LARL52metaG_FD_65454 | JGI IMG/M metagenome (GOLD analysis project Ga0070710, IMG submission 65454) | Corn, switchgrass and miscanthus rhizosphere microbial communities from Kellogg Biological Station, Michigan, USA - LAR L5-2 metaG | ecosystem: Host-associated > Plants > Roots > Rhizosphere ...
TGCCGGACATCATTCCGCGGTGGTAGGCGCCGATGTTGAACCAGCCAACATCGTCACCCATGATCACGAGGATGTTGGGCTTTCGAGCCTCTTGGGCGGATGCCTGGCCGGTCCAAAGCAAACGGGTTGCGAGCAATGCGACGTTGATGCAGAAGGATAATCCTGGCTTGCAAACCCATTTGCCCATTGTCACCTCCGATGACGCTTGCCTTACTGAATGGTCTGCAGTTGAGCCCAGGGATGGCATTTCGCGCTATGCAGCTTCGGCAAGTCATGTCCGGGGATCGCGTTGCAGGGTCGCTGAAGGTGATTCACCGAACATGGTGCGGTAGGTCACCGCAAAGCGCCCAAGCTCCAGGAAATGATGCTCTCGGGCGACCTGCGCGACGGTCGCCGTCGAAGGATCGGCACGGCGCAGCGCGGCGCGTGCCTCGTTCAATCGCCGCAACAGGAGATATCGGGTGGGGCTGAGACCGAGGAACTCGGTGCAACACAACCGCAGTGTACGCTCCGGAACGCCAATCTCTGCGCATAGCTCGGGTAGTTTGAGTTTCTGATCAACGTGTCTGTTCAACGCTTCTTCGAAACGAGCCATGGCGGCGGCGTGATGATGTCTGGTCTTATGATCGTCGTCCGTCTCATCGACCAGGCAATGAATGGTTGCGTGAAGCAGGTCCTGTTCGAGCGCTCTGGCGACCTCGGGGTGCTCGATCAATTTGCTTCTGGCTTCCGCAATGTGGCACGCTTGTCTAAAAATACCCTGGAATCTCGATGTCTCCTCGCGCGCAGGGCGAAGTATCCTTGTTGCATGCGGCAATGGGATTTCTCGTCCGGTCAGCGCCTTGCCGTAACGTGCAAGCTGCGCGGCCGATAGTGATATCAAGCCCCATTGGCACGCACTATCGGATCGCTGATGCATGCATTGGCCGCGACCGTGCAGAACGAAGTCGCCGTCGTGCAAAGCGACGCCCTCGCATATGAGAGATGCCGTATCGACTGGAAACGACAGAACAATCCGCTCTGATGGCAGGGAGATGTAGGCGATACGCGGCAGGTCCTCGCTGCACCAATAGGCTTCCAGCTGATTCAGCTTGAGCCGTATCAGCCGGGCCTTGAAATCTCCAGCGCCTGTTATGGTGAGATTGATTCGGATATCGCCAAATGCGGCTGCGTAACCGTCGGCGGCGCTAAACTTAAATGTGCCGCCTTCTGCCATGTGCCCCATCCGGTTGGGCCGGCGAGCAGTTCTTGCGGCTGTTGAAGGTCCTGGGTCTCGCCGATGCAGACAGTGTGAAACACGCTCCGCCCTTCGACTATGCGGCTTCGGAACCTCAGAGGTGAATTGGGGGATGTCGACGACTATGCGATTTCGGTAGGCAGCGAGGCGATCTCGACCATAGGTGCGCGATCACCTGAAAGACCGCCTGGCACGGTCCTTCAGGTGGGAAGATGACCTCGGTCATCTACGGCGGTATGCCTAGTTTGCGACGACACGCACGACAGGCGTCCATTCCGGCGGCCTGCTTTTCGGAAGTACCACCGGGACCAAATTGAACCCGGCGCAGCGCTTGCCGCTTCATTGGCCTTCCTGAAGCATTCAGGTACAGGGCTGTGCGTCTCCGGGCAAATTGTGAGCCCGGCTCGGACAACAATATACAGCGGGGCAGACGCCGCTATGCACTTACGGCAGGCAGACGCCAGGTCGGACTGTGGACGGAACGGTCAGGCGATCAACTCGACTTGCCGATCACCAAGACAATGCGCTCGATCGAGTTGAGCATCCGCTGCCCGTACCAATTGGGGAAGCGGAAAATTCGATTTCAGCGAACTAGCTCACCTCCGGCATCGACCCTCGCGTAGGCAGAAGAGGAATTCAGCTCCAAGACCTTAAGTGCCGGCTTGGAAGAATCATCCAGCGCTTGCGCCGGCACGGACACGACGTTCGGTGTCCCCCACGCTGTCGAGATCCGGATCTCGCGGGATACCCATTGGATCGTTTGCGTGAAAACGTTGCTGACAACCGCCGCCACACGGCCACTACAATCGATCACCGGCGCTCCCGAGGCGCCGTGATCGATGATGAGGCGGTTGTCGCCTTCATAGAATTCCAGCAGCGCCAAGCCGGTGAGCATCTCGTCATCTCCGAACCGAACGAACCGTCCGCTCACCAGCTGCAGGCGGCCGGCTGGATAGGCGAGGGTGACGACCTGCTCCTCGGGGACAAGGGGCGCCCTTCGGATCGTGACGCTCCGCGCGTCGGAAACGGCGTGCTCGAGTTCGATAACGGCCAGTTTTTCCGTCCGCGCTCCCGCCAGGCGCTGGATGCGCGCGGCGATGAACTGGCTGCTCTCTCCATCCGTGATCTCGAGAGATTTCCACCCCTCGGTCGAGAGCATCATGCCTGCCGTGACGTGCTCGGCGGTGACGATCGTCGTCGGCGACAGGAACCAGCCGGTGCCCCGCACACCGATCAGGTCCGGACGCGCACCGCGCTCCGCATCATCGAAATGCCGCATGATGCTGACGGTCGAATGCGTGAGTTGCGCGGGGTCGATGCAAGCTGCTCGAACAGGCTGGACATTTGAGAGCAGAAGTAAAGCAGACAGCAGACCACCAGCGCGTGCACGCATCGTGACGAATCCCCCTTGCCCAAGCACAGTGAACGGGCAACCCTGCGACACAGCAACAGGGCGGATCGAGTTATCCGAAGGTTTCGCTCGGGATTTTTTGCGAGCCGTGTAGCGCTTTTGTCACAGCCATCGATGACGTGCTGCCAGAGTAACCAGCGCAACCGTATCGGGTTGCGATGTGGTCAACCAGCGCTGGGGATACACACCGTTCCTAACTTGCTTGGGCCGCTCGCGTGCGGTAGCTGGCTGGATCCTGGTACCGCGAAGCCGGTCATTTGCAGCGGTTTCTGGCGTGACTTCAAACAGACCGGGAGGGTCTCGTCAGAGAGCGCCTTTATGCCTAGGCAGCCAGTAACGAGAGACGAATGCGCGGTCTTGGAGCCCGATAGGTAGGCTGCCGCAATGTTTCCGACGGCGATTCTCCAAACAGCGCGCGATAGGCAACCGAGAAACGCCCAAGCTCCCAGAATCCATGGTCGGTGACAATCTGTGTGACGGTTGTCCTGGACGGATCCGAATGCTGGAGCGCCCGCCGCACGAGGTGCATTCGGCGCAAGGTGAGATAACGGATTGGCCCCATGCCGAGATGCTCCTCGCAGGAGGCGCGAAGCGTTCGCTCGGCCGCGCCGATGGCCGCGCAGATTTCGGTGAGATAGAGCGGCCGGTCGGGATTTGCCTCCAGGAATTCCACGAACCGCGTGAGAATGGTGTCGTGACGACGGCCGCCTGCGGTCGACTCTACGGAGTGGCCCTCGGCGAGGCATCGTACCAGGATGCGAACGAGCTCATTCTCCAAGGCACGACTCACTTCGGGGAGCGCCAGAATATCGGGGGTGTCATGAGCAAGCTGCCCGACGCCCTTGTGCATGTTCAGCAGTCGACGCATCAGTCCAGAAGGCGGACGAATGGTGGATTTGTGCGGGGTCTCCGGTAACGCACGCCCGACTATTGCTTCGGCAGCAGCAGCCAGACCTTCGGATGGAAGAGACACCGTGCCATAATGAAAGTCCGCGTCAGATCTTTGATGCACGACATCGGACCTGTTCGTGACGATGTCGCCGGACAGAACGTCGTGGCCGCAGTCAAGCAACGGCGATGAATTACGTTCGGTCAGAAAGCCGAACGATCTTCGGCCGGGCCTGACCGTGACAGTATTGATCTCTGGCAGTAAGATGTGGATTCGGTGCATCCAAATCCCGTTCATGCCGACTTGCGTGACATCGGCACGGAAGTTTCCTTTCGTCGTGGGGAACAGCTCGACATCGGCAGAAGGAAAAATCACCTGACACGCCGATGGATCATCAAAACTGAAAACTCTACTGAACGCCATTTCTGTTCTCCCCAAACAGAAAGAACAATTTGGTTGGACAGCTGCCCGACGGAGCTTTTCGGATTCGCAAAACAGAATGGTAGTCTGGTCTGGCAACTGGGAATCTAAATTTTAGTTTAGATCCGCCATCACCTGTCATCAACCTGCGATTGTTTGATGTAAATCAATGCACGGATTGTGACATGCAAGCGACCCCTCTTAAGCTTCGGCAACGGCTTTTCATTCCTTGGGCGTGTGCCTAATTGAGTACCACGAAAGAGTGTTCTGCCATAATTGTGGAAGACGCCCACCACTATACCTCCGCACGCGATCATGATGAGCGCGACAAAACAGTTGCGGGCCCGTCGTGGGACTGGACAGTGGACTGTCTGAAAGAAAGCCGGCCCGATCGCGGACTCGGAATCCGCTCCTGTACAGTTTCACCATTCCGGAAGCCGAACCGTCGGTCTGATATCTGAGGGAGAAGGAACACCGGGAGTCGGCGGCTGGGGCGCCCTGGGCGGCGGCAGTAGAGGTCCCCAGTTGGTCCGTGCTCGCATCTGGTCGGCCGTCGGGGCCGTCACGAAATAGCTATCTTCTCGTATCTGCCATCCGCCGCCGAGTGCGCGATAGATGGCGATCGCACCGAGCGCAGCATTGGCGGAGGCCTGAGCCAGGCTGCTCTCCGCCTGAAACAGGTTCTGCTCGGCTATTAGCACGGTCGTAAAGTCGGTAGCGCCTTGCTCGTATTGCTCTGTTCCGACTTTCAACGCGCCTTGTGCAGCGGTGACACTCTTGCGAAGATATCCGACTTGGACGCGCGACTGCAGGAAGGCCGAAATGCCGTCGTCCACCTGCTGCTGCGCCTTAAGGACGGCGTTTTGATAATCGACCAATAACTGCTGCAACTTCGCGTCCTGCAAACGCACATTGTTAGTGATCTGCCCATAGTTCAGAATGTTCCATTGAAACGATGGACCGGCGGCATAGGTGATGCCTCGGGCGCTGACGACCTCACCAAGGTTGTGGCCGTTTGCGGTGCTGGCGGCGCCTCCGAACGTACCGGTGATGCTGATGGCCGGATAGAGCTGAGCCTCGGCGACGCCGATTTGCGCGTTCTGCGCTAAGGCGGCCAGCTCGGCGGAGCGGACGTCTGGCCTGCGGCGCAACAGGTCTGCGGGGATTCCAACTGCGATCGTGGGGGGCGGTTCTGGTATCCGGGCTCTCGACCTGGCGAGTAGGGCGCCGAGCTGCTGGGGCGGAATGCCGAGCAACACGCAGAGCGCATTCTGTCCTTGCTGCAATTGGATCGTGAACTGCGGAATCGCCGCTTGCGTCTGCTCAAGGACGTTGGTCGCTTGGAAAACATCACGTTCGCTGGCGCCGCCGCCCTTGAACTTGGCCTGTGCGATCTCTAAGGCTTGCTTTTGCTTGCTGATATTGGAGCGGGCGATCGCGATCAGCTGCTCGGTTGTGCGGATTCCGATATAGGTCGCTACGATGTCGCCCAGAAGCGTGACAAGCACGTCGTCGTAGCTCGCGATGGACGCGAGGTAGGCGCCGTCGGCGGACTCGACGCCACGACGAAACTTACCCCAAAAGTCCAGCTCCCAAGCCGCCTGAACGGCAAGCGCATCGGTCCAGCGTTCCGAAGCGCGGCCGGCGTGGCGGCGCTGGGCTGGGTGTAGATCAACGATCCGGTTCCCTGCTGCAGCTGTGGATAGAACGAGCCGATGGCGATGCCGAGCAGCGCGCGCGCCTGGAGCACGCGCGTCCCGGCACTCAACAGCGTCAGATTCTGATTGTAGCCAATGCGGACGAGTTCGTTCAGTGTGGGGTCATGGAACGCCTTCCACCAATCCTGATAGTCCTGGTGACTGGACTTGATCGGGCGATTGCTCGTGCCGAGATAATTGCTGGCAACCGAGGCTGCCGGCGGGAAAAATCAGGGCCGACGGCGCAAGCGGCAAGTGGCAGAATGAGCGTCGCTGAGAGCGGCCACAAAAACCGAGCGACAGCTGGCCTCATGCGGCGGAAAAGGCTCATTTGGCAGCTTCCCCATGGTTGCTCACGGGCAGATTTGCAACTTATCAACCTTTACGATTCTCCGCCCCAAGTCTTCGGCCGCAATGAACAGCCTGACGCGACCCGTGACATTTGTGTCACATGCAAATTCGGCATCTTGCGCCAACCTCGCCCGCACCCCGGCTAGGTCTTCGTAACGGTCGGCGTAACGTACAGTAGCCATTTCTTCATCCGGATCGCGACCTTCGAGATGACGTGTGTAGGCTTGCCCACCTTTGTATAGACCGCGGCGGTACCCCCTGAACCGATTGACAATTTTCGCGCGACCACCGGATCGTCAAACAGGATCTTGACCGCGAAGGCACCAGTCGATCCGACCCTTGCCGCAGTCGGAATGTCTCCGCTGGTCGTGAATTGCCCCCCGCCAGAGGCGGGTATCACGACGTCGACCCTTCCAGTGAACAGCCGGCCCGGATAGGGGTCGAGCACCAGCTCGACGTCGTCTCCCGGTTCCACATGCGAGAGCCAATTCTGAGGAAACACCGCCGCAATGGCGATGCTGGACGTGTTGACGAACGTCCCGGCCGCCGCGAGCGGCATGGGCACCAGCATGGTCCCCACCTGGACCTGCCAGTTCACCACATATCCGTCGCCTGGGGCGGTCATCCTGCATTGCGCAAGGTTGAATTGCGCGTCACCGAGCTGAGCCTCTACAGCGGGTACGCCGCTTTGCGCTACCACGACCGCGAAAGCCGCCTGACGCGCGGCGGCTTCGGCCTGCTGCTGAGTTGACTGTGCTGCGGCCAATGCAGCCACCGCCTGTTGTTCGGCGGCCTCCGCCTGCGTAACCGCCGCTGCGGCCTGCGCGACGGCGGCATCCGCCTCCTGGCGCTGTTGCCTGGCCTCGGCCACCTTGAGCTGGCTGATCGCGGCCACGTCGGCCCGCTGGATGTTCAAGGCGATCTGTTCCTGCGTCTTGGCCAGGTCGTCGGCAGCTTTCGCCTTGTTGAAACTGGCTTGCGCATTGGCCACGGCTGCCTTGGCTTGATCGACTGCGGCCTGAGCCTGGGTCACTCCATCCTTGGCCTCCGTCACATTTGCATCGGCGGCTTGCGCGCCAGCCTGCGCCTGCTCGACGTTCGCTTTCGAGGCCTTGAGCTGCGCCTCGAGTTGATCCACGGTGTATTGATAGGGCGTCGGGTCAATTTCGAGCAGCAAATCGCCTTTCTTCATCGGCTGGTTCGCCTCGGCATGCACCGCCTTGACCTGCCCCTTCACGTAAGGCACGAGCTGAACCACGTATTGGGTCGTCACCAGCCTGTCCGTTATGGGCGCCGACTGCGTCCACGCGACCACCACGCCGCCGATCATGAGAACGCCGGCGAGGGCCATGCATGCGATGAGATAAGGCCGCGGCTTCAAATGGAGAACTTTGAAAAGCACGAGCACGACCGCGCAATAGACTATGATGAGGAATGCGATCACCGCCGTGCCTCCTTCTCGGTTGAGCTCTTGCGCGAAGGAGCTGGCTGCAGCGGGACGCCGCCGGATTCAAGGTCATCCTTCGCTCTCGAAGCGGCCAGCCCGGAGGGTGTGATGAAGGCCCAAATCAATGCAAGTGGCCACAGCAGGCCGCCGGTCGCCAGGCCGATCCAGCCAGCGACGTTGACCGCCGAAGCCTGCGGATGTCCCCATTTTTTCGCGAGGCGGCCCGGCAATTGCCCCAAGCTGACAAAGGCGATCACCACCACAGCGATGAGAACGGCGAACACCACGAAGGCAAAAGCATCCAAGACGCCGAATGTGGTATCCATTGGCGATCCACCCTCTCCCGCGACACGGCCTCACGCGGACGCACGGTCTCTAAGTCGGTCGCGCTTGGGCACGCGAAGCGGCTTGTGCCTCACACGGCCTGGAATGACTCCCTGTTCGAGCTTCGACAGCGGCGCTGGCTTGCAAAGCACCGCGCAAAGGAACTCAACGCTTGTCCATTCTCAAGCCCGAGGTTCAGTCAAGGCCGGCGCTGTAGCTATGTAAATCCGGCAAGTCCGTTGCGGTATTTTCACTGGGCATCTGTGAGGCAGAGGCAAGCACTTCGCTGGATCAGTCGTTGCACAAGGGCGTTATGTGGTCTCGCTGCCGGCGCGCAATTGTCTCGGGGTGACTCCGGTCCAGCGCTTAACTGCATGAGTAAACGCGCTTACCTCGTGATAACCGAGCAGCCAGGCGATCTGCGAGATTGGCAAATCGCGATGTGTGAGATAGGCTTTGGCTAAATCGGCCCGGTATTGGTCCAGTACCGTCGAGAAAGTGAGTCTCTCCGCGGAAAGCAAACGTGCAAGTGTCCGGTGACTCATCCCAAGTTCGCGAGCGATTCTGCAGGCCTTCGCCGTTCCGTGCGGAAGCAGGGGTGCAATAGCCTTTTCGACCCGCGTGCGGATATCTTCTTCGGCCAAACTGTGCGCAAGCGCATCCTCTGCGTACCGCACCAATAACTTGTTCAGATGATTGTCGGCGCTGACAACAGGGAGGGTGATGACCATTTTCGGAAGAATGATCTCATCTGCCGTTGTCCCGAATTTGACATCGCACCCCAGAAGCGCTCGAAACTCGGGGGGCATGGTCTCGCGGAAATGTCTGACGTTTACCTCGCGGGGCGCCAGCCGCGTGCCCGTCAGCTCTCGACACATGCGAACCAGCGAGAACAGCCAGAACTCGATCTGATGTCGATCAGTTTTCCGGTCGACTCCGATATAATTGAGCGCAATGACATTGGCACGATCGGCGTGAAATTCGATCTCGATGCCTTCATTGACGATCCGGCAGTAACGTCGAGCATTGCTCATCGCCTCTTTGAAGTCCTTCGAGGAAGACAACACATAGTAAAGCAAGCCTACTTCACGTAACTCGAATTCGCGTGCCAAATGAAATCCAAGAAGACCATCTTGCAGCTGCTCTGCCGCGATCTTGAGAAATTTGACTTGAGCTGTCACTTCGAGACGAGCGTTGACGTCGTCGATCCGTTCAATACTCAGCCCAGCGCTCGAGAGGAGAGGGGCGAGCGGTAACCCGGCTTGTCGTAGCCGTCCGCATACAAGCCGCGCGATTGCTCCCGTCGCGCTTGGAACCGAATGAAGGGGCGAATGCCTGGGCGCACGCATCAAAAGATCTCGGTTAAATGCCATTCGCTGCGAACGGCGGCTCGATCGAGAACTCCGGGCACCAAAAGTCAGATTATTGGCACAATATAGCAAGATGCGCCGATGATTGTCGTCTAGAAACTTTTCAGCAAATGAGCATTCAAAACGGATCGGAACGACAGTTCGTATTAATTCTAAAATCCAAAGAGAGACGTCAATCTTTGGTGAGCCCCGGCAAAACCGATAGAGTGGCGCTGTTTGTTGATGGGCCCAATCTGCATGCAACAGCCAAAATCCTGGGCTTCGATATCGACTACAAGCGCCTGCGGGATGAGATCAAGAGCCGTGGAACGTTGGTGCGTGCGCTTTATTACACCGCCGTCATAGAACATGAGTACTCGTCGATCCGGCCCCTGATTGATTGGCTCGATTACAATGGCTATACCGTCGTCACCAAGGCGACCAAGGAATTCATCGACATCACCGGTCGCCGCAAGCTGAAGGGCAACATGCATGTCGAGCTTGCGGTCGATGCCATGGAGCTTGCCGAACGCGTCGACGAGATCGTGCTGTTCTCGGGTGACGGCGCTTTTTGTTCGCTGGTCGAAGCGGTACAGCGCCGCGGCGTTCGCGTTACCGTGATTTCGACCATTGCCAGCGAGCCGCCGGTGATCGCCGACGAATTGCGCCGCCAGGCCGACGTATTCCTCGATCTGGTTCGGCTGCAGTCGAAGCTCGGCCGCGTCGACGGAACGGGCAGGCGCGCAGGACGCGCGAGTTGATGCCATGGTTTTGGCGCTGTGCCGAACTTCGGGACCAGCGTCGCGGCCAACTCGATCGGGTCTATTTGACGTGATCTCCTTCGGCGGGCTGCTCCCACTTTCCTTCCAGCTTCTGCTCAAAAATTTGCGCGGCGACGCCTTGATGTACCTTCGCAAAGTCGTCCAGCGGTAGCGAAGCGATCACAGATCTGACGTTGAAGTTGACCGCTTCCACGGAAAGCATCCGGCCGGAGTCGAGTTGATGAACGAAACTCGGTTCGGCAACGGTCGCGGCCACGCACCCGTTGGCCAAACAAATCGTGAAGGGAACCTGCGTTGAGGCGCTATCGTCGACAGTCAGCTTGATGCCGGGCTGCAGAAACAATTCTGACGGCAGGAAAACTTGCAACCTTGCGGCAGGCGCTTTTTCTCGTTCGATTAAGTCGACCCTCAGGATGGTCTGACCCAGGTCCGATTTGCCCTCAATGGTCGTGCGGCAAACCATGTTTGCCTCTGCAGCCTGCACACCCCGGAAACACAATTTTTTCCAATCAGAGTAGTGCAGGTCCGGACGCTTCTGTTGTCCTCGCGCCGCGATTTCGGCCTCGGAAAAATCTGTCGTTGCCGGCACATCACCAAACGGGATGAGTTGCTGGCCGTTCGCGATCGTCGCGGCCATTGAGATAGTCGTTGCAACGGATGCGGCCGCGATCGACCACAGCGTTCCTGGACTATCGAATGTTCGAATTGTGCGCAGGGTCATGGCGTAAACCTCCGACAAACAGGCGGATCGCGCCTTATGGATGGCTTTTTAGAAATTCGCTAACCAGTGGGGCCCAGATCGGAATAGCATCGGCAGAATCGATCAAAAAATGGCCATCCTCTCCGAAGTCCGGGAGCAGGTGATACTCGAGAGTCCCGCCAGCAGCCTGAAACGCTGCTGCCAATCGTTTCGAGAGATCAGGCCCGAAATAACTGTCGTTATGTGAGTAAATCCATAACATTGGTATTCGGGCTGTTCGCCCAAACTCGGCCACCGTCTCGACTAAATGATCCGGAGCACAATTATTGTTGGGTTTACCCTGGAAATGTCCGCCGCGACCTGCTTCGAAACCGATGATGGCGCGTACTGCCCTTGGATTCTGACTGGCAAGAGCGATCGCGCCCCAGCCGCCACCTGATTGACCGACAACGATGATGCCATCGCGCTTGATAAATGGCTGAACCGACATGTAGTCGATGACCCACGCGTCGATGGAAGCAATCGCCAGCCCAGCGTCTCGGAAGTTGGCGTCCGAGCAATTGCCGACACCTGAGAAGAAGAGCCCGAATAGACCGCGCTCCGGCTTTTCGATGGCTGTCGCACCATATCCTGGTCGCACAGGCGCGACGACCACGTAACCCCGCCTCGCGAACCAAAGGGCTGCGTCGTGAAACTCGATCACGGGAAAGTAGCTTCGTTCGTTCGGATCGAGGGAAACCCCATGGTTCATCACCAGAAGCGGGTACGGTCCGGCCCCGTCAGGGCGGACCATGTATGCCAACATCGGAAGGGTTGACGGAATGGCCCATAATTCCTCGCGGAGTTGGAAAGCTGGGCCATTGTCATGTTTTTCATCGGACGCGGCGCTGACGCAGTGGGGCAGCAGCGCGACAACGGCGATTAGCTGAAGCAAGCGGTTCATGAGAGCCCGTCCGCTATGTTCGCGCGAGCCGTCCCAGCGCAGAGAGCATCCTGCGGATTAGAGCGTTCGACTATGCAGATTCGGAACCGCTAATCGAGGATCTCGAATTTCGGTAAGCCTGTACCCCAGTACCCCACCCGGAAGATCAAAAGCAGCGCTTTCAGTGAATACGTTTTCAGGGCGCCTCGTTGAAAGCTCTGAGCCTCCATCCCGTCGTGGCTCCGAAATTCAACTGAAGCGCCAACCGTAGCTAGTTCGGCAGATCCGTGCGCATTGCATGATCTGGAGGAGCCGGGTGCCATGAGAGTATTGGCGGCGTTGCGGCCAAATGCTCGCAGAAACATCGCGTTGCTGGAACCGATCCATCCATCATCACTCAGGCAATTCGATAGCATCGCGTGGATGCAATGGCACAATTTTACGGAGCGGCTTCGCCAAGCAACCGCGCACGTGAGCTTTATGCAGCAACTGAGTGCCGCAACGAAGCTTGAGAAACAACTGCGCAAAGTTCTTGGGATTGATTCCGAGTTGCTATGTGCGGCCGTGACGATCGGACCTGATACGCGCGAAGGCGCGCGCCGCTACACGGATTGCGAGCGTAATCATTTCCCAGAGCTTGGGATGTTCGCGGTTGCTTACCGCGCTTATTCGGAGAGTCGCCGTCGGCAGCGCTAGGAGTGCGAAAACCGCTTCCCGCCGAAATCGCATAGCTCAATCCGGTACGCCAGCTTATCGTCGATTTCCCGAGCGGGATCATGCACAGGATTCGCTGCGTCGGCCCGGCAACTCCGAGAAGTTCATCAGCATTGATCTCGACATACCAACTGATACCGCGGCGCCATTGAGGCTTTTGAGCTCTAAGAATCGTCTGCGCGGTTGAGTAGCTTTTTGGAGATCACGCGCATCTGCATCAAGAAGCAGAAACTCACTGCTGGCGAGGTGAAGATCGTGATCGAGGGTCGTACGGATGGGTGACCGACAGGTCGCACAGCATGGAACGATCTGGCGGGGCAATGGAGAGGGAGAGAAAATGCCTGGATCCGATGGGAAGATCGACGATGGCACTGGTGATGCGTCTTCAACGCCGGAATTGCGTGCGGTACAATTGAATGATGATGCTTTGCGACATGACTCATGTGATTCCCAGGTATCCGATCTGGAGTTGATGCGCCGCTGCATTGCGCGCGCCAGATCAGATCAATCGGAATATCCGTTTGCTGCCGTCATCGGGCGACATGGCAAATTCGTTTGTGAAGCATCCAACCTGGTACGACGCGAAGGCGACGTGACACGCCATGCCGAGATGGTCGCGTTGTCGGTGGCCCAACGGATGCTGGGCACCAGTTCACTCCATGACTGCACGCTCTATTCCACAATCGAGCCCTGCGCCATGTGCGCCTATGCGATCCGCGAGAGCCGGATCGGCAGGGTGATTTTTGGCTTGCAATCGCCGGTCATGGGGGGCCACACGCGCTGGAACATCCTAATGGACCAGACGCTGTCGTCCACGATGCCCGAAGTGTTCGCGCCGCCACCCAGCGTGATCGCAGGCTGCCTGTGCCAAGAGGTTCGCAAGCTATTTCGTTCGCAGCATCCGCTGGCCTGGCAGGTGATCGAGTGGCGCGGGATATTCGTCGGACAGGCCGAGGGTCCCGAAATGGCTGCGGCCGACTCCCGACAGGCGTTGCGATGGAGTCTCCGATTCGCGAACTGGACCAGAAGCCAGGTCCTAGACAGGCTTTGGCGTTAGCCGAAGCCGTCTGAAGTCTGCCGATAGAAGTTTGCATGAAATTGCGGCGCGCGGTTTGCCGTCCATGGGAGAGTGACTCGCGATCTGAAGAATCCCGATCGGGTGCGGCAGCGCTTCAAAACGGCGGGATCGTCACCAATCCTTGAATGTCGGCTCGATGCACCCGCCGCAGACCCAGGGAAAGGTCCAATCGGCCGTACGCTTGGCACTTTCGGGGAGATACCTGCTCCACGCGTCCGCTCTGACCGGATTGATCGACTGCCAAATGACATCAAACGTCCCGGAGAAGTTTATCTTGCCGATCATGACTGGCTTGGAGAGATGATGATTGGTGTTCATCACGACCTCAAAGCCGCTCGGCGCCTTGACTCTTTGACCGTAAATGGCCTGCCGGACTGCATTGACATCGGTGGTGCCGGCTTGGACAACGGCTTGTGCCCACATCCGGAAGCCAATGAAGGTGGCTTCCATCGGGTCGTTTGTGATTTTGTCACGTTGCCCGTTGAAGTCTGCCCACATTTTCACGAACATTTCGTTCTCAGCTGATTTGATCGTGTTGAAGTAGTTCCACACCGCGAGGTGCCCGACGGGGACCATATCCGCGCCGCGCAATTCGCGCTCGCCGACGGAGAAAGCCATCACTGGAATGGTGCGGGCGTCCAGCTGTCGCTCTACGACCTCCCTATAGAAGGATGTATTTGCATCCCCGTTGATCGTTGAGATCACCGCGGTCTTCTTTCCCTCGGAGCCAAAGGCCTTGATCCTATCGATGACCCCTCGCCATTCGGAAAAGCCGAAAGGCGTGTAGATCGTCATGATGTCGTCTGGCGATACCCCCTCAGCAGTGAGATACGCGCTCAAGATTCGGTTGGTTGTGCGCGGATAGACATAGTCGGTACCGAGCAGAGCCCATCTGCGAACCTCTCCGCCTTCCTTGCTCATCAGATATCGAACGGCCGGAATTGCCTGCTGATTCGGCGCGGCCCCCGTGTAGAAAATGTTGCGCGAGCTTTCCTCACCCTCGTACTGCACCGGATAGAAGAGCAAACCATTCAGCTCTTCGAAGATCGGCAGAACGGATTTGCGGGAGGCGGAGGTCCAGCAGCCGAACACGACCGCGACCTTGTCCTTGGCGAGTAGGTCCCGGGCTTTCTCGGCAAACAAGTCCCAATTGGACGATGGATCGACGACGATTGGTTCCAGTCTGCGTCCAAGCAGCCCACCTTTCTTGTTTTGGTCTTCTATGAGCATGAGAACCGTGTCCTTAAGCACGGATTCGCTGATTGCCATTGTGCCGGACAGAGAATGCAGAATACCGATTTTGATGGAATCTTCGCCCGCGCGAGCCGGTGGAACAACGAAAAGCACGAGCTGCAGCAGCATCAGCACGAAGCCCATTGCGGCCGAAGCTGATTTCATGTCGATGCCTCGACGAGCTCAAAAACCCGGGTTTCCTTGGTCATGCCCTTGGCAATAACCGACTCGAAGGCTCTGAAATGGAAGCAGTGCTGAGCCCGCAGATAGACGCCTTCGCTCACGAGAATGACGGTCCCGAACTGCTTGTTCAGGCCTTCGAGGCGCGCTGCCAGATTCACGGTATTACCGAGGGCGGTGTAGTTCATGCGCTCGGTCGACCCGAGGTTGCCAACGATCGCTTCTCCGACATGAATGCCAAATCGTGTGAAGAATGGCTTCTGACCCTCGGATTCAAACTGGGAATTGAGCTTTTCGCACGCCGATCTGGCTGCAAGAACTGCCCGGCAAGCTCGCTCGACGTGGTCAGGCTGTGGATTGGGTGCATTCCAGAACACCATCACTGCGTCGCCAATGAACTTGTCGATTGTTCCGTCTTCGGCGAGAAAAGCCTCCGTCAGCACGGAGAAATATCGCGACGTTTGGTGCATCAGACTGTCTGGCTCGGCGGACTCGGCGATCGTCGTGAAATCTCGCACATCCGTGAAGACGACGGTAATCTCCTCTCGGACTCCGCCAAGCTCGGTAGAAATCGAATTGTCGACGACTCGCTGGACGAGCTCCTTGGGGACAAAGTGGGCGAACGACCATATGGCGCGCTGCGCGAGCTTCATCGCACTGCCGAGTTCGTGGATTTCCCTGATACGTGATATGACGGGCGCGGGGGCAGGCTCAGCCAGCCTCTGGAGCTTGATTGCCTCACTCGTTATGGCTTTCAAGGATCGGGACATTCCGCTACCAAACACCCAAACGACGGGGATGAAGGCTGCGCCGGCAACGATTGCGAGGATTAGTCCTTTGAACTGGAGCCTCCGAATATCTTGGGCAAAGTCTTCCTGAGCCGCCAACAACATGATGTTGGCGTTGTACTGGTCGCCCAACGTGAATTTGGCCACCCTGAACAGATAGTCCCGGCCTTGGTCGTCACGGATGCTTCCGTCGTAGTGGTCGCGACCCTCTGACTTTCGCAAGACTGCCGGCACGACCCCGGAGTTGATCTCCCTTATGTTCGGCAATTGCGGTCGCGATGGATGTGTCATCGCATCGACAACAAATTGTGAAAAATCGGGGTGCGCGATAAGCGAGCCGGTCGAGTCGAAAATCAAGACGATGCCGTGTTCCCCAGGCCGTTGTGCCTGGACGAAATCGCTGAAGGCGTCGAGCTTGAGATCGGCGGCAAGGACGCCGGGCACTTTGCCTCGCAAGGGGGCGCTGACCGTAATCACCGGTGCGCCGACGCTGAACGCAAGATAGGGCGATGAGACCACCGAACGATCGGCTTTCATCGTCTCGCGATACCAGGGTCGCTTGCGCGGGTCGTATCCATATTTCCATAGATCAAGTTGCCCGATTTCGTTGCCCTGCTCATCCTCGAAAATTCGGCGCATGGGCAGTTCGTTACTGGGGCTGGGGCGAATCAGATTGATCGCGACGTTGGCACCACGTGGCGCACGCAATTTTCCGAGCTGCTCATCGTTGAGTTCGTTGATGCGCCGCACCTGCAACCAAGCACCATTTTCAAAACCGGCATAGATGCTGTCGGTCTGGGGTAGTTGCTGCAGGGCGGCTTTGAAGAGCGGGATCGCGGGGCCGGTCTCGGTTCTCTCATTAGAATCGGCCACACTGGAACTGGTCGCCAGAACTTTCACCAACGAAGCTATCGCGGTCATCTCCGTTTGAAGGCGCCCGAAGGCCTTCGTACTGGTTGCGTCCATATAGGCGGATGCAGCATCCTGCGTGGCCCAGCGAAGAGCCAAGGCCTGAATGGCGATTAGCAGCGTGGTGAGAGCGACGACAAACGCCATCACTGCGAAGCTAATTGAGGTTCGAAATGTCCACATCTCGGGGGCGCTTTATTTGCAAGAACGAATGCAGCCGGTAAGTCTTCTCGCGGTGTGATCAAGCCGGTTTGCTGGGGTTAGAGGTTCGGAGGGACCTCAGGTCAGCAGCTGATCCGCTCCCGCTTGGAAACTAACGCCGAGATCGTATGCGGCACTATGTATCTTCGGCAAGAACTCACTGATCTCGGATCGCGGTCATGAGCCACAACAGCGCAAGAGTCGTGAAACGGATCAAACTGTGACCCGTATCCATCAGCGGCGGAGCGCCTCATTTGCGAGGCCTGCTGCAAGTGATGATCAAAGCCACCAGGAGCATGAAAATGCGCGGCAGTGTGCTTACTGACGGGAGTCGCGCGTCAACCGCCGGCGCTGCCGAAACTGCTTGCGGCAAGCGGCCGCTCGCAAGCAGCGCCATGCTATCCGAATGGTCTTCAGTGAACGTCATACGCCGTCTCGCCGGCGTTTCCGTTCATCGCCTTGCATTAGCCCCTCCCGGCTGCGGCTTGCGACAGCACCTCCTTGCAGGGCTCGCTCACTTCGTCGAGATGAGCTTTCATGCAAGCCTCGATGCGGCCGGCGCCCGGCCTGATACCGGCGCAATTTTGTTTGATGTCAGCCGCACAAGCCTTACCGATCGCCGCTGCCTTGAGCATTACAGCCTGACAGGGCTCGGAGAGATCTTTGAAGTGCGACTTGATGCAGGCTTTGATCCGGCCCTCGCCGGGTTGGACGCCGGTGCATTGCGCCTTGATGTCGGCGGCGCATGCTTTGGCGACTCCCTGCTGCGCCAAGGCTGCGGACGTGCAGGTCACGACGGTCAGGGCGGCGATAGAGAGGGCAAGTGCAAGCCGTGTTCTGTTCATGATGCGCTCCAGTTGTTGTTGACCAGCAATTTCACTTCGAACGAATTTGCCGCGACCCGTGCTGTTTCAGTATCCCCGGTACGCCCGCCGATAGGTTGCGCCGCGCGAGACAATCATGGTTCGCCACCGAGGCGATCTGCGGCCCGTTGCTGACAGGAGGCTGACTGCAGGACCTGTCACTCGCTATGCGATTTCGGCTTAAATAGGCAAAGCCCGCGTCCGCGCAGTTAGGGCTCGTCGTATCCGTGGCAATATCGTCCCCACAACCCGCGCCCAAGAAGCCGGCAACAATGTCGCCAGTCGCAACATTGTGCCAGCTCCACATCCATCCAATCTATACCGCCTACCGCATGCACTGCCGCACGAAGCCGATGCGCTCGGCAAGTCCGAGAGTCGTGGCAAAGGCGTCCTTGCGGCACGGCTCTAGCTTGTCCATGCGGAGCGCACGTTGATAGCGAACTGAGGTGAGCTCTTGGTCTTCACGCCTCGTGCCTTGGTCGTCGTCCCCTCAATCAGCATCAGGCTGCAGGTACCCGAACCTGCCTCATTGCGAGTTCAGCGCGACGATAGTGAATCAGATCCTCGAGGCGGTGAGCCGCCAGGTTCAGCGTACCGGCATCGATTGCGTTCTCATCTCCCTCAGCGGCTTTCGCCAGTTGCGTTTTTAGAATTGCATCAATTTCGTCTTCCATGTCCGATAGTGCGGCCTCATTGTCTGCGCTTCGTATGCGGCGCGCCATCAAGTAGAGGGAATCGAGAACACCTTCCTTGGCTTGCTTGCCCACACCCAAGAACTTCCAAGCGGCGGCAGCAATGGAGACGAGAGCACCCAGTACCATCGGCGTGAGATAGATCATGTTGCTGTATTCATCCAGGAAACTCTGCTGGGTGCCGTTGTAGAAAGCGGCCGCGCCGGGATGCGCGGGAATATAAGCATCGGCGTCAGTGCTGGCGGCTGTAATCTGCGCCAGGATAGGAAGCGCGTGCAAAAGGTCCCTGCGTGCATTCATGATCGATTGCGTCAGGCTGGTGATCAGGTCGGAGTCGAGTTTTTTCTGCGCGACCAGATAGAAGGACAGCCGCAAGGTCGTGAGATCGTCGTCCGGAACCGGTGGAGCTCCCCGTAACGTCCCCTTGGGTACGTCGAAGCTTTCGTAGGCTCTCTTGGTTTCGGCAATTGCTCCCGCAGCTTCGATTGGGACCAGCACCGGAAGGGCTTTTGCCGGTGGTTGGAACAAGCCTCGTACAAGCGACAGGTATTTTTCCGCCAGCGGAATCGCGACCAGTAGCGCTCCGACGCCCTTGGCCTGGATTTCGCGCCGGGCATCAGCAGGAGCGACATCCTTGAACGTCACCTTTGTGCCGAGGTCATACCCGTCCTTCAATGCGGCCACCACCTTCTGATTCACCTCACCGCCGACCACACCAACAGTATGGCCCTTCAGGCGCTCAATGCTGTCGATGGGCGAGCCCGGCGGAACCATGACCAGGACAACAGCATGCGTTACGACCACGACGGCTCTCGCCTGCGGCAAATCTCCGGTGTCACCCCGAACCACGGCGAGGTCCACGTTGCCCGCGGAGAAGGCCTTGGCCGCATCCATGACATTGCCGGTATCAATTACCTTGAGCCGAACTGGCGCATTCGTCTCCGCGAACCGGCTGGCAATAGCCGTCATCGCCTGTACGGCTTCGCCATCGAGCGATCCTGCCGCAACTGTGAGCGTCGTTGGACGTGTGAAGTATCGATAGGTGAACAGGCCTACGCCCGCGACGATGCACAACGTAGCGACAAGCACAACGATGCGGAGCCAAAATGGCAGCTTGACCGAGATCATGCGCTTAGCCCATTCGATCCAACTTCGTCCTAATGCTGACGGCGGTATGATAGGCATCTGTAGTTTCGAACCGGGGCGTTGGCTAAAGTGTTGATCTGGATCAAGTGCGCCGGGTCAGGCAGCGACGCTGCGAAACTGATCTGAGTGCGGTCGCATCACAAACCAACACCCGGCAACTTGCGACGACTCTACCGGCCGGTTGTGCCGATCGCCATTCAGGTCAACCTGCCCCTAAGGCCACTATCGCTCGCGCCGGGTGGTGCTAGGATTGTCTCGCCAGCTGGATACAGATCAATGTTGGCTGTGCTTGAGCGGCAATAAGAAATAAAAAAAGAAATAAAAATCGTCATCTCCGACCGGAGCACAGTCGATTTGCCGTTTCCGCATAGACACGAGCCGGTTTCTGCATAGATGCGGGCGACCGGCTCGTTGAGTGATCGCAGAGGTCAGAGACTGAGTCGGGAGGCGCCATTTCTGATGCGAGGAGAGAATCCATGAGATCAGCTTCAGGCAAGACATACACGAAGGCGTTGCTCGCCAGTTCCGGCATGGCTGCGACCATCGTGCTCAGCCTCACGACGGCATCCGCACAGTTCCAGGGCGGCACGACCGGGCTCACGCCCGGGCAGCGGAGCGCGATCCGCGCCGTTATCAGGGACCGGCTTACCGACGAAATGCGGGATAGAATTGCGGATCGGCTCGCCGACGAAGCGGCGGGCGCGACCCAACTTGCGCCCGAACAGCGGAATGCGATCCGCAGCGCCGTCCAGCAGAGACTTGTGGACGAGGTCAAAGCGGAGATCGCTGACAGACTCGTGGACAGTTTTGCGGATCAGTTGCGTGCGAGCATGGCTGCAGGGACGACCGGTGCGTCAGGGCTCGCGCCCGAGCAGCGGAATGCTCTTCGCAGCGCCATCAAGCAGGGGCTCGCGGACGAATTGGCGGGCAGGGTTGCGGATCGCGTTGGCGAGGACGCGGCCGGCGCGACGCGGCTAACGCCCGAACAGCGGAATGCCGTCCGCAGCGTCATCCGCGAGAGACTTGCGGACGCGGTCAGGGCGGAGGTCGCGGACAGGATCGTGGACAGGGTTGCGGAGCAGATGCGAAGCACCGCGGCTGTGGGTACGATCGGTGCGGCGGGCGCCGGTGGTGGGTCAGGGCTCACGCCCGAGCAGCGGAACATCCTGCGCGCTGTCGTCAGAGAGAGGCTTGCGGACGCAGTGCGGGAGAGGGTCGCCGACCAGCTTGCCGACGACGCAGCCGGCACGACGCAGCTCACGCCGGAGCAGCGGAGCGCTATCCGCAGCGCCATCCGGGAGAGACTTGCGGACGCGGTCAGGGCGGAGGTTGCGGACAGGATCGTGGACAGGGTGGCGGAGCAGATGCGAGGGAACATCGGCGCTTTAGCGGCCGGCACGACGCAGCTCACCCCCGAGCAGCGCAGCGCCATCCGCAGCGCCGTCAAAGACAACCTTGCCGACGAGATGCGAGGCAGGGTCGCGGATCGAATTGGCGACGAGGCGGTCGGCGCGACCCAGCTTACGCCGGAGCAGCGGAGCGCCGTCCGCAGCGTGATCAGGGACAAGCTTGCGGACCAGGTCTCGGCGGCGATCGGGGAGAGGTTTGCCGACAATCTTGCGGAGCGGCTGCGAGGGGCCGCGTCGGCAGGCACGGTCGGCGCGGCAGGCGCTGGTGGTGGGGCAGGGCTCGCGCCCGAGCAGCGGAACGTGCTTCGCAGTGCCGTCAGGGAGAGGCTTGCGGACGCCATGCGCGACAGGGTTGCCGACCAGCTTGCCGACGATGTGGCTGGCACGACCCAGCTCACCCCTGAGCAGCGGAGCGCCATCCGCAGCGCCATCCGGGAGCGACTTGCGGACGCGGTCAGGGCGGAGATTGCGGACAGGATCGTGGACAGGCTGGCGGAGCAGCGAGGGAACATCACCGCGCTGGCGGCCGGCGCGAGCCAGCTCACACCCGACCAGCGCAGCGCCATCCGCAGCGCCGTCAGGGACAGTCTTGCGGACGAGATGCGAGGAAGGCTCGCGGATCGAATTGGCGACGAGGCGGCCGGCGCGACCCAGCTCACACCGGAGCAGCGCAGCGCCATTCGCAGCGCGATCAAGGACAAGCTTGCAGACGCGGTCGCGTCGGCGATCGGGGAGAGGTTTGTCGACAATCTTGCGGAGCGGATGCGAGGGACCGCGGCCGCAGGTACGGTCGGTGCGGCGACCGGCGGTGGGGCGGGGCTCTCGCCGGAGCAGCGGAATGCGCTTCGCAGCATCGTCAGGGAGAGGCTTTCGGACGCCATGCGGGAGAGAGTCGCGGCGAAGGTTGGCGACGACGTAGCCGCCACGATCCAGCAGCTCACGCCCGAGCAGCGTGATGCCCTCCGCAGCGCCATCCGGGACAAGCTCGTGGATGCGGCGAGGACCGACCTAGCGGACAGGCTCGCGGATCGCATCGCGGACGACATGCAGTCGAGGACGACCGTGGGCCAGAGCCAGTGAAGCAGGCGGCTTCGTATCGCCCGCCTGCATTGGCGGAGCCGGTCCCTGGTTAAGGATTGAGCCGCGACAGGGAACGCCCCGGCAGTGAATGATCGTTTCGACAACGAAGCGCGCCGCGAGTCTCCTCGCGGCGCGTCCGCAACAGTTCAAAACCATCCATTGCCGACATCTGTATATCCGTGATCACGCAGGACGTGTCGTTTAACTGAGGCGACCCCAGAAACCCTCGGCCGACCAGAACGTATGCACGACGTAGCCGAGCGATCGCAAAAAATTGTTTATCGAAGCGCGGACCGACGCATCGTTATCGACGACCGATATGACCGAAGTCGTGGCCAAAGACGCTCCCTTGGCAACGGGCAGGCGCCTGCGAAAGCATGGTCCTTGCCCATCTGAGGAAGGCCCCGCCGGGCGGGAAAGTAAAATCATGCATAGGTTTGCACGCCGTTCTTGAAGGTCTGATTGATCAGACTATCACAGGTTAATTGGCGACCGAGCTGCTGTCCTGATCAGTCTCGTGATGCTTCACTCCATCAGGTGCTCCAGCTCAAGAGAGCGGAGCGGTTAACTCTGCAGTAGCATACAACGAAAAGATGTTGACACCAGAAAGAAACATGCTCTGATTGTGTAGCTGATCGCGGGTGTTGCGACCAACCCCACGTAGTCGCCCACGAGAGAGCAGCAGAGGCGATGGCCCGGCGAGTCCCCCCCTGTGATGCCGGGCCATTGTGCGCTGTAGACGTGCTGTTGGAGAAGCCGGTCGTCGCACTCCTACATGAGGGAGCGCCATGTCCCCGAAGGAGCGTCGGGAGATCATCCAATCCATCAAATCGCAGATTGACCTCGTCACGGAGGAAGTTGCACAAGCCGTTTGTGAAGGTTGCGGCGCCGAACGAGTCCTGCGAAGACTCGAGTTTCTCACCAATCTACTGGCAAGGATAGAAAGCCAGCTCTAAAGCGCACCCCGGCGGGCCGAGGTCCGATACAATGCCTTGGTTTGGCGACCTTCGGACTGTCCCATGAGTCGCCCGGTCACCGCGAGAACACCCATGAAGCGTCTCGATCCCGATGTCGCCGATCTCGCGCTTCCGATCCAGCTCTCGAGCGGTACGACGAAGAGCACTTGGTCACGTATCTCCGGCCTGTTGTCTGCCCAGGTCGAGCAGGTCTGGAGTCGGTGGCACCCGCTCGTCTGGCGCATCACGAAACGAAGAGGTTGCATCGCCGCGCCGGATTCTTTTCATTGCGTAATGGTCAGTCGACACTTCGTGGCAGCGTCTAGAAAAGGTGCGGGACGATCATCTTGGTTCGCTGTCGATACACCTTGTAGCTCTCGCCGAATGTACGGCTGAGCAGTTTCTCCTCGGTCTGGGCGCGCCAAGCCAAGGTCGGGACGATCCCCGACAGCGCAATAAAGAGAGCCGGCCAGCTGCCGAAGGCGAGCGCTTCGCCCACGGCGAGCAGTGCAAGGCCCACATAAATGGGGTGTCGCACCAGGCGATACGGGCCGGTTGTGATCAGGCCGGTGCCTTGATCCGCTTTGGGCGCGAAGCTCCAAGCGGCACCAAGCTCGGCATGGCAAAAGACGACGAGGGCGGCGCCCGCTAGCGCAAGAAGGGACCCTGACAGGGCCAGCAGCAGGGCCATGAGACCGGCGGCGCTACTGGAAAAGATCAAAAGCGAAAGGAACAACAGGCCGAAAGCAGTGAAGTTCGCCACCAACGGTGCGCGGTTGCCACGATCCTGGGGTGCGCGCGTCTTCGCTTGTCCGCGAGACCAGCTGACTGTCAACAACGTGAGTCCCGCAAAGGCGAGCAAGGCGACGATACGGAGGACGACGGTCAGTGTTGACATTTCTTGGGCGCCGAGTCGCATCGAATAGAGCACGATGGGTAGCTGGGATATGAGGAGCACCATAGCTCACGGCAGGAGTTGCGACCGGCTGGTCCGCCCAGCCAGGCGCCGATGGGCCGAAGGCGAATGCCGTGTTCGGCCAAAACGCACCATCACGATGCGGGGCTGCATCTCGGCGTTCCTATTCATTTCCGAGTCCGTCGGGCGCCGATCACCACATCTCCCAAGAATGCAATTTCCAAGAATGCAATCTTCATCGGCGTGGTTGTTGTTTCACCAGTATGTCCACCCTCCATCGATGCGCACCACCGGCACTACGGGCGGGCCGTATGGATCGACCCGGTCGTCCTGAGGGCGATAACGATATCGTGGAATAATATAGTAATCCCAAGGCGTCGGTCTTACCACGGGCACCGTGACGATAAGCCTCTCCCGTGGTTCACGAACGACTTGGGCCTTCCGCGCTTGGGCTGCAGCACCAGACGTCCCCAGATTGCACAGCACCAGGGCCGTTCCGAGAGCGAACGCTACGGTCATTATCCTCATGCTTCATCCTCATGCTTCGGCGTCCTTGCCAAAGAGTGCTTAAGGACTCACAGCAAGGCAAGCTGATTCGCTCTATGCTTGCTTGAAATGGCCGCTGCTGTGCCCGACTGAAAATCCTCGCGGCTGGAATCGATGTCGGTTGTCTGAGGTAGTGCCGACCAGATTTGCTCCAAGTAAGACTTTCGGCCCGTGACCCTCGACCCATAGCTGACGCTCGAAGCGGAGGACCCTGGCGTGCCTGGCAGTAGCGCGCTGACCAGCAAGAGTGTCTTCAATGTGTCAGCGTTTCTGCCTCATCCAAAGCGGGCAGATCCGCTGAAGGCCCTTGATCTGGCGCAATGCCCGCTCCAACAGCGACCACACATCTTATGAAGGGGCAGGCGTTAGTGGAGAACGTCCATGAACCAGATGAGTTTGAGGACATTTGCGATTGCAACCTCGGCCTTCGCGTGCGCTACGTTGCCCTCGTTCAGCTGGTCTGAACAGCGCGGCGTCTCGCTGTCAGTGGAGAGCGCTCAGGCGCGCGTCGGCCGTCCGTTGACTCCCGTGAGCGTTGCGGGTGTTGCACGCCGGCAAAACCGGCGGGCTGCGTACCGGTACGACGCGGCCGGCATTTCAGGCCCGATGGCGGTTGACTACGCCGGCATTGCAGCCGCATCGGCTGGCACGGCCGCCGCCGTCGGTGCCGCCACCTCACCTGGCTGGGGATGGGGAGGTAATCCTTATAACACGGGCACGGGCTACTACGGAGGTGGCCCTTACGGAGCTCGGGCCGCCTATGTCGCCCCAGCCACCGCAGCCGCGGCTCCGCCTTGGTCCTTGTGGACCGCGTACCACGACAATGGCCCCTTTTACGGCTATAGCGGATGGGATGACTACAAGGCGCGCGGCGCAATTGTCTGCAATCCCGGCACGGTGTCCAAGGGCGATGATGGCCTGATGCATGTCTGCCAGTAGAGCCTCATTTGACAAGGCAATTGGAGGCGGCTCAAGAGCCGCCTCCTTTCCTCCCTTGATCGACGCCGCTTCTCGCCTTGTTACTGGACGTGACCTGATCGGAGCAAGAACCGCACGCTGCGACGGCCGTCATTTTCGACGTCATTCGGCGAACGTCATATCGCGACTTCGACGCGATCGCGGCAGAATGGTCCACTGGAAAGCGCCGCATTGTCACGGCGCACATCAACTCGGACATCGGAGCAAGCAAATGGTCAATGCGACGCAACGGCACTTGGAAGGTCCTAATCTGCCGAAGTTGCATAGCGCGCGAATATGGTTTGCTTACCCGTGATTGCAGGCACTCTCGGGCGGTCCGGCGTTCGTCCCAACGCGGGCAACGCCCATAGGGCGAAATGGCGCGAAATAGACGGATGGAGCGGTCAGATGGACGGGCACCGTGTCTTTGGCGACGCGAACTCGGGTCGTCGAAAAGGCGGATTGAACAGGAGGGGCCTGCTCTCGGGCCTCGCAATGCTGCCAGGGCTATCCTCGCTTCTGGCGGCAAAGAACGCGGCGGCACAACAGGCAAGTTCTGGCCTTTCCTTTGCGGTCTGCGGCGACTCGCGACCCATGATGTATCTGCCGGTCAAAGACGGCCGTCCGGACCTCGTCGGGTTATTCGTTGAAATGTTTGGCCTCGTTATGCCGGAGAAGGTCGCCGAAGAGGTGGTGAAACGCGACGTGAAATTGATCTTCGACCCCACCACCAAAGAGCTTAGCCAAGTCGTCATGCCCTTCATGTCGCGGAGCGAGGTCATGACGTTGTCGGTGGATCAGGGGTGGGTGACGCGTGCGTCTGTCGAAGACGTAAAACTGCTTCCCGGAGTACATCGGGAAATCTTTCAAATCGAGGGCGGCGACTGGGTCTCTCGCGAAATCGTGCAGCACGTGCAGGGCGGGCGCGCCAAATTTGTGATCAATAGCGGCGATGTCGTCTGGTGGGGCAATCAGGGCCGCCTTGTCAGCGACAGTCCGTACTGGAAACGCGTCAACGACACGATGCTCAAGCTGCTGCCGGCGCCGGACACCGAGATGCGTGCCGCGGGGCTCGAAGGACGGTGGTTCATGTCGGTGGGCAATCACGAAGTGTGGGGCGATCCAAAAATTGAAGGGACGCTTGCTGCGGTGCCTTATCTGAAGAACTTCGGCGTGACACCAGAGCGGTTGATCTACAAGTTCGACTTTCGGGACATAAGATTCATCTTCCTGTGGAGTGGGAAGTACGATTATCGCTCACCGTCGCTCTGGGATGCGGACCGGCCAAAATACGCAGAGCAGATG
>Ga0070710_10000223_pt1 | contig 26480 bp, 27 predicted proteins | sample LARL52metaG_FD_65454 | JGI IMG/M metagenome (GOLD analysis project Ga0070710, IMG submission 65454) | Corn, switchgrass and miscanthus rhizosphere microbial communities from Kellogg Biological Station, Michigan, USA - LAR L5-2 metaG | ecosystem: Host-associated > Plants > Roots > Rhizosphere ...
CGGGGGCGTTCGGGTCCGCGGCCTTGGTGGTCAGCACCGCGATCACGATCGGCGACCGGCCGGGCGGGAACGCGACGCCGACGTCGTTGGTGGTGCCGTACTTGCCGGTGCCGGTCTTGTCGCCGAGCCGCCACGCCGCCGGCAGTCCTGCGCGGATGCGGTTGGCGCCGGTCGTGTTGGCCAGCAACCACCCCGTGAGCTGGTCGGCGTCGGCGCGGTTCAGCGCGTGGCCCAGCGTGAGGCGCGCGTAGCTCTGGCCGATGGCGCGCGGCGACGTGGTGTCGGTGGTGCGGCCCGGTTCCGCCGAGTTCAGGTCCGGCTCCCAGCGGTCGAGGCGCGTGACCGGGTCGCCGATCGAGCGGCAGAAGCGGCTGATGGCGGTGGGGCCGCCGAGCTCACTGAGCAGCAGGTTGGCTGCGCAGTTGTCGCTGTGGGTGATGGCCGCCTCGCACAGGGCCGAGACGGTCATGCCGTTCGCGAGGTTCTCCGGCTTGCCGGTGATCGGGCCGTAGCCGGACTTCGTCACGTCGTCCTGCGTGTAGTGGATCACCTTGCCCAGCAGCGAACCGTCGTGGTCGCGGCGCAGGACCGCCGCGGCCGCGAAGGTCTTGAACGTCGAGCACATCGGGAACAGCTCGTCCGCGCGGTGCAGCACCGTGCGGCCGCTGCCCGTGTCGGTGGCGAACACGCCGAGGCGCGCGCCGTGCTGCCGTTCGAGCTCGCGCAGCTTGCCGGTGATCGTCGAAGCCTGGGCCTGGGCGGGCACGGCGACGGCCAGCGCGGCACCCGCGCCCAGTGCCAGAACCGAGCGGCGGTCAACAACCAACGTCCTGTCCCCCTTCTTGTGGAACTCTCCACCGGTCAGGACGCGCGGGAGATCAACTGGTTGTCAGCCGAGCCGGTGCAGCACGGCGCCGATCGCCAGGTCCACCGCGTACTCGTACTCGGCCTCGCGGTCGAACCGGGCGAGGTGCTCCGCGGCGTCGACCAGCGCGGGCAACCCGCTGGCGGCAAGCGTGTCCTCGCGGTCGTTGCTCCCGAACGCCGGAGCCGCCGACACCTCGCGCAGCAGCGTGCCGATCAGCGTGGCGAGCAGCATCCGCAGCATGTGCACGGCCTCCTCGGTGCCCGCGCCCGCGTCGCGCAGCACCGCCAGCACGGCGTCGACGGGGGCGAGCGCCCGCAGGGACGCGAGCTGGCGGGTCAGCACGAGCGGGGCCGCCTGCGGGTGCTTCAGCGCCTGGTCGCGGAAGCTGTCGGCGATGGCACGCAGGTCGTGGCGAGCGTCGCCGGTGGGTGACGGCAGGTCCAGGCCGCCCAGCAGGTGCTCGGTGACGGCGTCGAGCAGGCCGTCCTTGCCGTCGACGTGGTTGTAGAGGCTCTTCGCGTCGACGCCGAGCGCCCGCGCGACCGAGCGCATGCCGACCGCCGCGGTGCCTTCCGCGTCGATGACCTGCAGCGTCGCCGCGACGATCGACTCGCGGGACAGCAGCGGCGTGCGGGGGCGGCCTCGGCGGGTTCCGGTCACCCGGCCATTGTGCCTTGCGGATGTCCACGGTGTGGGTTTAGCTTTTAACCCACACCGTGGGTAATGGAGGGCTGATGCGCTTCCCCTGGGGCACGACGGCGGACCTGCCGACGATCGGCACCGAGATCGACGCGCTGCGCGGCCTGGACGTCGAGGGCGGGCCGGGTGCGCGGCTGCGGGTCGCACGGGAGCGCGGGGACGCGTTCCGGGGCGAGTTCGCGTCGACCGGCACGCCGGACAGCGTGGTGACGTGCGACCTGGTGACGCTGCCGTACCCGACGCGGTTCGGGCTGTTCCGGGCGTCGCGGGCGATCTCACCGTTCCTGTCGATCACCAACCGGATGCTGGTGATCCGCTGGCAGGACCGGGTGCTGCTGTTCGAGCCGAGCGACCACGAGATGGGCCGCTACACGCCGTACTTCGACGACCTGTCCGCGCGCACGCCGGGGTTCGTCGAACGCCGCGTCGTGAAGTCCCACGGCACCGTGCCCGGCCATCTCGCGCGGCTCGGGATCGCGCCGGAGGACGTCGACTACCTGATGTTCGACCACCTGCACACCCAGGACCTGCGCCGCTGGATCGGCACCAGCGGTTCCGCCGCGTTCTTCCCCAACGCCAAGGTGATCGTGCAGCGCGACGAGCTGGCGGCGTTGGCGGAGCTGCACCCGTTGCAGAAGCCCTGGTACCAGCCCGAGACCTACCGCGACGTGCCGGCCGAGGCGTTCCTGCCGATCGACGGCTCGGTCGTGCTGGGGCCGGGCGTCGCGGTGGTCAAGACGCCCGGTCACGTGTTCGGCAACCAGAGCCTCGTGCTCAACACCTCGACCGGCATCTGGGTGAGCAGCGAGAACGTGATCGCCGCGGAGGCGCTCGTGCCCGAGCACTCGGCGCTGCCCGGCCTCGCGAGCTGGGCGCGGCGGTGGCAGCAGGAGGTCGTGCTCAACGCGAACACCGTCGAGACCACCGCCGACCAGTACAACTCGATCGTCCTGGAGAAGACGCTCGCCGACCCCAGCCAGGCCGATCCGAGGTTCCCCCAGTTCTTCCCGTCCAGCGAGCTCACCGGCGCCTGGACGAACCCCGGCACCACGCCCACGTTCAGCCACGGCCGAATCGTCCACTGAGGAGCTTTGATGTCCGACCGGTTCACCCTGCCCGCGCGGGAAGTCCTGGAGGCCAGGGAGAAGCTCGTGCTCGACCACTTCCGCGACGAGGTGGCCCACGACTGGGACGCCACGCTGTCGACGTTCCCGCACCCGCACTACGAGATCATCGCCCAGATGGCGGTCCACGACGGCGACAGCGCGGTGCGGCAGTACTACACCGACACGCGCGTGGCGTTCCCCGACCAGCACCACGAGCTGATCTCGTTCCGGCACAGCGTCGACGCCGTGATCGTGGAGTTCTGGCTGCTCGGCACGCACCTCGGGCCGTTGGGCAGGATCCCGGCCACCGGCGGCACACACCGCACGCGGATGACGGCGTACTTCATCTTCGACGAGCACGAGAACCTGGTCACCGAGCGGATCTACTTCGACCAGCTCTCCGTGCTGAAGCAGCTGGTCGGCGGGATCGACCGGCGCAGGCCGAGCGGGCTGCGCAAGCTGCTGCAGGTGCTGCGGGGGATGCTCGCGATGTCGGGAGGACAGCCGGATCCGCGGCTGACCAGCACCACTCCCCCGAAATTCTAGTCAGCGACGGGTGTTCCAGCCGGGCGTGATCCGCACGGTGCCCTCCTCGGGCTCCACCCGGTGCCGGGCGACGTGCCTGCCGCCCTTCGGCTTGTCCGGCTTCTTCGCCATCAGCATCAGCACCACGGCGACGATCAGCCCGATCGTCGCGAGCCCGGCGGCCACGGCACGCGCGGCCGGGTGCTGCAGGACCAGCGTACTGATCGTCAGTGCGAGCACGAGCGCGGCGATCGGGCCGATGACGGCCATGTCGTGGCGTTCCCGCGGCTGCTCGGCCGGCTCGACGACCTGGACCGGCGCGCGCGTTTCGATCGTCTCGAAGTGCTGCGGAGAGGCCGGAGGCCGCACGCCGGGGGGAACCGTCACACCCAGCATGCTGCCTGAGGAAGGCGCGCCGCCGCAAACGTCGCGTTCGCGGTCCGGTCCGTGTTCCCATGTAGCCGCTGGGCAAAGGGAGGTCTGTGATGTGCCGGTGGCTCGCGTATTCCGGTTCGCCGGTGCTGTTGGAGGAGCTGCTCTACGCGCCGGAGAACTCGCTGGTCATGCAGTCGAAGCACGCCCGGCTGGGCGCGACGGCCGTGAACGGGGACGGGTTCGGCATCGGCTGGTACGGCACCACGAGCACGCCGGGGCTGTTCCTGAGCACCGAGCCCGCGTGGAACGACCGCAACCTCCGCGAGCTGTCCGCGCAGATCACCGTCGACCGGGTGTTCGCGCACGTGCGGGCGTCCACCGGCGGCGCGGTGCAGCGGTCGAACTGCCACCCGTTCCGCTGGAAGAACTGGTTGTGGATGCACAACGGGCTCGTGGCGAAGTTCCCGCTGGTGCGCCGCGAGCTGGCGCTGGCGGTCGACCCGCTGCTGTTCCCGCTGATCGAGGGCTCGACGGACTCCGAGATCATGTTCTACCTCGTGGTCAGCTTCGGCCTGGAGCAGGACCCGCCCGCTGCCGTCGCCCGCATGGTCGAGTTCGTCGAGGACGTCGGCAGGCGCGCGGGCGTCGAGTACCCGATCCAGATGACCGTCGCGGTCACCGACGGCTCCACGACCTGGGCGTTCCGCTACTCGAGCCGCGGCAGGTCGCGGACGCTGTACCACAGCACCGACGTGACGACGCTGCGCCGCCAGTACCCCGACAACCCGGCGCTGCACGACCTGGCCGAAGACTCGCGGCTCGTCGTGTCCGAACCGCTGGGCGACCTGGTGGGCGCCTGGCAGGAGGTGCCCGAGTCGACGTGCGTCGTCGTGCGGCCCGGGGTCGCGGAGGAACTGCTGCCGTTCAAGCCCTGAATTGTCAGGCAATCGTCAGATGGCCGGGGAACTTCCGTCACTAGCGTCGAGTGCTGCCCGCCGCCGCCACGGACCCCTCGGAAAGGTTCCTCATGCTCACCACCGCAGCGGCAGCGCTGATGGCCCTCACCGCCCTCACCCCCACGGACGCGGCGGAAGAACCCGCGGCCACCATCGACGTCGTGACCGTCAACGGATCGGGTTGCCAGGCCGGCGACGCAGACGTGACGACATCCGGCAGAACGTTCACCATCGGCTACCACACGTTCCTGGCACGTGCGGGAGGCGGCTCGTCGCCCCTCGACATGCGCAAGAACTGCCAGATCAACCTCCGCGTGTCCGTGCCGGACGGCTACACCTACGGCCTGGCACGCACCACCTACGAGGGCTACACGCACTTGCAGGACGGCGCGACGGCGTTGAACCGCGTCAACACCTACATCCAGGGCATGACGTCCAACGCCACCGTGAACCACGCGTTCACCGGGCCTTTCAGCGACGACTGGCAGACCTCCTACCGGCCGGACCCGGCGGAGACCCAATGGGTGCCGTGCGGTGAACAGCGCAACATCAACATCAACGGCGAGGTGCGCGTGATGCTCGGGTCCGCGGATCCGGGCCGGCTCAACTTCGCGCTCGTCGAGTCGAGCCGCGGGGCGGTGCGGGTCAAGCGCTGCTGAGCACCGGCCTGGCGGTGATCAGCCGGTTCAGCACCGCCGCGCACACCGCCAGGCCGCCGAACCCGTACGCGAGCCACACCGGCGCGGACGGTGGCACCGAGATTTCACCTGTCTGCGGTCAAACGTGTCCGGTCCTGTCCGGTGACGGCGAGCACCACCAGCCCACCGATGGCACACCACGTGTAGATGTCGCCGTAGAGGTGCTGCCACCAGGTCCACAGCATCTCCCTGTCACCGGTGCTGGGCAACCAGGTGAACGGTCCGAGGCAGCACACCGCGGCGAGCACCGGCAGGGTTGCGTTGCGGCGAAGGAAACCCAGCGCCAGGAACGCCGGCACGCACCACACCCAGTGGTGGGACCACGAAACCGGCGAAACGAGCAGGCCGGCCGCCGCGATTGCGACAAGTGCCACGACATCGTGACGAGTCCGGCGCGCGGCCACGACGGCGAGCAGCAGGACAATCGCGGACAACACCACCCACAGCACCGTTTCGGCCGGTTGTCCCGGGTTGAGCCGGTGCAGCACACCTCGGATGGACTGGTTCGCCGCGTAGGCGAGGCCGCCGACGCGGCTCGGGTCGAGCACCGCGTGCAACCAGTACTCGGCAGAGTCGCGCGGGGCCAGCACGAACCCGGCACCGGCGAGGCCCGCGAAGCTCGCGACCGACGTGAGCGCGGCCCTGCGGTCGCCGCGCACCAGGAAGTACAGCACGAAGACCAGCGGCGTGAGCTTGATCGCGGCGGCCAGTCCGACGAGCATCCCGCGCCACCGCCGGTCGGTGACGGCGAAGCAGTCCACGACCACGAGCGCCATCAGCACGAGGTTGATCTGCCCGAAGAGGAACGTCGACCGCACCGGTTCCAGCGCGATCGCGGCGACGGAGGCGGCCGCGGTGACCGTCCACACGACGTCCGGCCGCCGCGTGAGCCGTCCCGTGACGACGAAGCAGACCACCGACAGGCACAGGAAACCGACGACCGTCACGAGGCTGTTCGCCGCCCAGACGGGCAGGAAACCGAGGCCGCTGAAGAGGACCGCGGCCACCGGCGGGTAGGTGAACGGCAGGCGCGGCCCGTCAAGCGCGCCGGGGAAGCCGACGTAGAGCGGAAGATCCCGCAGCCATGCGATCCCGCCGGTCCGGTACACCTGCAGGTCCATGAAGTACGTGCCCGTCACGGCCAGGACCACCGGCAGTGCGACGAGCGCCAGGAGCCACAGCACCCGCGTCGCCTTGCGCGCCTTGACCCACCGGTGCAGCGCGAGAATGCGCCGTCGCCCGGAATCGAACGCGGCGGGCGACATCGGCGGGACGTCGTCGACGAGCTGTCTGATCAACACTGTCTCGTTCACAACTGCTTCCTGACCGATGCGCTCCATCGCGTTGCACGTTCGAGAACGTGATCGTCCTCATGGGAACGCTCGGGCGCGCCGCGACCACCTAGGCACATGACCCATGCCGACTTCCTTGCGCTGAAACGCTTTCCCGCGCTGGACGGGGTTCGCGCCATCGCCGCGCTGATGGTGGTGTTCTTCCACTACGGCGGTCCGGGGTGGCTGCAGGGCTGGCTCGGCGTGCAGATCTTCTTCGTGCTGTCGGGATTCCTGATCACGACGTTGTTGTTGCGGGAGCACGCGCGCAACGGCCGGATCTCGCTCGCGCGGTTCTACCGGCGGCGAGCGTTCCGGATCCTGCCCGTGTACTTCGTGGTCCTGCTCGTCACGGCGGCCGGGCTGCTGGTTGCCGGTCGACCCGCTCGGCCGGGAGTTCGGGCTGTACCTGACGTTCCTCAACGAGTTCGGGCACGGCGGCGCGTACGGGCAGTCGTGGTCGCTCGGCGTGGAGCAGAAGTTCTACCTGGTGTGGCCGTTGCCGGCGTTCGTGTTGCTGCCCCGGTGGCGGCCGTGGGTGACGGTCGGGCTGATGACGCTCGCGTTGGCCGTCGTGCCGTTGACCGTTTCGTCGGACCCGAAGGGCTGGCCGGTGCACTACTTCACCGTGCTGGTCGGCTGCGGCCTGGCGCTGCTCATGAACAACCGGCGCGGGTTCACGTTGGTCAGGCCGCTCATGACGCCGTGGGTGGCGCTGCTGTTCGTCGGCGTGCACCTGGCGGTGCCGTACATCTCCGGCGCGCTCGACGGCGCGATCCCCGGATTCGTGGCCGTGGTGCCGATCTACGCCGTCTCGGTCGGGCTGGCGCTGCCGTCGCTGCTGGCGCCGGGGTGGCCGCAACGGCTGCTCTCGGCCCACCCGATGGCGTGGCTCGGCGAACGGTCGTACTCGATCTACCTGGTGCAGTCGATCGCGCACGCCGCAGTGCTGCCGTCCGGTGCGTCCGGCCTGCTCATGGCGATGTCGACGGCGATCGTCGCGATTGGACTCGCCGACCTCTGCCACCGGTTCGTGGAGCTGCCGATGATCGAGCGGGGCAGGTCACCGCGGCGACTAGACTCGGTGACGTGTTCGTGAAGCTCTGTGGCCTGCGCACCGAGTCCGACGTCGCCGTGGCCATCGAAACCGGGGCCGACGCCGTCGGTTTCGTGCTGACCGCCAGCCCACGGCAGATCGACGCCGACCTGGCGCGTTCCCTCGTCGCGCAGGTGCCCGCCGACGTCCTCACCGTTGCCGTGGTGCGCGGGATCAGCGCCGCCGAGGCCGGTGAGCTGGCGCTGCGGACCGGCGTACGGGCGTTGCAGCTGCACGGCGACTACTCGAAGACCGCGTTCGACGAGCTGGCCCACCACCCGTTCCGGCTGGTCCGGGCGACCGCGCTGGGACCGGGCACGGACGTGCGCACCGGCGCGTTCGGCGAGGAGCTGCTGCTGATCGACTCGCCGGTCGCCGGGTCGGGTGAGCAGTGGGACATCACGCGGCTCGAAGACAACCCGCCCACCGGCACGTGGGTGCTGGCGGGCGGGCTGTCGCCGGAGACCGTGGCCGGGGCGATCGGCGCGGCTCGGCCGTGGGGCGTCGACGTGTCCAGCGGCATCGAGTCGAGCCGGGGCGTGAAGGACCACGGCCGGATGCGCGAGTTCGTCGCCGCCGCTCGCGGCTGAGGCCCTACGGCTTCACGAACCCGTGGCTGCGCTCGACCTTCGCCACGTGCAGCGTGTAGCTCTGGTACCACTCGGCCCGGCCGCGCTGCTGTGCCGCGCGGTGCTCGGCGTTGCCGCGCCACTGCGCGAGGCCGTCGGCGTCGCGGAAGTAGGCGACGGTGATGCCCAGGCCGCCTGGGGTCTGCGCGTGGTCGGCGCCCAGGTAGCCGGGGATGTCCTTCACCAGCTCTTCCATGCGCGCGTTGGTGTCGCGGTAACCGTCCTGCTCCTCGGTTCGCACCGTGGTGAAAACCGCCATGTAGTAGGGCGGTTCGAAAGCCTCCACCGGCTGATCGCTCATGGCGTCACCGTAGGTCGGGAAACGTCCCAAGATCCAATGTGTTTCCGGCGGCCCGCCGCGGCCCGTCAAGGCCGCTGTTTCGTCGAGCGCCGCAGAATACCGTTGACGCATGAGCATGACGGAGGACCACGTCAAGCCGGCGGTGCGCTGGGGCATCGGCCACGCGCTGCCACGGGCGGTGCTGCGCCTGGCGGCCCGCCGCGGCGACCTGCAGGGCCGCCTCACCGTCGAGGCCTCCGCGGGCGCCGACCTCACCGGGCTGTTCGACGAGATCCGGTCGCGCGGACCGCTGCCCACCACCGAGGTCGGCCACACCACGGCCCGGCACGCGGTCGTCAAGGAGGTCCTCACCGACGACGCCCTCGTGACGACCCGCCCCAGGTACGGCGCGGGCCTGCTCGGCAAGCTCGCCGCGTGGTCGGCCACGGACGTGACCCATCCCGTGCAGCCGCCGTCGTTGCTGGTCGTCGAACCACCGCAGCACACCCGCTACCGCAAGCTCGTCACCCGCGTCTTCACCGCCCGCGCCGTGGAACAGCTGCGCGAGCGCACCCAGGCGATCGCCGACGAGCTCCTCGACGGCCTCGACCCCGCCCACCCGGTCGACCTCATCGAGACCTACTGCGGCCTGCTGCCGGTGACCGTCATCAGCGAGATCCTCGGTGTCCCGCCGCAGGAACGCGCCGCGGTCCTGGCGCTCGGCGCGGCCGCCGCCCCGAGCCTCGACCTGGGCCTGTCGTGGCGCGTCTTCCGCTCCGTCGAGACCACGCTGAGCACCTTCGACGCCTGGCTGACCCGCCACCTCGACGCGTTGCGCGCCAACCCCGGCGACAACCTGCTCAGCCGCCTCATCACCGCCCGCGAGGACGGCGAGGGCCTCACCGACCGCGAGCTCAAGGCCACCGCGGGCCTGGTGCTGGCCGCGGGCTTCGAGACCACCGTCAACCTGCTGGGCAACGGGATCGCCCTGCTCACCCGCGACCCCGAGCAGCTCGCCGTCCTGCGCGCCCGGCCGGAGCTGTGGGCCAACGCCGTCGACGAGGTCCTCCGCGTGGACCCGCCGGTCCTGATGACGGGCCGGATGTGCCTGCGCGACACCACGATCGCCGGTGTCCCGGTGCGCCGGGGCCGGCTCGTCACCACCGTGCTCGCCGCGGCCAACCGCGACCCCGCGGTCTTCGAGAACCCTCAGGCGTTCGACGTGACCCGCCCCAACGCACGCGACCACGTGTCGTTCGGCGCGGGCCGCCACTACTGCCTCGGCGCGCAGCTGGCCCGCATGGAGGGCGAGATCGGTCTGCGCTCGATCTTCGACCGCTTCCCGGACCTGCGTCCGCTGCCCGGCGCGCACCGCCGGCCGACCCGCATCCTGCGCGGTTTCGAACGCCTGCCGACCGCACTGCACGGGTGACCGGTCACGCGACCAGGCCGGTAGGCCGGTCCACGTCGATGGCGACAACGGGGGAAAAGCGGCTACACGGGGAGGCCCAGTACACGTACACGGGCGCGTGTATGCCGTGTCGGCGGTGTGTCAGCGGCCGCGGTCAGGATCACCGGCGTGTCAGTCGAGTTCAGGGTTCTCGGGAGGATCGAGGTACGGGCCCGCGGCGCGAACGTCGCGCTGGGCTCGCTCAAACAACGCCTCCTGCTCGCCACGCTGCTGCTCAACCCCGGCCGGCCGGTGCCGATCCGCAGGCTGGTCCGGGCGCTGTGGGCCGATGAGCCACCGATGTCCGCGGTGGCCAACCTGCGCACGTACGCCAACCGGTTGCGCCAGGTGCTGCCGGACGGCGCGCGGCGGATCGCGGGCCGCCAGTCGGGCTACGAGCTCACCCTCCGGCCGGGCGAGCTGGACCTGCACCTGTTCACCGAACGCGCCGACGCGGGCAGGGCGGCGCTGAACCGCGGCGACCACGCCGCGGCCGCGCGGTACCTCGGCGAGGCGCTCTCCACGTGCCGGGGCGCGGTGCTGGAGGACCTCGCGGGCAGCGACGCGCTGGCCGCGTCGATCGCACCGGTCGAGGAGCTGCGGCTGACGGTGACCGAGGACCACTTCGACGCACGGCTCGGCCTCGGCGAGCACCGCGAGCTGATCACGCCGTTGCGCGAGTTCGTGGCCGAGCACCCGTTGCGGGAACGGCCGCGGGCGCACCTGGTGACCGCGCTGTACCGGTCGGGCGACCTGGCCGGCGCGCTCGCCGTCTACCCCGACTACCGCAAGGTGATCACCGACCGGCTCGGCCTGGAGCCGTCACCGGAACTCGCCAAGCTGCACCAGGCGGTGCTCGACCGCGATCCGGGGCTCACCGCGAGCAGGGCGCGCACGTCGTCCGCCGTCCCGAGGGAGCTGCCGGCGCCGTGCCGGCCGTTCGCGGGCCGCGGCCCCGAAATCGCCCGGTTGCAGGCTTTGTTCGCGCAGGACTCGCCCACCACGGCGGTGATCCACGGCCCGTGCGGTGTCGGCAAGAGCGCGCTGGCGCTGGAGGTCGCGCACCGCGTCGCACCGGTGTTCCCGGACGGCCAGCTCTACGTCGACCTCCGTCAGGCCACGCGCGTCCCCCACCGGCTGCTGCGGCATCTCGGCGTCTCCGACGTGCCGCACGCGACGGACGAGGCCACCGCGCTGCTGCGGTCGCGGCTCGCCGACCGCGCGGTGCTCGTGGTGCTCGACGGCGCGACCGATCCCGCACCGCTGCGCGACCTGGTGCCCGCGACCGGCCCGTGCGCGGTCCTGATCACCAGCAGGGCACCGCTGCTGCTGGACGGCGCGGAACACCTCCCGCTGGGCCCGCTGTCCTCTGTGGACGGTCTGGAGCTGCTGACGGGCCTGGCACCGGTGGCGGCCGCCGACCCCGCCGCCGCGGCCCAGATCGTCGGGTTCTGCCACGGGGTCCCGCTGGCGCTGCGCATCGCGGGCGCGCTCCTCACGCACCGTCCGGCCTGCTCACCGGCACGGCTGGCGCGCCGCCTGGCACCGGAGCGGCGCAGGCTGGCCGAGCTCAGCTTCGGCGGCGACTCGGTCCGCGCCGCCTGCGCCACCGCGTTCGGCGCCGTCGACGACCCGCTGGCGGCCGCGGCGTTCCGGCTGCTCGGCCAGTACGAGGTGTGCGATGCCGCCACCGCCGCCGACGCGCTGCGCACGGACGTGCTGGAGGCCGAAGCCGCCCTGGACCAGCTGGTCGACCTCGGCCTCGCCGAGTGGGCCGACGACGACACCTACCGGCTGCCCGGCCTCCTCCGGCTGTTCGCCGCCGAGCTCGTGACCAGCCAGAACACCACCCGGCCACCGATGGCCGGTCGCTGGCCTGTCCTCCGGAACGGCACGGCACCATGATCGGGTCCACGACCCGAGGGGGAACTCATGTCGATTCGCTTCCGCACGGCCAGGAAACGCGGCGCCTGCCTGATCGCCGCACTGACCACCGCGCTGACGTTGTCCAGCCCGCACGCGAGGGCCGCCGAACCGTCGCCACCGCGGTTCACCGACGGCTTCGGCCTGGTGGTCACGAGCCAGCCGAGGTGGGCCGACGAGCACCACCGCACGTTCCTCTTCAGCGTCGCCACGGACCAGGTGCCCACGCCGACCCTGCTGGAAGGCCAGGAACCGGGCAGGCACACGATCGTCGTGACGCTGCCGTCCGGCTACGACCCGAGCGCGCGCTACCCGGTGCAGTACTACCTGCACGGCCACCCCGACCGCCCGGACGCGCAGTGGAACCAGCGCGTCGTCGAGAACGCGACCAAGGACGTCCCGCTGATCACCGTGCAGCCCAACGGCAGCGGCCGCGGCTGGTACTCGAACTGGGTCAACCCCGGCGCCGCGGGACCGCAGAACTGGGAGACGTTCCACCTGGAGCAGCTGATCCCGTTCGTGGACGCCAACCTGAACACGATCGCGACCAGGGCGGGCCGCGCGATCGTCGGCCACTCCATGGGCGGCTTCGGCGCGTTGCACTACGCCGAGCACCGCCCCGACCTCTTCCACTACGCCGGCAGCTTCTCCGGCGGCCTCGACCTGCGGAACTCCGAACTGCGCGCCGCCGTCGTGGCCACCGAACTCAACCCCGGTTCCGGCTCGCCCACCGTCGGCGCCGACGCGATCTTCGGCCCGCCGATCTGGCCGTTCGACGGCGGCTGGAACGCCCAGAGCCCGGCCCAGCACGTGGCGTCGCTGCGCGGCATGGGCGTCGCCCTCTACACCGGCAACGGCGGCGACCTGACCGTCAACCCGATCCAGGCGGTCTTCGAGAACAGGGCGCGCGAGACCGCACTCGTGACGGCCGCCAACCTCACCGCCGAGGGCATCCCGTTCCACCTCTCCGACTACGGCGACGGCAGCGCGTGGGCGCCGGGCTGCACCGGCAAGCACGCCGAGGAGCCGTGCGTGCAGGCGGACATGAACCACTTCGTGCGGCTGATCATGCAGCCGTAGCCCTCTGACGTGCGACGTTCGGCGTGAGCCGAACGTCGCATTTCCGAAACCGCGCGTCCCGAATCCGTCCTGACCTCCTCTTACTGCCTGGAACGGGCCCCTGCACCCGCGCGACGTGCGCGGGCATCGCCCGTCAGGAGTTGGAGGAATCGTGTTCCTGGGTTCACGAGCACGCCTGCGCACCGCGGTCATCGCCGCGGCCGTGGGCGCCGGTGTGCTGACGGCGGCCACCCCCGCCGCAGCCGCGGGTACGCGCGCTTACCTGGTCATCACCGCGCCGGGCGACACCTCGGGTGCCAAGACGGCCGTGGCGGGCAACAACGGCACGGTGTTCAGCAGCTACGACGCGATCGGCGTCATCGTCGCGCACTCCGCCGCCACGGACTTCGCGAGCAGGATGCGCACGGTCAGCGGTGTGCAGAAGGTGGGAGCGACGCGGACGTCGGACGTGCCCGCCGAGGCGGCCGACCCGGCGATCCCGGACGCGAAGCAGCAGGCCGCGCCGACGACGTCCGAGCCGGTGCGGGCGGACATGGCGCAGATCGGCGCCGACAAGGCGTGGGCGGTCAACCAGGGTTCGCGCAACGTCACGGTCGGCGTCCTGGACACCGGGATCGACGACCTGCACGACGATCTCAAGCCGAACTTCGACGCGGCCGACTCCGGGTCGTGCGCCTACGGCAGGCTCGACACCCGCGCCGGTTCGTGGCGGGACGTCGACCAGCACGGCACGCACGTCGCCGGCACGATCGCGGCGGCGAAGAACGGGCGCGGCGTGGTCGGGGTGGCGCCGAACGTGAGGATCGCCGCGGTGCGCGTCGCGGAGCCGGGGACCAAGTTCTTCTTCGCCGAGAACACCATCTGCGCCATGGTTTTCGCCGGTGACCACGGGTTCGCCGTGACCAACAACAGCTACTACACCGACCCGTGGCTGTTCAACTGCCCGGACAACGCCGACCAGGACGCCATCCTGGAGGGCGTGAAGCGGGCCGTGGCCTACGCCGAGGGCAAGGGCGTGCTGAACGTCGCCGCGGCGGGCAACGAGAACTACAACCTCGCGAACAAGACCCGCGACACGACCAGCCCCGACGACTCCACCGCCGTGCAGCGCAACGTCACCAACTCGTGCCTGAGCCTGCCGACCGAGCTGCCCGGCGTGGTCGTCGTCTCGTCGATCGGCTCGACGAACCGCAAGTCGTCGTTCTCCAACTACGGCACCGACAAGATCAGCGTCGCGGCACCCGGCGAGGCCGTCTACTCGACCGCTCCCGGTGGCGGGTTCGCCACGTTGCAGGGCACGTCGATGGCCTCGCCGCACGTCGCGGGCGTCGCGGCGCTGCTCAAGTCGGTCAACCCGGCGGCCACCCCGGCCCAGCTGCGCCAGCTGCTCGCCACCCAGGCCGACGACCTGGCCTGCACCGACAGCCGTTGCTCCGGCACCACGGCGAAGAACAACTTCTTCGGCGAGGGTCGCGTCGACGCGCTCGAAGCGGTCGGCACCGGCACGCCCGGCACCACGTTCGAGAACACCGCGAACGTGAGCATCCCGGACAACGGCGCGGCCGTGACCAGCCCGATCACCGTCTCCGGCGTCACCGGCAACGCCCCGGCCACGCTCAAGGTCGGCGTCGACATCGTGCACACCTACCGCGGTGACCTGATCGTCGACCTGGTCGCCCCGGACGGCACGGTGTACTCGCTGAGCAACCGCTCGGGCGGCAGCGCGGCCAACATCCAGCAGACGTTCACGGTCGACGCGTCGAGCGAGGTCGCGAACGGCGTCTGGAAGCTGCGCGTCCAGGACGTGGCCGCGCAGGACACCGGGTACGTCAACTCCTGGAAGCTGACCTTCTAACCTCGCCCGGGGAGGTCGATGAAGGGAACCTTCCTACACCTGAGGTGGATGAAGGTTCCCTTCATCGAGGCATGGCGGACCCTTCGCCGGGGCCGCCGGTCGGGCTTATCGTGCGAAAGGTGCTCGACACCCGCCAGCTCGAAGTGTTCGCGACCGTCGCCAGGACCGGCTCGTTCAGCGCGGCCGCGCGGGAGCTGCACTGCACCCAGCCGGCGGTCAGCCAGCAGATGCGCGCGCTGGAACGGCAGGTCGGCGGCCCGCTGTTCGTCCGCACCGGGCGCGGTCTGGCCCTCACCGAGGCGGGCCGCATCCTCGCCGAGCGCGGCACGGCGCTGCTGGACCAGCTGGCCGCGACCCACCAGCAGATCAGCGCGATCGCCACGCACGACATCGGCACCATCCGGATCTGCGCGTTCCCCAGCGCCAACGTCTCGCTCGTGCCCGTGGCGGCCGCCATCCTCGCGAAGGAACGTCCCCAGCTGCGCCTCGAACTGGTCGAGGAGGAGCCGCCGGACTCGTTCGGCCTGCTGCGGCGCGGCACGGTCGACGTGGTGATCAGCTTCAGCTACCGCGGTGAGCCGCAGGACGAGACCGCCGTCGCCGGGATGCTGCGGGTGCCGTTGCTGCGCGAACCGCTCGCGTTGCTCGTGCCCGCGGGCCACCGGCTCGCCGGTCGCGACCGCGTGTCGCTCGCGGAGACCGAGGGCGAGCGCTGGATCGCCGGCTGTCCCCGCTGCCGGCGCGCCCTGGACCAGGCCTGTGCGGAAGCCGGGTTCACCCCGGACGTCACCTGTTCCACCGACGACAACCTCGCGATCCAGAGCCTCGTCACGGCGGGGCTCGGGGTCGCGCTCGTGCCGCGGCTGCTGCTGTCGTTCCTGCAGCACCCCGGCCTGACCGCGATCGCGGTGAACTCCCACGCGGAACGGGAGACCGCCCTCTACACCTGGCCGGACCTGATCCGGCTGCCGTTGATGCGCGCCGCCGTGGACGCGGTGGTGAGCGCGGCCGCCGGGGCATAAGCCCGACTTATATGTCCCCAAGCAATGACCCTCTACTGTGGGTAGCTCGACGGCGTGATGGTTGCTCACATGGGCAGCCTCGGGACCACCACGCGCGCGACCGGCTCACCGCTACCCGGCCTCACGCTGGTCGCGGCCGGGGTCGCGGTGGCGATGGTCGTCACGTGGCTGCTGCCGTCGGTCAGCGCGTTGACCGCGGCGGTGCTGCTCGGTGCCGTCGTGGCCAACGTCGTGCGGCTGCCCGCCTCGACCAGCCCTGGCCTGAAGCTCGCCGGACGCCGCCTGCTGCGCCTCGGCGTCGTGCTGCTCGGGCTGAAGCTGGTGGTCCGGGACGTGCTGGCGCTCGGCTACGAGGTGCTGGCGCTGGCGGTCGCCGCCGTGGTGGTGACGTTCGCCGTGACCCGGTGGCTCGGCCGGCTGCTCGGGGTCGGTGACGGGCTGTCGTTGCTGATCGCGACCGGGTTCTCGATCTGCGGCGCGTCGGCGGTCGCGGCCATGAACGGCGTGCGCGAACAGGACGAGCAGGACGTCGCCAAGGCGTTGGGCCTGGTCACGCTGTTCGGCACGGTCGCGATGTTCGGTCTGCCCGCGCTGCACCCGCTCACGGGCCTGTCCCCCGCCTCGTACGGGGTGTGGGCGGGCGGCAGCGTGCACGAGGTCGCCCAGGTGGTCGCCGCCGCCGGACCGGTCAGCGGCGCGCTCGCGATCGCCGTGGCGGTCAAGCTGACCAGGGTCGTCCTGCTGGCGCCGATGCTCGCCGCGGTGAGCGTCGCCGAACGCCGCAGGTTCCCCGAGGCCGGCACGCGGCCGCCGCTCGTGCCGTTGTTCGTCGTCGGTTTCCTGGTCGCGGCCGCCGTGCGCGCCACCGACGTCCTGCCGGACGTGGTGCTGTCGAGCGCGGCGTTCGTGGACAACCTGCTGCTCGCCGCCGGGATGTTCGCCCTCGGCACGGCGGTGCGGCTGCGCTCGCTGGCCCGCTCCGGCCTGCCCGCGCTGACGCTGGGCCTGCTCTCCACCGTCCTCATCTCACTCGTGGCACTGATCGGAGCCTTTGTGATCATGTAAGGAGTCGCCGCCATGCCTCGTCTGCTCTCCCCCACCGCCGCGCGCCTGGTCGGCGCGGTCCGCACCGCCGTGACCGCGGGTGATGACGGCGCCGTCGCCGCCGCGCGGGTCGCCGGTGCCCTGACCGTCCACCTCGACGACCCGCGGCTGCTGGATCCGGAAGACCGCGAGCCCGACCCCCACCACTACCGCCAGCACGTCCTGCACGTGGAGCCCGACGGCAGCTTCTCGGTCGTCGCGCTGGTTTGGTTGCCTGGTCAGGAGACGTGCATCCACGACCACGTGTCGTGGTGTGTGGTCGGCACGTACGTCGGCGAAGAAGAAGAGACCACCTATCGGCTCGCGGGTGATCACCTCGTTCCGTTGCGGCTCAATCGCACTCCGCAAGGGGTGGCGTCCTATCTGGTCCCACCGGGCGACATTCACAAGGTGTGCAACAACTCCAGCTCGGTCGCGATCTCGATCCACGTCTACGGGGCCGACATCGGCGTGCTGGGCACGAGCATCCGCCGCCGCTACGACCTTCCCGTCGTCGGCGCGAAGATTGCGACTTGAACGCCATTTGGAGCAATTTCGGCATCTGCGGCTAACCCGCGTGCCGGATCGCAGCGATAGGACGGGCGTGGAACAACCCGATCTGTGGGCGATCGCCGCGGAGGCCCTCGAAGAGCACGAACGCCCAGAGGTGCGGGCACGGCTGGCCGGAGTCGTGGTCCAGCAGGGCCAGACGGAGCGGCTCGCGCGAGGCGAGCGCGACGTCCTCTTCCTGCTGCCCGACCGGCTGGTGCTGGTGCGGCCGGACCCGTTCTGGGTCGGCGCGTACCCGAAGGACCACGTGGCGAGCATCCTGATCGTCGCCGGTCACGTGCAGGTCGAGGTGACCGGCGGCGACAGCTTCGAGTTCTGGGTGGACACCGGGCAGACGCCGCTCGCCCCCTTCGCGGAGGAGGTCGAGGCCTGGCTGCGCCCCAGGAAAGGACCCGGCGTCGGGATCTTCGCGCTCGGCCTGCTGATCGTGGTCGCGCTGCTCTTCGCGTTCGGACCGGCGGAGTGGGACTCGGAGGAGAGGCTCAGCACCAACTCGACGTGCGGCGACTTCCTGTCGGCCGGTCTCGACGCCCAGGTCGACCTGCTGAAGCGGCTCTTCGGCCAGGCGGGCAGGCCGGACGAGGCGAACAGCCCGGCCACGCTCACGGCGTCGCGGCGGGCCTGCGGGGAGAACGGCTCGGCGACGGTGGACTCGCTCGTCAGCGGGAAATGACGCCCCGCTCGATCGCACCGGTCGCGAACTCGACGAGGTGCGCGGGCGTGACCCGGTTCGTGCGCGCGCCCTGGAGCAGCAGGTCGTCGGCGAGCCCGATCATGCAGTCCCACACCCAGTGCGGCAGCGCGGGGTCGTCCACGAGCGTCTGACCGGACGCCGCCGCGGTCTCGGCCAGGGCCTTTGCGAGCGCCTTGATCGTCTTGCGGTAGTCCTGCGCGGACCCGGCGACCTCCTTGCCCCTGCGGCCGCCGGACAGCACCTTCGCCTCCCACTGGGCGGCCGACCTGCCGAACCGCCGCCACAGCTCGGTGATCTGGGGCTCGATCTCGCGGAGCACGCCCGCGACGCCGAGACCGCGGTCGACCTCGGCGAGCGTGCGCTGCACCTCGTCCAGCCGGCGTTCCATCAGGGCCGCGAAGACGTCCTCCTTGCCGGAGAAGTACTGGTACACGGTGCCGGAGCTGACGCCGGCGCCCACCGCGATCGCGCGCATGGTCAGGCCCGCGTAGCCGCTCTCTTCGAGGATCCGCTCGGCGGACGCGAGGATGTCGCGCCGCCTGCCTTCCGCGTCACCCCAGGCGGTGTGCTCGGTGCTCACACCCCGGAATCTTACGTTGAACAACGTTCAAAAGCATATTGAACGTTGTTCGGTTTGGTCGCTACGCTCGGTCGCATGGCGGAGACCGATGCGGAACTGGCCCTGCGGCTGGCCACCGAGACCGGCCGGTTGCTGGTCAGCGTGAGACCGGGCGGCGGCGACCGGGTCGCGCAGCTCTTCCTGGCCGCGCAGCTGCAAGAGCACCGGCCGGACGACGCGGTCCTGTCCGAGGAGGCACCCGACGACCCGCGCAGGCTGGCCGCCGACCGGGTGTGGATCATCGACCCGCTGGACGGCAGCCGCGAGTACGCCGAGCCGGGCCGCACCGACTGGGCCGTGCACGTGGCGCTCTGGGAACGCGGCGAGCTCGTCGCCGGCGCGGTCGCTCTGCCCGCGCTGCAACGGCTTCCGCGCGCACCGCGCCGCCGGCTGAGGATCGTGGTGAGCCGCACGCGGCCGCCCGAGTTCGCCCAGCGGGTCGCCGACGCGATCAACGGCGTGCTGGTGCCGATGGGCAGCGCGGGCGCGAAGACGATGGCCGTGGTGCGCGGTGAGGCCGACGCCTACCTGCACGCGGGCGGCATGTACGAGTGGGACTCGGCCGCTCCCGTCTTCGTGGCGCGCGCGGCCGGGCTGCACGCCTCGCGCGTGGACGGTCGGCCGCTCGTCTACAACCAGCCCGACCCGTGGCTGCCGGACCTGCTGATCTGCCGGCCCGAGCTCGCGGGAGCGCTCATATGAACCACCTCGACCGGCTCGAAGCCGACAGCATCGACATCTTCCGCGAGGCGGTCGCGGAGAGCGAGCGGCCGGTGCTGCTGTACTCGATCGGCAAGGACAGCTCGGTGCTGCTCCACCTGGCGCGCAAGGCCTTCCACCCGTCGAAGCCGCCGTTCCCGTTGCTGCACATAGACACCACGTGGAAGTTCCGGGAGATGATCGCTTTCCGGGACGAGACAGCCCGCGAGCTCGGGCTGGAGCTGATCGTGCACCGCAACCCGGAGTGCGTGGCGCTGGGCGTCAACCCGTTCGACCACGGTTCGGCGCGGCACACCGACCTGTGGAAGACCCAGGGGCTGCGGCAGGCTCTGGACGAGCACCGGTTCGACCTGGCGTTCGGCGGCGCGCGGCGCGACGAGGAAGCCTCCCGCGCCAAGGAAAGGGTGTTCTCGTTCCGGACCGCGCAGCACCGGTGGGACCCGAAGAACCAGCGGCCCGAGCTGTGGCGGCTCTACAACACGCGGGTCGCGCCCGGCGAGAGCATCCGGGTGTTCCCGCTGTCGAACTGGACCGAGCTCGACGTGTGGCGCTACGTCGAACGCGAGCGGATTCCCGTGGTACCGCTGTACTTCGCGGCCCGGCGACCCGTGGTCGACCGCGACGGCATGCTGATCATGGTGGACGACGACCGGATGCCGTTGACCGAACCGCCGCGGCACGAGCTCGTCCGGTTCCGCACGCTCGGCTGCTACCCGCTGACCGGCGCGGTGCGCAGCGAGGCCCGGACGGTGGCGGAGATCGTCGAGGAGATGCGGGCCGCGACCACGTCCGAACGGCAGGGGCGGCTGATCGACCACGACCGGAGCGGCTCGATGGAGCGCAAGAAGCGGGAGGGCTACTTCTGATGGAACTCCGGAAGTCGTCACTGCGGTTCATCACCTGCGGCAGCGTGGACGACGGCAAGAGCACGCTGATCGGCCGGCTGCTGTACGAGTCGAAGTTGTTGTACGCGGACCACCTGGCGGCGTTGGAGGCCGACTCCCGCCGCGTCGGGACGCGGGGCGGCGAGCTGGACTTCGCGCTGCTCGTGGACGGACTGGCGGCAGAACGGGAGCAGGGCATCACGATCGACGTCGCCTACCGGTTCTTCGCCACGGAGGCGCGGCGGTTCATCGTCGCGGACACGCCGGGGCACGAGCAGTACACGCGCAACATGGTCACCGGCGCGTCGACCGCTGACGCCGCCGTGATCCTGCTCGACGTGCGCAAAGGCGTGCTCAGCCAGACGCGGCGGCACGCGCGCATCGTGTCGTTGCTGGGCATCCGGCATGTCGCGCTCGCGGTGAACAAGCTCGATCTCCTGGGTTATTCGCGGGAGGCGTTCGAGGAGGTCGTCGCGGAGTTCACCGAGTTCGCGGCGGAGCTGGACTTCGCCGAGATCACCTGCGTGCCGATGGCCGCGACCGAGGGCGTCAACGTGGTCGGCCACAGCGAGCTCACGCCGTGGTACGACGGGCCGACCCTGTTGCAGTGGCTGGAGACGGTCGACGTTCCCGCTGAGGTGGACGGGCCGTCGCGGTTCCTCGTGCAGTGGGTCAACCGGCCGGACTCGTCGTTCCGCGGCTTCTCCGGACGGGTGCTGCGCGGAACTCTGCGCCAGGGCGACGAGGTGCGCGTCGGCGACCGAACCTCCACTGTGGACCGGATCGTCACGATGGACGGCGATCTGCCCGAGGCACCAACAGGATCGTCGGTCACCGTGGTGCTCGCCGACGACGTGGACGCGAGCCGCGGTGACGTGCTGGCGGCCGCCGAGGACCCGCCGGGCGTTGCCGACTCCTTCCAGGCGCACCTGGTGTGGCTGAACGAGGCCGGGTTGCTGCCCGGCAGGCAGTACCTGGCCAAGATCGGCGCGCGGACCGTCGGGTTCACCGCCACCAAGGCGTTGCAGCTCAACGAGATCGGCGTCGACCGCGTGCACTTCGACGCGCCCGTGCCGTTCGAGAGCTACCGCGCCAACCGCGACCTGGGCTCGTTCGTCGTGCTCGACCGGCTGACCAACGCCACGGTCGGCGCCGGGATGATCGACTACGCACTGCGGCCGGCCAACCTGCGCCGGCAGACGCTGACCGTGGACAAGCAGGCGCGGAGTGAGCGCAACGGCCACCGGCCGTGCGTGGTGTGGCTGACCGGGCTGTCCGGCGCGGGCAAGTCCACCATCGCCGATCTCGTCGAGAGGGCCCTGCACGCCGACGGCAGGCACACGTTCCTGCTCGACGGCGACAACGTGCGGCACGGCCTGAACTCCGACCTCGGGTTCTCCGACGCCGACCGGGTCGAGAACATCCGGCGCATCGCCGAGGTGGCCGCGCTGATGGTCGACGCCGGGCTGATCGTGCTGGTCTCGTTCATCTCGCCGTTCCGGGCCGAGCGGGCGCTGGCCCGGGAGCTGGTCGCCGAGAACGAGTTCTGCGAGGTCTTCGTGGACACACCGCTCGCGGTCGCCGAGCAACGCGACCCGAAGGGCCTCTACGCGCGGGCCAGGAGGGGTGAGCTGCCGAACTTCACCGGCATCGACTCGCCCTACGAACCACCGGAGAACCCCGAGCTGCGGCTCGACACCACGGCGTTGGGCCCCGAGGCGGCCGCCGCGGCCGTGGTGGCGTGGCTTCGCACGCTCGGCGTCTGTTGAACGTTGTCCAGAATCGGGTATGTTCCGCTAGAACACGTTCTAAGTTCGGGGAGGGTCCGTGCCGGATCAGGCGTGGTCGCAGTTCTGCCGGGCACTGGAGAAGGCCGGTGAGGTGATCGGCTCCGGGCCGGACACCCCGCTGGACCGGGCGGAGGGTTACCGCTACCTCGCCCGGCTGACCCGCGAGATGCTGTACTCCTGCCTGGACAACGCCGATCCGGACTTCCCGCGGTTCCACCGGCTCGACCTGGTGAAGATCGGCGCCGACAACCCGGACAACGTCTACCTGTCGGCCAACGTCCGCGGCGACCGCACGTACCGGATCACCGGGACGCGCGGCACCATCGCGTACTTCAGCATCGGCTCGAAGGCCAACCGGTACGCCAAGGACGGCACGATGGCCTCGACCGGTGAGCTGTCCGACGCCGACCTGACGATCGCGCAGGACGGCACGGTGGAGATCATCGCGAGCGCCGTCGAGCAGAGCGGGAACTGGCTCCCGCTCGCCCCCGACTCGACCGGCCTGGTGGTGCGCCAGACGTATCTCGACCGCACGACCGAGGTGCCGGGACAGTGGCACATCGAGCAGCTCGACGGTCCGGCCGAACCCGCCGAGCTGACGCCGGAGTTCCTGGCCAAAGCGCTGCAACGGGCAGCGCTGTCCGTGCACGGCACCGCGGCCACGTTCGCGCACTGGACGCAGACGTTCATGGCGCGCCCCAACGAGCTGCCGGACTTCGGGCAGGAGATGTTCCAGCGGGCGGGCGGCGATCCGGAGATCTTCTACCTGCACGGCTACTGGACGCTGCGGCCCGGCGAGGCGTGGGTGGTCGAGACCGACGTGCCGGACTGCCCGTACTGGAACTTCCAGCTCGACAACTGGTGGATGGAGTCGCTCGACCACCGCCGGCGCATCACGGTCAACAAGCACACGGCCGTGCTGGACGCCGACGGCCGGTTGACGATCGTGGTGGCGCCGCGCGATCCCGGCGTGGGCAACTGGATCGACACCTGCGGGCACAACTCCGGCACCGCGCTGCTGCGGTGGCTCGGCGCGAGCGAACACCCGATCCCGAAGTGCCGCGTGGTGCCCCTTGAGGAGCTGCGATGACGGTGACGACCGAGCTGAACGTCGCGGAGCTGCTGGAGAAGGCGTCCGCCAAGACGGGGCTCTCCGACTTCGGCGACGACTGGTTCCGCGAACCGCTGGACGTGCTCGTACGCAGCCTCAACACCGAAGCCGCGCTGTCACCGTTGGGCTTCGAGCTCACCAGACACCGCCTGACCGCGCTCTTGGCGGACCGGCTGCGACTCCGCGCGTTGCAGCGCGAGAACCCGTCCGTGCTCGACGTCGAGGTGCGCGTGGCCGCCGAGATCTGCGGCCTGCCCCGCACCGGATCGACGCTGCTGCACCGGTTGCTGGCCGCGTCACCGCAGGTCACGTCCACGCTGTCGTGGGAGGTCGCGTACCCGATCCCGTTCCCCGGCGAGGGACCGGACGCCGCGGACCGCAAACGCCGCGCCCAGGAACGCATGCAGCTGTTCGCGCAGCTCTCCCCCGAGTTCGGCGACCTGCACACGGTCGTCTGGGACGGGCCGGAGGAGGACGTGATCCTGCTGGACCGCACGTTCGTGTCGATGAGCTACGACTCGTTCTACTGGGTGCCGTCGTACGGCGACTGGCTGCGCTCGGCCGACCAGTCCCCCGCCTACCGCGAGCTGCGCGAGTGGCTGCAGGTGCTGCAGTGGCAGAACCCCGGCCGCGACCGCCCGTGGGTGCTCAAGTCACCACACCACCTGACCGCCGTCGACACGGTGTTCGACACGTTCGCCGACTGCAAGATCGTGATGACGCACCGCTCACCCGTCAACGCCGTGCCGTCGTACGCCTCGATGGTGCGCGCGATGTCGTCGCAGTACAGCGAGAACGTCGATCCGGTCCTGATCGGACGGTACTGGTCGCGCCGGTTCACCGACACGTTGCGGGATTTCACCGCCGCCCGCGCCGCCCGCCCCGACCGGTTCGTCGACGTGCGGTTCGCCGACACCGTCAGCAAACCGCTTCCGGTCGCCCGCCAGGTCCTCGACGCGCTCGGCCTGCCGCCCGGAGCGGCCGACGACGCGGCGTTCGAGGCCTACCTGGCGCAGAACCGCACCGAACGGCACGGCTCGCACTCCTACACGCCGGAGGACTTCGGGTTGTCCGAGGACCAGCTGCGGCGCGACTTCGCCTTCTACTCGGAGGTCTACCTGTGATGCTGCGAGACGAGGTCGTGGTGATCACCGGCGTCGGCCCCGGCCTGGGTTCGAAACTGGCCCTGCGCGCCGCCGCGGAAGGCGCGAAGGTCGTGATGGCCGCGCGGTCCGCCGACGTGATGAACCAGGTCGAGAAGGACGTTCGCGCGGCCGGTGGTGAGGCCGTCGGCGTGCAGTGCGACGTCCGCCGGCCGGAGGACGTGGCTCGGCTCGTGTCGACCGCCGTCGACCGGTTCGGCACCATCACCGGCCTGGTGAACTCGGCGTTCGGCCACCCCGGCTTCTTCGACCTGCTGGACACGCCGGAGAAGGCGATCCGGCGGTCGATGGACATCATCCTGTACGGCGCGTTGAACGTGACCCGCGAAGTCGTGCCGCACATGAAGGCCGCGGGCCGCGGTTCGATCGTCAACATCGGCACCATGACCACCCGCAAGCCGATGCGCGGCGAAGCGGGCTACGCGGTGGCGAAGTCGGCCATGGCGACCGCGACCCAGTTCCTCGCACTGGAACTCGGCCAGTACGGCATCCGCGCGAACCAGGCCGTGCTGGGCTGGCTCGACGGACCGAGCGTGCGGTTCTACCTCAAGCTCGCCGCCGACGCGCGCGGCGTGAGCGAACAGGACGTGTACGACGAGATCGCGTCCCGCAATCCGCTCGGCCACATCCCGGCCGACGAGGCCTGCGCGGGCGCGGTGCTGTTCCTGCTGTCCCGCTTGGCCTCCGAGGTCAACGGCGCGGTGCTGGACGTCAACGGCGGGGAGTACATGCCGGCATGAGCCATCTCATCGAATCCGCGGTGGTGGAGATCGACGCGCCCGCTTCGTTCGTCTGGGACGTGCTGGTCGACTACGCCCACTATCCACAGTGGAATCCCTACACCCTGGCCGTTTCGACGACTCTGACCGTCGACTCGCCCATCGACCTCACCCTGCCCATGCCCGACGGCAGCGAGGGGACCTGGGTCAGCCGCGAGTACATCCGCGTCGTGGAGCCGCCTCGGCTGCTGCGCTACGACACCGGCGACACGTTCCCCGGCCTGCTCGGGGTGCGCGACCAGGTGATCACGCCGCTTGGAGTGGAACGGTGCAGCTATCGCACGTTCGAGACGTTCACCGGCAAGTACGCGGAGGCCGTGTTCGCGGCGCAAGGCGACTACGTCAAGAAGGGTTTCGATGCCGTCGCCCACGCGCTGCGTGAACGCGTCGCGCAACTGACGCGGACGTGATCCTGACGACGGGGGTTGGTTGCGTCATCGCCGCTTACCGGGTCGGTATTAGACCCTTTCGGGCTCGGCTTCGCCGTCGCTTCGGGTGACCAGACGTGCGGTTCACACTTTCATGTACGGCTTTAGCCGTTATTTCCTCGTGATCTTGCGGTAGAGTCGAACACGTGAGCGAACCCGACCTTCCACTCCTCTCCACCGGTGAGGTGCTGAGCCGCCTCGTCGATGAGGTGGCGGATTTTCAGGCTCGTCAGTATGCGGTGATGCGCTGGATTGCCGAGTTGGATCGGCGTGGTGCGGCGAGTGAGCTTGGGTATAAGGATTTGGCTCAGGTGTTGCAGCATGCGGTCCGCTGGAGCCGGAATGCCGCCAGGCAGTGGGTGGCGAACGCCGGGCTGCTCGGGTCGGGGATCACGCCGACCGGCAGCGAGATCGCGCCCGCGCTGCCGGTGACGGCGTCGGCGGCGGCGGCGGCGGCGGCCGAGGGTGTGCTGTCGATGGAGCATGTCGCGGTGGTGGCCGAGGTGATGAAGGCTCTGCCTGCCGAGTGCGAGCAGACCGTGGTCGACCTCGCCCGTGAGCACGATCCGGTGGCGCTGCGGGCGATGGGCCGGAAGCTGACCTACGCGCTGTTGCAGAACGACCCCGAACCGCGCGATGCCGAACCCGAGCGGCAGGTCAACCAGCATGTGATGCGCTGGAAGAACGATTGCCTGGAGATCCGGGCGACGCTGGACAAGGTCACCGGTGCCAAGTACGAGGCACTG
>Ga0070710_10000228_pt1 | contig 26215 bp, 22 predicted proteins | sample LARL52metaG_FD_65454 | JGI IMG/M metagenome (GOLD analysis project Ga0070710, IMG submission 65454) | Corn, switchgrass and miscanthus rhizosphere microbial communities from Kellogg Biological Station, Michigan, USA - LAR L5-2 metaG | ecosystem: Host-associated > Plants > Roots > Rhizosphere ...
CAGGTATGGGTCCGGTAACGATGCATGGCAGTCCTGAAAAGCTGTCGCGGGTGGAATCGGCGGCGGTCACGCCCGCCCGAAGCGAGGCAGGGTTTACCCGACGCTTTTGGGCGCGGCAACTGAAGCCGAGGCGGATTTGGCCTCGAAAAACGCCGTTCCCGCGCCTATCTTGGTCGTATGACCGTGCATTTCCCGTTCCAGAACTCGTATGCGGCGCTGCCGGCGAATTTTTTCGCCCGCGTGGCGCCGACGCCGGTGGAGAAGCCGCGCCTGATCAAGCTGAACCGGCCGCTGGCGCGTCATCTCGGCCTCGATCCCGACCAGCTCGACACGGGCGAGGGCGCCGAAATCCTTGCCGGCAAGACCCTGCCTGACGGCGCCGACCCGATCGCGATGGCCTATGCCGGCCACCAGTTCGGGCATTTTGTTCCGCAGCTCGGCGACGGCCGCGCCATCCTGCTCGGCGAGGTCATCGACCGGGACGGCGTCCGCCGCGACATCCAGCTCAAGGGGTCGGGGCCCACCCCGTTCTCCCGCCGCGGCGATGGCCGCGCGGCGCTCGGGCCGGTGCTGCGCGAATACATCGTCAGCGAGGCGATGGCCGCGATGGGCATTCCGACCACGCGCTCGCTCGCCGCCGTCATCACAGGCGAGCCCGTGATGCGCGAGACCGCGCTGCCCGGTGCGGTGCTGACCCGCGTCGCCGCGAGCCATATCCGCGTCGGCACGTTCCAGTATTTTGCCGCGCGCGGCGACACCGAAGCGGTGAAGCGGCTCGCCGACCATGTCATCGACCGCCACTATCCGGATCTGAAAGCGGCCGAACGGCCCTACCCTGCGCTGCTGTCGGCGGTGATCGGCCGCCAGGCCGAGCTCGTGGCGCGCTGGCTCCTGATCGGCTTCATCCATGGCGTGATGAACACCGACAATACCTCGATCTCGGGCGAGACCATCGACTACGGCCCCTGCGCCTTCATGGACGCGTATAATCCGGCAACGGTGTTCAGCTCGATCGACGAGCATGGCCGCTACGCCTATGCCAACCAGCCGCGCATCGCGCTGTGGAATCTGACGCGGCTCGCCGAGTGCCTGCTGCCGCTGTTCTCAGACGACCAGGACAAGGCGGTCAGCGAGGCGCAGGATCTGCTAGGGGCTTTCGGCGAGCGGTTCAATGAGGCCTATAAGGCTGGCCTGCGCAAGAAGCTCGGACTGTTCAGCGAACGCGATGACGACCAGCTTCTGGCCCAGGCCCTGCTCGACACCATGGCAGCCGCCGGTGCGGACTTCACCCTCACCTTCCGCGCCCTCAGCGATGCTGCGGGCAGCGGCGACAATGCCGACATGCGCGCCCTGTTCGAGGAGCCCGCGGCGTTCGACGAATGGGCCTCGCGCTGGCACCAGCGCCTCAGCGCCGAGCCGCAGTCGGCCGAGGAACGGCGGACCGCCATGCGCGCGGTCAACCCGGCCTTCATCCCACGCAACCATCGCATCGAGGCGGTCATCCAGGCGGCGGTCTGGAACGACGACTACGCTCCATTCGAGGAGCTTCTGACCGTGCTGGCCCGGCCCTTTGAGGATCAGCCCGAGTTCGCCGCCTATGCCGACCCGCCAAAACCGGAAGAGCGCGTCTGCCAGACCTTTTGCGGCACGTAGCACGGTTTGCCACCAGACCCTCTCCATGAGCGCGCGCAAAGAGCGCGCTCGTCAGGACGAGGGGATGGAGAAGGCCTTAACCCTGCGTCCACCATCTGCGCAGGCTGGCCCGACCGCTTAACAGACAGTCAATGCGCCCCCGACAAATTGAGCTGGTTTTTGAGGGGGATGTTGCCGTGGACGCATTGGTGTTCGAATTCATGGGACTAGTCATGCTGGCGCTCTGCGTCATCGTCGTCGCGACCCCCATCAGCCGGCGGCCATCGGAGCGCGCGCGCCACTTCTAAAGGCGTCCACCGCACTGTGAAGCGAGGCCGAACCGCCGCAGTCAAGCCGCGACCGGCGCGACCGGCCATAAAAGCAGCCCTCGAATTTGCTCCAACCCCCTTGACAGACCAGCGCTTTCAGCGGAACGGCTGTTTGCCAGGGGTTTTAGCGGATCGTTATGGACTTGATTAGCACTAGTTCGGAACTCGCGGCGTCGTGCGCCCGTCTCGCCCGCCATGAGGTCATTACCGTCGACACCGAGTTTCTGCGTGAGACGACCTATTATCCCCTGCTCTGCGTGGTCCAGATGGCCAGCGCGGACGAAGCGGTCGTGATCGACGCGCTGGCCGAGGGGATCGACTTGAAACCGTTCTTCGAGCTGATGGCCAATGAGAAGGTTTTAAAGGTCTTTCATGCGGCACGTCAGGACATCGAGATCATCTTTCACCGCGCCGCCACCATCCCGCACCCGATCTTCGACACCCAGGTCGCGGCAATGGTGCTGGGCTACGGCGATTCGATTGCCTACGACCAGCTGGTCGAACGCATCACCGGTTACCGCCCGGACAAGACCCACCGCTTCACCGACTGGGCCCGCCGGCCGCTGACCGAAGAGCAGCTACATTACGCGGTGTCCGACGTCACCCATCTGCGCGACGTCTTCGTCGCTCTCGATACCGACCTCAAGAAGCGCGGCCGCAGCGACTGGGTCGGCTCCGAGATGGAGGTCCTGACGTCCCCCCGGACCTATGACTTCCACCCCGAGCGCGCCTGGGAGCGGCTGAAGACGCGGGTGCGCAAGCCAAAAGAGCTGGCGGTGCTGATGGAGATCGCGGCCTGGCGCGAGCAGGAGGCGCAATCGCGTGACGTGCCGCGCAGCCGCGTCCTCAAGGACGACGCGGTCGGCGACATCGCCACTCACGCGCCAACCAGCCTCGAGCGGCTGGGCGGCCTGCGCTCATTGCCGAAGGGGTTTGAGCGCTCGAAATGGGGCGGAGAAATTCTGGCCGCGGTGCAGCGCGGCCTGGCGCGGGATCCCGCGACACTGCCGAAACTCGAAAAACCGCGCGGCAATTCCAACGGCACGGCCATCGTCGAGCTGTTGAAGGTGCTGCTGCGCATGACGTCGGAGCGTCATGCCGTCGCCTCCAAGGTGATCGCGACCGTCGACGATCTGGAGCAGATCGCGGCCGATGACAACGCCGATGTCGGCGCTCTTCATGGCTGGCGTCGCGAGCTGTTCGGCGAGGCCGCGCTGGCGCTGAAGCACGGACGCCTTGCGCTCGCCATCGAACGCGGTCGCGTCATCAAGGTCGACCGCACCTGACGTTGCGCGATCAGACAGTTCTAGTTCAGCTTGTCGCCCTCGCGGTCCGGCTCCGCCACTTCCAGCGCCTGCGAAACCTCGACGAGGGCCATTGACAGGATATAGGCGCTGGTAGGTAAGTTGAGCGCGCGTGCTTTTGCTATGGCCGCCTGAAGATCGGCCGCCAGCTCGTTGAGATCGTCCTCGCGAGTCATCTGCTATTTCTCGTATCGGGAGCTTTGGTGTGAGCACGGACGATTGCGACCCACCGGGTGCGAAGCTGCTGCAATTGCTTTCCGAAAATCAAATCAATCTAAACGTTGCAGAGGGGTTAAGATTGATCATTGCTTTCAACAAAATCCGGGATTTGGGCGATCGTCGCATCCTCATCGAGCTCGCCGAACGGCTTGCCAGACTAGCAGAGGCATGAAGAGCAACATATCACAATCGCCCGGCTTGGAGAGGCCGTCTTTTACCCAAGCTGAGCAGCGCGCAGCGCGATGCCGGAAACGCTGATAGTCATACTTACCATTTGAGCTCGAGGCCGAACGTTCCCTGATGCGACCGCAACGCGGAGCGGAACTTGCCGTCGTAATTGAGATAGAGGCGCGCGGTGTTGCCAAGACTGAGCGACGCAGAAGCCCCGGCATCGGCGCCATAGCGGCTCTCACCGATCCCCTGCACCGTGATGCTCTGGGTGCCGAGACTGACCACGACCGAGCTGAAATTCTGCGAGACATTGTCGACGAACTTGCCGTAGGCGGAGAGGTCGAGGATCTTCTGGCCGAGAATGAAGTAGTGACCGATCTCGGCACCCAGCAGCAGGCGGGACCTTTCGAGCGTCGCCCCGCTCTCGGCGACCGGATCAAGACCGCCGACCTCCTGCAAGGCCCCGGTCGTGGCCCGCACATATTCCAGGCCGAGTTTCGGAACGACGCGGCTGTCTTGCGCGGTCCAGTAATAGTCGAGCTCGGTCAGGGCGCCGTTCAGCTCGGCGCGATAGCCCGCGCGGGCAATGCCGCCGCCGGTGTCGCGGCTCGTATTGATCGAGCCAACGCCGTGCACCAGCGCCACCGCCCAGGTCCAGGGTCCCTTGTCGACGGAGGCATTGAAGCCGAGCTGGGTCAGGTCCAGCGTCGCCGACTGTAATGCCAGCGGAACATCGACGTCGGTCCGGCTCTGATCGGCAGAAAAGCCGATATTGACGCCGGGCGCCACGCGCACCCCGAGACCGGCAACCGCACCCCCGGTCGTGCGCTTGTCGCCGAAGAATTCGCCCTGGTTATCGGTCCGCGAGGAAATCCCGTAGGCCTCGCCCCAGGCCCGGATCCCCGGCCCTTCGGTCGCCGCCGAGGCGCCACCGCCGCCGGGATTGGTGCGCAGCGTGCGATCAAATCCGCCGGTCGCCTGAGCGCCGAGCCGCTCCAGAAAGTTCGAGCCGAGATTGACCAGCGTCGAGCCTGACGAGATCTGCGCGTTGATCTGGGCCGGGGTGGGCACCGGCACGCTCGGTGTTGGTGTCGGCGTCGGCGAGGCCGTCGGTGTCGGCGTGGGCGTTGGCGACGAGGTCTGTGCGTGGGCGAGTTGCACGCTCATCGCAAGAGCCGCAAGCAGGACAACAGCCACGGCGGCGCGCCTCGGGAGCCCTCGCATTCCCCTCTCCTCAGCCCTCATCGAGGGCGATGCGCGGCACATGAATCAGACTTCCGAAAGAGCGAAACCCCCGGCTGCGGCAAGATCCGACTGACGATGCCGATTTGGCTGGAGTCCGAACGTAGGGTCAACGGGTCGCGGACCCGCCTGGAGCGTGATTGCTCATCATTGTGGTTCCAAGGCCACAGCCGGGTGATCGGCAACCTTGCTGCGCCGATAAACCCTCATGGTGAGGAGCGCGCTCTTGCGCGCATCTCGAACCATGAGGCCCCGATGCTGATGTCCAGGCCTCATCCTTCGAGACGCGCGCCCAAGAAGAGGCGCGCTCCTCAGGACGAGGGGATAGCACCGGTCGTGACACGGGAGGACTTAACCGGCGACGGGCGAGATCAGGAAATTGCCGGAGGCCGCGCCGTCGACCGTGCGGCAGATGTCGCCGTCGAGCCGCACTTTGCCGCTGGCGAGCAACCGCAAGGCATCGGAATAAATGCGATGCTCGACTTCGAGGATCCGCTCCGACAGCGTGTCGGCGGTGTCGCGATCGCTGATCGCGACCGCGCCCTGCATCAGGATCGGCCCGGCGTCGGTCTCGGGAATCACGAAATGCACTGTCGCACCCGAGATCTTGACCCCGGCGCGCAGCGCCTGGCCGTGCGGATCGAGACCCGGGAACGACGGCAGCAGCGAGGGATGGATGTTGAGCATCCGCCCGTACCAGCGCTGGACGAAGTCAGCCGTGAACAGGCGCATGAAACCGCCGAGACAGATCAGTTCGATGCCGCACCGGTCAAGCTCGGCCTGCAGCACCGCCTCGAAGCGAGCGCGATCCTTGCCGAACGGCTTGCTTGCGATGACGACGGTGGCAACGCCGGCCGCCTCTGCCTTCTGCAGACCCGGCGCATCGGCGCGATTGGAGATCACGACAGCGATCTCGGCCGGAAAATCGTCCGCCGAGGCCGCGTTGATCAGCGCGGCCATGTTCGATCCGCGCCCGGAAATCAGGATCGCGACGCGCCGCTTCATGCCGTTACCATGTGAGGTCGAGGTGTCCGTTGTAGACCACGCGGTGGTCGCCCTCGGCCGGGATCACCTCGCCCAGAAGCGTGACGCTTTCTCCGCTGCCGGCGAGCACCTCCGTGACCGCCTCCACCGCGTCGGCCTTGACGATCGCGATCATGCCGATGCCGCAATTGAAGGTGCGCAGAAGCTCGAGCTCGGCAATGCCGCCCTGCTCCGCGAGCCATTTGAACACCGGAAGCACCGGCAGCCGCGTCAGATCGATGCCGACGCCGAGATGCTTCGGCAGCACGCGCGGAATGTTGTCGGTGAAGCCGCCGCCGGTGATGTGGGCGAGCCCTTTTACGGCGCCGGTCTCGCGGATGGCGCGCAGGCATGATTGCACATAGAGCCGTGTCGGGGTCAGCAGCGCGCCGGCCAGCGTCATGACAGGGGCGAACGGCGCCTTCGCCTCGAACGCGAGCCCGGAATTTTCCACGATCTTGCGCACCAGCGAAAATCCGTTGGAATGGACGCCCGACGAAGCAAGCCCGATCACCGCATCGCCTGCCTCGATGTCGGCGCGCGGCAACAGCGTGCCGCGCTCGGCCGCGCCGACCGCAAAGCCCGCCAGATCGTAATCGCCGTCCTTGTAGAGCCCGGGCATCTCCGCGGTCTCGCCGCCGATCAGCGCGCAGCCGGATTCCCGGCAGGCTTCCGCGATGCCGGCGACGATCGCGGCGGCGGCTTCCGGATCGAGCTTGCCGCAGGCAAAATAGTCCAGGAAGAACAGCGGCTCGGCGCCCTGCACGACGAGGTCGTTCACCGACATCGCCACGAGATCGATGCCGATCCCGTCATGCAGGCCGGTCTCGATCGCGATCTTCACCTTGGTGCCGACACCGTCGGTGGCGGCCACCAGCACCGGATCCTTGAAGCCGGCGGCCTTGAGGTCGAACAGGCCGCCGAATCCACCGATTTCCGCATCCGCGCCTGCGCGCGCGGTGGCGCGCACCATCGGCTTGATGAGATCGACCAGGCGATTGCCTGCATCGATGTCAACGCCCGAATCCGCGTAAGTAAGCCCGTTCTTGCGCTCGGCCATGCCAGATGAACCAGATCAGGGCCGCTGGTTACGTCGGAATCCGCCGCCATGCAATGGCTCGCAAGCCGCAGGGTACTATACTATGTAGATAACGGCCGGTTCACCAAAAGGGGGCATCGTTGCAGGGACCGGCAGCCGGGACGTGCCAGGTGAGTATTCCAAATATCATTACGCTCGGACGGATCCTGCTGGTGCCGTTCATCGTCTGGGCCATCGCATCCAGCCAGATGGAAATCGCGTTCGCCGTGTTCATCGTCGCCGGCATCAGCGATGCGGTCGACGGCTTTCTCGCCAAGCGTTTCGACATGACCAGCGAGCTTGGCGCGCTCCTTGATCCGCTGGCCGACAAGGCGCTGCTGGTCTCGATCTACATGGCGCTCGGGATCGGGGGTGCGATCCCGCGCTGGCTGGTCATTCTGGTGGTTTCCCGCGACATCATGATCGTGACCGCCGTGATTGTGTCATGGTTGTTCGACAAACCTGTTGCGATGAAACCGCTGATGGTGTCGAAGCTCAACACGGGCGCGCAGGTGGCGTTTGCCGCCCTCATCCTGGCTTCTCTCAGCTTCGGTTTTCAGCCGGCGCCCTATGATCTGATCCTGATGGCTTTCGTGACGGCTTTTACCCTGGTTTCGGTGTCGCTCTATCTGGTGGAATGGGTGCGGCACATGGGCACGATCGAGGCGAGATAACGCGATAGAGGGAGTCTTTCGCGTGGCAGGCAATGGTGCTCCCCGTCAACTCGCGTTCACGCTGCCGCATGCGGAAAGCCTGACGCGCGACAATTTCCTCGAAGGCCCCGCCAACGCCGCAGCGCTCGCCTTGATCGATGCCTGGCCCGAATGGCCGAGCCGGACCATGATGCTGGTCGGGCCGGAAGGATCGGGCAAGAGCCATCTCGCCGCGATCTGGGCCGACGAATCGGGCGCGCGCTCGACCGCGGCACACGCGCTCAGTGCCGCCGACGTGCCCGACGCGCTCACGACGGGCGCGCTCGTGGTCGAGGACTTGCGGCCCCGCGAGGTCGACGAGCGCGCGCTGTTTCACCTCCTCAATCTCGCGCGCGAGCAGGCCGCTTTCGTGCTGATGACCGGCCGCATCTCGCCCTCGGCCATGGAGGTCGATCTGCGCGACCTCGGCTCGCGCCTGCGGGCGCTGCCGACCGTGTCGCTGTCGCCCCCCGATGAGCAGTTGTTCCGCGCGCTCATCGTCAAATTCTGCGCCGACCGCCAGCTCGCGATCGACGAGAGCGTGGTGAGCTATCTGGTCAGCCGGATCGAGCGCTCCTCGGCGGCGGCACGGCGGGCGATCGAGCTTCTGGACGGCGAAGCCTTGCGCCAGGGCCGGCCGGTCACCCGCGCGCTGGCCGCCGAACTGCTGCGCTAGGCGCTTAACTGAACCAGATGTGCCTTGACGAGGGGGAGCCAGGGAACATCATTGTCACCGAAACGTCATCGCCGTGTCACAGGTCGCGGCATTCGATCAGGCTATGTTGAACCCCCCTTTCGAACTGGATCGATTTCTGATGGAATCAGCACAACATATTGATCTTAAAGAAGAAGATCTGGAAATCGATATCGCCCCATCGATCGCGAAAAGCCCGGAAAGGTTCATCAACCGGGAGCTGTCCTGGCTGCATTTCAATCGCCGCGTCCTCGAAGAATCGGTCAATCCCGGCCACCCGGCGCTGGAGCGGGTCCGGTTCCTGTCGATTTCGGCCAACAACCTCGATGAGTTCTTCATGGTCCGGGTGGCCGGCATCAAGGCCCAGGTCCGGGAAGGCATTCTGGAACGCAGCCCGGACGGGCTGACGCCGTCCGAGCAACTGTCGCTGATCAACAAGACCGTGTCGCAACTCGCCGTCGATCAGCAGGCGATCTGGCGCGATCTCCGCAAGCTGCTCGGCGAGAACGGCATCGTGCTCGTCGACGGCCACGACGTCAGCAAGAGCGAGCTCAGCTGGATCGAGGATCACTTCCTCCGCAACATCTTTCCACTGCTGACGCCGCTTGCGATCGACCCGGCGCACCCCTTCCCGTTCATTCCCAATCTCGGCTTCACGGTCGCCCTGCAGCTGATGCGCGTCGCCGACGGCAAGCCGATGAACGCGCTGATCCGCATGCCCGGCAAGATCGACCGTTTCATCCGCATCCCCGGCGGCAAGGAGGGAACGGTCCGCCTGATCACGCTGGAGCAGGCCACCGGACTTTTCATCGGGCGGCTGTTTCCCGGCTACACCGTGAAGGGCCAGGGCGCGTTTCGCATTATCCGCGACAGCGAAATCGAAATCGAGGAAGAGGCGGAAGATCTGGTCCGCCTGTTCGAAACGGCGCTGAAGCGGCGGCGGCGCGGATCGGTGATCCGCCTCGAAATCCAGGCGAACATGCCCGAGGAGCTGCGCGCCTTCGTGCAGCACGCGCTGTCGACGGCCGATGACGAGATGCTGCTGGTCGACGGCGTGCTGGCGATGAACGAGCTGTCGCAGCTGACGCGTCTCGATCGTCCCGATCTCGAATTCACGCCCTACGTGCCGCGCCATCCCGAGCGCGTGCGCGACCATGGCGGCGATATTTTTGCCGCGATCCGCCAGAAGGACCTGATCGTCCATCACCCCTATGAGTCGTTCGACGTCGTCGTGCAATTCCTGCAGCAGGCCGCGCGCGACCCCGATGTCGTCGCGATCAAGCAGACGCTCTACCGCACCTCCAACAACTCGCCGATCGTGCGGACGCTGGCGGAGGCTGCCGAAGCCGGCAAGTCGGTCACCGCGCTGATCGAGCTGAAGGCCCGCTTCGACGAGGAAGCCAATATCCGCTGGGCGCGCGACCTCGAGCGCGCCGGCGTTCAGGTGGTCTACGGCTTTCTCGAGCTCAAGACCCACGCAAAGCTGTCGCTGGTCGTGCGCCGCGAGGGCGGCAATCTCACGACCTATGTCCATACCGGCACCGGCAACTATCATCCGGTGACCGCGCGCATCTACACCGACCTGTCCTACTTTACCTGCGATCCGATCATCGGCCGCGACGTGACGCGGGTCTTCAACTACATCACCGGCTATGCCGAGCCGATCGACATCGAGAAGATGGCGGTCTCGCCGCTCACTTTGCGCAAGCGCATCATCGAGCACATCCAGGCCGAGACCGAGCACAGCCGCCACGGCAAGCCGGGCGCGATCTGGATGAAGATGAACTCGCTGGTCGATCCCGACATCATCGACGCGCTGTATGAGGCCTCCAAGGCCGGCGTCTCGATCGAGCTCGTGGTGCGCGGTATCTGCTGCCTCAAGCCGGGCCTTCCCGGCCTGTCGGAGAACATCCGCGTCAAATCGATCATCGGCCGCTTCCTCGAGCACGGCCGAATCTACTGCTTTGGCATGGGCCACGGCCTGCCCGGTACCAAGGCGGCTGTGTATATCTCCTCGGCCGACATGATGCCGCGCAATCTCGACCGCCGCGTCGAGGTGCTGTGCCCGCTGCAAAATCCCACGGTGCATCAGCAGGTTCTCGAACAGATCATGGTCGCCAATCTGAAGGACAATGAGCAGAGCTGGCAGTTGTTGCCGGACGGTTCGTCAACGCGTATGAAGGCCGCCAAGGGCGAAGAGCCTTTCAATCTTCATAAATATTTCATGACGAACCCGAGTCTGTCTGGCCGTGGAAAATCGCTCAAAGAATCCTCTCCACGCCGCCTCACCCGCCGGACCGAGCGTCACCTGTAAGGGACAAGGCAAGTGACACGGCCGCGCAAGCGCGGCACGAGCGTCGCGGTCATCGACATCGGCTCCAACTCGGTTCGTCTCGTCGTCTATGAGGAGATGGCGCGCAGCCTGGTGCCGCTGTTCAACGAAAAGACGCTGTGCGGGCTCGGCCGCGAGGTGCAGAGCACGGGCCTCTTGGCGCCCGATGCCGTGGCGAAGGCCTTGACCTCGCTTCGGCGGTTTCGCGCGCTGTGCCGGATCATGAAGGTCGGCCGCGTCCATGCCATCGCAACAGCGGCCTGCCGCGATGCCTCAAACGGCCCCGAGTTCATCGCCAAGGCCGAACAGATCTGCCGGGTCCGAATCGAGATCCTCTCCGGCCCGCGCGAGGCGCAGCTCTCCGCGCTCGGCGTGGTCTCCGGCGTCCACAGGCCGGACGGCATCGTCGGCGACCTCGGCGGCGGCTCGCTCGAGCTCGTCGACATCAGCGGCCACCGGGTACGCAAGGGCGTAACGCTGCCACTCGGAACGCTGGCGCTGCAGGACCTCTCCGACAAGTCGCTGAAGCGCGCCGAACGCATCGTCAAGACGCATCTCGCCGGCGTCCCGCTGCTCGCCGCAGGTGCCGGACGCGCCTTCTATGCGGTCGGCGGGACGTGGCGCGCGCTCGCCCGCATCCACATCATCCAGAGCGGATATCCGCTCGGCGTGATGCATGGTTATTCGATACCGGCCGCCGAAGCCCTCGATTTCGCGAGGCGCCTGCGCCGGCTCGTCGCCGCCGACATGCTGGCCAATATCGAGGCGGTCGCCGAGGCGCGCCGTCCGCTGCTCGCCTACGCGGCGCTGGTGCTCGAATACATCATCGGCATCGCCAAGCCGAAATCCATCGTGTTCTCGACCTTTGGCGTTCGCGAGGGCCTGTTGTATGACCGGCTGCCGGCGCCGGAGCGGGCCAGAGACGGGCTGATTGCCGCAGCCCAGCAGTTGAACACCCTGTTGTCGCGATCGGCGCGCCACGCCGAGGAGCTGATGGCCTGGACCGACCGCTTCGTCCATGTCGTGAAGCTGCCCGAGACCGAGGAGGACCGGCGGCTGCGCCACGCGGCCTGCCTGCTCTCGGATATCGGCTGGCGCGGCCATCCCGACCACCGCGGCGAACAGACGCTCCACCTCATCACCAACGGGAATTTCGGCTCGATCGACCATCAGGGCCGCGCCTTCGTGGCGCTCTCGGTGTTCTTCCGCTACGCCGGACTCAGCGAGGAAAACCAGCCGCCCGAGATCATCCAGCAGATGGTCCCAGCGGCCATGCTGGACCGCGCGCGCATCCTGGGCGCGGCCTTCCGCGTCGCGCACCTGACCTCGGCGGCGCGGCCCGGGCTGCTGCCGGCGACGCATTTCCGCACCCAAGGGCGCAACCTGATGCTGGTGTTCGAGCACCAGATGGTCGACCTCGTCGCCGATCGCGTCGGCGGCCGTTTCAAGCAGCTGGCGCGCCTGGTCGGACGCACCGGCTCGATCGTGCTGCGCTGATTGCTCTTAAAGCCGCTGCGGAGCGGTTCTCTTCGTAGCATGCACGGCAAGATTTGATCGCCTCGGACGCGCCGGCTGCCGAAACGAACAGGGTGCCGTCGACTGGGACCGTCTTCATCCTGATCGAGCTGATCGCTGGTCGAGCTGACATCGTAGACCATGCGTTGCAATAGATCATGCATTCTATGTCAGCTTGCGCAGTCCGGGAGACGTGCTAGTCTTGAGCCTTACGTCGGGGTGACCGCCATGGATTGGATCGAGAAGCTGACCGGATGGAATCCTGATGGAGGCGACGGATCGGCGGAGACCGCGATCGTGCTTATTGCCGCGATATTGCTCGCAGCGGTGATTGTCTGGCGGATGCCGTCGCTCCGCACGCGGTTGAAATCTCTTTTCGTCATATGGAAGCTGAAATAGCCGCTTCCGGGTCACGATTGCCGCCGCGGCCCGACCGCGCGAACTGCGTCCTTGTCTGACTGAGAGGAGAGAGTGCATGGCTCCGGTGACGAAGGAAACCGCGGCTTTCGCGTTTCGTGGGACGGTGAAGCAAAAAGGCGCCGCTAATCTGAAAGCCATCGCCGACACCTCCCGGACGGTGGTGGTGACGGTCGATGAAATCGTGCGGTCGCCTCCGGTATTGGCCGGTTTTGTCGGCCATGACGTGACGGTCCAGCTTGCCGCCGACGAAGAGGTCAGAAACGGCGAGAGGGGTGTGTTCTACGTCACCGGCTTTGTCTTCGGGGAGACCCTTGCCGTGCAATCGGTCGGCCATGACTCCGTTCCGGCTGCTCAGCCGATGGTCGCGGCCAGCGCAAGGGCTGCCGATGGCGACCCGACGCGTGCCTTCTTGCAGACAAGGGCGCGTGAGCGCGCCGAGCGGGCTGCGGTGGTCGTGACCGGCAAGGTCGTCGCCGTCGGGCTGGCCGATTCCGAACCGACTCCGCTTACGGCAACCGCGATCACGTCGCGGCGCGTGAGCGAGCATGAGCCGTTCTGGCGGGAGGCCGTGGTCGAGGTCCAGGCCGTCCACAAGGGGGCAGTCCCCTCGCAACAGGTCGTGCTGCGTTTCCCAGCCAGCAGCGATGTCCGCTGGTATCGCTCGCCGAAATTTCAGGCTGGCCAGGAAGGCGTGTTCTCCCTCCATACCGATCAGGTCAGCAGCCGTCCCCAGTTCGGCGTTGCCGCGGCGAGCATGGCCGCAACTGCCACGGCCTTCACGGCACTGAGCAGCGCCGACTTCCAGCCGGCCGACCACGAGGCGGAGGTTGCCGCAGTGCTTTCAGCGGCCGCTGCGACTGTCTGAGCACGGAGGATTTCTGACGAGGGGAGGCAGCGATGCGCAAGCCGAAGCGCGCCAAGGCCAACGCAAAGACCAACGCAAAAGCCAAGGCCACGACCAAGGCCAGGAAGGTTACGCGTGGCAAGGCCAAGAAGGCCGCCAAAAAGGCGACCAAGAAAACAGCCAAGAAGGCGGTCGCCCGCAAGCGGGGGGTACGCGGGGCGGCGGAAGCGGCGGCCAGCGCCGCCGGCGTTCTCCTGGTCAATGTGATTCCGAAATCGCTGAGTTCGGAGACGAACCAGGACAGCGAACCGATGATCGCGGTGAACCCTGCCAACACCAATCAGATCGTCGCCACGGCTTTCACGCCGGATCCCCTCGAGGGCGGAGCGGCGCCGTATTTCTTCTCAAGCGATGGCGGCAAGACGTGGACGCTGAATACGGTGGTGCCGGGCGGCGACATGACCGGCGATATCACGGTGGCCTTCAGCGGCACCGGCCCCGCTCTGTACGCGGGTATCCTGCGACGGGACAGTCCCGACCAGTCGACGCGCATGGCGATCTTGCGCACTGTCGATTTCAGCGCACCGACACCGATGGACGTCCTCGAAGATCGCCAGGAACCCGACCAGCCGTTTGCCCAGGCGGCAACCGTCGCCAACGGCTCCGCGGCCGGCAAGCAACGGGTCTTTGTCGGGAGCAATGACTTCGCCGCCACAGGCGGGAGGACGGCCACACTCGACTTCATGCTTGATGCCGCGGCCGCCAATCCGGGGCTCAAGAAGGTCCGGCTCGAACGCCGCTCCACAGGGACGGCGGGACAGGACGGCCCTCAGGTTCGCACCTCGATCCATGAGGACGGCACGGTGTATGCGACGTTCTACGGGTGGAGGTCGCAGACGGGTGACTTTGGCGCCAATACGCTCAAGGTGAACGCCGACGTGGTCGTGGTCAGGGACGACAAATGGGGGGATAATCAAGCCCCCTTTGAGGATCTCAAGGACAGCACCGATGGCGTCGTTGGACAACGCGTCGTCAGGAATGTGTCGGTCTCGTTCAACCAAACCGGCCTGAGCGCCAACGGTCAGCAGCGCATGGGCGGGACGCTGTCGATCGCGGTGGATCCGCGCAGCGACAACAGCGGCACCGTCTATGTCGCCTGGGGCACGGACGAAGCCGATACCGGCTTCACAATTCACGTCAGGAAGTCCACCGATCGTGGCGTGGCCTGGTCCGCCGGTGACATCCTCAGCCTGCCGCACGCGACCAATGCCGCGCTCGCGGTGAACTCCGATGGCGCGGTCGGCCTCCTGTATCAGCAGCTCACCGGAACCGGTCCGACGCGGCGATGGGAAACGCATCTGCGTCGAAGCGCCAACGGCGGAGATACCTGGTTGGACCTCACGCTCGCCACCACTCCGGCGGCCACGCCGGTCAAGACCTTCGACCCGTATCTCGGCGACTACGACCACATGCTCGCGGTCGGCCGCGATTTCTATGGCATCTTTTCCGCGAGCAACGTGCCCGACATGGCGCATTTCCCCAACGGGGTGGCGTTCCAGCGCAACGTGGATTTCGACACGCGCGTGCTGCTCGACGTCAACAATCAGCATTCGATCCCGCCCTCGATCGATCCCTTCTTTTTCAAGGTGAGCGGGTGAACGGGCGCCGATGGCGTCCGGCGCGAGGACTGCGGGACGCTTGCCTTGCGATCAGTCGCTGGTCGAGGACCGTTTGACGACCGCGCGCACGCGCGCAGCGTCGCTGACCGGGAGTACGTCGCCGTTCCGCGGCAGGTTGAATGTCTTGGTCGCGGTTCCGGCGGCGACGGGCTCGACCTTCGGGGCGAATGCGTCCGGCTGCAGGATGAATACGCCGGACTTGCCGGCTTCGAGCTTCGGATAGCGGAACCACATCACATCGGTGGAGGTGGGAAAGCGGACAACGACCTGTTTTCCCGGTGGCTTGCCCTTGATCTCTTCGTCAACGTCGATGACGGCTTCGGCGATGCCGGGATCGTGCTCGGTTATCCGGGCAGGACGGGTTTGCGTTCCGGTGGCGGTCTTGCCCGGCTGACGGACTTCGCGCACGTGCCCGACCACCACGACCGGCGCGGACTGGATACGTGCAAGCAGGTCAGAATCGGCATCGCCCGGCATGTTCGTCAGCTTTCAGAAGCTCCGACGCGGCTTTTCCAAGAAGAGGATAGCACCTCGCTTACGCGGAGGGAAACCGCTTCTGTCGAAACGCCGGATATCTGACAGGGTTCCATTTTCGCACGCTTTTACGCCATCGCGCCCGTGCAGCAGACCAATTCACGGCCAAGAAGGCGCAAAGACAGGCGCGACGGATCAAGAGCGCCGCTCTGCCCTGCTCGGCCGGGGTAAAATGATAGCGTCAGGCTAATCCGCCTGCGCGGCCTCGGCTGCGGCAAGGCTGGCGACACGCGCGGACTGGCGCAATTTGCGCGATCGCCAGATCGAACCTACCACCAGCACGATGATGGCGCCGAGCGCCGAGGCGGCGAGATCCATCAGGTCGCCGTCAAAACTGAGATGCGAGACGCCGAAGATCGCGGATGTCGCTTCGATGCTGAACACCATCTGGCCATTCAGAACCTCGTGCAACAGCCCCTGATCGACCGGATCGCTCGCGATCACATCGCCCGCGATCCAGCCGAGCAGCATCGCGCCGAGCCAGATCAGGACCGGGAAACGGTCGAGCACCAGCATGATCAGCGCGGCGCCCGCGATGATCATGGGAATCGAGACGGCAAGACCGAGGATCAGCAGCGACAGCTGGCCATTGGCGGCGGCTGCGACCGCGATCACGTTGTCGAGGCTCATCACGATGTCGGCGATCACCACGATCCGGATCGCATGCCAGAGCGTGGTGCCCGCCGCGATCTCGTCATCCTCGTCCTCAGGCACCAGCAGCTTGGCCGCGATGACGAGCAGCGCGAGGCCGCCGATCAGCTTCAGATACGGCAACCGCATCAGCTCGGCGACGATGCCGGTAAACGCGATCAGCAGCACGACCGCGACGCCGGAGCCGATCACCATGCCCCAGAGCCGGTGCCGGCCGTGCAGGCCGCGGCAGGCCATCGCGATGACCAGCGCATTGTCGCCGGACAGCAGCACGTTGATCCAGATGATCTTGCCGACGGCAAGCCAGAACGCGGGGTGGTGAATGTCGGTCTGGAGCTGGGAAAAGAATGCGCCGAGACCAGCGGGATCGGCGACCTGCACCAGCCAGTTCACAGCCCTGCCCTCCTCAAAGGCTATGGTTCGACTCGATCGACGCCGCGCCAGCCCCCCGGCGGGCCAGTGGAGCGGATTTGACGTTCGCTACCCCGCCTAGCGCAAGTCCTGCGAGCGTCAAATCCAAAGCTCCGCTAGAAACAAATTCATTGGCGAGTGGTCCTTTGACGCCAACATTCGCAAACGTGCCTCCCGGAGGGGATGCGAATGTTGGCGTCGGACCACCGGCCATCAACCGACGATCTCGTTGCCCGAGAAGAACTGCGCGATCTCGATCGCGGCCGTCTCCGGCGCGTCCGAGCCATGCACGGAGTTTTCCCCGATCGACTTGGCATAGAGCTTTCGGATAGTCCCTTCCGCCGCCTTCGCCGGATCGGTGGCGCCCATCGCGTCGCGATATTTCAATACGGCACCCTCGCCTTCCAAAACCTGGACGACGACGGGAGCCGAGGTCATGAACTCCACCAGTTCGCCGAAGAACGGGCGCGCCTTGTGCACGGCGTAGAAGGTCTCGGCCTGTTCGCGCGTCATGCGGATGCGCTTCTGCGCGACGATCCGCAGGCCCGACTTCTCGATCACGGCGTTGACCGCACCGGTCAGATTGCGCTCGGTCGCGTCCGGTTTGATGATCGAGAAAGTGCGTTCAATCGCCATTTTGTCGTCCTTGAAAGTGCCAGGGGTTTTGGAAGTTGCCGGGCTTATATCGGCGCAGCAGTCGAACGGCAAGCGAGGCCGCCGCGGCTGCTTCCATCGGTCACTGCTATCGGACCTTACGACGATTTCACCTCGATTAACCTTGTCTGAAGGGCCTGTGCGACGGCCGTTCACGCCGGCCGGCCTAATCTCCAGGGCAGACGGAACGCTTCCCCTTGATCGGAACGCGTCACCGGCGGTGATGGTCACCGACGGCGCCTGGACGGCGCCGAAGCTCTTGTTCTTGGAGATGACCCATGTTGCGCAAACTCTCGCTCGCTGCGATCGCCGCGGTCTCGCTGGGCGCGGCGCTGGCGCCGACCTCCGCCTCGGCCTGGGGTGGTTGGCACGGCGGCTGGCATGGCGGCTGGCATCACTGGGGCTACTACCATGGCCCGCGCTTCTATGCCGGCGGGCCGGCCTATGGTGGCTGCTATGCCCGCCGGTGGGTGGCGACCCCCTGGGGTCCGCGCTGGCGGGTGGTGAACGTCTGCTACTGAAGCATCGGCCCCACCACATGACCAGGCCCCGGCCCCGCGCCGGGGCCTTGCCGTCAGCGGCAAGGTGCCGCTACCCCATCCCCCGCAATTTGCGATTGCGACGCAACCAAATTGCCGTTCGTGACTTGGTGCTCCAATGTCCCCGCAAGTGGGGCTTTGGATTTGAGCTTCGCGTCCTGCATGACGCCCTCGATACGCCGGCGCCAGATCCAAAGCTCCACATGCATCAATAGGTTGGCAGTGGTCCTTCGAATCCGACATGCGCAAGCCTGGCTGCCGCTACGGGGCGCGGTTGTCGGCCTCGGGCCACGCAAACGAAACGGAACGTGTCGGTGACCGAGGACCGCGCAAGCACTCACGAATTCTCAAGAGAAGCCCTCGACCGGGAGACCAGCCGATCGATCTGCGATGCCATTGGTGCACGGTTGCAGCAGGATCTCAGGACCCTCAATCCGTCCGCCCGGCTCGACCACCTGATCGAGGAAATGCACCGGCGCGAGGCCGCCGATCACACTCCTTGAGTTCCAGGGACACGGCGCGGGACCGCTACAAAGCGGTTGCCTTTGGCGCGCCGAGCGGTGACAACCCCGCGCCATGCTCTCCATCAATGACATTTCGATCCGTCTCGCCGGACGGCTGCTGATCGATCACGGCTCGGTGCAAATCACACCCGGCGCGCGCGTCGGCCTGGTCGGCCGCAACGGCACCGGCAAGTCCACGCTGTTCAAAGCGATTCGCGGCGAGCTTGCGACCGAAAGCGGAACCATCGCCATTCCGCCACGCTGGCGGGTCGGCAGTCTTGCGCAGGAAGCCCCCGACGGTCCGGACAGTCTCATCGCGGTCGTGCTCAAGGCCGATCTCGAACGGGATGCGCTGCTGCGCGAGGCCGACAGGGCCCATGATCCGCACCGGATCGCGGAGATCCAGACCCGGCTCGTCGACATCGATGCCCATTCCGCGCCGGCGCGCGCGGCGGCGATCCTGAGCGGTCTCGGGTTCTCCGCGGATGATCAGCAGCGCGCCTGCGCGGAGTTCTCGGGCGGTTGGCGGATGCGGGTGGCGCTCGCGGCGACGCTGTTTGCGGCGCCCGACCTCCTGCTGCTCGATGAGCCCACCAACTATCTAGATCTCGAGGGAACCCTGTGGCTCGAGGACCACCTCGCCCACTATCCCCGCACCGTGATCGTCATCAGCCATGACCGCGACCTGCTGGAGACCTCGGTCGACCAGATCCTGCATCTCGACCGCGGCAGGCTGACGCTCTATCGCGGCGGCTACTCGTCGTTCGAGGAGCAGCGCGCAACGCGCGAAATGCTCGACGCCAAACATGCCAAACGGCAGGAAGCGGAGCGCAAGCGCCTGCAGGCCTTCGTCGACCGCTTCAAGGCGAAAGCGTCGAAGGCGCGCCAGGCCCAATCGCGCGTCAAGATGCTGGAGCGGATGAAGCCGGTCGCAGCCCTTGTCACGCAGGACGTGCGCGAGATCAGCTTTCCGCAGCCGGAGAAATTGCTGTCGCCGCCGATCATCGCCGTCGACAATGTGTCGGTCGGCTACGATCCGAAGCAGCCCGTCCTGAACCGCGTCACCTTGCGGGTAGACAATGAGGATCGCATCGCGCTGCTGGGGGCCAACGGCAACGGCAAGTCGACGCTGGTGAAGCTGCTCGCGGGCCGCCTCGCCCCGTTTTCCGGCTCGATCACGCGCGCCGACAAGCTCGGCATCGCCTATTTCGCGCAGCACCAGCTCGACGAGCTGAACGAGGACGCCTCGGCCTACGACCATGTGCGCAAGCTGATGGGGGAAGCGCCGGAGTCCAAGGTGCGCGGACGCGCGGGCGCGATCGGATTTTCCGGCAAGGCCGCCGACACGCCGGTCAGGAGCCTGTCGGGCGGCGAGAAGGCGCGGCTGCTGCTCGGACTTGCGACCTTCTTCGGTCCCAACATGATCATCCTCGACGAGCCGACCAATCACCTCGACATCGACAGCCGCGCGGCGCTCGCCGAAGCGATCAACGAGTTTCCCGGCGCCGTGATCATGGTGTCGCATGACCGCTATTTGATCGAAGCCTGCGCCGACCGGCTCTGGGTGGTGGCCGATCACGCCGTCACCAGTTTTGACGGCGATCTCGACGACTACCGCCGTATCGTGCTCTCCAGTCGCTCCGCGCGCGCCGAGGGACCCGACCGCAACCAGGCCAGACCGGAGCAGGCACGCAGGCCGGACAACGGCCGGAGCGACTCGCGCGGTTCCCTGAAGCAGAAGATCTCGGCGGCCGAGGCCGAGATCGCGCGCATCAGCGACATCATCGCCAAGATCGATACCGCGCTTGCGCTGCCCGATCTCTTTGTGCGCGATCCGAAGCAGGCCGCGCAGCTCTCCAAGGCAAGAGCGAATGCGCAAGACGCCTTGCAGCGGGCGGAAGAGGACTGGCTCGCGGCAAGCGCCCAGTTCGAGGAGAGCTGAAGGTATTTTGGCTAAAGCACGATGAGCTCGGGCTCAGTTGTTGCTGCGTCGGAGGCGGGCTCCCTCTCCCCGTTCTTACGGGCCGCAAGCAGGGAGAGGTGAATCGAAGTCAGGTCGCGGCCGGCTTCTTCTTGGACTTGCCTTTCGGCCTGGCAGCGGCCGGCATCGGCTCCTCGTCGGCGCCCTTCTCGACCGAACTCAGCCGCCCGGCCGTGAAGGTATAAATACCGGCGCGCGCGCCATGCTTCCAGGTCACCACCGCGACGCGGTCTCCGCGCGGATTATTCGACAGGTTGACGTTGTCGGGCGCGCCGATGCCGCGCACGACATCGCACTCGGTGTGGCCCAGAGCCACGGTTCCACCGCTCGCCACCGGCGGCGCGTCGGCCGCCGGCGCGGCCGTCGACGCATTGGCGTCGGCGGGTCCGGTCATGCCCGGACACGCGCCTTCAGCGCTGACGAGATCCTCCGCGGTGACCGCCTTGTCCGGGGTCAGCGGCGGCGTCTCGATCGACACGCTGCGAATGAACACCCGCCCCGGGCGAGAGAACCACTCGGAGTCCTTCGAGAAGATGTCTGGGGCACTCGAACACGCCGCAACCAGCGGTGCACAACCGAGCAGAGCCACGATTCGCGTCCGGTAGTAGGTCTTGCCTCGCACGATCAACCAGTCCCCCGTTACCCAACCTAAACTTGCTGACCGACCATGACTTTACGGCACTTCTGCGGTGGCGTTGATGGCCGCCCGAAATTTCTGCGAGGGAGCGCGGCGAAAGTCAAATGCAAATACAGACTTGCAAACGTCGAAAATGTCTCCCGCCTCTTCGATCAAGTTCCCGCGCGGCAGCGCACAAGCTCGTTTATTGACGCCGCTGCCACCTGCCGCGCTCGTCGGCCTGCCAGTAGGTGACCTCGAATCCACGCGCCTTGCAATCCGCCCAGGCGCTTCTCGCAGCAGCGAGCGCCTCGGCATCATCGCCGTTGAAGAGCAGCACCATTCGTTCATAGCCGTGCGCATCCGCGGGCAGCGGCGCATTGTCGATCAAGAAAATGACATTGGCCCGGTTCGGATTGCCCTCCGCGACCGCGAGCACGACGGGCTGATCCTCGGCGTCGCCGGCACGCCAGGTCGCATGCGGCAGGAACGAATCATCGCGATAGGTCCACAGATGCGCGTCGAGCGCATCGGCGCGCTCCTGCGAGGTCGACTGCACGACCGCGCGCCAGCCGCGCTCCAGGGATTTTTCAAGCAGCGACGGCAGCACGTTCTCTACCGACATGTTCTGCAGATGATAGAACAGCACTTCCGTCATCGCGCGCCATCACGCGTCATGACTTGGTTTCGTAGTGATCGGCAACCAGCCGGTCCAGCAGGCGGACGCCATAGCCCGAGCCCCAGCTCTGGTTGATCTCCGATTTCGGTGCGCCCATCGCGGTTCCCGCAATGTCGAGATGGGCCCAGGGTGTTCCGTCGACGAATCGCTGCAGGAATTGCGCCGCGGTGATCGAGCCGCCGTGACGACTGCCGGTGTTCTTCATGTCCGCGAATTGCGAATCGATCAGCTTGTCGTATTCCGGACCGAGCGGCATCCGCCACACCCGCTCGCCGGTCTCGTTGCCGGCCTTGAACAGCCGTTCCGCCAGTTCGTCGTTGTTGGAGAACAGCCCGGCATATTCGGTTCCCAGCGCAACCATGATCGCGCCGGTGAGCGTTGCCAGATCGATCATGAATTTGGGCTTGAATTTCGTGGCCACGTACCAGAGCACATCCGCAAGCACCAGCCGCCCCTCGGCGTCGGTGTTGATGATCTCGATGGTCTGCCCCGACATCGAGGTGACGATATCGCCCGGTCGCTGCGCGTTGCCGTCGGGCATGTTCTCGACCAGCCCGATGGCGCCGACCACGTTCGCCCTGGCCTTTCGCGCGGCCAGCGCATGCATCAACCCGACGACGCAGGCGGCGCCCCCCATATCGCCCTTCATGTCCTCCATGCTCCCTGAGGGTTTTATGGAGATGCCGCCGGTGTCGAAGCAGACGCCCTTGCCGATGAAGGCCACCGGCTGCTCGCCGCGCTTGCCGCCGTTCCAGCGCATCACCACCATGCGCCCCGGCCGCGCGGAACCCTGCGCCACGCCGAGCAGCGCGCCCATCCCGAGCCTGGTCATCGCCTTGACGTCGAGAACCGACACCTCGACCCCGAGCTTGCGCAGGCTCGTCGCGCGGCGCGCGAATTCCTCCGGATAGAGCACGTTCGGCGGCTCATTGACGAGGTCGCGCGCCATGATGACGCCGTCGGCGATGTGGGCGGATGGCGCCAGCGCCTTGCGCGCGGCCGCCACATCGGCGACGGCGATCGACGCCTCGGCGCGCAAGGGAGCATCCTCGCCGTCCTTCTTCTTGGTCTTGTAACGGGTGAACTGGTAGCCACGCAGTTTCAAGCCGGTCGCGAGCGCCGCGGCCTGCTCGGTCGACATGGCCGCTTCGGAAAGCTCGGCCAGGACAGTGATCGCCTTGCTCGCCGGGTTCAGCTCTCCGGCGATCACGCCGCCGAATTTGAGGAAATCCTTGTCCTTGAGCTCCGCTGCCTTGCCGAGGCCGACCACGATCAAGCGCTGAATCTTGATTCCTTCAGGGGCGAGGATATCGAGCGTCGACGCTGGCTTGCCCTTGAACTGGTTGGTTTCGGCCGCACGCTTGATCAGGTCGGCCGACTTTCCGAGCGCCTTGCGGGTGACTGGCCCGATCTTCAACGTCTCGTCGCAAAAGACCACCAAAATACCGTTCGGAGCAGCGGAAAATGGGACAAAGCCGACCTTGATGGCGTCGGACATCAGTAAGTTCCTCCAATGGCGAGGGACAGGAGACAAGAACGGAGCGCCGGCGGGGTGCCCGGTGCCGGTGCGATTTGTGACAGTTCGGCCACTATGCCCCCTGAGACTGCCCCATGCCAAGGCCATGCCCGCTCCCCAAAGCAACGGTATGCAGGGCAGGAAGCGATGGACCGCAGATCCGGGGCACTACGGCGTGTCCACGAGGCCACATTCTTTAAATTTTAAGCGTATTTGACGGACGCCTTGGCCGAGCCATTTTGTTGACGGATCAAAGGGATGATATTGTGATGACAACCTTCGGGACAACTGGCGGCAGCCAACGGGGCCCCTGCTTGCGGGGAGTGGTTGCGGGGGCCATCCTGACGGTCGGAGGGCGGGGATCGCGCGGTAACGATGGGGTCGATCGACAGGTATATTTTCAAGACGACGCTGACGGCGTTCGTGATGGTCCTGGTCAGCCTGACGGGCGTGATCTGGATTACGCAGGCGCTGCGCGACATCGACCTCATGACCGGCGAGGGTCAGACCATCCTCACCTTTCTCGGGCTGACCAGCCTCATCATTCCGGCGCTGGTCCTGATCATCTCGCCGATCGCGCTGATGATCGCGGTCTCCCACACGCTGAACAAGCTCGCGACCGATTCGGAAATCATCGTGATGAACGCCGCCGGCTTCTCGCCGTTTCGGCTGTTCCGACCGTTCTTTTATGCGACCTGCGTGGTGGCGCTGCTGGTTGCCTTCATCTCGGCCTATCTCGCTCCCGACGGCTTGCGCCGCCTGAAGCAATGGAGTGCCGAGATCACCGCCGACGTGCTTGCCAACGTCCTGCAGCCGGGCCGTTTTGCGCAGCTCGACCAGAATCTCACGATCCGGATCAGGGAACGCAAGCCGGGCGGCGTGCTCGAGGGCGTCTTCATCGATGACCGCCGCGATCCCGCGATGCGCGTGACCATCGTGGCCGACCACGGCAACGTCATCAAGAACGATCATGGCTCGTTCCTCGTGCTCGAAAAAGGCGTGCTGCAGCGTTTCGAGGTCAGCAAGCGCGACCCTGCGATGATCGAGTTCGACAGCAATGCCTTCGACATGTCCCAGTACTCCAAGCGCGGCGGCGATGTGACGCTCGGGATCCGCGAGCGCTACGTCTGGGAGCTGCTGGCGCCGGCCGATGATGATCAGATGTATCAGCAGATGCCGGGCCAGTTCCGCGCCGAATTGCATGATCGCTTCATGGCCCCGGTCTATCCGTTCGCGTTCGCGGCGCTGACCTTCGCCTTTCTCGGTGCACCGCGCACCACGCGCCAGAGCCGCAATTTCTCGATCGGCGGCTCGATCCTCGCCGTCTTCGGGCTGCGCATGGTCGGCTTCGCCTGCTCGGTGATGGCGGTCAAGTCGCCGATCGCGCCAGTCGTGCAATATCTCATGCTGTTTGCGGCGATCGCCGCCAGTCTCTGGATCATCTTCGACAGCATCGTGCTGGAACCTCCGGCCGGGCTGATCGAGGCGATCAACAGGTCCAACGCGCGCCTGCTCCGCCTCTTCGGACGACCGGTCGCCGCATGAGCATGATCACCAACACGCTCGGACGCTACTTTGCCGGCCGCTTCGTCATCTCGGCGCTCGGGGTGTTCGCGAGTATTTTCGTGCTGCTCGTGCTCGTCGACTACATCGAGATGGTGCGAAAGACCTCGGGACTGGTGTCGGCCTCCGCCATCATGGTGGCGGAAACATCGCTGTTCCGCGTGCCGCAACTGCTCGAAAAGATGATGCCGTTCTGCGTCCTGATCGGCGCGATGACCTGCTATCTCGCGCTGTCACGACGGCTGGAGCTGGTGGTGGCGCGCGCGGCCGGCGTCTCGGCCTGGCAGTTCATTGCGCCGGCGCTCGCCAGCGCGATTCTCTTGGGAGCGCTCGCGACCGTCGGCTACAACCCGATGTCGGCCAATTTGAGCGAACAGTCGAAGCGGATGGAAGCGGAACTGTTCGGCAAAACGCCGGGCGGCGGCATTCAGGACGCCTCGGGGTTCTGGATCAATCAGGCATCGAGCGACGGCCCGGTCATCATCAACGCCGCGCGCAGCGAGCAGCAGGGCATCCGCCTGACCGGGCTGACGCTGTTTCGATTCGATACAAACAATCAGTTCAGGGAACGGATCGAGGCGCGCGAGGCAACGCTCGAGGAAGGCCAATGGCTGTTCAAGTCGGTGCGCCGCTTCGTGCTTGATTCGCCGCCGGTCGACCAGGCGAGCTGGACCCTGCCCACCGAACTGACGCAGGCTCAGGTTCGCAACAGCTTTTCGACTCCGGAAACTGTGTCCTTTTGGCAACTTCCGACTTACATCCGCTCGTCCGAAAGCTCCGGCTTCGCGACCGCCGGCTATCGCCTGCAATACCAAAAGCTTCTGGCGCAGCCGTTTTTGCTGGCTGCAATGGTGATGTTGGCGGCTTCCGTCTCGCTCCGCTTCTTCCGTTTCGGCGGCGTGCAAAAGATGGTTTTGAGTGGCGTGGGCGCAGGCTTTCTGCTCTATGTGCTGTCGAAGGTAACCGAGGATTTGAGCAAGGCTGAGTTGATGCATCCGATCGCTGCCGCGTGGCTGCCCGTGTTCGTGGGCGGGCTCACCGGCTTCTTGGCCTTGCTGTATCAGGAGGACGGGTAGTGGCTGTGGTTGTCGCCGCCCGCCAAGGAAGCTCGTCCGCAGTCCTGCGGCGCATGATCGTGCGCCGTTGCCGGAGCGTCATTGCCCGCGCGTTTTCCGCGTTCGTCATCACCATTGCATGCGGCGTCCTCGCGGATGTCGCGACGGTTGCGCCTGCCTCGGCGCAAGGCTTCACCTACAATCCGCAGCCGCCGAGGCCGCATCCGCCGCGCGCGCCGAGCGACAACCAGATGCTGGTGCAGGCGACCGAGGTCGACTACGACTACAACAACTCGCGCGTGTCGGCGGTCGGCAACGTGCAGCTGTTCTACAACGGCA
>Ga0070710_10000232_pt1 | contig 26002 bp, 22 predicted proteins | sample LARL52metaG_FD_65454 | JGI IMG/M metagenome (GOLD analysis project Ga0070710, IMG submission 65454) | Corn, switchgrass and miscanthus rhizosphere microbial communities from Kellogg Biological Station, Michigan, USA - LAR L5-2 metaG | ecosystem: Host-associated > Plants > Roots > Rhizosphere ...
TCGAACTCGGGCTTGAGCATGCCCTTGAGGGCCGCCTCGATCTCCTCGATGGCCTGGTAGATGACCGTGTAGTAGCGGATGTCGACGCCCTCGCGCTGGGCAAGCTCGCCCGCCCGGCCGGCCGGCCGCACGTTGAAGCCCACGATCACCGCCTCGGAGGCGATCGCCAGGTTGACGTCGTCCTGGGTGATCGCGCCGACCCCGCGGCCGATGACCCGCAGCACCACGTCCTCGCCCACGTCGATCTTGAGCAGCGCGTCCTCCAGGGCCTCCACCGACCCGGACACGTCACCCTTGATGATGAGCAGCAGTTCCTCCCGCTCACCCGACTTGAGCGCGGACTCCAGGTCCTCCAGGGTGACCCTCGGCCTGCGCTGCGCGAACTGCGCGGTGCGCTCCCGCGCCTCGCGGCGCTCCGCGATCTGCCGCGCCATCCGGTCGTCGGACACGACGAGGAAGTTGTCGCCGGCGTTGGGGACGGCGGTGAGCCCGAGGACCAGGACCGGGCGGGACGGCGGCGCGTCCGTCACCGGCTCGCTGTTCTCATCGAGCAGCGCCCGGACCCGGCCGAAGGCCTCACCGCACACGATCGAGTCGCCGACCTCGAGCGTGCCGCGCTGCACCAGCACCGTGGCCACCGGGCCGCGGCCGCGGTCCAGGTGCGCCTCGATCGCCACGCCCTGCGCGTCCTGATCCGGGTTGGCCCGCAGGTCAAGCTCGGCGTCGGCGGTCAGGATGATCGCCTCCAGCAGATCCTGGATGCCGATGCGCTCCCTGGCGGACACGTCCACGAACAGGGTGGTGCCACCGAACTCCTCGGCCACCAGGCCGTACTCGGTGAGCTGGGCACGCACCCGGGCCGGGTCCGCGCCCTCCTTGTCGATCTTGTTGACCGCGACGACCACCGGCACGCCAGCCGCCTGGGCGTGGTTCAGCGCCTCCGTGGTCTGCGGCTTCACGCCGTCGTCCGCGGCCACGACGAGCACGACCAGGTCGGTGGTCTCGGCACCGCGGGCCCGCATGGCGGTGAACGCCTCGTGGCCAGGGGTGTCGATGAAGGTGATCTTGCGCTCGTTGCCGTCCACGTCGGTGGTGACCTGGTAGGCGCCGATGTGCTGGGTGATGCCGCCGGCCTCGCGGGCCACCACGTTGCTGTGCCTGATGGCGTCGAGCAGCTTGGTCTTGCCGTGGTCGACGTGGCCCATGACGGTGACCACCGGCGGCCGCGGCTGGAGGGCAGCGTCGCCGCCCTCGTCCTCGCCGAACTCGATGTGGAACGACTCCAGCAGTTCGCGGTCCTCTTCCTCGGGCGACACGACCTGCACGTTGTAGTTCAGTTCCGCGCCCAGCAACTGCAGCGTCTCGTCGTTGACCGACTGGGTCGCGGTGACCATCTCGCCCAGGTGGAAGAGCACCTGCACCAGGGACGCCGGGTTCACGCCGATCTTGTCGGCGAAGTCACTCAGCGAGGCACCGCGGGAGAGCCGGATGGCCTGGCCGTTGCCGCGCGGGATCTGCACGCCGCCGATCGACGGCGCCTGCATGTTGTCGAATTCCTGGCGCCGCTGCTTGCGCGACTTGCGGCCGCGCGAGGGCCGGCCACCGGGGCGCCCGAACGCGCCCTGGGTGCCGCTGCGGCCACGGCCGCCCGCACCACCGGGGCGCCCGCCGCCGCCACCGCCGACACCGCCCGGCCGCGGTGCACCACCGCCACTGCCACCGCCGGGACGCGGGCCCGCGCCGGGACCGCCACGGCCACCGCCGGGACGGGCACCGGTACCGGGGCCGCCGCGGCCCGGGCCGCCGGGCCCGCCGCGGCCGGCCGCCGGGCGTGGCGGCATGTTGCTGGGACTTGGCCGCGGCCCACCGGGCCTCGGGCCGCCCGGGCGCGCCACATCCGCGGGGGACGGGCGGCCGGTGCCACCGCCGGGCCGCGGGCCGCCTGGCCCGCCCGGGCCACTCTGGCGCCCGGGTCCGGGGCCTTGCTGGCCGGTGCGCGGCGGTGCGGGACGGGGCGCAAGCCCCATCCCCGTCGCGGTCTGGCTGTAGGGGTTGTTACCTGGCCGTGGGCCCGGACGGGGCCCGCCACGGGGGCCGGGCCGGGGGCCGGGAGCGCCCTGTCCCTGCCGTGGGCCCGGCTGAGGCGTGCCCCGCTGGGACGGGGGCGGCCCCGGCCGTGCCGGGGGCGGGGAGAACGGAACCTGGGGCGCTGGCGCGGGTGCCGGAGGCGCCGGAGCAGCCTGCGGCGGCCCGGCCGCGGGCGCGGCCGGTGCGGGCGCCGGCGAGGGCGGCTCCGCGGCGGTAACGCTGCCCGATGTAGCACCATTGCCCGCTGCCCGAGTGGCCACTGGTTCCTCCGCGACCGGCCCGGGTGACGGGGCCCTGGGGGTGCCTGCCGGCCGGCCAGGGGCGGGCTCGCTCCGCCCGTCCTGGGCAACCTTGGGTGGAGCCGTGGCAACCTGGCCATCGGCTTTGCGTGCTTGGGACTGCTTTGGACCCTGCGCCGCGAACGCTTCTTTGAGCCTGCGGACGACGGGCGCCTCAATCGTGGAGGACGCCGACCGCACGAACTCGCCCATCTCTTGGAGCTTGGCCATGACGGCCTTGCTCTCTACGCCGAACTCCTTCGCGAGTTCGTATACCCGGACCTTCGCCACTGCGCTCCCTCTGCTCGGTCCGGGATCGCCGGACCCATCGGGCCGGCCCGGGCGCGAAGCTCCGGCCGGCGTCAGATTCTGCTGTTCATCGCCGCGTTCTCATCGGGCGCTCATCACAATCGGATCCTGCTTTCCCGGCTGTAACGCCGTTTCCGTCCCGCCCGGGGCTCGTCACCCCGGACGACCCTGGCCCGCACTCCTCGCACAACCGCGCCAGATACTGCCCGAGCACGGCAGTCACGGCGGGCCCGTTCAGCCGGAGCGCCCGGCTGAATCCGTGCCGACGTTGTGCTTGCTCGAAGCAGCTCTGGTTCGGATGCACGTAGGCGCCCCGACCAGGCAGCCGCGCCAGTGGGTCGGGGACAACCTCATCCCCGCGTCCCACGACGCGCAGCAAGTCAGACTTGACCGCGCGGGCCCTGCATCCCACACAGGTCCGGACGACAGGCCCGGATCGCGGGGCAGGCAAGGACCGCCTGGCCATTCCGGACGTAAGCTTACCGCGCCGGCGCATCGGAGGTACCGCGCCCGGTGTGCGGATCGGCGTTGCCGCCGCCCGGCCGGGTGCCGCGGTCTCTCCCGGGCCCTCCGTCGTTGTCTCTTGCGGGCCTTCTGCCTGCGCTGTCGTTACCGCCCGGATTGTCGGAGTGTATGTCGATCTTCCAGCCGGTCAGCTTGTGCGCCAGCCGTGCGTTCTGCCCCTCTTTGCCGATGGCCAGGGACAACTGGTAGTCCGGCACGATCACCTGGGCCAGCCTGGCGTCGGCATCGACGATGTTGACCCGGGAGACCCGGGCCGGCGACAGGGCATTGGCCACGAACTCCGCCGAGTCCTCCGAGTAGTCGACGATGTCGATCTTCTCGCCGTGCAGTTCGGTCATCACGTTCCTGACCCGGCTGCCCATCGGCCCGATGCAGGCGCCCTTGGCGTTCACGCCGCTCTGGTGCGAAGTCACCGCGATCTTGGTGCGGTGACCGGCCTCACGCGCGATCGCGACGATCTCCACCGCGCCCGAGGCGATCTCCGGCACCTCCAGCGAGAAAAGCCGCTTCACCAGGCTGGGATGGGTGCGGGACAACGTGATCGAGGGCCCGCGGTAGCCCTTGCGGACGTGTAGCACGAAGCAGCGCAGCCGTTCCCCGTGCACGTACCGCTCGCCGGGCACCTGCTCGGTGGGCGGCAGGATGGCCTCGACCTTGCCCAGGTCAACAAGAACCGCCCGCGGATCCTTTCCCTGCTGGATCACGCCGGCGACGATGTCGCCCTCACGCCCGGCGTACTCGCCGAAGGTGAGTTCGTCCTCGGCGTCGCGCAGTCGCTGCAGGATGACCTGCCGGGCGGTGGTGGCGGCGATCCGGCCGAAACCGGCGGGCGTGTGGTCGTACTCGCGCAGCACCTCGCCGTCCTCGCCGGTCTCCGCCGCCCAGACGGTCACGTGCCCGGTGCGGCGGTTCACCTCGACCCGCGCGGTCGCGGCCGAGTCGCCCGACTTGTGGTAGGCGACCAGCAGCGCGTCCTCGATGGCCTTGATTGCCAGGTCCATCGAGATGTCCTTCTCGCTCTCCAGGCCGCGCAGGACGCTCAGGTCAATGTCCATCCTGGCCACCCCCGTTCCCCGCCCTGACGCGATCAAGCATGGAACCCGCCGCCTCGGCATCGGCGGCGCCGGGCCTGCCGAACTCGACCTGCACCTGCCCGGGGCCTAGTTCGGCGTAATCGAGCTCAACCTGGTCACCGTCGATGTCCAGGGTCACCGAGGTGTCGCCGGCCACGAGAATCCGGCCCTGCAGGGTCGGCGGCCGTCTTGCTCTCTTCCGGGCCTGATCGTCTCCGCCCGCCACCGCGAGCGGCGCACTGACCAGCCGCCCCTGCGCGCGGCGCCAGTGCCGGGGCTCGGTGAGCGGCCGGTCTACGCCGGGCGACGACACCTCGAGGGTGTAGGGAACCTCGCCCATGGCGCCGCTGGCATCCAGCCGCGCCGATACCTCGCGGCTGACCTGGGCAATCGCGTCCAGGCCCACGCCGCTGTCGGCGTCGACCACCAGCCTGAGCAGCCTGCGCCGCCCGGCCGGGCTGACCCGCACCGACTCCAGGTCCATGCCCGCCGCCCGGACCACCGGTTCGAGCACGCGCGCCAGGTCGGCCGGCTCGGGCAGCGGGCCAGGCACGCGGCTCCGGCCGGGACCGGTACCGGTGCCGCCGGTGCCAGTACCGGCAGCGCCACCAGCACCCTGGGATCGCCCATGGCCACGCCGGGGGCGTGACTGTGCGTGACGGGAGTCACCGTTCATCACGACCTCCTCGCCCGCGGCCTGTGCTGTTGTCTGTCCGCTCCCTAGCCTAGCCGGACCTCGAGGGCAACTTGACCTGGTCAGCGCCCGATGCGGCCGATTAGGCCGGGGCAGACGGCCGGCTCTCGGCGGGCGGGCGGCGCGAGGCGCCGGGCCAGCGCCCGCTTGCCGCACGTCCGTTACCTGCCAGGCGCGGCGCCCGGCCATGGGATGCTGGGTAAGCCCGCCACTACGCTGCGTCTGCGGCCGGATAGCGACGGCCGGTCAGCGGGCGGGCAGCAACGGCCATACAGTGGCGGGCGGCACCAGCGGGCGGTGGGCTCCTCGCGCGGCGCGGCGGGCAATGGCGCGGCGAGCAGTGGCAGGAGGTATGCGATGGCGCGGGACGCGACGCGGCGCCGCGTGCTCACCGCGGCCGCGGCGGCGCTGCCCCTGATCGCGGCGGGCTGCAAGGGCATCGCGGCGCTTGGCACCCCGCCGAAACCGGCTCCCGACGTGACCGTGGCCACCGACGCCATCGCGGTGGAGACCCAGCTCATCGCCCGGTACGGCGATGTGCTCGCCGCGAACCCCGGGCTGGCGACGGCCCTGCGCCCGCTACTGGCCCAGCATCACGAGCACCTCGCGCGGCTGCACGCCCGGCTCATCGTCCCGGTGGGCGGGCAGCCGCTGCCCACCCCCCGCGCCACGCCGCGCCCCACCGGCCAGGTGCCGGGCACACAAGCGGCCGCGCTGGGCTACCTGCGTGACGCGGAGGACGCCGCGTCCGATGCGCTGCTCACCCATCTGGCTACCGCGCCGCCGTCGCTCGCCCAGTTGCTGGCCAGCATCTCCGCCTCGGAGGCAACGCACGCGCTGATCCTCGGCACCGCCGCGAGGCATTCGTGACCGCCACGGACTCCGCCGCCGCAGCGGCGCTGCAGCAGGCCCTGGCCGCGGAGAACTCCGCCGTCTACGGCTACGGGGTGGCGGGTGCGCACCTGACCGGCGCACGGCGGGCGGCCGCGGTCCGCAACTGGGTCGGCCACCAGAACGCGAGGGACGCCCTCACCGCCATGCTGGCCGCGCGTGGCGCCCAGCCGGTGGCCGCCGCGGCCGTGTACGAGTTGCCGTTCTCCGTGCACAGCGCCGCGGCGGCGGTCGCGCTTGTGACGCTGCTCGAGGACCGTCTCAGTGCCGCGTACCTGGGGCTGGTCGGGCTGGACGACCCGGCGCTGCGCGCGTTCGGCGCACGGGCGGTCCGGGCGGCGGCGCTGCGCGCGGCCACCTGGCGGCGCGGCACCCTGGCCTTTCCCGGGCTCGACGTGCCAGCGCCCCGGGCTCCCGGACCGGCCAGCCAGGGCAGCGGCTCGCCTGCCCCGTCCGGCCACGCACACGGCAAGCCGACCCCGTCACACCCGGGCTGATCCCGGCTACCCCCAGGTCCTCCAGCTGAGCACCTGTTCGATCCTGGCCGAGGCGTCGTCAAGGTCCGCCGTGCAGGCGATCCGCTCGGCCCAGGACCACCAGAACCACCAGGTGCCGTCCTGGCCGCGCCAGGCGTAGATGTCCTCGGCCTGGCCGGCCGGGTGCGCGACCTCAAGCCTGGGAATGCGGCCGGGCGCGGAAATCAGGCTCGCGGCTATGCCCCGCCGGCGCAGCACTCCGGCCAGGTGTTCGAGGCGGTGCAAATTGGCGTCTCGAAGGCCGGGAACGTCCCGCTTCGGCTGCGTTATCGATGCCATCGAAGGTCATCCTTAGTGACGAATAGTCAACGCGGAGTAATACTACGGCGGAAAAGACCGCAGCGTGCGGAGGTTGCACCATTCGGTACCCCAGCAGCGGCACCCGCGGTTCCGCCGCAGGTGGGGAGGGCTTTGGTCGCGGCACGGCCGGCAGAAGGCCCCGCGGCGCGTGCCGTCCGTGCTATCCCCGATAGACGTGAAACGCGCCGGTCAATATGGCTGGCATTGCCGTGGGTCAAGGTCCGTTATTTCGTGCAATTCCAGGTCAGGCGGTGGCGGTGAGAACGGCCGTGCCGCCGGTTCAGCCAAGCGGCGCGGGGAGCGGCTGTGAGTGCAGCACGGTCAGCCGGGATACCGCGCGGGTGAGCGCCACGTACAACTGGTGCAGCCCGTGGGAGTGCCCGCTGGCGATGGCGGCCGGCTCGGCCACGATCACGTGGTCGAACTCCAGGCCCTTGGCCAGGCTGACCGGCACCAGGGTGAGCCGTTCGTCCGGGCCCTCGCTGCCCAGGACCCGGTGCGCCATCCCGGCCCGGCCCAGCGCCCGGGCCAGCGCGGTCACCTGCCCGTCCGCGGCGATCACCGCGGCGGACCCGGGCCGGCCCAGGGCGTCGGCGCAGGCCCTGGCGAGCGCGGCGGTGAAGGCGGCCGGCGTGGTGCCCTTGACCGCCAGCGCGCCGGGATCCTGGCGGAACGACCGCGCCGCCGGGAGACCGGGAGCGATCTGGGGCAACAGCAGGCTTGCGTAGTCCAGGATCTGCCTGGGCACCCGGTAGCCGGTCTCGAGCAGCCGCAGCCCCGCGTCCGGCTTGCCCAGGTGGCCGAGCAGGTCGGCCCAGTCCGCCACGGCCGCGGGCGTGGTGGCCTGGGCGAGGTCGCCGAGCACCGTGGCCGAACCGGTGGCGCAGCGGCGGCCCACGGCGCGGCACTCCATCGCCGAGAGGTCCTGCGCCTCGTCCACCACCACGTGGGACAGGCTGGGAATCCGTTCGATGAGGTCGCGGGCCTCATCCACCAGGACCGCGTCCGCGGCGGACCAGCGTGCCGCCCGGGGCCCGCGCGGCGCCGCAGGCCAGCTGATCTCGGCCTGCTCCGTGGGGTCAAGCAGGCCGTCGGCGGCGCGGGCGAGCAGGTCAGGCTGTGACAGCAGTCGCAGCACCAGGCGCACCGGGTCGGCGGCCGGCCAGACCTCGTCCACCACCGCGCGCACCTCACGGGTCCGGCGCACCGACTCGTGGGTGCGGTCGTCGCATGTCTCCCCCGCGGCCTCCATCCGGGTGAGCACCACGTGCGCGATCCGGTGGCCGAGCATGTCCCGGCCCGGACCGTAGCGGACTCCCCGGTCGCGCAGTTCACGGGCCAGGCCAGCGAGCTCGTCCGCGGGCACCCGCCACCGCCGTGATCCGCGGGTGAGCATGAGACCGCCGGCCGGCTCGGACAGCCCGGCCCACAGCGCACGGCGCAGCACCTCCGCCATCCGGGCATCGCCCTTGATGCGGGCCGCGCGCTCGGTATCGGTGGCCCGGACCTCGACGGTGGCGACCAGGTCGGCGATCGTCACCTGGCTCACCCCGACCTCGCCCAGCGCCGGGAGCACGTTGCCGATGTAGGAGAGGAACGCGCGGTTCGGCCCGATCACCAGCACCCCGCCACGCTTCATCCGGTTCGCGTACGCGTAGAGCAGGTAGGCGACCCGGTGCAGGCCGACCGCGGTCTTGCCGGTGCCGGGCGCGCCCTGCACGCACACGGTCGCGTCGGCGTCGGCGCGGACGATGTCGTCCTGGTCGGGCTGGATCGTCGCCACGATGTCGCGCATGGGACCCGACCTGGGCCGCTCGATCTCCTCCAGCATGATCCGGCTGGGCTGACCGGCTCCGGGCGCCGCGCCGCCGAAGTCCTCGTCCTCGTAGGCGGTCAGGCTCCCGCCGGAGAACCCGAACCTGCGCCGCCGTACCAGGTCCATCGGATCCGACGGGCTGGCCCGGTAGAACGCCCGGGACACCGGCGCGCGCCAGTCGATCACGATCGGGTGGCCGGCCGGGTCGTGGACGTGCCGCCGGCCGATGTGGAAACGCGCGCCGTCCGCTCCGGCCTCACCTTCTTCACTCCATACGCTCCCCGGGGCGTAGTCGAGCCTGCCGAAGAACAGCGGGGCGTCGGGGATATCGCGCAAGGCCTCGGCGCGGTGGTAAAGGTCTGCCTTGAGGTACTCGATGGACACGCGATCGCCGCCCAGCGCGGGCAGCGCGAGTACGTCCTCCCGCATCAGCCGCAGGTACTCGCGGGACTCGCGAAGGTGCTCACGTTCGGTGGCGAGAACGGGATCGGCAGGCTCGGTGGGTTTGGCGGATTCGGCGGGATGGGCGGGCTCGGCTGGCTCAGCCGGGTTGGCGGGTCTGGATGGGTCGGCGGGTTTGGCGTCTGTCCCGCTCGGCGAGGGCATGCGTCATCACCTCGGAAGGTAGGAGGGATGCGGGCACAAGAGCCCGAAAGTTTACCCGGCCGCCGCCAGAACCTCACCTGCTTTTCGCCCGCCCCGGCCCCTCCGCGCCGTCCGCCCCAGCCCTTCCCCGGCGGCCCTCTCTGCCCGTCCACGTTTGTCATGAATGTGACAACGACGCCCCTCTATGGGCACCAAACCCCACATTCATGCCTGCAGAGCAGGGCGGGGAGCACGGTGGGGCGGCTTGAGAACGGCCGGGACGGTGGTCAGGAACGCGGTGGCGACAGCGGCGACCAGGACGGTGGCAACCGCGATGACGGCGGCCGGGGACCACCACTGGAGGAGGCCCGCGCCTGCCCCGGCCCCGGCGAGCATGGCGGCGACGGAGCCGAGCCGGCGGTCCGGCTTCGCCCCGGGGCCGCCGGCCAGGGCGCTGTCGGCGGTCAGCCCGGTGAGGGTCAGGGTCAGCACCGTGGTGGTCAGATCGGGGGCGCCGAGATGGCGGACGGTGCTGTTCTGCACGCCAAGCGCCATGGCGAGGGCGGCGATGGTGGCATAGCTGCCGCCCCCGGCCATGCCGGTCCCGGCGAAGGGCAGCACGCCGGTGCCGGTGAGCACGGCGACCACGCCCAGGATGACGGCCTCCCCGGTGAACGCGCTGGCCAGCCAGCGGGCCGGCCCGGCGGTCGCGAGGGTGTGCGCGGCCCGGCCGCCGGCCAGCGCGCCGAGAAGGAACCCGGCGATCGCGACGACCGAGGCGGCCGCGGACAGCCCGGCGCGCGGGTCCACGCTGAAGCCGAGGAACACCACGTTGCCGGTCATGTTCGCGACGAACACCCGGCCCAGGCGCAGGTAACTGACGGCATCGACAAGCCCGGTGACCGCGGTGAGGGTCAGCAGCGCGGCCACGGTCTGCCGGGAACCGAGCGGAGAGGAGACAGCCATCGGAACTCAATTCCTTTCGGGTCGGATGGTCAACTGACGGCGCCGAGCGCGGCGCTGACGCCGGCGATGATCGCTCCGCCGATCGCGATCGAGACGAACGAGCGGACGAAGCCGACGCCGAAGAAGCGCCACCGGATCCAGGCGAGGGTCATCAGTTCGAAGGCGATCGTGGCGAGCGCCACGATCAGGGCGGCGCCGTAGGCCGGGATCAGGAACGGCAGGGTGTGCAGCACGCCACCGAGAAACGTGCCCGCGCCGGTGATCGTCCCGCGCAGGTAAGGGTTGCCACGTCCGGTCAGGTCCCCGGTGTCGGACAGGCCCTCGGAGAAGGCCATGCTGACGCCGGCACCGATCGCGGTGGCCAGCCCCGCGAAGAACGCGTAGTGCGGCTGGTGTGTGGCGAGCGCCACGGCGAAGATCGGCGCCAGGGTGGACAGCGACCCGTCGATCAGGCCGGTCATCGCGGGCTGGACTCGTTGCAGGAGGAAGGACGGCTCGTCCCGGTGCACGGACGAGTGGGCCAGCGTGAGGGTGGTCACAGCAAGATCCCTTCTCATATGAAACGAAACGTATCGTTTTGTATTGAGGGTAACAGGCGCCGTGGCCGCGCTATTCCCGGCGGGTCCGGCCATGGCCGGAACGCCGCGCCGGCCAGACCTGTCACCCGCTCGATCCGGCCCCCGGCCCGAGCCTGGCCCCCGGCTTCGTTCGTGATCATGACTTTGCTGTCCCTCCAGCAACAGCAAAGTCATGATCACGATCGCGCAGACCGGCGCCAACCCGGCCCCGGCCAGCCCCGCGCAGGTGCCCAACTGGCCCTGGTCGCGACCGGCTGGACCGGACCCGGGAATAGCGAGCCCCGCCCCGCGGGTTACGATAAACGAAACTAGTGGTATAGTTTTGATTATTGAGATGCCCGGCGTCGGCGGGGCCGCTCGGGAGCACTGGAGGAGACATGCAGAAGACACGGCTCAGGACCACGACGCTGGGCAGCACCGGCCTGGAGATCACCCGCGTCGGCTTCGGCGCGTGGGCGGTCGGCGGTGGCGGGGAGCGCGGCTGGGGGCCGCAGGCCGACGGCGAGTCGATCGCCGCGATCCACCGGGCGCTGGAACTAGGAGTGAACTGGATCGACACCGCCGCGGCCTATGGGTTCGGCCGCTCGGAGCGGGTCGTCGGCCAGGCCCTGGCCGACGTTGACGAACGGCCGTATGTGTTCACCAAGGCCTCGCTGCTGGACGACGGCACCAGGCATATCCGGCACGTGCTCAAGCGCGACTCGATACTGCGCGAAGCAGAGGCCAGCCTGCAACGGCTCGGGGTGGACGCGATCGACCTGTACCAGATCCACTGGCCGATCCCCGATCAGGACATCGAGGAAGGCTGGGCGGCCATGGCCGAGCTGAAGGAGCGCGGCCTGGTCCGGCATATCGGCGTATCCAACTTCAGCGCCGACCAGTTGCGGCGGATCCAGTCGATCGCGCCAGTCGAAACGATCCAGCCGCCGTACTCGCTGATCGACCGGGCGGCTGAGGCGGAGATCCTGCCGCATGCGCAGCGGGACGGCATCGGCGTGATCGTCTACTCCCCCATGGGCTCCGGCCTGCTGACCGGGGCTATGACCCGGGAACGGATCGCGACATTGCCTGCCGACGACTGGCGGTCCCGCGACGTCCGCTTCGCCGAGCCGCAGATTTCCGAGCACCTGGCGCTGGCCGCACGGTTGCGCGCGGTAGCGGACCGGCACGGCGTTACGCCTGGCGCGGTGGCGGTCGCCTGGACGCTGCGGAACCCCGCGGTGGACGGCGCGATTACCGGCTTCCGCCGGCCCGCCCAGGTGGACCCGATCCTCGCCGCGGCGGGCCTGGAGCTTACCGCGCAGGACATGGCCGAGATCGAAGCAGCGAACTGAGGAGAGGACATGAAGAAGATCGGATTTGTGGGCCTGGGCTCCATGGGCGCGCCGCTCGCCGGGCGCCTGCTTCCGGGCAACCAGGTGCAGGGGACCAACCGCACCAAGGCCAAGGCCAGCGCGCTGATCGAACAGGGGATGATCTGGCGGGACACGCCACGCGAGGCCGCGGTGGGCGCGGAGGTGGTGTTCAGCATGGTCACCGACGACGCCGCCCTGGCGGCCATCACCTCCGGCCCGGACGGGATCCTGGCCGGTCTGTGGCCGGGTGCCATCTACGTGGACATGAGCACGGTCAGCCCGCAGGCCAGTCGCGAACTGGCCAGGCGGGTGCATTGGGCCGGTGCCACCATGATCGACGCCCCGGTCTCCGGCAGCGTCCCCGCGGCCGAGACCGGCACTCTGGCGATCATGGCAGGCGGACCTGACGGCGCCTTCCAGCAGGTCCTGCCGCTGCTGCGCCGGCTGGGCAGCAGCGTCACCCATGTGGGCGGAAACGGCCAGGGCCTGCTGCTCAAGCTGGCGATCAACATCAGCCTCGCCGCGCAGATGCTCGCGTTCAGCGAGGGGTTGCTGCTGGCCGAGCGCGGTGGGGTCGACCCCGGCCTGGCCGCCCGCGCCATGACCGAGTCCGCGATCGGGTCACCGATGCTGAAGGCGCGTGCCCCTCTCGTTCTCGACCTGCCCGAGCAGGCATGGTTCGATGTGCAGCTAATGCACAAGGACATCCGGCTCGCGCTGGACGCCGCCCGCGAGTCCCAGATCCCGCTGCCCGCCGCCCTTGCGGCCGACGGCGTGCTGAGCCAGGCCGAGAAGCTGGGCTATGGGCGCCGCGACATCGCCGGCCTGTTCCGCGTGCTGGCCGACACGGCCGGGACGCCGGACCCGGCCGCCGACCCGGGCCACCCGGCGGCGAGCGCCGCCACCGGGCCGCGGGCAGCGTGAGCGGCATGGCCACGCAACTCCCCTCAAGCGGCCGGCCAAGCAGGGCCAAAGCCCCCGCGGCGCCGCCCGGGGGCGGAGGCGGCGCCACGCAGGCCCCGCTCCGCGGCCGGCCGCGCAGCGAGAAGGCGCACAAGGCGATACTCGAGGCGGCCGCGGAACTCCTGCTGGCCCGCGGCCTGTCTGCGGTCAGCATGGATGCGGTGGCCGAGCGGGCCGGGGTCAGCAAGGCCACCATCTACCGGTGGTGGCCCACCAAGGAGACGCTGGCCCTGGATGCCCTGTATACCGAGTGGGCCACCGTCCAGCCGACTCCACGGGACACCGGCTCGCTGCGCGGTGACCTGCTGGCGCTGCTGCGCCCGTGGGCCCGCCTGGTTCGCAGCCGCCCCTACGCCCGCGTCATCGCCGCACTGCTCACCCAGGTGCACACCGATCCGGCGTTCGGCGCCGAGTACCGGCGGCGCGTGGTCGAGCCACGCCGGGAGCAGGCCCGGGTCGTCTTCCGCCGCGCCGTCGAGCGCGGCGAAATCCCCGCCAGCACCGACATCGAGGTCGCGGTGGACCTGGTCTACGGCCCGCTCTGGCACCGGCTGCTGCACGGGCACCTCCCCCTGGACGACCGGTTCGTCCAAGACGTCGTCACGACAGCCTTGAACGGCATACAGCCCGCGGCCGGCGCAGCGCCGGCAACCGCGGGCTAGCCTGGATAGCGGATCGCGAAAGGCCAGAGAATGGATACCGGGTTTCCGCTGGCGGACGTCGAGAACGATTTTCTGCGTGCCCGGCGCCACCAGGCCGCCGCCCGGCTGGCCAACTGGATCCGGCACCGGCCGGGAAGCACGAGCCGCCTGCTGCCGCTGGCCGAGGTGGCCGGCGGGCTAGGTACCCATAGCGAGCGGCCGCTTGGCTTGCAGTCGATCCCATTGGCCACGATCGTCGGTACCCTCGACCCGCGGCAGGACTTCGACCGCCGGTTCCGCCCAACCAGCAACCGGGTCCGGTCCCGCTGGGTACGGCTCGCCCTTGCCCAGCGCCGCGGCGAGGCGATCCCGCCGATCCAGGTGTACCGGGTCGGCGGCCTGCACTTCGTCGAGGATGGGCACCACCGGGTGTCGATCGCTGCGGCCATGCACCAGAAGACGATCGACGCCTACGTCACCGAGATCGTCACCCGCGTGCCCGTAGGCCGCTGAAAGCTGTAAGGGCGGCTCCGGTGCGCCGCCCGGCTCACCGGCCGTTCATCAGGGTGCGGAGGACGTCCAGCTTGCTCCGCAGCACCGCTACGTCCTGGGTGAACTCCTCGCGCCCGCCAGCATCCACGGCGGGTGTGTGATGTAGCGCGCAATGATCGAGTCCGGCGCGATCGGGCCGCGCGAGCCGTTGCCATCCATCACCTACATGGTTCAGGAAACCGGTTTGGCGGTTGGTACGGTGCGCAAGGCTGTCTCCGTCCTGGTCGAGGCCGGCCTTGCCTACACGGTGCCCGGGCGCGGCACGTTTGCCAGCCCGCGCTAGGGCCGCCCGTCCCCCGCGTAACCGGCCGGGGTGACCACGTACTGGCGCAGGCACAGGTCCTCGAACGTGACCGGTCCGCGCGGGCCGGGCACGTGGTCCACGTTGATCCCGGTCTCGGGTACGCCGCGCAGCTTGAACCCGTCCAGCAGCCGCGTGCTGGCGTTCCAGAAGGCACCGGTCCCGGCGTAGGCGTCGAGGAACGTGCGGGCGGCATCAGGGTCCGTGGTCACCACGCTCGCCGCGAGCCCGGATGTTGCCTCATTAGCCACCGCAGCCGCGTGGGACGGGCCGTCCACCGGGGCCACGGTCACGGTCGCCTCGCGCCCGGTGTCCAGCGCCCACTCATGGCCGAGCGGATGATCGTGCGGGGGCATGGACGCCGTCACCCCGCGCTCGCGCAGCGCTGGCCCGGCCACGCCGAGCATCTGGTCCCATACCTCGGCGTGGACCAGCAGCAGGTTCAGCCGGTTGCACACCCCGAGCCGGTCAAGGCTCGCGCTGATCAGTTCGGCGGCCAGCACCGTGTCCGCGGCACGGTCAAGGTAAAGCACGCCGCCACCGTCGGCGTGGGCGAGCGTGCGCACCCCGTGCCTGGCGGCCTCGGCGGCGAGGGCGCGGGTGGTGTCCCCGCTCCCCCGCAGGATCACCAGCGGTATCAGGCCCGGCCGGGCGACCAGTTCCGTCGCGGCCTGCCGGTCGGCGGACCTGACCAGCTGCAAGGCACCGGGGTCCAGCCCGGCGTGTTCCAGGGCCGGCGAGATGACGTGGTCGAACAGTGCGGTGGCCGAGCGCAGTGCCGCCGCCCCGGTACGGAGCACGCCCGCGTTGCGGGATTTCAGCAGCTGCGACGCCACGTCCACCGTGACATTCGGGCGGGCCTCGTAATTGGCGCCGATCACACCGACCGGGATGCGTCGTTCGGCAAGAAAGAACCCGTCGGGAAGATCGCGCAGCCGCCTGTACGACGGCGGGAAGGGGGCGGCTGCGAGCAGTGAAATCTGCCGCGCCATCTCCGCGATCCGCGCCTCGCCGAGCGTGAGCCGGTCCAGCAGCCCGCGGCCGAGGCGGGCGGCCTCGCCCGCGGCGACGTCGGCGGCGTTCGCGGCGAGGACCGTGGGTGCGGTGTCGCCGAGCAGCTTGGCCATGCCGTGCAGCGCCGCGTTGACGGCCTCGCCGGGGGCGGCGGCGAGGTGCGGGGCGGCGGCCTTGGCCGCGTGACCGCAGGCGGTCACGGCCGTCGCGGCGTCGGGCCCGGTCATCACGGTCAGAACAACACGGACGCGAACGTCGCGATCTGGGTGAAGCCCACCCGCCTGTAGGCGGCACGAGCCGGGCGGTTGTAGTCGTTGACGTACAGCGAGACCACCGGCGCCACCCGGCGCAGCGCGTCGTTGACGAGCGCGGCCATCCCGGCCTCGGCCAGGCCGCGGCCACGCAGTTCCGGCCGCACCCAGACGCCCTGTACCTGGCAGGCGAGCGGGGTGACAGCGCCGATCTCGGCCTTGAATATGACCCGGCCGTCCTCGATCCGCGCGTACGCGCGGCCGGAGTCGATAAGCTCGCGCACCCGCGCCCGGTAGGCGCCCCCGCCGTCGGCGCCGATCGGCGAGACGCCCACCTCCTCGGTGAACATGGCCACCGAGGCGGGCAGCAGGATGTCGAGTTCCTCCCGGCGCACCCGGCGGACCAGCGGGTCCGGCGCGACCTGCGGCGGCCCGGAGATCTCCATGACCGGCTGGCTGCCCCGGATCTCGCGGGGCGCGCCCCAGTAGGGCCGCAGGGCCTCCCACATGTCCATCACGGCTGGGGACAGCCCCACGATCGACGAGCAGCGGCGGCCCATCAGCCGGGCGCGGTGTGCGAACGCCGCGACCGCATCCGGGGTGGCCGCGACCGGCACCAGGTTGGCGCCGGCGTAGCACAGGGAGGTGAGCTGGCCGCCCGGCTGATAGCCCCAGACCTGACCGCCCAGCCGGGCCAGTTCGAGCCCGGCCTCGCGCACACGGGAGCTGACGAACACGTTGACCACGGGGTCACGGTCGCACAGTGCGAGAACCTCATCGAGGTCGCGATCGTCGAGCAGGCGTAGTGCCGAGGATCGCCCTGCCTTGGTGCGCAGCACTCATCCAGCGTATCGGCCGGCCGGCCGGGTGTGGTCCGAAGGACACCCGTTGCGCGCATCAGGGCCGGCCACCCTCAGGCCGGCGTGGTCAGCCGTTCGGCGACGGGTCGGGCAGGGCCGGGCAGGTGGCGTTGACGAGCCCGGGCTGATGCGGCACGGCGCCGGTGGCGAGGTAGTTGTTGAGGTAGTTGTTGACGCACAGGTTCGGCGGCTGGGACAGCGACTGGCCGTGGTTCCCGCCGCCCTTGACGACCACCATCCGCGCGCTCGGCAGCAGCCTGTGCGCGTCCTGGGCGCCCTGATACGGGGTGGCGGCATCGAGCGACCCCTGGATCATCAGGATCGGCGGCAGGCCCGCGCCCTTGATGGCCGGCGGCCGGGCCGCACCGTGCACCGGCCAGAAGGCGCAGGCCGCATTGAACCACGCGTTGTCCCAGGCCTCGAACGGCGCGGTCCGGTAGACCCGCCGGGTGTCAGCGTCCCATTTGGCCCAGTTGCGCGGCCAGTTGACGTCACCGCACTCGACCGCGTTGTAGACGGCGAACTCGTTCTCGTTCTGCCCGCCGAGCGCCTTGTACTCGCTGAGCAGCCCCTTGACCGACCCGGTGTGCAGGTAGGCGGCGAGTGCGGCGGCCAGCCCTGGCCAGAGCGTATTGCTGTACCCACCCTGGAGCATCGTGTCGTCGAACTCGTCCGGCCCGATCGCCGGGCCGCTGGGCCCGGAGATCGGGTGCGCGGTCAGTTCGGCGCGGGCCCGGTACCAGGCCTGCTGTACCTGGGCGCCGGTGCTGCCGAGCCCATAGGTGGCGGCGTGCGCGGCGATCCAGGCGAAGAAGGCCTGGATCCGGGACTCGAACGCGTAGTCCTGGGAGATGTTGTCGGCGTACCAGGCGCCCTGCGGGTCGACGGTGCTGTCGAGCACCATCCGCCGCACCCGGCTGCCGAACAGCGTGGCGTAGACCTGGCCCAGGTAGGTGCCGTAGGAGTAACCCAGGTAGCTGATCTTCTGCTGGCCGAGCGCCGCCCGGATGGAGTCCATGTCCCTGGCGGAGTCCTTGGTGGTCATGTACGGCAGCAGCCAGCCGAAGCGGTGCTCGCAGTCGGCGGCGTAGGCCTTGGCCCGGCCGAGCAGGACCTGTTCGGCGGCCCGGTTCGCGGGGATGTAGTCGGGCCGCACGCCGGCGAAGAACGACGGGTCGCAGCGCAGCGCGGGCACGCTGGCGCCCACGCCGCGCGGGTCGAACCCGATGATGTTGTATTCGGAGGCCACCTTCTGGTCGAGGCTGAAGGCGACCGACGCGGCGAGGTACCGCCCGGCACCACCCGGGCCGCCCGGGTTGACCAGCAGGTCGCCCTGGCGCTCGGCCACCGGAGCGGTCGCCGGGACCATGGACAGCGCCAGGGTGATCTTCCGGCCCGACGGATGCCGGTAATCCAGCGGCACGGCCAGGCTGGCGCACTGCATCGAGGCGCCGGCGACCGTGCAGGGCTGCCAGTCGAGCCGTGTGGCCGATGACTGGTGGGCACCGCTGTTGCGGGTCGCCGGGGCGCCCGCCGGGACGGACGGCGATCCGAAGGCCGACGTGCAGCCGGCCAGCATCATGACCGCGCACGACATGACAACGGCGGCTGGCATGGCGGCCCGGCGCGGGAACGCCCGCTGCGGCCTGCGGGGCGACGGCATGACTGCTATCTTGCCGCACCCGGCGGCGTGCCCCGTCCCGGGACGTTCTGCGGTCAGGCGCTCCGCTGGCGCTCCAGCAAGGCGCGACGGTACTCCTCGATCACGATGTCGTTGAGTTCCTGGACCGAGGTGTTCTTGCTCAGCTTGTCGAAGGTGATCTCGCCGTGCTGGAGCAGGTTGATCCGGTCGCAGATCTCAATGGCCTGGCCGTAGTTGTGCGCGACGATGACGATGGAGATGTCGCCCTTTTCCTTGAGGTCCCTGATGAGGTCCAGGATCAGCGCCGCCTCCTTGGCGCCCATGGCCGCGAGCGGCTCGTCGAGCAGCAGGACCTTCGCGTCCGAGTACACCGCACGGGCGACCGCGATCGCCTGCCGCTGGCCGCCGGACAGCCGGGCCACCGGGACGTCCACCGACGGGAGCCCGATGCCGATGGCGTCGAGCCGCTCCCTGGCGATCCTCCGCATGGCCCTGTTGTTGAGCAGCGGCCAGCGCACCATCTCCCGCTTGAGGAACATGTTGTGGTAGACGGTGAGTTCGTCGATCAGCGCCAGGTCCTGGTAGACCACGTCGATCCCCAGCGCCCGGGCGTTGTCGACCGACTTGAGCTGCACCTCTTCGCCGTTGAGAAGGATCCGGCCCGTATCCGGCGGCTGGAAGCCGCAAAGGATCTTCAGCAGGGTCGACTTGCCCGCGCCGTTGTCGCCGAGCAAGCCGAGCACCTCGCCGCGACCCACGTGCAGGTTGATGTCCACCAGGGCGGTGACCGCGCCGAATCGCTTGGCGATGTGCTCCACCCGCAGAACCGCGCCGTCGGCGGCCTGCGGATCGGTCCCGGGCGGACCGCCGACCGGGGACAGGCCGTCAGGTTCGGGAGCCGTCATGTCGTCCGCCCTGCCCTCCGCAGCCGGGATAGCTGCACGTTCGCGATCATGGCGACCAGGATCGCGGCACCGAAGATGATGTTCAGCGGGTTGGCGCTGATCCCGATCAGGTTGAAGCCGTCCGTCAGGGCCGAGAGCACGAACGCGCCGAGGAACGCGCCGACGATGGTGCCCGACCCGCCGGCGAGCGCCGTGCCGCCGATGACCGCGCCCGCGATCGCGTAGAACATCGGCGTGTAGCCGCCGCTGCTCGGGTCGATCGAGTTCGTGCGGAACGCTTCCTGCATCCCGACCAGCGCCCCCATGAATCCTGTGAGCATGAAGGCGGTGTATTTGATCCTGGCCACGTTGATGCCTGCCTCGGACGCGCCGAGGATGTTGCCGCCTACCGCGACGGTGTGCAGGCCCCAGCGGGTGCGGCTGAGCGCTATCTGGAAGATGATCACCAGGACGATGGCCCAGGTGATCTCGGCCCAGGCGTAGGTGCCGATCCAGTGCCCGATGCCTTGTGCCTTGTCCGGGATGTTCGCCGGGTAGGCGTTCGAGGTGGTCAGCATGAGGCCCCACAGGATGAACCCGGTGCCGAGCGTGGCGATGAAGGACGGCACCCGCAGCGCCACCGTGATGAACCCGTTGACGAAGCCCGCGGCCACGCCCATGAGCAGGGAGAGGAGGACCGCCAGGACCGCCGGGACGCCGTAGTAGTCGATCAGGTAGTGCATGAAGAACGGCGAGAAGGCAAAGATGAACCCCACCGACAGGTCTATCTCGCCGCAGACCAGCAGGAACACCTCGCCGATGGCGATGATGGCCACCGGCGCGGTGATCTGCGAGATGTTGATGATGTTGTCCTTGGTGAGGAAGGCCGGGGAGGCGCGCCAGAAGTAGATCACCAGCAGGACGGCCACCACGAACACGGTCGCCTCGCGCTGCTGGGCGAGCACGGCCGCGGCTCGTTTCACGGCACCCCAGGGACCTCCGCCGAGCCCGGGGGTTGGCGGCAGGGCTGCGACATCTTCAGGGGCGCGCTCGGCTGTCTCGCTCACGTTCGTTTCCTGCCTCTCCCGTGGTGCCCCCGCGCAGGCCGACGGGGACTGGGCCCGTTCTCACAGGTCCAGTCTCCCGCCGCCAGCGCGGTTATCCAAGCGCAGATGCGTTCGGTAGTGCTCTCAGGAGATCGCTCCCGAGTGCGGGATGATCTTCTGCGCGGTGCTGGAACCCTCGAACCGGGATGTGGTGGTCTGGTAGGGACCCACATTGGCCTTGGTGACGAAGGTCAGGCCGGTGTTGGTCACCGGCGGGTTCACCAGGCCGCCGGAGAGGTTCCACAGGTAGAGGTACAGGGTCGGCAGGAAGCCCTGCAGGTAGGGCTGCTGGTCGATGGTGAAGCCCAGGCTGCCGGCCTTGATCGCCGACAGCGTCTGCGGGGTGAGGTCGAACCCGCCGGACGCCACCTTGCTCTGCAGGCCGTACTTGGCGACGATCGCGCCCACGGTCTGCGTCGAGCCCGCGTCCACCGCGAAGATTCCCTTGAGGGTGGCCTTGTGCGCCAGCACGTAGGCGTTGATCGTGGTGTTCTCCTGCGGCAACTCGGCACCGGAGGCGACCGAGGTGAAGTTGATGTTCTTGCCGGAGGCCTTGAGCGCGGCCTTGGCGCCGTCGATCCTGGGCTGGATGTTCGCGGTGCCCGGGGTGGCGATGAAGCCGACCGCGTCGCCGCCGTTGGGCATGGACGCCGCGATCTTCTGCCCCAGCGCCTCCCCGGAGACGAACAGGTCCTGGCCGATGTAGGCGAGCCGGTTGGTCCCCGGGTCGCCGGTGTTGCCGTCGGCGTTGTAGGAGACCACCGGAATGCCGGCGTTCATGGCGTTCGCCACCGGGGTGGTGAACGCGGTGGCGCTGATCACCGCGACCGCGATGCCGTTCGCCTTTGCCGAGATCGCGGCGTTCGTGGCGCTGACCATCTGCGGCACGTTGGAGTTGGCCGACCCGGTCCAGGTCGGCTTGGGAATGCCGAGCAGCGCCGCGGCGTCCTCCAGCCCGTACTGGGTGGGGACGAAGAACGGGTTGGTGGTGACGTGGTTGATGAAAGCGAACTTCCACGCGGGGGTGCTCGGGAAGTTACCGGCCGTGCTTTTGGCCGCTGTGGCGGTGCTGCTCGAAGAACTGCACGCAGCGAGCAGGGCTGACGCGGCGGCGGTCGCGCTGATGAGCCCGGTGCCGCCCAGCAACTTGCGCCGGGTCGGACCGTCCTTCATGTTGAGCGTCTCGACCGCTTCTTCGACCTTGGGGTCGACTTTTCTCATCGCGATCCTCCAGAAGAGTTCCGTGAGGCAGGGCTCTGCCCCACGAGGTCCGTACGATCCGGGGCCAACCTGGCGTACTGCGCCAGCATCATCCCCTGGGGGCCGGCCCGGGAAACGGTGATCCCGCACCGGGCGGGCGCCACATTTGTCGCGGTGGGCGCCAGATCATGGCTCACGCAGCGAAATACCGGTTGTGGCACCATCATGCGCTGCCAGACCGGCACCTGGTGGGGCTGACGCATCGCCCGTCCTCGTTTCAAGGCTGGCGGCCGCGGATTCCCCGTGCCGATGGCATGGCCGCTCGCTGAACTGCTGAAATTCAGGCCATACGGTGCCCCACCGCACCGCGGCCCGACGCTAAGGCCGCTCATGATCGCGTGTCAAGACGACGCGCAGGTCCCGGTATCGAGCTGTGACCTGTGACCGCGGCAATGACCCTGGCCGCTCCCGGGGGCGACTCGCTCCCGCCGACGGGGCCAGCCATGCACGCCCTCCGGGAGACCTGAGCACCGGGCGTGGACCGCGCTCCCCCGAAACGCGTCCGACCGTCCCCGATGATCATGAATTCTCCTGGCCCATGCTAAGGTCAACCGAACACATCCAAACATGTTCACGCTAACAAGTCACCGATTGATAACAAATGGGGAACGCAATAGAAACACTGCCAGGCAGCGCGGAGATGGGGGGGTCGTACCGATGTGGTCGCCGTCCGACGCAGAGGAAGGCGCACGGATGCTCGCCAGGCACCGGCAGTCACTGATTCTTGAGGACATCCGGCGTACCGGCAGTGCCCGGGTGAGTGAGCTCACCCAGCGGCTCGGGGTGTCGGATATGACAATCCGCCGTGACCTGGAAGTGCTCGCCCGCTCGGGGCTGGTCGAGAAGGTCCATGGCGGCGCGGTGCTGCCCGGGGCGCCACGCAGTCACGAGCCGGGTTTCGAGGCCAAGTCCAGCTTGGAGCAGCCTGCCAAGGCGTCCATCGCCAACGCGGCGGCCAGCCTGGTCACACCGGGCAGCGCGATCGGGCTGTCCGCGGGCACGACCACCTTCGCCCTGGCCGAGCAACTGCTCGGCATCTCCGGGCTCACGATCGTGACCAACTCGGTGCGGGTGATGAGCCTGTTCACCGACGGGCCAGGCGCCGATCCGCGGGTGCGGGAACTGTCGGTGGTGCTCACCGGTGGCGCCAGGACGCCCTCCGATGCGCTCGTGGGGCCGGTGGCCGATCTCACGATCCGGTCGCTGCACCTGGACACGCTGTTCCTTGGCTGCCACGGGATCGACCCCACGGCCGGGCTGACCACGCCCAACCTCGCCGAGGCTGAAACCAACCGGGCGTTCGTGAAGGCGGCCAGGAAGGTCACCGTGATCGCCGATCACACCAAGTGGGGCATCGTGGGCCTGAGCTCGTTCGCGGATCTCGACGACGTGGACACGCTGATCACCGACAGCGGGCTCCCCGACGAGGCACGGACCGCCCTCGCCGACCGGGTGGGGCAGCTCATCATCGCCAACTAGCGGCCCGCACCGGCGCGCCGCCACGCCGGTGCGTGGGGCTGGCCGCGGGGAAGTGCCGCGCGCGTGGCGCCGGCCGCGATGGGACGCGGCGCGGGACGCGCTCCTGGAACCGGTCCTCAGGTAACGGTGACCGTGGGAGCGCCCGCGCCCGCGGGTTCTGCCGCCTCGGCCAGCTTCATGGCCTCTTCGATCAGCGTCTCCACGATCTGCGATTCGGGCACGGTCTTGATGACCTCGCCCTTGACGAAGATCTGGCCCTTGCCGTTGCCCGATGCGACGCCAAGATCCGCTTCCCTGGCCTCGCCGGGGCCGTTCACCACACAGCCCATCACCGCGACCCGCAGCGGCACCTCGAGACCTTCCAGCCCGGCCGTCACCTGGTCCGCCAGCGTGTACACGTCCACCTGCGCGCGTCCGCAAGAGGGGCACGACACGATCTCCAGGCCCCGGTCGCGCAGGCCAAGCGACTCCAGGATGGCGATGCCGACCTTCACCTCTTCGACCGGCGGGGCCGACAGCGACACCCTGATCGTGTCCCCGATCCCCTCGGCGAGCAGCGCCCCGAAAGCGACCGCCGACTTGACCGTGCCCTGGAAGGTGGGCCCGGCCTCGGTCACGCCCAGGTGCAGCGGGTAGTCACACGCCTGCGCGAGCTGACGGTAGGCGTTGATCATCACGACCGGGTCGTGATGCTTGACCGAGATCTTGATGTCGGTAAAACCGTGCTCCTCGAACAGCGAGCATTCCCACAGCGCGGACTCCACCAGCGCCTCGGCGGTGGCCCGCCCGTACTTGGCAAGCAGGCGCTTGTCCAGCGACCCGGCGTTGACCCCGATCCTGATCGGCACGCCCGCGTCGGATGCGGCGCGGGCGATCTCGGCGACCTTGTCGTCGAACGCCTTGATGTTCCCCGGGTTCACCCGGACCGCGGCGCAGCCGGCATCGATCGCGGCGAAGACGTACTTGGGCTGGAAGTGGATGTCGGCGATGACCGGGATCTGCGACTTGCGCGCGATGTCGGGCAGCGCGTCCGCGTCGTCCTGCGACGGCACGGCCACCCGGACGATCTGGCAGCCGGTCGCGGTGAGCTCGGCGATCTGCTGCAGCGTGGCGTTCACGTCGGCGGTCAGCGTCGTGGTCATGGACTGGACCGATACGGGCGCGCCACCACCCACCGGCACCGCGTGCTTGCCCTTGCCCACCACGATCTGACGGGACTTGCGCCGTTCGGCTACCGGCTGCACGGGAAGTCCGGGCATACCAAGGTCTGTCGTCATCTGCTCAAGGCCTCACTGAATGTGAACCGGGTTGACGAGATCAGCCATGATCAAAAGCAAACCTACACCGACCAAGAGCGCGAATACTCCGACGCTCAGCGGTACCAGGCGCCGGTAGTCGACCGGGCCGGGATCGGGCCGCCCGAACAGCCTGGCGAGCCAGTACCGGATCCGTTCGTAGATCACCACCGCGAGGTGGCCGCCGTCCAGGGGCAGCAGCGGGAGCAGGTTGAAGGCTCCCACGAAGATGTTCAGCGAGGCGATGATGAGCAGCACCAGGGCGGCCTTGGGCTGCCAGCCGATCCGGGCCTCCAGCACCTGGCCGGTGATGTTACCGGCGCCGACCACGCTGGTGACCTGCCCGCCGGGGGTGTCGGCGCGATTCTTCGCGAACAGGTCGGGGATGGCCTTGGGCAGGCTGGTGACCACGCTGGCGGAGCCGGAGAGCATCGTCCAGAACTCGTGGCCCGCGTACGAGGCAGCGCTGACCGGGCCCACGCGCTGGAACACCGCCGCCGGCGAGACTCCCAGGTAGGAGCCGTGGCCGGGGAGACTGGCCAGCGTCGCGTGCAGGGTGACGAGCTTGCCGTGCCGGTCCACCACCACCGGGACTTCCTGGCCGACCTGCTGGCTGCGGATGGCCTTGCCCATCTGCGTCCAGGAGTTCACCCGGAGACCCCCGATGCTGACGATCCGGTCGCCGACCTTGACTCCCGCCTGGGTGGCCGGCGATGCCGGGTCGCCCTTGACGCAGCCCGAGTTCAGGTTGGCCGGGACGCAGGACTCGACGGTGCCCACCGCGGTCCCGGTGCTGGCGGTCTCCAGGCCGATACCGGCGGCGACGATGAACAGGAGCACCAGGGCCAGCACGAAGTGCATGAACGAGCCGGCCGCCAGGACGATGATCCGCTGCCAGCCCGGCTGCTTGCGGAACGACCGCGGCTCGTCGGCCGGGTCCACGTCCTCAAGGTCGGTCATCCCGACGATCTTGACGAAGCCTCCGGCCGGGATGGCCTTGACTCCGTACTCGGTCTCGCCCTTCTGGCGCGACCAGATGGTCCGGCCGAACCCGACGAAGAACTGGGTCGCCTTCATGCCGAACAGCTTGGCCGTCGTGAAGTGGCCCGCCTCATGGAGCATGATCGACGCGAGCAGGGCCACGACGAAGATGGCAACGCCGAGCAGGAAGCTCATCCGGCGGTCTCTCCCCTCTTCAGTGCCGTGCCCACGGCATGATGCGTGCGTTGCCCCCAGGCAGCAGCCAGTTCCGCCGCCCTGGCGCGCGCCCAGCGGTCAACTGCCCGCACATCGGCCAGGCTTACCGCATCTTTCGCGCGGCCGTCATGTTCCGAGACTACCTGCGCCACGGTGTCCACGATCGCGGCGAACGGGAGCCTGCCCGTCATGAAGGCGTCCACACAGATCTCGTTGGCGGCGTTGTAGGCGGCCGGCGCGGTCCCGCCCGTCTGCCCGGCCTGGCGGGCGATGGCGACCGCGGGGAAGGCGCTTTCGTCCAGCGGCTCGAAGGTCCACGTGTGCGCGGTGGACCAGTCGATCGCCGGGGCGGCGCCGGGCACCCGGTCCGGCCAGCCCAGCGCCAGCGCGATCGGGATGCGCATGTCCGGCGGGCTGGCCTGGGCGATCGTGGACCCGTCGGTGAACTCGACCATCGAGTGGATGACCGACTGCGGGTGCACGACGACCTTGATCTTGTCGAACCCGAGCCCGAACAGCAGGTGGGCCTCGATCACCTCGAGCCCCTTGTTCACCAGGGTGGC
>Ga0070710_10000233_pt1 | contig 25969 bp, 27 predicted proteins | sample LARL52metaG_FD_65454 | JGI IMG/M metagenome (GOLD analysis project Ga0070710, IMG submission 65454) | Corn, switchgrass and miscanthus rhizosphere microbial communities from Kellogg Biological Station, Michigan, USA - LAR L5-2 metaG | ecosystem: Host-associated > Plants > Roots > Rhizosphere ...
CTACCTCGCCTCCGACGACGCGAAGCAGGTCACCGGATCCGTGCTGACCGTCGACGGCGGCTTCAGCGCCCGCTGAGAAGGAATGAGTCATGTCCCACCTCCACGAGTGCCTGCTCCGCCACTCCCCCGCCGACGTCGATCCGGCCGGGCTGTGGGTGGAGGACGTGCCCGCCGCGTCCACGAGCACCGTCGCCGAACGCCGTCGCGTCGCCGAGCTGTCGCGACTTGATCAGGGCTCCCACCGCGTGCTGTTGCGCTACGACGACGGCGAGACCGATCTCGTCGTCGTGACGCGGCGCGAGGTCCCCGTCGCCACCGCGGCCGCACCGGCCTGGGGGCTGGGCAGCGGCTCCGGTTCCGCCACGTGCCTGCACAAGATCGACGAGACCGGCGACGAGACCGGCTGGCTCGTGGCGTTGCTGGTGGCACTGCAGCGGTACGACCCCGAGTCCGTTCCCGTCGTCGGTACCCCGCACGGCTCGTTCACGGCGGACCTGACCGGTGCGCTGGGCGGCGTCCGGCCGGTGCCGACGGACCGACCGGCCGCGGTCGGCCTGTTGTTCGCCGGTGAACGGATCGAAGGCGAGTACCTCCCGTGCCTCGCACCACCGTTCCCGCTCACCGTCTCGGTCTTCCACGACGACCGCGGGCGGCGGTTGCGGCTCGACCACTCGACCGCCTCCTTCGCCCCCGAGATCGCCGAGCAGTTCGCGCGGCACCTGCGTCTGGTGCACCACCAGGTGTTGCGCCGCGAGGAGATCGAGGTGGCCGACGTCGAGCTGATGGACGACCTCGACGTGCGCCACGTCACGGAGCTCGGCCGCTCCGCGGCACCGCCCGCCTCCACCGCGAGCACGATCCACGAGGCGTTCCAGCGGGTCGCACGGTCCACACCGGACTCCATCGCCGTCACCGACGGCACCGACCGGCTGAGCTACCGCGAGCTGGACGAGCGTTCCACCGTTGTCGCGCAGGGCCTTCGTGCCCGCGGTGTGCGCGACGGCGACCGCGTCGGCGTGTGCCTGGACCGGTCCGCGTCGTTCGTGGTGACGGCGCTCGGCATCCTCAAGGCCGGCGCGACCTACGTGCCGATGGACCCGGCCCACCCCGCGGACCGGCGGAAGTACACCGCCGAGGACGCCGACCTGGCCCTGGTCGTCACGCCGGAAGTCGTTCTCCCCCAAGGAGGCTCGGCGCTCGGCGAGGCCGACGGCGACACGGCCGCCTACATCATCTACACCTCCGGCTCGACCGGCCGGCCCAAGGGTGTCGTGGTGCCGCACCGCAACGTGATCGCGTTGCTCGACGCGACCCGCGACGAGTACGAGCTGCGGCCGGGCGACGTGTGGACGTGGTTCCACTCCAGCGCCTTCGACTTCTCCGTGTGGGAGATCTGGGGCTGTCTGCTGACCGGCGGCCGGCTCGTCGTCGTCCCGCACGCCGTGTCACGCGAACCGGAGACCTTCCGCGACCTGCTGAAGTCCGAACGGGTCACGGTGCTGAGCCAGACGCCGTCGGCGTTCGCGCAGCTGCTGTCGGTCGACCACGCGGACCTCGCGGTGCGGCTCGTGGTGTTCGGTGGCGAGCCGCTCGACGCCAGGATCCTGCTGCGCTGGTTCGACCGGCACCCGGAGAGCCGGTGCCGCGTGGTGAACATGTTCGGCATCACCGAAACCACCGTCCACGTCACCGCGCAGACGGTCACCCGCGCGGACGCCCTCGCGGGTTCACGCTCGGTCGGGCGGGCCCTGCCCGGCTGGCACCTCTACGTCATGGACGCGGCCGGACGGCCGGTCCCGCCCGGTGTCGCCGGCGAGATCTGCGTGGGCGGCGCCGGGGTCGCCGCCGGCTACTTCCGCCGGGAGGAGCTGACCGCACAGCGGTTCGTGCCGGACCCGTTCCGGCCGGGCGTCCTCTACCGCAGCGGCGACCTCGGTCGGCTGCGTCCCGACGGGCGGCTCGACCACCTGGGCCGCATCGACAACCAGGTCAAGATCCGCGGTTTCCGCATCGAGCTGGACGAGATCCGGTCGGTGCTGCTGGAGGACCCGCGGGTGAGCGCCGCGACGGTGGTGGTGCGCCGGGACAACCCCGACGACGCCGCCAGCGCCCGCATCGACGGCTACGTCGTGCTCACCGAGCCCGCGGACACCAGGGACGTCCGCGAGCGGGCGGCACGGATCCTGCCGGAGCACATGGTGCCGTCCACCGTCACCGCGCTCGACGAGCTGCCGTTGACCGTGAACGGCAAGATCGACCAGGACCGCCTGCCCCACCCGGCCTCCGCACCGTCCGATGTGGAGGTCGCGCCGACCGGCGACGAGCTCGCGGACCGACTCAGGGTGATCTGGAGCACAGTGCTCGGCGTGCCGGTCGGGATGGACGACGACTTCTTCGAGCTGGGCGGGAACTCGCTGTTCGCGGTCCGGATCGGCGCGGCCATGCGGGCGCAGGGGCTGCCCTCGGTCCGACTGCGCGAGCTCTACCGGCACCCCACGGTACGAGGGGTGGCGGGCGCCGTACGCGGCTCGTGAAGGGTTCCCCCCGCACAACGCGGAACGCGCCGCAGCCACCTTGCGGTGCCAGGAGTGCACAAAGGATGGTGGGCCTACATCCGGCAAGTACTCATGGAGGTGGCTGTGCGCGCGAAATTCGGCAGGACTGTCCGAGCGATGGGAGTCGCGCTGGTGCTCGCCTCGGGCGCGGGGATCGTGCTCGGCACGACGCCCGCGAGCGCCGACACCAAGTTCCTGAGCATCATGCTCAGGTACCACGGCAGCAAGTTCCCCAATCCGACCGACGCGCAGAACGAGACGCGACCGGAGGCCGACCGGCAGTGCGTGGCGGCATTCGGGTTCCGGGCGCGCGGGGTCGAACCGAGCGCGTTGTTCGGCGTCCGCAACTCGAGCGGGACCATGGACTGGAAGCAGACGTGGAACTGCTACAGCAACTGACAGCTTGACACCCGATTCGGCACCGGCACCTCGACGTGTCGGTGCCGACTCGCGTTCAGGCCCGCAGGGAGCGGACCATGCTCTGCAGGAGCCGGAACGCCTCCGCCCGCTCGGCCTCCGTCATCCCGGCCGTCATTCTGACCTCGACGGACTGGACCGCCGCGGACGCCTTCTCCAGACTCCGCCGTCCGCGAGCCGTGAGCCGCGTCGGAAGAACCTTCCCCACCGGCGCCTCCGTCGGCCTGGTCACGTAGCCGTCCCGTTCCAGGGCCTGGAGCAGCACGTTCATCGACTGCCGCGTCACGAACGCGCCTCGCGCGAGCTCGGAGTTCGACAGGCCCGGCCGCTGAGCGAGCAGTTCGAGGCAGGCGTAGTGCGTCACGCCCATCCCGAGCGGTCGCAGCACCTCTTCCATCGCCGCGCGCAGGACGCTCGACGCCTCCTTCAGCAGATAGCCCAGTGACGTCTGCAGGTCAACCCCGTCTTGACTCATGTCAGCATTCTGACATACCGTGGATTGTGTCAGGAATATGACACAAGCAGAGGAGCACGCCGTCATGCCCGCCACCGGCCCCGACTTCATCTCACTCCAGGCACGCGACCTGGACACCTCACAGGCGTTCTACGAGCAGTACCTCGGCCTCGTCCGCTCGCCCACCGGACCTCCGCACGCCGTCGTCTTCGACACGAAGCCGATCGCGTTCGCACTCCGCGCCGTCCTGCCCGGCACCGATCTCGCCTCCGCCGCCCAACCGGGCATCGGTGCCGCGATCTGGCTCCACGCCACCGACGTCCAGTCCATTCACGACACTCTCGCCGCCGACGGTCACACCATCGTCTCCGCACCGGTCGACGGGCCCTTCGGTCGGACGTTCACCTTCGCCGACCCCGACGGCTACCGGATCACCCTCCACGACCGCGGCTGACACCAACCGCGTTCCGCCGATTACAGAAGAGTTCCCCAGAACGCGGAAAGCGCCGTGCGAGCGTTGCCGAAGGCTCCCCGTTGCACGATGGTGTGTGCAAATTCGCAATGCCCTCACGGAGGTAGCTGTGCACACGAAGTTCGGCAGGACGGTGCGCGCGACTGCGGTCGCGCTCGTGCTGGCCGCGGGCGCCGGAATCGCACTCGGAGCGGCGCCTGCGAGCGCCGCCTCCGCTCAGTTCGACGTCGAGCTCAGCTCTCGATCCTCGCAGCGGCCCGACTGGAACTCCGCGGCGGCGGAAACGAAGCCCAAGGCCGACCGGCGGTGCGTCGCACTGTACGGGTTCCGGGCTCGCGACACCCAGCCGGTGGACCTCGCGGGTTTCCCCCGTGGCGACGGGAGCTGGGCCTGGTTCATGAAGTGGCAGTGCAACAGCAACTGACCGCGCAGCACGAAGCCCGCGGCCGAAGTTCGGCCGCGGGCTTCGTGCTGCGCGGTCAGGAAATCCAGACCCAGCGATATCCCTGAGCGTCCGGATTGCCCCACCGGGCATTCGCGGCGACGCGCGTGCCGCTCTGACAGACCGTCCCGCCGTACGCCTGCACGGCAGGCGCGCCGGCACGGTCGACGGTCACCTCCGGGTGCTCGCCCTGGCCGGTGAGGCAGCGTCCGTTCACCTGGATGCTGTGCACGGCCGACGTCTGGTAGCTGACCGCGACGCAGAACGCGCTCGGCCTCGGCGCCGAGCAGGTGGCGGCACCGGCCTCGGCGGGGGCCACCACGAGCACACCGGCCGACACGGCGGCGACCACGCCTGCCTGCCACGCCTTCCTGAGCTTCACCTTCACGAGACCCAGATCCACCGGTAGCGGTTCGCGTCCTCGCCGCCGATGTTGACCCGCGCGCGGTTCTCCGTGTTGCCCTCGCACCTCGCGCCGCCGTACGTCTGCACGAACGGCGTTTCGTCGTGGCCGATGATGACGTTCGAGTACTGACCAGACGGGCCGATCAGGCACCGCCCGTTCACGCGGATGCTCTTGACGTACAACACCTGGTACGACACGGCCACACACGACGAGAACGGCTGGGCCTGGCAGGTCGCGGCAGAGGCCGGTCCCGCGGTCAGCGTCAGCGTGCCCGCCGACACCGCGATCGCCGTCACCACACCCGAAAGCCATGTCTTGCGATTCATCTTCTACACCTTTCCTTGAACTCAGGAGATCGTCACCCAGCGGTATCCACGGTCGTCCTCGGTGAGGGCCCAGCGGACGGACGCGGAGTTGTGTGTGTTGCTCTCGCACCTGCTGCCGCCGTAGGTCTGGACGTCCGGGTGCGCGTCCGCCACGTCGTCGACGTGGACGCTGGAGTACGTGCCGGAAGAGCCGATCAGGCACCGCCCGTTCACGCGGATGCTCTTCACGTGCGACGTCTGGTACGAGACGCCCACGCAGGACTTGAACTCCGGCGCGTTGCAGGCGGCGGCCGAGGCCGAACCCGCGCCGAACAGCACGGTGCCCGCGGACACCACGGCCGCGGCGGCCACACTCGCGGCCCACGTGCGCTTCATCTTCAGCAACCTTTCGTCGTGCACGGTCAGTCGAGCTCGACCGATGGCCGGTAGAGCTCGAACCAGTGGTAGAGGTCCAGCACGCGGTCGATGCCCCGCCGCACCCAAGCGGGCGTGGCCGCCGGGTCCAGCGCGATCGCCGAGCGCAGCCACGCGTGGTCGATCAGCGCGGCGACGGGGTGCTGCCGGTCGGCCAGCACCTCACGGGCCTGCCGCTGCAGCTCGACGTTGTACGAAGGGTCCTGAGTGGACGGGTAGGAGGCCTTGAGCCGGTGACGGACCGACCTCGGCAGCACGTGCGGCACCGCGTTGCGCAGCAGGCTCTTCTCCCTGCCGTCGAAGGACTTCATCCGCCACGGCGCGCGGTAGACGTACTCGACGAGGCGGTGGTCGCAGAACGGCACGCGGACCTCCAGGCCGGCCGCCATGGAGATCCTGTCCTTGCGGTCCAGCATCATCCGCACGAACCGGGTCAGGTGCAGGTGCGAGATCGTGCGCATGCGGCGTTCGACCGCGCTGTCGCCGGGCAGGTGCTCGACCTGCGCGACCGCCGTGGCGTACTGGTCGGCCGTGTAGGCCGCGATGTCGAGCCGGGCACGCACGTCGGGCGCCATCACCGCGGCCCGGTCGCCGCTCATCGCGCTGGGGTAGACCAGCCACGGGAAGCCCGCCGTGCGCACGACGTCCTGGTCGTGGAACCAGCGGTAGCCGCCGAAGACCTCGTCGGCCGCCTCGCCGGACAACGCCACGGTCGACTCGCGGCGGATCGCCTGGAACAGCAACAACAGCGACGTGTCCATCTCGCCGAACCCGATGGGCAGGTCCCGCGCCCGGATCACCTCACGGCGCAGAGCCGGATCGGTCAACGGGGACGCGTCGAGCGTCACGAACTCGTGGCGCGCGCCGACGGCGGCCACGACGTCACGGATGTAGGGCGTGTCCGGCGTGGTGCGGGCCTCGTCGGCGCGGAACGTCTCCTCCCGGCCCACGAAGTCCACGGAGAACGTCCGCACCTTCTCGCCCACCTCGGCCAGGTGCGCGGCGGCGAGACCGGTGACCGCGCTGGAGTCCAGGCCGCCGGAGAGCAGCACGCAGAGCGGGACGTCCGCCACGAGCTGGCGCGCGACGGTGTCGGTCAGCAGTGACTGCACGGTGGCGACCGTGCCGTCCAGTTCGTCGGGGTGCGCGGCGGTCTCCAGCCGCCAGTACACCCGTTCCCGCACACCGGCCCGGTCGACGGTCAGCACGGTGCCCGGTTCGACCTCGCGCATCCCCTTCCACAGCGCCCACTTCGGCGTCATGGTGAACGCGACGAGCTCGCGCAGGCCGTCGAGGTCGACGACCGGGCGCACCGCGGGGTTGGCGAGGATCGCCTTCGGCTCGGAGCCGAACACGATCCCGTCCGGGGTCGGGTGGCAGTACAACGGCTTCACGCCGAGGCGGTCGCGGACCAGCACCAGCTTGTCGTCGCGGGCGTCCCAGACCGCGAACGCGAACATCCCGTTCAGCCGCTCGGCGACCGCGTCGCCCCACTCCAGGTAGCCGCGCAGCACGACCTCGGTGTCGCTCGACGTCCGGAACCGGTGGCCGCGGCCGCGCAGCTCCTCGCGCAGCTCGCGGAAGTTGTACGCCTCACCGCTGTAGGCGATGGCGACCTCGCCGCCGGGCGTGGTCGCGGTCATGGGCTGCTTGCCGCCCGCGAGGTCGATGACCGCGAGCCGCCGGTGCCCCAGCGCCACGTGCCTGCGGATCCAGGTGCCCGACTCGTCCGGGCCGCGCCGGTCCATGGTCGCCGTCATCGCGGCCACGACGTCGCCGCTGGTCCGCAGGTCGGCGTCGAACGCCACCCAGCCGGTGATCCCGCACATCGCGCCCGCCTAGCGCGCCGCGACGATGGCGGTGGTCTCGGCGGGCAGCTCGGCGACGCGTTCCACCGCGAAACCGGCCCGCTCCAGCAGCGTGGTGTAGTCGGCGAGGCTGCGGTGCCTGCCGCCGTTGGTCATCAGCAGGTGCAGGTCCCACATCGAGGGCAGGACCGTCGGGTACTCGTCGACGACCACCCGGTCGAGGATCACCAGCCGGGAGTCCGGTCCCGTCATGGCCTCGCCGCAGTTGGTGAACACGCGCACGACGGCCTCGTCGCTCCACCCGGCGAGCACGCGGCACAGGAAGTACACGTCGCCACCGGCGGGCACTTCCTCGACCATGTCGCCGCCGACCAGTTCGACCCGGTCGAGCCCGACGCTCGCGGCGAGGTTCTCCCTGGCGACCTCGATGACGTGCGGACGGTCCAGCACCTTCGCGCGGGCGTCCGGGACCGCACCGAGGATGGCGGCGGTGAGCTGGCCGGGCCCGGCACCGACGTCGACGAACGTCTTGCCGGACAGGTCGATCGCGTCCGGCACGTGGTCGAAGAAGAGGTTGCCCGCCTTCATCGCCAGCTGGAAGCGTTCGGACAGCTCGGGGTTCTGGCCGAGGTGCTGGTAGAGCGGTTCACCGAAGGCGATCTCGAAACCGGCGGTGACGGTGGTGATCGACTCCTTGGCGAACGCCCACGCCGTGTAGAACTCCTCGCCGTACAGCAGGCACATGTCCCGCAAGGAGTTCGGCGCGTCCTTCAGCAGCGCGCTCACGGCCGTGTTGCGGTAGCCCGTCGTGCCGTCGCCGTCGAACACGCGCAACGCGACCAGCAGGCGCATCAACCGGTGGATCCCGTCCACTTCGGACCCGGTCGCCGCGGCCAGCTCCTCGTCGGTGGCACAACCGGTGTCGACCAAGGTCGGGATGTCCAGCTTGGCCGCGGTGTAGACGCACTGAGCGCGCCAGCCGCCGGTGATCAGCTCGACCACTTCCTGGGCCGCTTTCAGGTCATTCTTCACGTCCATTCCCCTTCCTGGGCGAACCCGAGTCTGACCCACCGTCCATCCCGTGCACTCGTTCACCAAAACAATCCCGCACTATTCGGACGTCTCAGCTCGTGACTTGGTTTCTTGAGGACAAACCTCATCACCGCGCGGATTGTCTGCCGGACGGGAACTTTCGAAGCTTGAGCCACTCCTGATGCGCGTCGAAGGCGGAACCGTGCACGAATCGGACCCAACAGCAGCGGCTGAGCGCCTGGTGCGGCAATGTCCACAGTGGTCGGACCGGATGATCAGCTCGATCACCGGGCTGCCGGCCAGGGCCGTGGCCGGCGTGCGCGGCAGGGTCGGCGGTGATGCCGCCGCGCGGATCGGCCGCGACGGTCGCCTCCGGCCGACCAACAGCGCCGAACGCCGCAGACGCGCCCGCGAACTGATGGCCGAGCAGCCGCACCTGTCGTTGCGCCAGGTCGCCAAGGCGGTCGGCATCTCCCCGGAGACCGCCCGTGCCGTGCGTGCCGAGCTGCGGGGCGGTTCACCTCGCCCGCAGGCCCCGGCACGCCGAAGCGGGGTCGCGGACCTGCTGCGGTGGCTGCGCGACGACCCGTCGATGCGGCTGAGCCACAACGGCCGGGTGCTGTTGCGGTTGCTGTTCCTCGATCTGCGCACCAGGGCCGCGTGGGCGGAGATCGCCCGCGACGTGCCCGCGCACTGCCGTCCCGGCCTCGCCGAGCTCGCCAGGCAGAGCGCCGCCGCGTGGCAGGTGCTCGCGGACCGGCTCGACCACGAACTCCACTCGGAAGGTGCCGCATGACCGGAATCCCCGCCATTCCCGCGTACCCGTTGCCCGGAAGGGACGACCTGCCCGAGTCCGTGGCGGGGTGGAAGATCGACCCGGCACGCGCGGTGCTGCTGATCCACGACATGCAGCGCTACTTCCTGCGCCCGTTCGCGGCGGACACGGCACGGCAACTGACGGCCAACGTCGCGACGATGAGCGACCGGTGCCGCGCCGAGGGCGTGCCGGTCGCCTACACCGCCCAGCCCGGTGCCATGTCGGTCGCCGACCGGGGACTGCTCAAGGACTTCTGGGGTCCGGGGATGCGCGTGGACCCCGCCGACCGCGAGGTGGTCGAGCCGCTCACGCCCCAGCCGGGCGACTGGCTGTTCACGAAATGGCGCTACAGCGCCTTCTTCCGCTCCGACCTGCTCGACCGGATGCGGGCGGCCGGACGCGACCAGCTCGTGGTCTGCGGCGTGTACGCCCACATCGGCGTGCTGATGAGTGCCGTCGAGGCGTTCAGCAACGACATCGAGACGTTCCTGGTCGCCGACGCCGTCGCCGACTTCTCGGCCGAGAAGCACGCGCTGGCGCTGCGGTACGCGGCCTCGTGCTGTGCCGTCGTCCTGACCACAGAGGAGGTGCTGCGGTGAGCGACAGCCTGGACCGGGTGCTCGCGCGTCCCGAGCTCCCGTTCGCGATCCTGCACCGGCCGCACACCACGGGCCGGGGCCGGCTGGAGGTCCTCACCGGTGAGGTGTCGACGGTCGCTTCGCTGGCCGACATCGACGTCGGGGACCTCGGGCCGGCCGGACCGCGGACGCTCGCGCTGATCCCCCACCGCCAGGTCGCCGAACGCGGGCTCGAGTGCGTCGACGACGGAGCGCCGCTGATCGTGCTGCGGGTGCGCGACCACGAGGTGCTGCCGAAGGCGGACGCGCTCGAACGGCTGCCCGAGGTGCCGATCTCGTTGTCCGGCACGCGTTTCGACGTCGACGACAGCGCCTACGCCGAACTGGTGCGGCGCGTCGTGGCCGACGAGATCGGTTCCGGCGAGGGCGCGAACTTCGTGATCCGGCGGTCGTTCCTGGCCGAGATCGAGGACTACGGTCCCGAGCGGGCCTTCACGTTCTTCCGCCGGTTGTGCGAGCAGGAGGCGGGCGCCTACTGGACGTTCCTGGTGCACACCGGCGACCGCACGTTCGTCGGCGCCACCCCGGAACGCCACGTGAGCCTCGACGACGGCCTCGTCACGATGAACCCGATCAGCGGCACCTACCGGTACCCGCCGGCCGGGCCGACGCTGTCGGGCGTGCTCGACTTCCTCGCCGACCACAAGGAGACCGACGAGCTCTACATGGTCCTCGACGAGGAACTGAAGATGATGTCGCGCATCTGCGACCGAGTGCGGGTGGTCGGCCCCCGGCTCAAGGAGATGGCCCGGCTCGCGCACACCGAGTACTTCATCGAGGGTCACACCACCGGTGACGTGCGGGACGTCCTGCGCGAGACCCTGTTCGCCCCCACGGTGACGGGAAGTCCCGTGGAGAACGCCTGCCGCGTCATCGCCCGTCATGAACGGGCGGGTCGCGGCTACTACGGTGGTGTCGCGGCGCTGGTCGGCCGCGACGCCACCGGCAGGCAGACGATGGACTCCGCGATCCTCATCCGGACCGCCGAGATCAGCCCGTCCGGCGACCTCCAGATCGGCGTCGGCGCCACGCTGGTGCGCCACTCCGACCCGGTCTCGGAGGTGGCGGAGACGCGCGTCAAGCTCGCCACGTTGCTCGGCGCGCTGACCGAACGCCACCCGAGCTGGCAGGAGCACCCCGAGGTGCAGGCGGCGCTGAGCAGGCGCAACACCCGGCTCGGCGCCTACTGGTTCGCCGGGCCCGCTCCGCGGTCCTACGACGCGCTCGTCGGCAGGCGCGCGCTCGTGGTCGACGCCGAGGACACGTTCACGTCGATGATCGCGCAGCAGCTGCGGGCGCTGGGCCTGGACGTGACGGTCCGCCGGTTCGACGAGGACTACTCGACCTCGGACCACGACGTCGTCGTGCTCGGTCCGGGGCCGGGTGATCCGCGCGAGACCGACCATCCGAAGATCGCGCACCTGCGTGGCGCGGTGCGGTCGCTGCTGCGGCGGAAGACGCCGTTCCTGGCGGTGTGCCTGAGCCACCAGGTGCTGTGCCGGGTGCTCGGGTTCGAGCTGGTCCGGCGCGACCTGCCGAGCCAGGGCGAGCAACGGCAGATCCCGCTGTTCGGCCGCCGGGAGACGGTCGGTTTCTACAACACCTTCGCCGCGCGCAGCGGCCAGGACCACCTCGACCACACCACCGGTCCGGTCGAGATCAGCCGTGACGCGGACACCGGCGAGGTGCACGCGTTGCGCGGCAACGGTTTCGCGTCGGTGCAGTTCCACCCGGAGTCCGTGCTGACCGCCGACGGCCCGGCGATCCTGGGCAGGTTGCTCGCGACGGTCCTGCGGGTGTCGGAGGTGAGAGTGCCGTGAAAGCCGTGATCGCGTGGTGGGACCTGGACGGCGACCGCGACGTCGCCTCGCTGCGGGACTCCCTGTGGCAGGAAGGCGTCCAGGCGTGGGCCGCGGTGGCCGGCCTCGTCGCGAAGTTCTGGATCTCCGACGGCTCCCGGTGGGGTGCCGTGATGGTCTTCGAGTCCGAGGCGGCCGCACGCCAGGCCCTGCCGCCCAACCGCGCGGCGGAGCTGATCGGCGCCCCGGCACCGATGCGGCTCACCTTCGACGTCGAGGCCTTCGTCACCGGCACCCGAGGAGCGACCCCGTGGCTGTGAACGTCCAGTACAAGAGCATCGGCCCCGAGTTCACCCACCCGCCGGCCGATCCCGTGGTGCTGCTGCGGGACTGGTTCGCGCAGGCCGTCGCGCACGGGGTCCGCGAACCCGGAGCGACCGCGCTCGCCACGGTCGCGGCCGACGGCACGCCCTCGTCGCGGATGATCCAGATCAGCCGGATCACCGACCGCGGCCTGCTCTTCGCCACGCACGCGGGCAGCCGCAAGGGCAGGGAGATCGACCAGACCGGCCGGTGGTCGGGCGTGCTGTACTGGCGCGAGACCAACCAGCAGGTCACGTTCGGCGGACGGGCCGAACCCGCGGACGAGGCCGTCGCCGACGAACTGTGGGCACCTCGCCCGGCGTCGTCCAACGCCATGTCGATCGCCACCAGGCAGAGTCAACCCCTTGTGCGGGAAGAAGAACTGCTGGAGCAGTCGCTGCTGCTCACCACCACGGGCGGTCCGCTGGTGCGGCCGCAGACCTGGCGGGCCTACGAGCTCATACTCTCCGAGGTGGAGTTCTGGCAGAGCAGCCCGGACGCCCTCTACCGCCGCCTGCACTACCGCCGCACCAACTCCACCTGGACCCCCCAACGCCTCCAGCCCTAACCCCTCTCGCTTGCGATGAAGGGAACATTCATCCACCCCAGGTGGATGAATGTTCCCTTCATCGACCTCCGCGCTCACACGTGGAAGACGCCCCTGGCGACCACCACGGCGGAACCGGCGGCCTCCACCTCGTCGATGGTTTCGCGGGTGCCGCGGGCGACCGCGTACATCGTCGACGGCCGGCCCATCTCGACGCCCTGCCGGATCTCGATCTCCTCGCCCGGCCGCAGCAGCCCGTGCCGGATCAGGTGCACCGCCAGCGGACCGGCCGCCGAGCCCGTGGCCGCGTCCTCCGCCACCCCGTAGGCGGGCGAGAACATCCTTGTCCGCCAGTGCGTTCCCGAGCCCGCGAAGCAGTTGACCGCGACGTCCAGATGCCCGGCCAGCGCGCGCTGGTCGGGTACGACCGCGGACAGCGCGGCGATGTCGGGCAGGCCGACGTACACGTGCCGCGGCCCGTTGCGGTACACCTCCACCGGCAGCGTGGACCCCGCAAGTCCCAGCGCCGCAAGCAGATCCTCGGTCTGCGCGTACGGTTCCCACGTCGGGTTCGGCTGTCGCATCCGCGCGGAGACGACCCGGCCGCCGACGCGGTTCAGCCGGAACGGGATCGTGCCCATGTGCGTTTCCATCCGCAGCAGGTCACCGGACACCGTGTCACCCAACGCGATCGCCGTGCCGAGGGTCGGATGCCCGGCGAACGGCAGCTCGTTGACGGGCGTGAAGATCCGCACCCGCACGTCGCCGTCCTGTCGTGGCGGCAGCACGAACGTCGTCTCGGAGAGGTTGGTCTCGCGGGCGATCTGTTGCATCCGCTCGGCCGACAGGTCGGCCGCGTCCAGGAAGACCGCGACCGGGTTGCCCCGCAGCGGGGTGTCGGTGAAGACGTCGACCACCACGTAATCGTGCATGTACCGCACCATATTCGCGGCGACGGCGGCAGCGGAACCGGTTGTCCAACTGCTCACCGTCCCAGTTGGACGCTCTGTTGACGCGGGAACGGCCGTGCGGCGACGGTGGCCGCATGACGTTCACGGACGCGGCAGCACAGCGGCGGCACAACCGGGCGGTGGTCGAGGACTACCTCAGCCGGTACGGCGAGAACAGGCTCACCAGGTACCTGTTGTTCACCGAGGACGGCAGCGCCGGGCTCTACACCGCCGACACCCCGGACCCGATCGTGTCGCAGGGACACGAGAAGCTCAAGGCGCACGGCGAGTGGTCGTTGAAGATGTTCCCCGACTGGAAGTGGTTCAACGTCGAGATCTTCGAGACCCAGGACCCCGACCGGTTCTGGGCCGAGTGCGACGGCGAGGGTGAGATCCGCTACCCCGGTTACGAGCCGGGGATCTACCGCAACCACTTCCTGCACTCGTTCGACTTCCGCGGCGGGCGCATCGCCCGCCAGCGCGAGTTCATGAACCCGTTCAACCAGCTGCGGTCGCTCGGCATCGAGGTGCCCACCATCAACCGCGGCGGTATTCCCACCTGACCCTCCGCGTCCTTCGGACGTTCCTCCTCATCGCACGCATTGCGCACCGGTGTTGATCTTTCGACCATGTGACGCGACCGTCCGACCAGAGGAGCACCGGCATGACCGTGAACGTCCGGCACATCTACATCGGGCCGGAGTTCACGGTTCCACCGGCCGGCCCGATCTCCCTGCTTCGCGACTGGTTCGCGCTGGCCGTCGCGCGGGACGTCGACGAGCCCCAGGCGATCGCGCTGAGCACCGTCGCGGAGAACGGCCGCCCGTCGAGCCGCACCGTGCACGTGCACCGGATCACCCACCGCGGACTCGTCGTCGCCACCCACGCGACCAGCCGCAAGGGCCGCGAGATCGACCAGACCGGGCAGTGGTCCGGCGTCACGTACTGGCGCGAGACGAACCAGCAGATCACCTTCGGCGGCCACGTCGAAGCGGCCGACGCGGGGCTCGCGGACGTGCTGTGGCGGCAACGGCCCGCCTCGGCGAGGGCGATGTCGGCGACGAGCGCGCAGAGCGAACCGCTGACCGACCAGAAGTCGTTGCTCACCCGCGCCCGCGGCAGGCAGCGGCTGCCGCTGCCCCGGCCGCGCACCTGGGTCGCGCACCACCTCGTGCTCACCGAGGTGGAGTTCTGGCAGAGCAGCCCGGACGGCCTGCACCGGCGGTTGCGCTACGACCTCACCGACCGCGGCTGGACGTCCGTGCGCCTGCAGCCCTGACGTCTTTGCGAAAAACGCGGAACGTCATCCGCAGAACGCGTGGTCCGTTCAAGTGATCTTGCCCCTGGCGCGGTGGTCACGAACACCGATACGATCGGCTCGTAGTCGTCGAAAGGGAGTTCGTGCGCGGAATCGTCATCGCGACAGTGCTCGCCCTGGCGTTTCTCGTGGCCCCGGTGGAGGCCGCGGTCGCCACTGCCTCGTTGTCAGCTCCGGCAACCGGTTCCCACAACCGGATTCCGCTGCCGGACGACAAGAAGGAAGAACCTCAGCGCAAGAAGAGCGAGACGAGCAGCAAGCTCGCCCGCGGCGTGCTGTACCGCGCGCGCTTCGTCGTCCGCCGCGTCAACGGTCCAGTGTGGACACACGCGGTCCGGGAACCGGCCGTCGAGCTCGACGTGCCCGAGCGCACCGAACACCTCACCAGACTGCTCAGACCTCCCTCTCTGCAGGTGTTCCGGAACTGATCGGCGCTGATCGCCGAGAAACCGGAAACCACCGCACAGTGAGGAATCCATGAACTTCCAACTCCTGGTCGAGCGCGCCCGTGAGCACTCGGCCCGCCGCCCCGTGTCCGCAGGACCCCGGCTTGCCGCCGGTCAGCAGCCCACCGCGTTGTTCGTGACGTGCGCGGACTCCAGGGTCGTGCCCAGCCAGATCACCGGCGCCGAGGCGGGCAGCCTCTTCGAGCTGCGCACGGCGGGCAACGTCGTGCCGCCGTACCGCCTCGACTCGCCGTCGAGCGAGATGGCCACGATCGAGTTCGCCGTCGTGCAGCTCGGGGTGTCCGAGATCGTCGTGTGCGGGCACTCGCACTGCGGCGCGGTCAGCGCGTTGCACGGCGCCGAGATCGGTCACCTGCCCGCGATGCGGCGCTGGCTCACCACGCACGGCCGCACGGAAACGCCCGCGCGGCAGCCTGATCCGGCCCTGCGCGCGGAAGGGCAGCAGCACGTGCTGAAGCAGCTGAACACGTTGCTCGAGTACCCGTTCGTCCGCGAACGGGTCGACGGCGACCAGCTGCGGGTGCACGGCTGGTTCTACGACATCGAAACGGGCGTGGTGCACACCGCTCCCGAGTTCCAGCCGCTGTGAGGGGGAGCACCGTGATCGCACTCGCCAACCGTTCCAGCGACCAGGGCAGCGGCGGCGGCTCCCGCTGGTCGGCCACCTTCGGCAAGGACCTGGCCGCCTCGGTCGTCGTCTTCCTCGTCGCCCTGCCGCTGTGCGTCGGCGTCGCCGTCGCCTCCGGCGTGCCCGCCGAGCTCGGCATCGTCACCGGTGTCATCGGCGGCATCGTCGTCGGGCTGCTGCCCGGCAGCACCATGCAGGTCAGCGGACCGGCGGCCGGGCTCACCGTCCTGGTCGCGGACACCGTCGCCCAGCACGGCATCGGCGCGCTCGGCGTCATCGTGCTCGGCGCCGGACTGGTCCAGTTACTTCTCGGCGTGCTGCGCTGCGGCACGTGGTTCCGCGCGATCTCCCCGGCGGTCGTGCAGGGCATGCTCGCCGGCATCGGGCTCGTGCTGATGCTCGGCCAGCTCTACCCGCTGATGGGCGGCACCTCGCCGCGCACCACGTGGGACAAGGTCGCCGGACTGCCCGCGCTGGCCGCGAAAGCCGTGACCACCACCGCCGGGCTCAGCGCCCTCGGCGTCGGCGTGCTCACCGTCGTCATCACCGTGCTGTGGCAGCGCACACCGCCTCGGCTGCGCGCGGTGCCCGGCGTTCTCGTCGGTGTCGTGGTCGCGAGCGCGGTCGCCGTCGTGGCGGGGCTCGACGTGCCGCGGATCACCGTCGGCAACCTGGCCGCCGAGCTCCGGTTGCCGGACCTGTCGGTGCTCAACACCGGTGTGCTCGGCGCGGCGCTGGTGTTCGCGCTGGTGTCGTCCGCGGAGAGCCTGTTCAGCGCGGCAGCGGTGGACCGGATGCACACGGGTCCGCGCACGCACTACAACCGCGAGCTGGTGGCGCAGGGCGTGGGCAACACGCTGTGCGGCCTCGTCGGCGCCCTGCCGATGACCGCCGTGATCGTCCGCAGCGCCGCCAACGTGCAGGCCGGTGCCCGCACGAAGGCCTCGCGGGTGCTGCACGGCGTGTGGCTGCTGTTGTTCGTCGTGCTGTTCCCCAGTGTGCTGGGGCTCATCCCGGTCGCGGTGCTCGCCGGTCTGCTGGTGCACTCCGGGTGGAAGCTGCTGGCGCTCAAGAACGTGGCGAGCACGCTGCGCGTCGACCGGGCCGAGGGCGCCGTGCTGATCCTGACGGCCGGTCTGATCGTCAGCACCGACCTGCTCACCGGCACGCTCGTCGGCCTGGGCGCCGCCGTGGCCAAGACCGCGTGGGACGTCTCGCGGCTCAACGTCACGGTCAGCCCGCTCGGCGACGACGACGAGCTGGTGGTCCTGCGGGGCAACGCCACGTTCCTGCGGCTGCCCCGGCTGCTCGCCGCGCTGGAGCGGATCCCGCTGACCAAGCACGTCCAGCTCGACCTCACCGGTCTGCGGCACCTCGACCAGGCGTGCCGCGAGGCGATCGACCAGTGGGCCGACCGGCACCGGGCCGCCGGGCTCGACGTCGACGTGGTGACGTCGGACTGATCGCGGTGGCGCCGGCCCAGGCCGGCGCCACCTTTTTTCGAACCATTCACGAATAGCCATTGCGCTATATGTGCTCAATCTCTCCCGGACAACTCCGAAAACCGGGGAAGTTTTTCTCCGTTTTCCAGTCGGGCATTGGTTAGGGTGAATTCACACCTAACGTTGCCGCTCGGCGGTCGGTACGAGAGATGAGCGGAGTTCGTTTTGGGGGCGGTACGTGAGCGCGGCCGGGCACTGGCACGGCTGGGATCGCTCAGTCCGGTGGCACGGCTACTCGTCACCAGCCAGTTGTTGTTCAACGTCGGCTTCTACCTGGTCGTCCCGTACCTGGCCGGTCACCTCGCCGGCGACCTGGGGCTCGCGGGCTGGGTGATCGGCCTGGTCCTGGGGCTGCGGACGTTCAGCCAGCAGGGTCTGTTCGTCGTCGGCGGCACGCTCACCGACCGGTACGGGCCGAAACCCTCGATCCTCGCCGGCTGTGCCGTGCGGGTGGCCGGGTTCGTGGTGCTCGCGTTCGCGTCGTCCCTGCCGGGAGTGCTGGCGGGCGTCGTGCTGGTGGGTGTGGCCGGTGCGCTTTTCTCCCCCGCCGTGGAGGCGTCGCTCGCCAGGGAGACGGACCCGGACCGGCGGGCCGGTGTGTTCTCGGTGTTCGCGGTGTGCGGCGAGATCGGCGCGGTCACCGGTCCCCTGCTCGGCGTGGTGCTGGCCGGGCAGTTCCGCGCCGCCTGCCTCGTGGGTGCGGCCCTCTTCACCGCGATCGGTATCATGCACGCGCGGTTGCTGCCCCGGCTGCCGGCGGAGCACCGCGCCGAACCGGTGCTGGCCGGTTGGCGCGAAGTGGTGCGCAACAAGGTCTTCCTGGTGTTCGCCGCCGGTTACTCCGCCTACCTGGTGTCCTACAACCAGCTCTACCTGGCGCTGCCGGTCGAGCTGAACCGCGTCGGTGCCGACCCGAGAACGCTCGGGCTGCTGTTCGCGCTCGCCTCCACGCTGATCATCTTCGGCCAGCTGCCGGTCTCCGCGCTCGGCCGCCGGCTGCTCGGCCGCAGCGGCGCCCTCGTCGCCGGGTTCGTGCTCATCGGGCTCGCGTTCGCCGTGGTCGCGCTGCGCCCGCCCGGTGTCACCGGAGCCGTCGCCTTCGTCGTGCTGCTCGTCGGCGGCGAGATGCTCGCGGTGCCGCAAGCGAAAGAGCTGGTTCCCGCACTGGCGGGCGAACGCAGGCTCGGCACCTACTTCGGGGTCCTGGCCTCCGCGGGCGGGGTGGCCGTGCTGGTCGGCAGCACGGTCAGCGGCGCCCTGCTGGAGCACGGCCGCGTCGCCTGGGTCGTGCTCGCGCTGCTTCCACTGGCGGGGGCCTGCGTGCTCACCGCTCTCGCGCGCCTCGGCGCGTTCTCCGAAACACCGAAAGGCCGGAAATGAGATCACGACGGACACTCCTCGTCACCGCGCTGGCGGCCGTGTGCGGACTGACCGCCGGTTGCTTCACCGGGGCGGCTTCCCAGGGCCCGCAACGGCTGCGCGTGGCACTGCCGTTCCCGCCCTCGCAGGCGATGTCGCCGTGGGGCAACGACGGCATGCTGCTCACCAAGCTCGGCATCGCCGAGACGCTGGTCGGGCTCGACCGCTCCGGCCGGCCGGAGCCGTTGCTGGCCGAGAGCTGGACGCGGCCGTCGGACACGCAGTGGAGGTTCCACCTCAGGACCGGCGTCAAGTTCCACGACGGCACCCCGCTCACCGCGTCGGCCGCGGCCGACGCGCTCAACCGCGCGGCCCACGCCAGCCCGGTGCCGCGCGCGGTCAAGGGCCTCGACCTCGTGGCGGCGGCCGACGGCGACCTCGACCTGACCGTGACGACCGCGAAGCCGGATCCCACCGTACCGCAGCGGATGTCCTCGCCGAACCTCGTCGTGCTCGCCCCCGGGGCGTACACCGACAAGAGCCCGAACCCGCGCAACGCCGGCACCGGCCCGTTCGTCCTGCAGGAGCTCAAGGGCGACGAGAGCGCCGCGCTCGGCGCGTTCCCCGGCCACTGGGCCGGTGCGCCACGACTGTCCGGAGTGGACGTTCGCTTCATCCCGGACGGCCAGACCCGCACCGCCGCACTGCGCGCGGGCGAGGTCGACGTGGCGGCGTCGCTGCCCGTCTCCACGGCGGAGAACCTGCAGCGCATCGAGGTGCCGCTGCCGAGGGTCGTGGCGCTGTCGCTGAACACCGCGAAGGGCGTGTTCAGCGATCCCGCGCTGCGCGGTGCCGCCAGGAGCGCGGTCGACCAGAACGCGCTCGCGAGCGGTGTCTACGAGTCCCACGCGGACGCCGCCCGCGGCCTGCTCGGCCCGGCGACGCCGTGGGCGACGGCACCGGCGCCGCAGCCGGTGGCCGACCGCGTGGCGGCCGGGGAGAAGGTGGTGCTCGCGACCATCAGCGACCGTCCGGAACTGCCCGAGGTCGCCTCCGCCGTGGCGGAAGCCCTGCGGCGCAAGGGGTTCGTGGTAGACCAGGTCGTCCGGCAGTACAACCAGCTCGAAGCCGACGTGCTCGCCGGCCGGTTCGACGCGGTGATCCTGTCCCGGTCCTACGTGCAGGACAGCGGTGATCCCGCCGGCTACCTCGACACCGACTTCACCTGCTCCGGCAGCTACAACCTGACGAAGCTGTGCTCGGCCGAGGTGGACGCGGCCGTCGCCAAGGCCGTCGCCGCCCAGGACACCGCGGCCCGCGAACAGGCCACGCTCGACGCGCAGGCCGCGGTGCTCGCGACCTCGGCGGTGGTGCCGCTCGTGCACGAACGCACCTTCGTCGGGCACTCCGCCGCCGTCCGCGAGATCGACCAGGACCCGTACGAACGTCGGCTCGTGACCCGGTCCACGACGCGCGGATGACCGCACGCCTCACCGCCCTCGCCGGCCGCTGGGCCGTCGTCGCGGCGTTCGTCGCCGCGGTCACCGCCGTGCTGGGCCTCCTGCCGCTGATCACGGGCAGGGACCCGGCGCTGACCGTGCTGCGGGCCAGGTCGACCGAACGCGAACCCGACGCCGAGGCGCTGGCCGCCGTGCGCCGGGAGCTCGGGCTCGACGCGGGCCCGGCCGGTCTGCTGCGCCAGTGGTTCTCCGACGCGGTCCACGGCGACTTCGGGCGGTCCTGGGTCTCCGGCGAACCCGTCGGCACACGGGTGGCGGAGGCGCTCGGCGTGTCCGCCACGCTCACCGCGTTCGCCCTGCTCGTCGCCATCGCCGTCATGGCGCTGCTCGTCGCGCGGACCCTCGTGCGCGCGGTGAACGGCCGCCGCGACGACAGCCGCAACGGTGTCGCAGCGGTTCTCGCCGGCCTGCCCGAGTTCGTTCTCGGCGCGCTGTTCGTCGTGCTGTTCGCGGTACGGCTGCAATGGCTGCCCACGTCCGGGTGGAACGACCTGAGCAACGCCGTGCTGCCCGCGGTCGCGCTCGGCATCCCGGCGGGCGCGGTGCTCGGCGTGATCGCCCGCGACGCCGTCCGGGACGCGGCGAGCGCGCCGTGGCTGCGGGCCTGGACCGCGGCGGGCATCCGTCGCCGCGTGATCGGTCTCGCGGTGCTGCGCCGCGCCTCCTCCGTGGTGGCCGAGCAGCTCGGCCTGCTCTTCGCCGGGCTCGTCGGCGGAGCGGCCGCGGTCGAGGTGGTGTTCGCCGTGCCGGGCATCGGCCGGCTCGCGGTCAGCGCCGCGATCGCGCAGGACGTGCCCGTCGTGCAGGCCTGCGTTCTGGTGATCCTCGCCGTCGGGGTGACCGCGAGCGCACTCGGCCGCCCGGCCCGCCGGCTGCTGCTGGGTCCCGCCGCCGACGCGGAAGCGCTGACGGCCGCACCACCCGTACCACGGCCGTCGTCGCGGCCGTGGTGGTGGATCTGCGCGATAGTGGCGGTCGGCGCCGTGATCGCCTACGGGCTGTGGCGCGACCCGTTCGCGGTGGACCTGACGGCTCGTCTGCGGCCGCCGTCGTTGGCGCACCCCATGGGCACCGACGCGTTGGGACGCGACATGCTGGCCAGGCTGAGCCACGGCGCCGTGCACACCGCTCTGCTCGCACTCGCCGCAACCGCGACGACCGCCGTCATCGGCGTGCTGGTCGGCCTGGCGGCGAAACGCACGTCCGCGGCCGCCGCGCTCGTGAACGCGCTGCCTGCGGTGGTGGTCGCGCTCGTCGTCGCGGCCACGACCGGTCCCGGCTGGTCCGGCGCGGTGGCCGCCGTCGTCGCGACCGGCTGGGCACCCCTCGCCGGCCACGCGCGCACGCTGGCGGCCGAACAACGCGACAGCAGCTACCTCGTCGCGTCCCGCGCACTCGGCGCGTCCCCGTGGCACCTCACCACGAGGCACGTGCTGCCCGCGATCGTTCCTCCGGTGGTGCGCAACGCCTGCGTGCGGCTGCCGTCCGTGGCACTGGCGCTGGCGACGCTCGGCTATCTCGGACTCGGCGCCCAGCCGCCCGAGCCGGAATGGGGACTGCTGATCGCCGAGGGAATGCCGTACGTCGAACGCGCACCGTGGACCGTGCTGTTTCCCGCGGCGGGCCTCGTCGCGCTCGGCCTGGCCGCGTCCTCGCTGGCCACACGCGTACGGTGAGTGGTTCTCCTGCCGAAGAACGCCGATAGTTTTCCGGGTACTCCGGAAGCTTCCACCCGTGGCGAGGTGCGCCCTCTAACTTCTCAACAATGAGGCCACCGCAATTGACGATCGCCACGCTGGCCGTTTCCGTGCTTTCGGCCGGATGTGCCGGCGGCAATTCCGGCCCGGCGCCGCAGCCGCGGCCGAACGTGGAGAGCCTGCAACCGCCGATACCGCAGGGTTCGATCGAGGTCACGGTGAAGGACGTGAAGGACGCCAGGACCGTGGTGCTGTCCAACGGCGCCCAGATCCGCATCACCGGCCTCGCCGAGCCCGGCGCGTGCTGGGCGGAGTCGGGCACGGCGTTCGCCAGGACGACGTTGCTGGACAAGAACGTCCGCATCATCGAGTCGACACCGGACGCGTCCCCGCTGTGGCTGTCCGACGGCACCGACTACGCCCTCCTCGCCGTGGGCGCGGGCGCGATGCGCACGGACTCCACCGACTACCCGGCGTTCAAGCAGGCCGAACAGTCCGCCGCGAGCAGTGCGCTGGGCCTGTGGGGACCACCCTGCAACGCGCAGCCTGCCGCCGTGCCGCCGTCACCGACGACGACCACGCCCCCGACCACCACCACAGAACCACCACCCCCGGCCGTGGCCCTGCCCGCACCCAAGACCGCGCCCAAGGCACCGCCGAAGCCGGCCGCCACCCCCGCGCCACCGCCCCCGCCGCCCGCTCCCCCGGCGCCCACCTACGGCTGCCGGGTGACCTACCGGGTCACGAACCAGTGGAACGGCAGCTTCCGCACCGACGTGACCATCGCCAACACCGGCTCGGCCGCCGTCAACGGCTGGATGCTGACCTGGGTCTTCGGCGCGGGCCAGGCCGTGAACAACATGTGGAACGCGACCTACCGCCAGTCCGGCGGCTGGGTGGGCGCCTCGAACGTCGACTACAACCCGAGCATCCCGCCCGGCGGTTCACTGCTGATCGGTTTCACCGCCACGAACGGCCCGAACAACCCGAACCCCAGCGCGTTCTCCCTCAACGGCCGCGCCTGCGCGACCGGCTGACGGCGACGGCGGGCGGCCCGGTGGCCGCCCGCCGTCGTTCCCCCCGCTACACGCGCTCGGCGTCGACCTTCGCGGGCTGGTCACCGGGCTTGCGACGGTCCTCCACCTTGATCTCGCACTTGCCCACCAGCGCGACACCGGCACCGATCGTCGTGGCCACCGGAGCGGCCAGCGCCGCGACCAGACCGAGAGCCACCGGCACCTCCAGCAGCACGTCGTCCTTGCTGTCCCGCACGACCACACGACGGTTGATGCCCTCGCTGACCAGCCCGCGAACGGCGTCGACCACCGAGTCGACGGCGGTACGGGTGGACTCGGGCTTGGACTCGCTCATGACTCTCCTCGAACTGCGGATCTCCCCTTGACGAACTCCAGCTTGCCCGTGCCCGGCGTCCTTGCCATCAGGGTTTCCCCCTGACCCCCGCCTGATTTGCCCCTGAGGGCACTTTGTTTCGGTCAACACTGAAGCGATAGCAGCTATTTCGGACCGCCGGTTGCGGTGACCGTTCGCGGGAGCCATGGTGGTAAGCGGTGGGGCGATCAGCATCGGGAACGAAAACCGGCACGGCACCGCACCGCTACCTCGCGGCGCGGTGCTGGTCAGGCTCGCCGACGAGGGCGCACGGGTCGCTCTCGTGCTGCTGGCGCTGGAGAAGGTCGCGAGCCCGGCACTGGGCGGTCAGCTCGTCGCGGCGCTGATGGTGCCGCACGTCGTCGCGGCGCCGCTGGCCGGCGCGCAGGCGGCTGTTCCACGCGGGCGCGCTCGTGCTGTACGGGATCACGCTGGCGGCCTGCGCGCTCCTGGTGGGCCACGCGCCGTCCGTCGTGCCGCTGCTGGTGGCGGTGCTGGGCGGCTGCGTCGCGCCACTGGTCACCGGCGGCCTGACGGCGCTGCTGGGCGAGCTCGTCGAGCCCATGAGGCTCCAGCGGGCGTTCGCGCTCGACTCCACCACCTACAACCTCGCGGGCATCTGCGGTCCCGCCCTGGTCTCCGCCATCGCGGTGGTGTCCGGCGCGGTCGTCGCCGCGGTGTCGCTCGCGGCAGCCGCCGTGGTCTCCGGCCTGCTGCTCGGGACGCTGCCGCTGGCCGACCGGCAGGGCACGGCACCGAAGCGGCCGAACCTCACCGGCGGCGTCACGGCGTTGTGGCGCAGCAAACCCCTGCGGGCGGTGACGTTCGCCAGCAGCCTGGGACAGCTCGGCATCGGCGCGCTGCCGCTGGCCGCCACCGCGCTGGCCGTCCAGCACAACGGGAACGCGGCCGCGGGCGGAGCCGTCATCTCCGCCTTCGCCGCCGGTGCGCTGGCCGGTTCCCTCGCGTACGCCCGGAAACCGGTGGGCGCGGCACGCCCGGACCGGGTCGTCCTGACCGGCCTCTTCGCCACCGCCCTGCCGTTCGCCGCGGTGGCGCTGGTGCCGGGCACCGCGGCCGCCGCGATCCTGTTCGCCGTGGCCGGGTTCTTCACCGGACCGACGTTCAGCGCGCTGCTCGCGGTCCGCGAGCACGAGGCGCCGGCCGAGGTGCGCACCCAGGTGTTCACCGTCGGCGCCGGGCTGAAGAGCGCCGCCGCGGCACTCGGCGCGATGGTGGCGGGCGGGTTCGCCCACGGCGTTCCGCTCGTGCTCGGCGTCGCGGCGTGCCACGTGCTCGCCGCGTTATGCGGCGCGCTGACCCTGCGGCGCGCCGCAGCGCTCACTCCGTCCGAATCGCCGGGTCGCTGACGCCGGGTGCGCCGGTCTCGACGTGACCGGCGAAGCACCGCAGCCAGCCGCTGTCCTCAGTGGACACCACCGACACGTCGTACCACCGCTTCGACGCCGTCAGGTCGATCGTGCGCGTCACGGTGGAGCCAGGACGGACCGTCACCGTGAACGAGCCGCCGTAGGCGTTCGTGACCTTGAGGTGCCGGACAGCACCGGCCGCGTTGGTGAACCGCAGCACGAGGTCGCAGCCCGAGTAACGCGCGGTCACCTCCGCCGCGGCAGGGCCTCCGCGGAACGAGCGCAGGAAACCGTTGGGGCCGTGCACGGTCAGGTCGTGCACGCCCAGCGAGTAGGCCGCGTTCCAGGTGTCCGCGAGCCGCTCGCCCGCCGCGGTCGTGTAGGTCCACGGGCCGTCGGTGCGGTTCGGCGACGTGACGTAGAACTGCGCCCCCGCTTCGGCGCCACCGGTGAAGGTGAGCGTGATCTTGCCGCCGTTCACCGCGGCGTCGACGACCGGCGCGTACCGCAGCGGCCTGGTGCGGCGCGATCCCCGTTCCTGCACGGGCATCAACGGGGTCACCGGCGGCGTCGGCACGTAGTCGGGGTGGCGGTCGCGGTCGCGCGGCGCGTAGCCGGTGGTGTCGGGCAGCGCCGGGGAGCCGGTGTTCCTGGCGCGGAAGTCGAACGCCGACGTCAGGTCGCCGCAGATCGCCCGCCGCCACGGCGAGATGTTCGGCTCGTGCACGCCGAACCGCGTCTCCAGGAACCGGATGATCGACGTGTGGTCGAACACCTCCGAGCACGTGTAGCCGCCGGTGCTCCACGGCGAGACGACGAGCATCGGCACCCGCTGGCCCAGCCCGTACGGTCCGGGCACGTAACCACCACCACCCGCGTACAGCTCGGCCTGAACGTCCGTTGTGGACAGTCCCTGCGCGTTCGACGACGGCGGGTACGGTGGCACCACGTGGTCGAAGAAGCCGTCGTTCTCGTCGTAGGTGATGAACAGGACGGTCTTGGCCCACACCGCCGGGTTGGCCGTGAGCGCGTCGAGCACCTTCGCGATGTACCAGGCGCCGTAGTTCGCCGGCCAGTTCGGGTGCTCGGTGTACGCCTCGGGCGCGGCGATCCAGGACACCTGCGGCAGCCGGTCGTTCTTCACGTCGGAGGCGAGCTGGTCGAACAACGTGCCGCCCGCCTTGACGTTCGTCCCGGTGCGCGCCTTCTCGTACAACGCGTCGCCCGGCTTGGCGTTGCGGTAGCTGTTGAAGTACAGCAACGAGTTGTCGCCGTAGTT
>Ga0070710_10000234_pt1 | contig 25949 bp, 17 predicted proteins | sample LARL52metaG_FD_65454 | JGI IMG/M metagenome (GOLD analysis project Ga0070710, IMG submission 65454) | Corn, switchgrass and miscanthus rhizosphere microbial communities from Kellogg Biological Station, Michigan, USA - LAR L5-2 metaG | ecosystem: Host-associated > Plants > Roots > Rhizosphere ...
GCACCCCAGGCGGGAGGCGGCGTGCGACGGGTATTGCTGCTCAACGTGACGTATGAACCGCTGACCACGGTTGGCCTGCGCCGTGCGGTGTGCCTGGTCCTGGGGGATAAAGCCGAGGTTGTGCACGATGATTCGGAGGGCGCTTTGTTGCGCTCAACGTCGCTCGTGCTCGCCATGCCCTCGGTCATCCGGCTGCGCCGTTACGTCCGTGTACCGCACCGGAGCCGGATCCCGCTCACCCGTGGTGCGCTCATGCGCCGGGACAACTACCAGTGCGCCTATTGCAGCCACCGGGCCGAGACCATCGACCATGTGGTGCCGCGAAGCAGGGGCGGCGCGCACACCTGGGAGAACTGCGTGGCCTCGTGCATGCGGTGCAATCACAGCAAGGGCGACCGGCTGGTCGAGGAACTTGGCTGGACTCTGCGCTGCGCTCCCGCCGCGCCGCGCGGCCCGCACTGGCGGCTGATCGGGGCCATGTACGACGGCGACCCGCAGTGGGCCGCCTACCTGGTCGAGCCCAGCGCCGCCTGACCGCGGACCCAGGCCCCCGGTCCAGCGCCGGGTCAGTCCTGCGGGCCTTCGGCGGCCGCCTCCCACTTTTGCTCGATCTTGCCGAAGTGCCAGATCGCCAGCGCGGCAACCCACGTAACGACGAACACGCCGACGACTACGAAGCCGGCCTTGTTGATATTGAAGTTGCCCATGAAATCCCAGAACCCGCCGCCGAGCCGGTACTCCTGCCCGATGAGGCTGAGGATCTCCACGGTGCCGATGAAGAACGCGACGAACACCGACAGCCCGGTGATCGTCAGGTTGTAGTAGACCTTGCGGACCGGGCGGGCGAACGCCCAGTCGTACGCGAAGTTCATGAAGCATCCGTCGGCGGTGTCGAACAGGCACATGCCGGCGGCGAACAGGATGGGCAGCGACAGGATCGCGTAGAACGGCAGGCCGCTCACGACCGCCGAGCCCGCCAGCACGAGCAGTGCGACCTCGGTCGCGGTGTCGAACCCGAGCCCGAACAGCACGCCGACCGGGTAGATCTTCCAAGGCGTGTCCACCCGGCGCGCCAGTGGGCCGAGGATGCGGTTCATCAGGCCGCGCTTGGCGAGTTGCTCCTCGAGTTCGTCGTCGTCGTAGGCCCCCCGGCGCATCTCCCGGAACACCTTGACGATTCCCGCCAGCACGATCAGGTTGAGCGCGGCGATGAGGTAGAGGAACGTTCCGGAAACCCCGGTGCCGATGACCCCGGTCACGTTGTGCAATCCGGAATTGCCGTTGCGCACTTGGTCGTCCAGCGCGCGGATGCCGAAGTTGAGCAGTATCGCGAGCACGAAGACCACCGAGGAGTGGCCCAGCGAGAAGAAGAAACCGACCGACAACGGCCGCTTGCCCTCGCCCACCAGCTTGCGGGTGGTGTTGTCGATGGCCGCGATGTGGTCGGCATCGAACGCGTGCCGCATGCCCAGCGTGTACGCGAGGAACCCGGTGCCCAGCCCGAAGATCTCGGTCTTGCTGATGTGGTAGTGCCCGCTCAGAGCGGCCGCGAGCATGCCCCAGCCGAGCACATGCAGCCCGACCACCGTCCCGGCCATACCGCCCACCCGGCTCCACTCACTGGGGGTCAAGGCTGCCCTGACGCGCCTGGCCCGGGCTTGCACGGTGGCCATGGACTCGATCAACTCCCTCATGCCAACGGATAAAACGCACTCTAGAGAAGATGCAAATTACTCGCAATAGCAATAGGTGTGTGGCTGGTGCCGGCGGAGACCGCCCGGCCCTGCGGTGTTACGTTCACATTCAGGCGGCTGCCTGCGCCAGCACGCGCCCGCCAGGGCCGCGGCCACGGGGAACCAGCAGCAGGAGGGCACCGAATGCAGCGCGACATCTTCACCAGCGAGCACGACGACTTCCGGGAGATGGTGAAGGCCTTCATCGCCAAGGAGGTCACGCCCTACCACGAGAAGTGGGAGGCGGACCGGATGGTCTCCAGGGACGTGTGGCTGGCCGCCGGCCGCGCCGGGCTGCTCGGCATCGAGATCGACGAGAAGTACGGCGGCGGCGGCTCCAAGGACTACCGCTACTACCTGATCCTCGACGAGGAACTGGCCAAGGCGGGGGCCAACGGGCCCGGCTTCGCCGTGCACAACGACATCAATGGGCCCTACCTCCAGCGGCTGGCCACCCCCGAGCAGTGTGAGCGGTGGCTGCCCGGCTACTGCACCGGCGAGCTGATCACGGCCATCGCCATGACCGAGCCGGGGGCAGGCAGCGACCTGCAAGGCATGCGGACCACCGCGGTCCGCGACGGCGACGACTACGTCCTCAACGGGTCGAAGACGTTCATCTCCAACGGCCAGCTCTGTGACCTGGTGATCGTCGCGGCCAGGACCGACCCCGAAGCCGGTTACCGGGGGATCAGCCTGCTCGTGGTGGAGCGCGGGATGCCCGGCTTCGAGCGCGGCCGCAACCTGGACAAGATCGGCATGCACGCCCAGGACACCTCGGAGCTGTTCTTCAACGACGTCCGTGTCCCCGTCGGCAACCTGCTCGGCGAGGAAGGCGGCGGGTTCGTGGCGCTGATGCAGAACCTGCCGAGGGAACGCCTCGCCATCGGCGCCACGGCGCTGGCCGGCGCCGAGGCGGTGTTCGCCACGACGCTTGCGTATTGCAAGGAAAGAGAGGCTTTCGGCAGGCCCATCGGCAGGTTCCAGCACAACAGGTTCGTCCTCGCGGAGATCGCGACCGAGACCGCGGTGGCGCGCGCGTTCACCGACAAGGCCGTGCTCGAGCACAACGCCGGCAGGCTGTCGGTCACCGACGCGGCGATGGTGAAGTGGTGGAACACCGAGCTGTGCAACCGGGTCGTGGACAGGTGCGTCCAACTCCACGGGGGGTACGGCTACATGCGTGAGTTCCCGGTGGCCCGGGCGTTCACCGACAGCAGGGTGCAGACGATCTTCGGCGGCACGACCGAGATCATGAAGGAGATCATCGGCCGCGACCTCGGGCTCTGACGGCGGCGAACGGACCGCTATGACGGCCTGCCGCAGATTTAGCCGTACCCTGTCATAGAGCGTCATAACGCGCTGCCGAGCAGGACGGAGCACGCCGGTGGCAGAGCCGGATCGCGAGCTGGTCATCCCCGAGGGCGGGTTCTGGCCCGCCCCGGAGATTCCGCAGCCGAACATCTATCCGATGGAATGGCGGGTGGAGACCGAGAAGCTCGCCGCCATCTACCAGAAGTCCAAGCGCGCCGCCTGGAACCCCGCCGACCTGCCGTGGGACGGGCTGCGGGCCGAGGACTTCACCCCCGAGCAGCGGCTCGGCATCATGTACTGGTTCTCCGTGCTCGCCAACTTCGACGCCTCCGGGCCCGCCGTGTTCGCCCGCGCCACCATTCACGCGTTCGAGCAGCACGAAGAGGACCCGGTCCGCAAGTGCTTCTTCTCGATCACCCGCGACGAGATGAACCACGAGGAGTGCTGCCAGCGCAGCATCGCCAAGCTGTGGCCTGGCGGGCCGCTGGACTGGCAGCCGGTCACGCCGCTTGAGCAGGCAGCGCACAACAACATCGGCTGGCTGTACCACAACGGCGGCCGGTACTGGAACGGCTACAACAAGGCGGTCGGCAAGTACTCCCTGCCCGTGCTGTTCACCAGCTTCATGATGGGCGAGATGGCCGCGTCCACGCTGTTCCGCGGCATGTCCTCGGGCACCACGCACCCGGTGTTCTCGGAGATGTTCCAGCGGATCGGCCGGGACGAATCACGCCACCTGCAGATCTGCATGACGATCCTGGAGAACGAATGGCCGGGCCTGACCGAGGACGTCAAGGACCTGATCACCCGGCAGCTGCGGGCGGGGTTCATCTTCCTCTCGATGATCCTCTGGGAGCCGCCGGAAGGGTTCTGGGAGATTCCGCCGTACTTCATGGCCAACCACCGGATCCTGATGAACCACGCCCGCGAGGGCGGCCTCGGCGTGCTGTCCTACGAGGAGCAGGCGGAGAACTGGCGGGTGGCCATTGCCCGCGTGCGGGCGATCGTCACCCGGTGGGGCATCGCGTTCCCGGCCATCCCGGAACTGGACATCGAAGGCGTGGACGTGGCCGACGACATCAACCCCGAGGACATCATCCCGGTCTTCTGACACACGGGGCACACCTGGGGCCACGGCAAGCACACATTCTGTGAACCGTTGGTAACGCGGCGACGCGTATTCGCGATTCATGAGGTAGACGCGGCCGACGTGGGTACCCCCGAGCTCACGTCGTCCGCGTCTTCGCGTGCTCATGCGGGCACGCACCGGTAGTTTTCATCTATGACCGAGACCCAGCAGGCGTCCGCAGGCCAGCCCGGCGGCGCGTCCCCTCACGGGGCGCCCTTCGGCCGGATGCTGACCGCGATGATCACGCCGTTCTCCGCCGACGGAGCACTCGACACCGACGGGGCTGCCCGCCTCGCCACCTACCTGGTCGACGACATGCGTAACGACGGCCTGGTCATCAGCGGCACCACCGGCGAATCGCCGACCACCAGCGACGCGGAAAAGGACCGCCTGCTTCGGGCGGTCATCGAGGCGGTGGGCGACCGCGCGACGATCGTGGCCGGGGTCGGCACCAACGACACCGCGCACACCTGCGAGCTGGCCAGGCAGGCGGAACGGGCCGGCGCGGACGCGCTGCTGCTCGTCACGCCGTATTACAACAAGCCGCCGCAGGAAGGCCTGGTGGCCCATTTCAGCGCCGCCGCGGACGCGGCCGGGCTGCCGTGCATGCTCTACGACATCCCCGGCCGCACCGGCATGGCGATCAAGACGGAGACCCTGATCCGGCTGGCCCAGCACCCCAGGATCGTCGCGGTCAAGGACGCCAAGGGCGACTTCGGCGCGACCTCCCAGGTGATGGCCGCCACGGACCTGGTGTTCTACAGCGGCGACGACATCCTCAACCTGCCGTGGCTGTCGGTCGGCGCGGCCGGGTTCGTCAGCGTGGTCGGGCATGTGGTCGGCGACCGGCTGCACGACATGATCGACGCCTACCGGGCGGGACGGGTCGGCGAGGCCCGCCAGATCCACCTCGACGTGCTGCCTGTCATCATCGGGATCATGACCCGTACCCAAGGCGCGATCATGGCGAAGGCGGCGCTCGGCCTGCTGGGGCTGCCCGGCGGTATCACCCGCCCGCCGCTCATCGACGCCACACAAGCCCAGCTCGAGCAACTGCGCACCGATCTGGCGGCCGGCGGCGTGAAGCTGCCGGGGACCGTGGCATGAGCGCCCGCGCCGGCCGGGCGGGCGGGGCCACCTGGTGAGCCACCCGCACCCCGATCTCGGCCTGCCCGCCCGCCTGCCCCGCAACGGCCTGCGCATCACCGGGCTCGGCGGTCTCGGTGAGATCGGCCGGAACATGACGGTGTTCGAGCACGACGGCCGGCTGCTCATCGTGGACTGCGGCGTGCTGTTCCCCGAGCCCGACCAGCCCGGGGTGGACCTGATCCTGCCCGACTTCACCAGCCTGGTGGGACGCTACGACCTCATCGAGGCCGTGGTGATCACCCACGCCCATGAGGACCACATCGGCGCCATCCCGTACCTGCTGCGGGAAAGGCGGGACATCCCGCTGGTCGGCTCGAAGCTGACCCTCGGCCTGATCGGCAGCAAGCTCGCCGAGCACCGGATCACCCCCCAGACCGTCGAGGTCGGCGCCCGGACACGGCAGTCGTTCGGCCCGTTCAACTGCGAGTTCCTGGCGGTCAACCACTCGATCCCGGACGCGCTCGCGGTCGCCATCCGGACCCGCGCGGGCCTGGTCCTGCACACCGGGGACTTCAAGATGGACCAGCTGCCGCTGGACGGGCGGCTCACCGACCTCGGCGGGATCGCGCGGCTCGGCGTCGAGGGCGTGGACCTGCTGATGTCGGACTCCACCAACGCCGAGGTTCCGGGGATCGTGACGCCCGAGCGCGACATCGCCCCGGTGCTTGCCGATATCTTCGCCTCCGCCACCCAGCGGATCATCGTGGCCTGCTTCGCCAGCCACGTGCACCGCGTGCAGCAGGTTCTCGACACCGCGGCGACGCACGGGCGCAAGGTGGCGCTGGTGGGCCGGTCCATGGTGCGCAACATGGGAGTCGCCAGGGACCTTGGCTACCTGCGGATCCCGGTGGTGCCCGGCGGCCTCATGGTCGACCTCAAGGAGGCGGAGGAACTGCCGCCCGAGCGGATCGTGCTCATCTCCACCGGGTCCCAGGGCGAGCCGATGTCGGCGCTGTCGCGGATGGCCGGGCGGGACCACCCGATCAGGGTGGCCGAAGGCGACACGGTGATCCTGGCGTCCTCGCTGATCCCGGGCAACGAGACCGCCGTGTACCGGGTGATCAACGCGCTGACCCGGTGGGGGGCCAAGGTCGTGCACCGGGGCAACGCGATGGTCCACGTGTCCGGGCACGCGTCCGAGGGTGAACTGCTCTACGTGCTGAACCTGGCCCGCCCGCGCAACTTCATGCCGGTGCACGGGGAATGGCGGCACCTGCGGGCCCACGCCAGGCTTGCGTCGCTGACCGGGGTGAGCGACGACAACATCGTGATCGCCGAGAACGGCCTGGTCGTGGACCTGGTCGACGGCAAGGCCTCGGTCACCGGCGCGGTCCCGTCCGGCTACGTGTACGTGGACGGCCTGTCGGTCGGCGAGGTGACCGAGACCTCGCTGAAGGACCGGCGGATCCTCGGTGACGAGGGATTCATCTCGATCGTCGTGGTGGTCGACTCCACCACGGGCAAGCTCGCCGCACCGCCGGAGATACACGCACGGGGCTCAGGGATCGACGACAGTGCGTTCGCCGCGGTGATGCCCCGCATCGAGGAGGCGCTGGCCGCCGCCGCGGTCGAGGGCATCAACGACTCCCGGCAGCTCAGCCAGCTGGTCCGGCGTACCGTCGGCCGGTGGGTGAACGAGAACTACCGGCGCCGTCCCATGATCATCCCGATGGTGGTAGACGTCTGACGCGGGCCACCGGAGTGCCCGGCACGCCGCGCTTACCGGTTAAGCCGAGCGCGTGAGGCGCGGCGTGTCATTCGCCCGTATCCGTAGGTACTCGTTACCGTGGAGATCATGGCGACCCGTGTCCCAAAGACTGGAGGGTCAAAGGGCGGTGTGTCGCAGGGCGGCGCCCGCCCGCAGGGCAGGACGGCCTCGCGGCCCCGGCAAGCGGGCACCTCACCGCGCACCCGGGCCAGCAACAACAGCCGGGCGCCCGCCCGGGGGCGGGGCGGCAAGGGCCGGGGCCGGAACCAGCGGGGCAGGACAACCCGGTCGCAGCGGCCACAGCCGTCCAGCAACGGGTTCCTGATCCTGTTCGGGTGGATCGGCCGTGCCCTCGCCGCCGCCTGGATGCTGGCCGCGCACGCGGTCGGGTTCGCCGCGCGGGGACTGGGCCGCAGTGCGGCCGACCTGGACCCGTTGCACCGCAGGGACGGGGCCGGGCTCGCTTTCCTCGGTGCGGCCCTGGTGGTCGCCGCCACCACCTGGTTCCACCTGGGCAACACCGTCGGCAAGCTGATGACCGACGTGGTCCGCGGCGGGTTCGGCTCCATGGCCTGGACGCTGCCAGTGCTGCTCGCCCTGCTGGCCTGGCGTTACCTGCGGCATCCGGATCGGAACGCGGAGACCGGGCGGATCGTCATCGGCGGGCTGGCGCTGACCGTGGGCGTACTTGGGCTCGTGCACATCGCGCATGGCACGCCGTCCCCCGCCAGCGGCGCGGGCGCGATCCAGGCCGCCGGGGGCTTTATCGGCTACTTCGCCTCGGCGCCGCTCGTCGCGGCTGTCACGCCCTGGGTCGCCGCCCCGCTGCTCGCACTGGTCTGCGGATTCGGGCTGCTGGTGATCACCGGCACCCCGCTGCACCGGGTGCCGGAACGCCTCGCCGATCTGCGCGGCACCGAGGACGACGCGGCGGGGGCAGGGGATAATACGCCGGCGACCGGCCGGGGCGGTCGCAAGCGGCCCTCGGCCATCGAGGCGGGCGATCATGTCAAGCCATACGACACCCCGCTCCTAGGTGGCACCGTCGGCGCATCTGGTGCCGGCAGACCCAGGGGCAAGGGCCCGGTGCTGGAGGAGCCGTCCCGCTCCGCGGCCGCGGCCGCCGCCGAACTGGAGGGTTCCGGGGACGCCGAGGGCCTGCTCGAGGCGCTGGGATTCGGGCCGTCGGAGTCCGCGCGCAAGCCCGGCCAGGCGCTGGAACACCTGGGGCCGGCCAAGGCCGAGCAACTCACGCTCGCCGGGGCCAGCGACGCCAGCTACACGCTGCCGCCCGCCGCGCTGCTGAAGCCGGGGACCGCGCCCAAGGCGCGGACCGGGGCCAACGACACGGTCGTGCGCGCCCTCACCGAGGTACTCGAGCAGTTCGACGTGGACGCCACGGTCACCGGGTTCACCCGCGGGCCGACGGTGACCAGGTACGAGATCACTCTGGGCCCGGCGGTCAAGGTGGAGCGGGTCACCCAGCTCACCAGAAACATCGCCTACGCGGTGAAGAGCGCGGACGTGCGGATCGTGTCGCCGATCCCCGGCAAGTCCGCGATCGGGGTGGAGATCCCCAACGCCGACCGCGAGATCGTGAGCCTCGGGGACGTGCTGCGCTCGCCGGTCGCGCTGTCGGATCACCATCCGATGGTGGTGGGCCTGGGCAAGGACGTCGAGGGCGCCACGGTCATCGCCAACCTCGCGAAGATGCCTCATATCTTGATCGCCGGCGCGACCGGAGCGGGCAAAGCGCTCGCTCTCGACACGCCGATTCCGACCCCGCGCGGCTGGACGAGCATGGGGGAAGTCCAGATAGGCGACCGGGTCTTTGACGAGAACGGCGAGCCATGCATGGTGACCGGGGCTACCCCAGTCATGCATGGTCGGCCGTGTTACGAGGTCGAGTTCTCCGACGGCACGGTCATTGTCGCGGACGCTGAGCATCTGTGGCGGACCGATACGGCGGCAGGACGTCAGCAGCGTGCGCGGCCACCCCGGGGGGTTCTGTATTGGCCTTCGACAGATGTCGCTCAGGTGTCCGAGCGAGCAGCCGGGGTTCTCGGTGAGCCGGACCGGCTCATTGGCACCGCCGAGGTGATAGCCGATGTCGGTGCTCAGTTTCGTAACGCGGTCTACCACGCAGCCATGTCCCTGCCAAAGGAGGGACGTGTCATCCGGCCCACGTACCGCCGGGCAGGGCGCGAGGTCGGGTTCTGGGCGCCGGCGTACTCCCGCCACCTCCTCTACAAGGCGCTGATGGAACGGGTCAGCGCTCCCGTGAATAGCAGCCGGATACGCGAACTCGATAACGCTCCTGTCACTACCGCCGAGATTGCGGCGACGCTTCGTTCTGGCCCCCGGGTCAATCACTCGATCGGCCTGTGCCAGCCGTTGGACTGCCCACGGCGCCCCCTGCCGGTGGCCCCGTACACGCTTGGCGCATGGCTCGGCGACGGGGATGCCGAAGGACCACGCATGACCTGTGCCGATCAAGAGATCATCGATTCAATCCGTGCCGATGGATACACCGTCGTCAAGCACGGCACTGCGCTGAGGTACGGCATCAGCGAACCGTCTATCGAACTTAACCGCCGGTATTCGAATGGCCTCAAGACGAACCTGCGCAGGCTCGGCGTTCTGGCTGACAAGCACATCCCAGCCATCTACCTGCGCGCCTCCGTTGCTCAGCGCCGCGCACTCCTTGCCGGGTTGCTTGACACAGATGGTTACTGCGGACGCCATGGCGAGGTGACATTCGCGGTAACCAACGAACGGCTTGCGCGCGGCACTCTAGACCTTGTTCTCGGGCTCGGCTACAAGGCGACGCTGCGAGCAAGGCCCTGCAACGGCCGAGCACAGGAGACCTCGACGGCATACACGGTGCGCTTCCGACCGCATGAACCTGCGTTCCGGGTGAAGCGCAAGCTGTCCCGGCAGGTACTGATCAGAGCAGCGAGCCCAGCCAGGCAGCGCTACATAACTGATGTGCGCCCAGTAGCTTCGGTACCGGTGCGCTGTATCGAAGTCAGCAGCCCGAGCCGCCTTTACCTCGCAAGCCGTTCGTACATTCCAACGCATAACTCCACTTGCGTAAATGGGCTGATCACGTCGATCCTGCTGCGGGCCACGCCGGACGACGTGCGGATGATCCTGATCGACCCCAAGCGGGTGGAGCTGTCGCACTACCAGGGCATCCCGCACCTGATCACGCCGATCATCACCAGCCCGAAAAGGGCCGCCGAGGCGCTGGGCTGGGTGGTCGGGGAGATGGACCGGCGCTACGACGACCTGGCGGCGTCGGGGTTCCGGCACATCGACGATTTCAACAAGGCGGTCCGCGCGGGCAAGCTCACCCCGCCGCCTGGCAGCGAACGTATCTACCTGCCGTATCCGTACCTGCTGGTGATCGTGGACGAACTGGCCGACCTGATGATGATCGCGCCCAGGGACGTGGAAGACGCCGTGGTCCGGATCACCCAGCTCGCCCGGGCAGCCGGCATCCACCTGGTACTCGCCACCCAGCGCCCGTCGGTGGACGTGGTGACGGGGCTGATCAAGGCCAACGTGCCGTCGCGGCTGGCCTTCGCCGCCGCCTCGGCCACTGACAGCCGGGTCATCCTGGACCAGACCGGTGCGGAGAAGCTCATCGGCCAGGGCGACTCGCTGTTCCTGCCGATGGGGGCGAGCAAGCCGCTGCGGCTGCAGAACGCCTTCGTCACCGAGAAGGAGATCAGGGAGATCGTCGCGCACTGCCGCAAGCAGGCGCAGCCGGACTACCGCGAGGACGTTGCCGTGCCCGAGGGCAGGGCGCGTGAGATCGACCCCGACATCGGCGACGACCTCGACGACCTGATCACAGCCGCTACGCACGTCATCTCTACCCAGTTCGGGTCCACCTCGATGCTGCAGCGCAAGATGCGGATCGGCTTCGCCAAGGCGGGCAGGCTCATGGACCTGCTGGAAAGCCGGGGCATCGTCGGGCCCAGCGAGGGCTCCAAGGCCCGCGACGTGCTGGTACTTCCGGACGATCTACCCGGTTTGCTGGCATCTCTACGGGGCGGCGGGGACGACTGAGCAGGCCCGGTGTCCACGCCGCTGATCGCGGGCATGTCTACACTTGGTGACTGCTCCCGTACTGCAGGAGCGCGCAGAATTTGGGGCCCACTGCGCCGCGTCCCCGGGCGGTCCGCAGTGCTAACAAGTCAGTTGGAGGCGCCGCGTGAGCGTTGGTGATGCCCTGGCGCAGGCGCGCAGCCAGGCCGGTCTCACCATTGCGCAGGTCAGTCAGCAGACCTGCATCAGGGAGACGATCATTCGGGGAATCGAGCGCGGCGACTTCTCCGCATGCGGTGGTGATTTCTACGCTCGGGGACACATCCGCAGCATCGCGCGGGTTGTCGGGCTCGATCCCGAGGAACTGGTTCGCGAGTACGACGCGATTCATGGCGCGCCGAACGCGATTACCGCTGCTGACGTCTTTGAACCCTCGACCCCGATCCGGCTGAAAGAACGGCGCTCCGCGAACTGGAGCGTGGTGATGGTCATCGTCCTGGCCGCGGTGCTCGGCTACGGCGTGTTCCGGCTGGTCGATCACGGAACCTCGCCCCGGCCGGTCGCGGCGGCCGGCGGCACGCATGCCAAGGCGTCCAAGTCGCCTGCTGCCAGGCCGTCACCGACACCGTCCGCGGTGCACCACCGCCGCCTGACCATCCGGCTCACCGCCACCCAGGACTGCTGGGTGCAATTCACCAAACCGCACGGCCAGTTCCTGTTCCAGGTCTACGTGCTCAGCGGCAGCACCCGCACCTGGCACTTCAAGCACGCGGTGTCCATGCAGATCGGCAACCCGGGCGGCATCATACTCACGGTCAACGGTAAGGACCTGGGCCATCCGGGTACCTACGGCCAGCCGGTGACGCTCAACTTCGGCCCGGGCCAGAAGCTGCCCCACACGGCGACCGGCTAGCAAGCGCCACCGCGGCCTGCGAGCGCCGCCGTGGGCTGGCGAGCCGGCTGCCCGAGGTCCCGGCCTGCGCACGGGCGCGGTTACCGTAGTCTGCCGGTGTGCCTTCCAGTCATGCATCCGTTCCCGGGCGGCGCACCGTCAGCCTGGTCACCTTGGGCTGCGCGCGCAACGAAGTGGACTCCGAGGAACTCGCGGGCAGGCTCGAAGCCGCTGGCTGGACCCTGACCGGCCGGGACGAGGCCGCGGTGGTGCTCGTCAACACCTGTGGCTTCATCGAGGCCGCCAAGCAGGAGTCCATCGCGGAACTGCTGGATGCGAGCGGCTCTGAGGCGAAGGTGGTGGCCGCGGGCTGCCTGGCCGAGCGGTACGGCTCCGAACTCGCCGGCGCCCTGCCGGAGGCGCAGGTGCTGAGCTTCGACGACTACGGCGACATCGGTGCCCGGCTGGACGCGGTCCTGGCGGGCGAGCGGCGCCCCGCGCACGAGCCCAGGGACCGGCGCAGGCTGCTTCCCATATCCCCGGTGGGCCGGCGCGACGCGGCCGCGGGCCACGTACCGGGGCACGGCATCCCGGGCAACGAATCCGCGCTCGCCGACCTGCCCCAGGGCGTCGCGCCGGCGTCCGGGCCCCGGGTGCTGCGGCGCCGCCTGGACGGCGGCCCGGTCGCTCCGCTCAAGATCGCATCGGGCTGTGACCGGCGCTGCTCGTTCTGCGCTATCCCGGCCTACCGCGGTGCGTTCCTGTCCCGCCCGCCCGCCGACGTGATCGCTGAGGCGGAGTGGCTGGCTGGCCAGGGAGTCCGTGAGCTGTTCCTGGTCAGCGAGAACTCCACGTCCTACGGCAAGGACCTGGGAAACCTGCGGCTGCTCGACGAACTGCTCCCCGGCCTGGCGGCGGTCCCCGGCATCTCCCGGATCCGGGTCAGCTACCTGCAGCCCGCGGAACTGCGCCCGGGACTCGTCGACGTGATGACCTCCACCCCCGGCGTCGCGCCCTACTTCGACCTGTCGTTCCAGCACGCCAGCGGCCGGATACTGCGGGCGATGCGCAGGTTCGGGGACGGCCCCCGGTTCTGCGCGCTGCTCGACCAGATCAGGGAGCGGTGCCCGGAGGCCGGCGTCCGGTCCAACTTCATCGTTGGCTTCCCCGGCGAGACCTCCGAGGATGTCGCGGAACTCGAACGGTTCCTCTCCGACGCACGCCTGGACGCGATCGGCATCTTCGGCTACTCCGATGAGGACGGCACCGAGGCCGCGTCGCTGGACGGGCACGTGGACCCGGCGGAGATCGTGCGCCGTGCCGACGACCTGTCCGACCTCGCCGAGGAACTCATGGCACAGCGTGCCGCCGACCGGTGCGGCGAAACCATCGATGTGCTCATCGAGGAGCCGCTGGGCCCAGGCCACTACCAGGGCCGCGCCGCGCACCAGGCGCCCGAGGTGGACGGGGTGACGACCGTGCGGTCGCCGGCCCCGTTGACCGTCGGGGACATCGTCAGCGCCGTGGTGGTCGGGTCCGAGGGGGTGGACTTGCTAGCCGAGGCCCGCCTCGGCGCCCCGGCCGGGGCGCCGGCCCGGGCGGGGATGCGTTGACCCGGCGGGGCCACGGTGGCCGCCCAAGCTGAGCCTCCGGCCCGCGGGGCCGCCGGCCCGGTGGCGCCGCCCCAGCCGGGACTCGTCAACCTGGCCAACGTACTGACCGTCATCCGCCTGGGGCTCGTCCCCGTGGTGGTGGCCTGCCTGCTGGCCGGCGGCACGGCCTGGCGGGTGGCGGCGTTCGTCGCGTTCGGCACCGCGTCGGTCACCGACCTGCTGGACGGCCGCGTCGCCCGGAGCAGGGGGCTGATCACCGATTTCGGCAAGATTGCCGACCCGATCGCGGACAAGGCCCTCACCGGCGCGGCTCTGGTGACGCTGTCCTACCTCGGCTGGCTCCCGTGGTGGGTGACCATCGTGATCCTCGCCAGAGAGGTCGCCGTGACCGGCCTGCGGTTCTGGGTCATCAGGTACGGCGTGATCGCCGCGAGCCGGGGCGGGAAGCTCAAGACCCTCCTCCAGGTACTGGCGATCTCGCTTTACATGCTGCCCGGGATTCCGCAGTGGCTGCGAGCCGTGGTGATGGCCGCCGCGGTACTGGTCACCCTGGTCACCGGCGCCGACTACGTGATACGGGCCGCACGGCTGCGCCGCCGGCCGGTCTCCGGCCAGGTCCGCCAGGCGCCGTGACGCTCCTTTGCAGGGCTGCCGTGCACGGCTGCGCCGTCGGGCTCAATGTCCGGCGGCCAGGTCCGCCAGGCGCCGTGACGCAACCCCGCGCGGCGCCCTTGGCGCACCTCCGCGCGGCCAGCGCCGCGGGAGGCCATGATGGTTCCGTGGACTCACGCGGCGACCTGGCGGCCCGGATCGTGAGCGCACTGGGGGAGCGGGGCCAGACTCTGGCCACCGCGGAGTCGCTCACCGGCGGCATGCTCGGCGCGGCCATCACCGCGATCCCCGGTGCCTCCGCGGTGTACCGCGGCGGCGTCATCGCCTACGCCACCGAACTCAAGACGGCTCTCCTCGGCGTCCCCGCCGATCTGCTGGCCCGGCACGGCCCGGTCCATCCCGACGTCGCATGGGCCATGGCCGCGGGCGTCCGCGACCGGCTTGGCGCCACGTGGGGCCTGGCCACGACGGGTGTGGCGGGGCCGGACCCGGTGGGCGGGCTGCCGCCCGGAACCGTGCATATCGCGACCACCGCGGGGCAGCCGGCCACCCGGGCCCTGGCCCTCGCCGGCGATCGGAACGACATCCGGCGGGACACTGTCGGAGAAGCCCTGAAACTCCTGTGGAGGCAGCTAAGGGAAGATGATCCCTGATTACAGCGTTACGTCATCAGCGAACACGGCCACGCCTGCACTCCCCGAGTGTCGGTGAGGCCAGGTACCGTGGGGACTGCCAGACTCACTTCGCGAAGGGAGCGCGACATGGTCCTGCTTCGTCACTTGCTTGGTGACGCGCTGCGGCGGCTGCGCCTGCGCCAGGGTCGTACCCTCCGTGAGGTGTCCGCCGCGGCCAGGGTGTCACTGGGTTACCTGTCCGAAGTGGAGCGCGGTCAGAAAGAGGCGTCCTCGGAGCTTCTCGCGGCAATCTGCGGCGCGCTGGAAACCCCGTTGTCCCAGGTCTTCCGCGAGGTGTCGGACAACTTCGCCCTCGCGGAACTGCAGAGCGAGCCGGTTCTTTCCGGCACCAGGGAGCCGTCGCTGCGGTCGGCCAAGCAGCCCGCGCTCACCCCGCCGGGGGCGCGCCCCTTCCGCGGTGCCGTGCCAGCGGCGCTCAACCTGGCCACCGGACCCGAACTGGGGGACGGTGCCAAGCTGGGCGAGGGCGCCGAGCCGGTCATCGGTACCATCAAGCTGCCCACCGGTCACCAGACCGGGTACGACGACGTGGCCCGCCGGATCCGCGACATCACCGACATGGTGCCGGTGTAGGGGGGGCCGTCAGGCGCCCCGCCATGCTTGTTGTCCTTCGGCCAACTGTGCCGGGCCTGACTGCCCGTGCTGACCCGGGGGGCCGAGCCCCCCGGAACCCCCGCGATTGACGGTTGCCGTCGGCTGTGCGCGATCCCGCGATTGACGGTTGCCGTCGCTCTTCGCGGTCCGGGAACGGTCGGCCCGTGGCGGGCACGGTAGAGGTTGCTCAGGCCCAGGCGCGGGGGTCGTCGGTGAGTTCGCGGACCCGTTCGGGCAGTTCGCCGGTGACGATGTGTTCCAGGGTGACCTCATCGAGGATCGCCCGTTCGTTGGCGCGCAGCGCGATCCAGACGCTTTGCAGCGGCTCGGCCGCGCCGATATAGCCGAGGTTCTCCGGGCGCTCACCGCGCACCCCGACAAGCTGCCCGTCCACGGCGCGGATGATGTCCGCCAGTGAGATCTCGCTGGCGGGCTTCGCCAGCCAGAACCCTCCTTCGGGGCCGCGCTGGCTGCGCACCAGCCCCGCCCGGCGCAACTGGGTGAGGATCGCCTCAAGGAACTTCGCCGGAATGTTCTGCGCCCGTGCCAGCTGCTCGGCCGTGGTGTGATCACCACTGGAGGCGGCTAGTTCCACGGCTGCACGCAGAGCGTAATCAGCACGGGCAGACAATCTCATGACCAGCATTATGGCCCTTATGACGGGGTGGATGCTGCACTGGCCGGCCCGGTACGCCGCCGGCGAGCCCCCGCCAAGGGTCAGATAACGTGGTCAAAGTGACCTTCCGTGACCAGAGTGGAGGGGCTCGTCCCGCCTCCGGCCCGGGCGCGTTCCCTCTAGGTGCGGCCATTTCCCTGGCGGATCTTGACCATGACCCGCATCCCTGGCTGGCCCGGCTGCGGGACACCGAACCGGTTTCCTGGCTGCCTGCCTTGCAGGGCTGGCTGGTCACCAGGCACGACCTGGCGGTCGCGGTCATGCGGGACAGCGTGGCCTTCACGGTGGACGACCCGAGGTTCTCCACGGCCCGCGTCGTCGGCCCGAGCATGCTCTCCCTGGACGGTGCCGCGCACGGCCGTCACCGCGCCCCGTTCACCAAGGGCTTCGGCCGTGCCGAGATCCACACGAGGCTGGCCGCGTTCGTGGTCGCGGAGGCCGATCGCCTGGTGGCGGCCATACGGCCCGGCGATGCCACGGACCTGCGGCGCACCCTGGCCGGCCCGCTGGCCGTGGCGGTTGTGGCCGAGGCCCTCGGCCTGGGTGATGCCGACCCCGCGACCGTGCTCGACTGGTACGCGGCGATCGTCGGCTCCGTATCCGCCCTGACCGGCGAACACGGCCCAGGCGGCGAGGATGGCCCCGAGGACCGGGCGCACAGGGACCAGGCCCGCGTGGCCGGGGCCGAGGCCTTCGGGTCGCTGAGCGCACGGCTCACCGCGGTGATCGAATCGGACGGCGGGACGCCGTCGCTCCTTGCCACCGCGGCCGGTGGCGGGGGGGACGCCGCAACCGGGACTGCCGGGGACGGCACGGCGGAAACCGACGGCGGCGGGACCGCCGCTCCGGCGCTGGCCAACGCCGAGGTCATTTCCAACGCGGCGGTGATCATGTTCGGTGGCATCGAGACCACCGAGGGCATGATCAGCAACGTCATCCTCCATCTGCTCCAGCACCCCGGCCAGCTGGCCCTGGTCCGCGAGGATCCGGGCCTGGTGCCGGGCGCGGTGGAGGAGTCCCTGCGGCTGGAGCCCGCGGCCGCTGTGGTAGACCGCTACGCGACCCGCGACGTCACGCTCAGCGGGGCCCGGATCCGCGCGGGCGACCTGGTCACTGTTTCGCTGGCTGGAGCCGGCCGGGACCCCGCCGTGTTTCCGGACCCGGACACGTTCGACGTGCGCAGGTCCAATGCCCGGCTGAACCTTGCCTTCGCGCACGGCCCGCACTTCTGCCTGGGAGCCCACCTGGCCAGGCTGGAGGCACAGGCCGCGGTCCACGCCGTGCTCACCCTGCCGGAACTGCGCCTCGACCCGGCTCACCCGGCCGCGCCTCGCGGGCTGGTGTTCCGCAAGCCGCCGTCGCTGCGCGTCCGGTGGACCGCCTGACCGCTGGCGGGACGCGGCCGGATCAGCCGCGCAGGCGCAGGCCGCGGGGAGTCGGCCGGAACCCCGCGTCGGCAAGGGCCTGGGCCAGCGGTGTGTCGTAGACACCGGTACCGTCGGCCCGCTCGACGGTGAGCCGGCCCAGCGCGCCGCCCCGGACCGCCTCGGCGAGCCCCGCCGCCGCGGGGACAAGCACCGCCGGGTCGCTTGTCCAGGAGAGTAGGGTCTTGCCGCCGCGCTCCACGTAGAGCACGAGCTTCCCGTCGGACAGCACCACGAGCGCGCCTGCCTTGCGGCCGGGCCGGTGCGCCCCGGGTACCTCGCCAGGCCGTGGCGGCCAGGGCAGGGCCGCACCGAACGCGTTCGCCGGGTCCGCCGCCGAGAGCACCGTGATCGGCGGCCCGGTCTCCGCGGTTGTGGCGCCGCCCGAAACCCCGGGCCGCGCGCCCGCACCGGCAGCCGCGGGGCCTCCGCCCCAGGCCTCCGGGTTTCCTGCCGCGGCACTACCGCTCCGGCTCCCGCTCCCGGCCCCGCCAGCGCTGCGGTCAAAGGCTGCCGTGGCACTCCCGCTCACGGCCCCATCGGCGCCGCGGTCCGCGGCTGCCGTGTCTCCTGCCATGGCACTTCCGGCAGCCTGGTCATCGGTCCCGGCACCTTCATCGGCCCAGACGGCACCCTCCGGCCAGGAGATTCCCTCCGGCCAGGCCGGGCTCTCCGGCCGGGCAGCACGCACCGGCCGGCCTGTACCCTCCGCGCGAGGGACACCACCGGCCCGCGGCGCACCGGCCGGCGGCGGCTGGCCGGGCCAGCGCGGGTGCTCGGTATCGCCCGGCGGGCCTGCCGCGGCCGCCTCCTGGGCCGAGGCGACGGCCCGCATCCGGTCCACCGCGCCGGGCAGGGCGAACTGCGCCGCGCCGAGCCCTTCCACGAAGTACCCGCGCCGGCACTGCCCGGCCTCTTCCATGGCCCGCAGGACCGGGTACAGCGCACCGAACCCCCCGGGCACGCGCTCGGCCACCACCGAGCCACGGGTCACGATCCCGTGCCGGTCGAGCAGAGCCTGGGCGTTGGCGTGCGAGCGCCGGGTGGGGTCGGGGTCCCGGTCGGGCAGCAGCGACCACCGCCCGGTGACGGTCGGCGGCCCGGTCCGCGTCGGCACCACCGGCCGGCCGTACCCGCGCCTGCGTGCTCCGATCCGCCCCGAGCGGCCCGCCATCCGTATGCTCCCCGGGACGGCACCCGCGCCGCCCAGGCCTCGGGGATCCGGCGACCCAGCCCCCAGGCTCGCGGCACCCTGGCCCCCGGAGCCCGGGCCCGCGCCGGGGCCATGGGCCCCGCCGTTGACCCCGGAACCAGTTCCAGCCAGCGGGCCCGGTGCCGCAGGAACCGCCTGCCGTCCCGGCGGAACCCCGTCGAACACCGGCCGGCCGGTCCCGAGAACCGTGCGCAACGGTGCCAGCGTGTCGTTGGTCAGCCGTCCCGCCCAGACAAGGTCCCAGATCGCCGCCGCCACGGCCATGTCGGACAGCCCGCGCCAGTCATGGTCCTTGAGCATCCCGGCGACCCGGTCGGCCAGCATGCGGAAGAACATGCCGCCGCCTCCCGCCAGCACCGCGAGGATCGCGTCATGCACCGGGGTCATGGTGATCTCGGCAGGCGGCGGCAACAGCAGCGGCACCGCCTGCGCGGGCGCGAGCACCACCCAGCCGTCCCCGCCGGGCAGCCCGCCCGCACCGGACCACACGATCTCCCCGGCAGCGGTGAGTTCGTCGAGCACGGCGGGCTGATAGCCCGGAATCCGCCCGGGGAGCACGAGCGTCTCAAGCGCCGAGGCCGGCAGCGCCGCCCCGGCGAGTTGATCCACCGCGTCGAAGACCGCATCCGCGCTGGCCGGGCGCCAGCCACGGGCGGCCCGCCCCGCCACGCCGCGCCGTGGGGCTTCGGGGGGCTGGCCCGCGTTCTGCCAGGCAGGCAGGAATGCCGCCAGCGCCTCCGGCGGCGCGGGTTCGACCTCCTTGCGGAGTTTGGCCAGGCAGCGGCGGCGCAGCATGCGGAGCACCTCTGCGTCGCACCATTCGGTGCCCCGGCCTCCGGGCACGAACTCGCCCTCGACGACACGGTGCTCCGCGGCGAGGCGGTGCAGCGTGCCGGTGATCACCGCCACGCCCAGCCCGTACCGGTCGGCCGCGGCCTTCGCGGTGAACGGCCCGTGGCAGCGGGCGTACCTGGCCACCAGGTCACCGATCGGGTCGGGAACCGGCTCGGTGAAGGCCACCGGCACTCCGGGCGGCAGCGGCACCCCGAGCGCGTCCCGCAGCCGGCCGGCGTCCTCGATGGCCGCCCACCTGGCCTCGCCGCCGATCCGTACTTCGATCGCCCGCCGGGACGCGTCCAGTTCCGCCAGCCAGCCCGCGGCCATGCCCGGTTCGGCGCAGCGCTGCGCCACCTCGTCGGCCGACAGCGGCCCGATGACCCGGAGCAGGTCGGCCACGGCCTCCAGGCTGCGGCAGGCGCGCTCGGCGGTGAGCCGCTGTAGTTCGGCTTCTACCTGGCCGACGACCGCCGGGTCGAGCAGCTCCCGCAGATCCGCCTGGCCGAGCAACTCGGCCAGCAGCGAGGAGTCAAGGGCCAGCGCCTGTGCCCGGCGCTCGGCGAGCGGCGAGTCGCCCTCGTACATGAACGCGCCGACGTAGCTGAACAGCAGCGACTTGGCGAACGGGGACGGGGCCGGCGTCTCCACCTCGACCAGCCGGACCTTGCGGCTTGCCAGGTCGCGCATCAGGCTGGCCAGGGCGGGCACGTCGAAGGTGTCCTGCAGGCATTCCCTGACGGTTTCGAGCACGACAGGGAACGTGCCGTACTTGGAAGCCACCGCGAGCAACTGGGCCGAGCGCTGCCGCTGCTGCCATAGCGGGGACCGGTGGCCCGGCCGGCGGCGGGGCAGCAGCAGCGCGCGGGCCGCGCACTCACGGAACCGGGACGCGAACAGCGCGGACCCGCCAAGCTCCGCGGTGACGATCGGCTCGACTTCCTCGGCGGCCAGCTCGGCGATGCCCGCGGGCGGTGGCTCGTCGGTGTCCGGAACCCGCAGCACGATCCCGTCGTCGGTGTGCAGCGCCTGCACGTCCATGCCCTCGTAGCGCTCCCGGAGCCGCGCGGCGATCGCCAGCGCCCACGGCGCGTGCACGCGGGCCCCGTACGGGCTGTGCAGCACCAGCCGCCAGTCCCCGAGTTCGTCCCGGAACCGCTCCATCACCAGCGTGCGGTCATCGGGCAGGTAACCGGTGGCCTCCCGCTGGCCGTCCAGGTACCGGATCAGGTTATGCGCCGCCAGATCGTCCAATCCAGCGTTACGCAGTCTCGTGGTGGCCTGGTCCCGGCCCGCCGCGGCGATTTCCCTGCAGAACGCGCCCACCGCCCGGCCCAGCTCCGCGGGGCGGCCCATCGTGTCGCCGTGCCAGAACGGGAGCCTGCCCGGCTGCCCGGGCGCGGGGGAGACCAGAACCTGGTCGGCGGTGATGTCCTCGATCCGCCAGGAACTGGCGCCGAGCACGAACACGTCACCGACCCGTGACTCGTAAACCATCTCCTCATCGAGCTCGCCGACGCGGTGCGAGTTGCGGCCCTGGCGCTGCGGCCCGGCCAGGAACACCCCGAACAGGCCGCGGTCGGGAATGGTGCCGCCGCTGGTCACCGCGAGCCGCTGCGCACCTGGCCGACCCCGCAAGGTGCCCGTTGTGCGGTCCCAGATCAGCCGCGGGCGCAGCTCGGCGAATTCCTCGCTCGGGTAGCGGCCCGCCAGCATGTCCAGCACCGCGTCGAGCACGCCCCTGGTGAGCCCGCTGAACGGGGCCGCCCGCCGGACGAGGTGCTCCACGTCGCCGACCTGCCAGTCGTCCATCGCCACCATGGCGACGATCTGCTGGGCAAGCACGTCGAGCGGGTTGCGCGGCACGCGCAGTTCCTCGATCTCGCCGTCCCGCATGCGCTGCACGACCACGGTGGCCTCGACCAGGTCGCCCGGGTACTTCGGGAAGATCACGCTGCGGGACACGTCGCCCACCCGGTGCCCGGCACGGCCGGTGCGCTGCATCCCGCTCGCCACCGACGGCGCCGACTCCACCTGGATGACCAGGTCCACCGCGCCCATGTCGATGCCGAGTTCCAGGCTGGACGTGGCCACCACCGCGGGCAGCCGCCCCGCCTTCAACGCCTCCTCGATCTGTGCCCGCTCCTGCCGGGACACCGAGCCGTGATGCGCGCGGGCCACCTCTGCCGGGGCGCCCGCCGAGGCGCCGGACTGCGCCATGATCTGAGCCGGTGGCCCGGCGGGCGGGCCGCCCGGTCCGTCCAGGCCAGCGGCGGCCTCGTCGCGGGCCTGCGCCCGTTCCGCGGCGAGTTCGTTCAGCCGGCCGCACAGCCGTTCGGCCAGGCGGCGCGAGTTGGCGAACACGATCGTCGACCGGTGCGCCTCGATCAGGTCGAGCACCTTCTCCTCGACGTGCGGCCAGATGGACCGCTGGCCCTGGGCGGCGTCACGCAGATCGGTTTCCCCCGCGGCACCATCGCCGGGCGCGCCGCTTGCCGGGCGGAGGCTCACGGGCGGCGGATCCGGGTCGGTCATGTCTTCGACCGGGACGACGATCCGCAACTCCATCTGCTTGACGTAGGGCGGCGCAGCGATCGTCACCGGCCGGGCGCCGCCGAGGAACGTGGCCACCTCCTCCGGCGGCCGGACGGTGGCCGACAGCCCGATCCGCTGGGCCGGCCCGGCAAGCTCGTCCTGGCCGGGCTCGTCCGGCACGGCACCGCTCCGCAGCGCGTCCAGTCGCTCCAGCGAGATGGCCAGGTGAGCGCCGCGCTTGTTGCCGGCCAGGGCGTGCACCTCGTCGACGATGACGGTGTCCACGCCGCGCAGGGAGTCGCGCGCCTTCGACGTCAGAATGAGGAACAGCGATTCGGGCGTAGTGATCAGGATGTCCGGCGGCTTGCTGGACAGCCGCCGCCGTTCGTCGGCGCCGGTGTCGCCGGTGCGCACCGCTACCCGGATGTCTGGCTCGGGCAGCCCATGGCGGTGCGCGACCTGGCGGATCCCGGCCAGTGGGGCGCGCAGGTTCCGCTCGATATCCACCGCCAGGGCCTTGAGCGGGGAGATGTACAGCACCCGGCAGCGCTGCTTCGGGTCGGCGGGCACGGGGCTTCTGGCCAGCCGGTCCAGCGCCCACAGGAACGCGGCCAGCGTCTTGCCGGACCCGGTGGGCGCGATGACCAGCGTGTTGTCGCCGCCTGCGATGGAGGCCCAGGCACCCGCCTGCGCCGCGGTCGGCTCGGTGAATGCGCCGGTGAACCACTCCCTGGTCAGCGCGCTGAACCCGGCCAGAGGATCCGCGCCCGCAGCGGCACCGTTGGCCGCGGGCGCTGGGGGCGCCGCGCTCCTGGCTCGGGTCTTCGCGGGCATCCTTCCATCCTGCCCTGCCCCACGGACAATTCCGCCCACGAACATAGCGCCCCGTCCAACCCATGCCACGGTCCTCCACTCGCGGTAGGGCATGAATGTGGCGACGACGCCTATAGAGGGGCACCAAACCCACATCCACGCAGGAAGTGGGACATGGGACGCCGGTGATTGCGGCGTCGGCGCACCGGGGAATGGAGCGCGGGGCCGGGTCAGGGGCTGGAGGCGCGGACTGTGCCGGTGAGCCTGCCCTGGGTGCCGCGGATCTCGCAGATGACCATGTGTTCGCCCGCCGCCCAGGCGCCCTGGTTGGGATAGGCGTAGGAGTCGGTGAGGTCGCCGGTGCCCAGTTGCGGGTTCAGGTAGCCCACGAGCCTGGCCTGGCAGCCCAGCCGGGCCTGGTTGGCAAGGGTGATATTGCCCGGCCAATCGTGTCCCGCCAGGCGGAACGCGCCGTAGATCTCCCCGTCATGGGGCTGCGCGCAAGGAACCGCATGAGCCCCGGCGATTCCGTTCGGCAAAGAATTGAAGCACTGGCCCGGGTGCAAGCCGAACACCGTGGCGCGCAGCGGATGTGCTGGCGGGCGCGCCTGGTGCGGGCGGTGCGTGAGCAGCACGGCGATCACCGCCGCGGCGGCGACGGCCACCGCAATGCTGACCACGAACAGGAGGATGAGCAGGCGCTTCCCGCGCCGTCGGGGGCTGGGGAGTACCGGCGGAGCCTCGCTGGCTGGCCGCCCCGGCGCGCTGGCCGGGACAGGGCTCGGGGCCTTATCCTCCAGGCTGGTCGCGGCGGGGCCGGTCTCCGGCATCTCGTCCATCGCGCCCCGTCCCAGTACTTCTGTCGGAGAAGTTTCCCCGGGATACTCGTACCCGGTCATGCCCCAGACATTCGCGGACATTTCTTGGCCGGGCCTGCAGGCCGGCTGAGACTCCGCTGTGCCGTGGAACGGGCAAAGGGATAGCGTCGAACCCGTGAGGCTCTCGGGGCGCTCCGCCGTCGCGATCGCGGCTCTGGCTCTGGCGGCCTGCACCTCAGGCGCGCCGCCCGCCACGCCGGGTCCCCGGCCGGTGTCGACAAGTCCCGTGGTGTCCAGCGTCGCCGCGCCCGGCTGCAGCGCCGCGGCCGCGCCCGGGCGCCAGCTTCCGGCCGGGCTCGCCCGGCTGTCGGCGGTGCCCGGCGACCCGTTCGGTGTCGCGGTGACGGCGGACGGGCGCTGGTCCTTCGTGTCGCTGGTGCCCAACGGGAGCGGGGGCGCGCTCGGTGTGTTCGCGGACACCGGTTCCGCCAGCCCGAGGTTGGTCCGGCAGATCCCGCTGAGTGGGGCGGCCCTGGGCGTGACGCTCACGCCGGACGGCCGCTACCTGCTCGTCGCGAGCGGCAGCGGCGCCGCAGTGGTCAGCGTGCAGGCGGCCGAGCAGGGCAGCCCGAACGCGGTCCTGGGCACGCTGAGCAGCGGCGGTGGGCAGGCTGGCGGCGCGATCGAGGTGGCCACCTCACGCGACGGCAGGTTCGCGTTCGTCAGCCTGGAGGACTCGGACAAGATCGCGGTCTTCAACCTGCAGCAGGCGCTGGCGAGCCACTTCCGTGCCTCCGGATTCGTCGGGGATGTGCCGGCCGGGGTCGCGCCGGTCGGGCTTGCCGTGTCGCCGGACGGGGACTGGCTGTACTCGACCAGCGAGTTGCGGTCCTTCAGCGAGGTGCGCCGGGCCGCACACCACGGGACACTGAGCCTCGAACTGGGCGGCCAGGGGACGCTGGCCGTGATCAGCGTGCGCAAGGCGGAGACCGATCCGGCGCACGCGATCGTATCCACGGTCACCGCCGGCTGCAGCCCGGTACGAGTGATCACCTCCCCGAGCGGCGGGACGGTGTGGGTGACCGCCCGGGGGAGTGACATGCTGCTCGGCTTCTCCGCGTCCCGGCTGCGCGGGGACCCGGCGCACTCGCTGATCGCCTGGGCCGGGGTGGGTGACGCCCCGGTCGGGCTGGCCCTGGTGGACGGTGGGCAGCGGGTCGTCGTCGCGGACTCGAACCGGTTCGGCCGCCGGGGAGCCAGGTCCAGCCTCGCAGTGGTGACCGTCGCCGCGGCCCTCGCGCACCGGCCCGCGCTTGCCGGGTATCTGCCGGCCGGGGGATTCCCGCGGCAGATGGCCCTGGAACCGGACGGCCGGGTATTGCTGGTGACGAACTTCAGCTCACGGCAACTGGAGACGGTGAACGTCGCGAGCCTGCCCTGAAGCGAGGCCGGGTGCCTCGGCGCGCTGCGGCGAACGGGCGCCGGGGTTGCGGGCAGGTGTCCTGCGGCCGCGGGGGTGCCCGGGCTTCCCGGCTTGCTGCGTCGCTGGTGTCCTGGGCTGCTGCGGCCCGGGCCGCCGGTACCCTGGCGCCGTGCGGCTCACGGTGTTCTGGGAAAAGATGCGCGGGCAGTTCGGCGAGGCATACGCCGCCAGCGTTGCCAAGGACTATGTGCTGGCCGGGCTGGGCGGCGCGACGGTGAACCAGGCTCTGGCCGCGGGGAAGGAACCGAAAACCGTGTGGCTCGCGGTGTGCGAGGCCTTCGAGATACCCGAAGAAGCGCGCTGAGACCATTCCCGGCCGGGCCCCAGCGGTCCGCCGCAAACGGCCGGATGTTTCCATCGAACGTGTGCGTGTCCTGCCCCGGATCGAACAGTTGTTCGTCTAGGGTAGTGAGCTGTATGGCGGGCCGCTGCAGCGGTCGCGGCGCGATCTAGATGGAGTTCACCGCGCGGGAGAGTTTTGTCGGTGGCGGCGCGTAGCGTCAGCGCGGACAAAGAAGCCCCTTATCCAATGGGAGTACTCATGGCAGGCATCGACAGGCCGGGCGGGAAAGCCGGCGACAGGGACAAGGCCCTGGAAACCGCCCTCGCCCAGATCGAGCGGCAGTTCGGCAGAGGCTCCATCATGCGGCTCGGCGACGAG
>Ga0070710_10000238_pt1 | contig 25871 bp, 12 predicted proteins | sample LARL52metaG_FD_65454 | JGI IMG/M metagenome (GOLD analysis project Ga0070710, IMG submission 65454) | Corn, switchgrass and miscanthus rhizosphere microbial communities from Kellogg Biological Station, Michigan, USA - LAR L5-2 metaG | ecosystem: Host-associated > Plants > Roots > Rhizosphere ...
TCGAACACGGTGGTCCCCACCGCCGGCAAGTCTTCCCCCAGCGAGTGCCCGGACGGGACAGCCAGCGCGCGCGGAGTTCCGCCGCCCGCGGGCAGAAACCCGTCCGGCGCGCCGCTGCCCGCCGGGACAAGATCAGCATGCGCCCCCGCAGCCGGACCATGTCCCGCGAATGCGCCTATGGCTCTTGGCTCCTCCCCGTTGGGGGGGGGCTGGTTCATTGACTTATCACCTCGGGAGAAGATACGTCAGGGGCTGCGGCGAAGGCTAGCTGGATCCTGTCCGGTGCGCCGTGCCTCGCACTTGGGCGCCTGAGGGACGCGCTGAGCTGGCTAGCGATGGCGCCGCCCGCGGTGGTGCGTGCCGCCCTGTGACCGCCGCGGGCCGCGCGGCTGGTTGGTCACGTAGAGGAACGGCGGCGCGGTCACCGTACGTTTTTCGTAAATGACCCGGGCGGAGTCTTGGTACACCAACCGGTAGCTGGCGAGCTGCGAGCTGTCTTGCAACCGGCGGAACACCTGGTCCTGGTTGCCCTGCGTCCGCCGCATGTATATCCAGCGGATGCCGTGACCAACCGGGTCGGCCAGGCCGGGTCCCCACTGCCGGAAGCTGCCTTCGTAGACAACCTCGCTCAGCGGCAGGCGAGACTCGAAGGTCACTGTCTCGTTCCCGAACGACTCCATGAGGACCTTACCGCCGTGGTAATGCGATCTCAGCCAGAGCGCGGCGGCCGCGTTCGCCTGCTCGGCAGGGGTTGCCCGGAACGTCGCTGCCTCTACGAGGGTGTCGATGCCACCGCGGAGAACGAGCCCGGCACAGGCCACCGCGCCGATGGCGAGGGCCGTACACCAGCCGACGCGCAGCCAGGTGCGGCTACTGCCGGTGAACACGGTCACCAGGTAGCTCATGAAGATCGCCGTCGGCAGCACCATCAGCAGTCCGAAGCGGACGTTGTAAAGACTGCCCGTGATCTGCGTGACGTGGAGCGGACGCTGCCCGGAGTACAGGGCATAGACATAGAACGGGACGAAGGCGGTCAGTGCCAGGGGCGCGATCGCACCACCGCGGAGCCGGGTCCGGACAAGGTAAATCACGAAGCCAGCGGCGCCCAGGGCCAAGGCCACGGCGCCCGCGTTGTCGGCCATGGCATACAGGTACGTCAGGATCGACACGCCCCAGTGGCCGATCGCCTTCTCCGAATGCGAGACCCACAGCGAGGGCTTGGCGAACGGGCCGGTCTGGAAGTACAGGGGATCATGGAAGATCACCGCATTCCAGAGCACCCATCCTGCTATTCCGCTCAAGCCCAGGCAGCCATAGAAGATGACGTTGGCTTCGACGGTATGGAGGCGGGGCGCCAAACGCCGCACACCTAGCCGTCTGCGGTCCCGTGGGACTAGCTCGCTGGCGCCGGCCGCACCAGAGCGCCGCCACGCGACGTACATCACGATGCCCGCGACTGCTAGGCACAGCACCCAACCTTCGTAGCGGGTGAGACTCGCTAGCAGCGCCGCCCCTGCGGTGGCGGCCAGGTGGATGTAACGCCCCGTCTGGCACCAGCGCATGAGGTAGTACACGGTAGCCGCAATGCACGCGATGAGCAGCAGTTCGGTCATCGGGGTGCTCTGCAGGTAGAGCACGTTTGGGTTCGCGCCGAAGGCGAAGGCGGCCACGACGCCGCCGGCCCGGCTGCTGGTGAGATCCCTGGCGATCAGGTATGCATACCTGACCGTCACCACGTAGGCGGTCATGGAGATCAGCGACCCCGCGAACCCGGAGTAATACCAGGCGTTCACCCATATGAGCGGCAGGGTAAGCAGATGCGGTAGCGGCAGCCAGACCGCACCCAACTGGGCGGCTCCGGCCGTCGGGGAATCGAACACACGCCGCGCGATCAGCAGGTGCGATATCGCGTCCGGGTAGGCAAGCGTGACCCCCCGGTGGAGGAAGTACAGGTAACTGACCGTCGAGGTGACCATCGCGGCGAGCGTGGTCACGGCGAGTACGCCATCCCTAGGGTGCACCAGGCGGCGGAGCAGCCGCCCGAGCCCCCGCTGGCTAGCGATCTGGGCGGAAAGGGCGAGCAAGCCGACTATCGATCGCAGGACCACCGAGAGGTTCGCCCCGGTCTGCTCACCATACTGCCTAGGGAAATGCTCGACCGGCCGTTCGATGATGCGGGCGTGCCGCAGTCGCAGCTTCGCGATGAGCTCGGGCGAGATTGTCGCCGCCTCGCCGGTCAGGTGGAGTCCCTGTAGGTAAGACCGGTCGATCAGCTTGTATGCGCAGTCCACGTCCCTGACGCCTACCCGCAGCAGAAGGCGGCTAGCAGCTGTCCAAAGGAACGCATTCGCCCTGCGGTACCACGGATCGGCCCGCGAAGGACGATATCCGACCACCGCGTCCGCGCGCTCACGCTCCGCCTCAGCGAGGAAGCCGGGCAGTTGGGCGGCCTCGAACTGGCCGTCGGAATCGGTGAGGAAGACCCACCTGTAGTCGGTTCGTTCGAGGGCGACCCGGATACCTGTTGCCACGGCACTCCCGTAGCCACGGTTCACCTCGTGGTGCACCACGAGCACACGCCCGGGGTACTGGGCAGCGAGCCGTTCCGCTACCTGGCCGGTGCGGTCCGGGCTTCCGTCGTTGACCACTATGACGCAGTGCGGGATGCCGAAGGACTCTGGAACGTTCAGGAAGTCACGGACCGTCGCGCCAAGGTTGCGCTCCTCGCGGTACGCGGGCATGACGATGGCGATGCCGGCACGCTCCGGCCCGTGGCCGTTCGCCCTGGCGCGCGACGTGGCGGACCACGGGGGGAATCTTGTGTCCGGTTGCGGGTCAGCGCTCCCGCTTATGACCCGGCTCATTCGGGGCTCACCATACGGTGCCGGCCGGCCGGGCTGCCGTGCCGGTAGAACGACGGCAGGCCCGAACTGGCGCGCTTCGGGCGCTCGCGGAAGATAAACAGATCACATACCAGGTACGTGACACACATTCCGCAGATCACTCCGACCGCCGCGCCAGCGAGGTTGCCGACCTGCTGGTAGACAAGGCTGAAGGCCGCCGTGTTCACGGCCAGTGAAATCAGTGCGGTGCAGTTGTAGCTGGCCAGCCTTATCCAGAGTGTCTGAGTGGACCTGGCGCGCCGGTCGCGCCAGGTGAGCAGAGAGCTGAGCACGAAGTTCAGCTGTGCGGAGAGCACGAACCCGAGAGCGTTGGCCAAGGGCCGGTTCAGGCCAGCGGCCGCCATCGCGGTCAGCGCTACGTACTGCGTGAGGAAGCAGGCCGTTCCCACGGAAACGAATAGGATGTGTCGCTTTTTCACCGGTTGCCACGTCCGGCGTTTCATTGTTGCTGCAGCCATGGCTTAACCCCGAATCCCCCTGGCCCGCCGCTCCGGGCCGCTGCCTCTCCCCTAGTCTGTCGGCCCGCAGCCGACATGGCCGCGTTGATGTTCTCCCGCCATGAGACGCGCAGCCTGCCAGCCCGGACGACACCCGTTGTATCACAAGCTGGCAACTTTAAGAAGTTTTCTGCTTGCCGCAATATGCACACGATTGCTTTAGGAATTAGTTACCTTAGGCGAATTAATCGGGCGCGATCTGGCAGAGCCCGGTCAGCGCCCAACTACGGGTATTCAGCCCACTATCCGCTCTTATGTTCTAGTGGGGGGGAAACTATCCCAAATAGGGTCGTAACAACCTATGACAGCGGCATGTCACGGAGATCTTACTAAATCATGGGATTAACTTTACCTTTACGTAAAGATTGTTTGCGCTGCTAGCGGGATCATCTCGTTTGGGGTTCTTTACAAACCGTCACCGGCAGGTCCTGCCGCCAGAAGTTGCAGCGCGGCGACCAGCGGTGCCGGCTAGGGGCGACAACGTGCAACCCTGTCAGGGTTCGCCGAGGGATCGGGGGGCGGAATCAGTGACAGCCACACCGGGGGGCAGCCGCCTCCAATCGCTCGGCCGCTTTGTGACCTCCCGCATGAGGCAGGCAGCCTGGCTGCTTGCCCTGACGGTTCTGGCCGCTGGTCTGGCGGCTCCCGCCATCCCGGCGAGCGCCACGCCGGCCCCGGCGAGCGCCACGAGCGCCATGACGGTCGCGGTGACGTCGAACCCGGACCCCGTCGCGTCCGTGCAGGCAATGGCGTACACGATCATCGCCGCGAACACCGGGGCGGCGGACGCGAGCGGCCTGACGATGACCGACACGATCACCGACCTGGTGCCGGCCGCGCCGCAGACCGCTCCCTTCTTCAAAACCAGCACCGGGAGCTGCAGCTATGCCGCGAGCACAAGCCAGGTGACCTGCACGGCCGCAACTCTGCCGGCCGGCCAGGTGTGGACGGTGACGATTACCGCACAGATGACTGCCCCGGCCGGAACGTCGCTACCCGATACGGCCACGGTAACCGGGACCGAGTCCGGCAGTGCGTTCAGCGCTTCCGGGAGCACCACCACGACGATCAGCCCGGGCCTCCCGGCCGGATTCAAGCAGACTCAACTCGCGGGCGGGCTGAAGAAGCCGGTCGTGCTCGCGTTCCCGCCTGGCGGCGACGTCTGGATCGGTGAGCAGGGCGGGACGATCCTCGACTATCACAACGGCGCCGTCCAGTCCACGCCGATCGTGACGCTCCCCAACGTGTACAGCACCGGCGAGTGCGGCCTGCTCGGCATCGCCCTCGACCCTAACTTCGCCAGCAACGGCTACGTCTACATCTCCTACGTCGTGAACGTCACCAAAAGCGGCGTCACCCAGCCGTTCACCCGGCTGTCCCGGTTCAGCTACTCCGGCGGCACCATCAACCCGGCCACCGAGAAGGTCTACTACCAGGGCAACCAGGCGCAGAACCAGCATCATCCCGGCAACGATCTCCAGCTCGGCCCAGACGGGAAGCTCTGGTGGAGCGTGGGAGACAACGTTCCGGCGATCACCAACGGCGAGGCCCTCAGCAACATCTACGGCAAGTTCCTGAGGTTCAACCTCGACGGCACCATCCCTGCCGACAACCCGTTCGTGAACATCCCCAGCGCGGTCCCGGCCATCTACGCCTACGGGCTGCGTAATCCTTTCCGGTTCACGTTCCTGCCGAACGGCCAGGCCATGACCGAGAACACCGGCTCAAGCTTCTGGGAGGACCTCGACACGATCCAGCCGGGCGGGAACTACGGCTGGGACTATTTCGAGGGCAACTGCGGCAGTTGCGGGTACCTCAACCCCACGTACGCGTACGGGCACTATCCGGTGGACGGCGCCGCCTCGGCGATCGCCGCGTACTCCGGCTCCACCTTTCCGAAGGCCTACGACCATGTGGTCTTCTTCGGCGACTACAACCGCAGGGACATCGAGGCGCTGACGTTCGACCCGAGCTACCAGACCGTGACCTCCGATACCGTGTTCGACACCAACGCGGGCACGATCGCCGACCTGGTGGAGGGCCCGGATGGGAACCTCTACTTCGTCAGCATCTTCGAGGGCACGCTCAGCGAGATCACCGCTCCCGGCCCGTTCCCGCCCACCGCCAAAGCATCTGCCACGCCCAGCGCCGGGCAGGCGCCACTGACTGTGCAGTTCTCTTCGGCCGGCTCGTCCGACCCGTACGGCCAGGCGCTCGGCTACTCGTGGGACTTCGGCGATGGCACCACTTCCACCAGCGCGAACCCGTCCCACGTGTACTCCTCGAACGGCACCTACACCGTCAAGCTGACCGTGACGGGCGGCGGCGGCCAAACCGCCACCTCGACCACGACCGTGGTGGTCGGCCAGAGCCCGCCCACGGCATCGATCACCGCACCATCGACCTACAACGCCGGTGACACGGTCGCGTTCAGCGGCACGGCGACCGACCCGGTCGACGGCACCCTGCCCGGCTACGACTACACCTGGCAGGTCGACTTCATCAACAACGGCATGGTCCAGCCGTCCTACTATGCCGAGGTCCCGGACCCATTCTGGGGGCCGACGACCGGGATCACCTCCGGCAGCTTCCAGATCCCCACCGATGTGTCCCAGGTCCCCGGCAGCTTCTACCGGATCACGCTCAACGTGACCGATTCGGCTGGCCTGCAGACAGTGGTGACCAAGGACATTCATCCGAACCTGACAAACTGGTCGGTGAGCGGCAGCGTCCCGGGCACCGGGTATTTCGTCGATGGCGCCTGGCATACCGGCACCTACAGCACCCAGGACGTGGTCGGCGTCCAGCACATCCTGACGGGGATGCCGCTGGCGCAGGTCATCAGTGGCACCCGGTACCGCTTCGCGGGCTGGGCCGACGGCAGCGCCCTGACCGACTCCTTCACGTCTACCGTCGCCGCGGCCGGCTACACCGCCAACTACGACCCGGTGCAGACGTCGATGCCCTCGCCGTGGCAGAGCACGGACATCGGCGCCCCGATCACGGCGGGAACCGCCGACTTCTCACCGACTTCGCAGAGTTTCTACCTGGACGGGGCGGGGGCCGACGAGTATGGCGCCAACGACCAGTCGCACTTCGTCTACCAGACGCTGCCCGGCGACGGCTCCATCGTCGCCCGGGTCAGGTACCAGTCCAATTCCTCGCCCTGGGCTAAGGCGGGCCTGATGATCAGGCAGTCCACCGCGACCGGGTCCAACTTCGTGGACGCGCTGGTCACCCCGGACGTCAGCCCCAGCACCCCCGACATCAACGGGGTCGGCTGCGATGCCAACGGCTGCCTGGCGCCGCTCCCACCGGTGGTGCCGTCGACCGGCTACGGCGTGCGGATGCAGTACTCGGGCCCCGGCGCGAAGACCGGGCCGGCCCTGGCCGGTATGACCGACCCGAACAAGTGGCTGAAGCTGACCAGGTCCGGCAGCACGTTCACGTCGTACGAGTCCACGGACGGAGTTCATTGGACCCAGATCGGCGTCGCGACCGTATCCATGACCGGGACGGTGGACGTTGGGCTGTTCGACACGTCGCACAATATCGGGCAGGTCAGCTCCGCTGCCTTCGACAACGTCCAGGTCACGTCGGCGATCCCGCCACCGCCGCCCGGGCCGCTTCCGGCGCCGTGGACCGATACCGACGTCGGCTCTCCCGCGATCGCGGGCTCGGCCGGCTACTCGAACGGCGTGTTCACGGTCAACGGCGCCGGTGCCGACATCTGGGGCACCAATGATCAGTTCCACTACGCGTACCAGCCGCTGGCCGGCGACGGCAATGGCACGATCATCGCGCGGGTGACATCACAGACCAACACGAGCTCCAACGCCAAGGCTGGCGTCATGATCAAGCAATCGACCACGGCTGGCTCGAACTACATGCTGATCGCGGTCGCGCCGAACGGAGTCGTCAAGGTGCAGTACGACTTCAACGGATCCACCCAGGCAAGCAGCACGTATACCTTCCCCAACGTCTGGATGAAGCTGGTCAGCCTCAACGGAAAGATCACCGCCTACCTGTCCGGCGACGGCAGCACCTGGACCAGCGTGCTGTCCAAGGCGCTGCCGATCACCTTCCCGGCGACCGTCGGCCTGTTCGAGTGCTCGCACAATACATCGGCCCTCGGCACGGCCACCTTCGATAACGTGAGCTTCACCCCGGGACCATAGGGGAGCACCGATGAGAACCGTGTTCCCCGCCCGGCCACGTGCCATCCTCGCGGTGGCCATGTCCGGCCTGCTTGGGCTCGCCTTTGCTGCGGGACGACCAAACCCGGCCGCGGCAGCCGCCCCGCCGGCGCCCGCCGCGCAGGCGGCCCTGGCCTCCCAGGACTGGCCGACCTACCTGCAGAATGTGGCCAGGACCTCCGCCACCACGGACTCCACCCTGAGCACCACGGGAGCGCCGAATCTGGCGGTGAACTGGACCTATCAGGCGGGCGGCCCCATCGCGACGTCGGCGAGCATCGTCGGCACCACGGCGTACGTGGGGGCCTGGGACGGCTATGAGTACGCGATCAACACGACCAACGGCTCGCTCCTCTGGAAGACCAACACCGGCATCACAACCGATCCCGGCTGTAACCCCAGTACTATCGGCGTCACGTCGGCCGCCGCCGTGGTGAACGGCGTTGTCTATGTGGGTGGCGGCGGCCCGTACTTCTACGCGCTCGACGCCAGCACCGGCGCGGTCTTGTGGAGCGTCTACACCGGCGACAACAGCCAGGCCGGCGCCCATTACAACTGGTCCAGCCCGCTGATCGTGGGCAACTACGCCTACATCGGCATCGCGAGCAACTGCGACAACCCGCTGGTCCAGGGACAGCTTTTGCAGGTGTCCATCTCCGGGCCGCAGCAGGGCCAGATCGTCAACACCTACAACTTCGTACCGAACGGCCAGGTCGGCGGCGGCGTGTGGACTACCCCCACTTACGATCAGGCGACCAATACGATCTTCGTCTCCACCGGTACGCTGTCCGACCATACCCAGACCCAATCGCAGGCCATCGTGGCGCTGAACGCGTCCAACCTGGCGTACGAGAGTTCGTGGCAGCTTCCGTTCAGCGCCTCGATCTCTGACTCCGACTGGAGCACCACCCCGGCCCTGACCACCGACGCCGCCGGTGACCAGTTGCTCTCTGTCGCCAACAAGAACGGCATCCTCTACACGTTCAATCGAAACAACCTGGCGGCCGGGCCGGTCTGGCAGCAAAGCATCGCGGTCGGTGGCAACTGCCCCACCTGCGGCGACGGGACGATCGCCTCCGGCATGTTCGCCAACGGCGTGCTGTACTACGCCGGCGGCCACAACGTGCAGAACGGCCACGGTGCCGGTGGCTCGCTCACCGCGTTCGACCCCGGCACCGGCTCGGTCCTGTGGAGCAGACAGACCGACCAGCCGATTCTCGGCACGCCCGCCTACGTCAACGGCATGGTCGGCTTGGTCGAGGGGTCAACGTTCGAGGTGGTCAACGCCGCCAACGGCCAGTTGCTGTACTCCTATGTGCTGCCGTCGGCGGTCTACGGGGCGGTGTCGGTCGCTTATGGGCAGTTCTACGTCGGCACCATCAGCGGGGTCCTGTACGCCTTCGGGCAGGGCACTGCCCCGAAACCGCCACCGGCCGACCCGAACTGCCCAACGGGATTCACCTGCCAGGACATTCACAGCCCCGCCAAGGGCAGCGAGCAGTCCTCCGGCGGCAACCTCACCGTTACCGCGGCGGGCAGCGGCATCAAGGGTACCGGCGACCAGTTCCGGTTCATCAGCGAGCCGGTCACCGGCGACGCACAGACGAGTGGGCAGATCGTCTCGCAGGCTCCGCAGGCGGGTCCCACCCAGCAGGCCGGGCTGATGGTGCGCCAGACCGCCGCCGTCGGCTCGCCCTTCTACGCTGTCCTTGGCTACCCGAACGACTCGCCGCCGGACCTGAAGGTCTGGTACCGCTCGGCGTGGTCCAAGAATCCCACGCTGCTGGCCGCCGCTCCCATGTCCATGCCGGAGTCGGTCATGATCCAGCGGACGGGGAACCTGTACCGCGCCGGTGTGTCCACGGACGGTACGAGCTACACGCTCATCCCGGGCTCCACGGCCGACGTAGACCTGCCGACGACCACCGTGCAGGGCATCGCGGTGGCATCGGGGTCCTCCACCAGTTACGGCCAAGCCACGTTCGCCAATATCAACGTGGGGGCAACGGCCACGACCACGATGGCGCCGCCCGTGCCCGCCGACCCGTGCCCATCCGGTTGGAGCTGCGCCGATCTTGGCAACCCCACCCCGCCGGGGGACACCACCGGCTCCGGCGGTTCGCTGACCCTGGCCGGCACCGGTACCGGCTTCGGTGGCAGCTCGGACTCGGCGCACTACGTTTACCAGACGGTGTCGGGCAACCAGGCCGTCAGCGCCCAGGTGACTACCAAGTCCGGCGCGGCCGCCAAGACCCAGGACGGGCTGATGATGCGGGCCAGCACCAGCCCCACCGCGCCCGTGTACAGCGTGTACCTCAACCCGGGCGGCTCGGCCACCATCAACTGGCGGGTCAACGACGGAGTCAAGTACTCGCACACCATCCCGCTCACGTCAGTCACGTCGCCCGCCTACCTGGAGATCGTCCGCTGGCAGGACAGCAACGCCAGCCCACCGGGCACCTACTTCTCGACGCTCACCTCCACCGACGGCATCAACTGGACGCCGGTGCTCGGCTCGTCGGTCCCCATCAGCATGGGATCCGGCAGCTACCTGGCTGGTCTGGTGGCCACGTCGGGAACGACCGGTGCCACCACTCCGGCGACCTTTGCCAGCGCCAACGTGGCGGCGGTCAGCTCGGCGCCGCAGTCGGCCTGCGCGGCCGGGTTCACCTGCGCCGACATCGGCGGTCCCGGTGTGCCGGCCGGTAATCAGTTCTACAGCAACGGCAACTGGACGCTGCAGGCCAGCGGTGACATCTGGTCGGTCTACGACGAGTTCCGCTACGCTTACCAGCCGTTCCCCGCGACCAGCAATCCCAACGGAGACGGCACCGTCAGCGTGCACGTCGACTCGCAGTCCGCCGGCGGCTCGTGGATGCGGTCCGGCGTCATGATCCGGTCCGGGACCGACCCGCAGGCGCCCTACTACGGCGTGTTCGCCACCCCGCAGCACGGCGTGATCGTGCAATGGCGCAGCAGCCAGGCCGCGCAGACCAACCAGCTCGTCGGCCCGGCCACCGCCACGCCGGTCTTCGTGGAGGCGGGCCGGTACACCTCTAACGGCACTGCGTACTACAGCGCCTATAGCTCCACCGACGGGGTGAACTGGACCTACATTCCCGGGTCCACCGTGGCGCTGAACCTGCCAGGCCCGCTGGTGGCCGGTATGGCCAGCGACGCGAACAGTTCCACCAACCTCACGGTTTCCACCTACGACAGCTTCAGCCAGGGTCCACCGCAGGCCCCGCCCATCGTCTGCCCGAGCGCGTGGACCTGTGCGGACATCGGCGGGGCGCTGCCGCCCGGCACCGACGGCCTGGTCAACGGCACCTGGACCGAGACCGGCGGGGGCGGAGACATCTGGGGCACCGCCGACGCGTTCCACTTCGCCTATCAGACGCTGACCGCCGACGGCACGGTGACCGCCCACGTCACCGCACAGCAGAACACCTCCGCCTGGGCCAAGGCAGGGGTGATAATGCGGGCCACGACGGACCCGGGCTCGCCCTATTACGCCGTCTTCGTGACCCCGGGCAACGGGATCGCGGTGCAGTCGCGCGCGGCGCAGAGCGGGACAACGAGCCAGGTACTCACGACCGGTACCGTTCCCGCTTACCTGATGGTGGGCCGGTACACCTCCGGCAACCAGGTCTACTACACCGCGTACATATCGCCGGACGGCAGCACCTGGACCGCCGTACCAGGCTCCACCCAGGTGATCAATATGACCGGCCCGCTGCTGGCTGGTATCGCGATCACCTCACACAACCAGGGGACCGCGTCCGCAGTGACGCTTGACACGGTGTCGGTGCAGGCGACCGAACTGCCCCCGCCGGGAGCCTGCCCCAGCGCCTGGACCTGCGCCGACATCGGCACCGTGGCGCCCGGCCCCAGCGGCCAGACCCTGTCCGGCGGCACCTGGAACGTGACCGGCTTCGGGAACGACATCTGGGGCACCGCCGACTCGTTCCACTTCGTCTACCAGGCGCTGGCCGCCGACGGAAGCCTTAGCGCGCAGATCGTGTCGCAGACCGCTTCGAGCGCATGGGCCAAGGGCGGCCTCATGATGCGTGCCACCACCGACCCCGGATCCCCGTACTACGCAGTCTTCGCCACCCCATCGAACGGCATCGCAACGCAGTGGCGCACCGCCCAGGGCGGGTCCAGCGGTCAGGTAACCACCGCCGGCACGGCACCGGTCTACGTGAAGATCGTCAGGAGCGGTACGACGTACTCGGCATACACCTCCCCGGACGGCAGCACCTGGACGCTGGTGCCCAATTCCACGAAGACGCTGACCAACCTGACCGGCAGCCTGCTCGAAGGGTTCGCCGTGAACTCACACAACACCGGCCAGCTCAGCACCGTCGTCTACAACTCGGTAGCCACCACACCATGAGCCCGCTAGCGGGGCAGGGGGCAAGAAAATGCGCATCAGAACAGGCCGCCGGACGATTCTGACAACAGCGATGATCCTACCGGTCGCGCTGGCGGTGATAGCCGCCCCGGCCTGGGCGGCAACCATCAGCGCGGGGGCGCCGCGGGCGGGCACCGCAACCCTGGCTCGCATTCCTGCCCGGCCGACCGGACATAACGCCGCTCTCCCGAGCGGGCTAGCGGTCTCGGTCGGCTACGCCGAGGACAAGGAGATCAACACCCCCGACGCGGCTGCCTTCCCGGTGCCGTGGGCCGGCTCGCCCAACACCACGTTCCTCGGCAACACGGTCCCGGGCCAGACCGCGTGCGGCACGCTGACCGTCTGCTACGACACCGGCGCCATCAGGCTGGACAACACCGGCACGACTCCCGTCGCGGTCAGCAACGTGACGGTGGACATGCATTCCTCGATCTCCGGCGGCAAGCTATTCAACAACCTGTGGGGCGCGTTCACCGTGCCGCCGGGCAAGAGCGTGATCCTGGCCGCCAACCCCCCGGCGACCAACCCCGGGTACGACAACTTCGACACCAGCGGGTACCCCAGCAACAACTGCACCCCGATCACCATCCCGCCGACGGTCAGCCTCACGATCCGCGGGGCGACGACCACCTTGGCGGACAGCACCCATGTGCTGGATACCGGCGGGATCGACGCGGGCTACTGTCCGCCCAAGCACAATGAGTCGATCCAGTGGCGCCCGATCGGCGCCGCGGGGAGCACCGACGCCAGCATGAGCCTCGGGCCCGCCACGGTGACGCGGGCCACGGGGAGCCAGGTCACCGAGACCGCGACCGTCCTCGACGGCAGCGGGACCGGCCTGCCGGACGTCCCGGTCAACTTCGCGGTGACCAGCGGGCCTGACGCGGGACTGACCGGCACCGTAGCGACCAACTTCAGCGGGCAAGCGGCCTTCACCTACACCGGGTCCGGTGACGGCGAAGACCTGGTGACTGCGAGCGTCACTACCGTGGGCAGCTTCGCGGCCACCCCGGCGCGGGTGATGTGGGTCAACGGCTCGGCCGCGAACTGGAACTCCGCCGACGTCGGCTCGCCGGCGCTGGCGGGCAGCCAGTCGTTCGATCCCGGAAGCGGCGCCTGGACCGTCGGCGGCAGCGGCACCGGCATCCAGGGCTCCTCCGATCAATTCCATTTCGCCTACCAGCCGGCTCCCGCTAGCGGCGGCATCACGGCCGCCGTGACCTCTCAGACCGCGGTGGGCGCGTCGGCCGCGTCCGGGGTGATGCTCCGCGCCAGCACCGACCCGGGTTCCCCGTACTATGCGGCCCTGGTCGGCGCCAACGGCAGCGTGACCGTCCAGGATCGCACCGTCCAGGGCGGCGGGACGGCAACGGTCGCCAGCCTGCCCGCGGGCAGCGGCCCCGCCTACGTGTGGGTCGGCAATAACGCCGGCACCGTTACCGCCTATACGTCGGCCGACGGCTACGACTGGCTGCCGGTGCCCGGCTCATCGGTAAGCCTGAACCTCGGCTCCGGCGCGCTCGCCGGGCTGGCGGTGACCGCCGGGGATCCGGCCTCGGTCAACACGACGACGTTCGGCGATGTGGCGTTGCCCGCAGGCCCACCCGGGCCGGCCCCGCCTGTGCCATGCCCCGCCCCATGGAACTGCGCCGACATCGGCAGCCCCGCGCCGCCCGGCACACAGTCGTTCGACCCCAACACGGGCACCTGGACCATTAAGGCCGGCGGGGCCGACATCACCGGGACCACGGACCAGTTCCGCTACGTCTGGCAAACGCTCCCCGCGGACGGCAGCGTCATCGCTCACGTCGTGTCGCAGACCGTCACAAGTTCCGGCGCGAAGGCCGGGGTCATGCTCCGTGCCAGCACCGACCCAGGCGCGCCCAACTATGCCCTGGTCGTCAGTCCCGCACAAGGGATCAAGGTGCAGCTTCGCAAGACCCAGGGCGGGAGCACCTCCAAGCTCGCCAACCCGACAGGCACCACCCCCGCGTACCTGAAGATCACGCGGTCGGGCAACACCTTCACCGCCTACACCTCGCCCGACGGGGTGACCTGGACGCTGATCCCTGGCTCATCGGTGACGATCAACCTTGGCTCGGCGCTGCTCGCCGGGCTCGCGGTCACCTCGCATAACAACGGCACCCTGGGCACGGTCACCATGGACGGGGTGACCGTGGGCTGATCGGCGGCACGGTGGGCTGATCAGCGGATTGTGGACGCTGGTCAGCCGGGCGTCAGGAGGTAGACGGCGGTTGCGTGAGGTTGCAGCCGGACCCGCAGCCCGGCGGCCGCCGGAAGCCTCCGGTGCGCCCAAAGGTCGCTGACGCTGGCCGGCCTGCCCGCAAGGCGCAGCTGCGCCCAGGTGAAGCTCGCTGTGGCAGGCCGGCGGCCCAGGTTCACGATCGCTATCGCGGACCGGCCGCCGGACAGAGGCTTGTGCCAGACCTGCCAGGGCCCCCGGCGCAGAACGCGGCTGGCCGGGATGCCGAGCGGATCGTGGTCAATCGCGATGATCTGCCGGTTGAGCAGGATGTGGCTGGCCACATCCGTCCCAGTCATGGTGCGGGGATCGTTGCCGGCGATCAGCGGTGCCGACCACATGGCCCACATCGAGAAGTTCGTCCTGGCCTCGCTAAAAGTCAGCGCGTCCTTGGTGAGGTCCTGCCCGTCCGCGGCTTCTGCGAGTGTGCCCACCTCCAGCATGTCGGGATCGAGGTAGTGGCCGGGCCGGGCGTAATTCTCCGCGCTCCGCAGTACCGGCGACGTCAGGTAATCAAAGATCCCCATGTGGTAACGGCGGTCGTGATAGCAGCGGCGTGCCGTCGGCGGCGGCGGCCGGGTCTGGTTGTACCAGCTGCCACAGATGTCGCCGCCGACCCGCCAGCTGTTTGCGAGGCTGTGCGCCCATGGCGCCACCGCAGGGGAGCCGCCCGCGTTGATGCTGAGGATCATCGGGCGGTGGGTGGCGTCGATGGCCGCTCGCCATTGCCTGGCGAGCTCGGCCGCGACCGGGGGCGCATAGCTGGCGTAGCACCAGTCGAGCTTGATGTAATCCACGCCCCAGCGGGCGAACGTCCCGGCGTCCGTGGCCGCATGCCCGGCATCCCCGGTGCGGTTGCCGCAGGACCGGGGGCCTGGAGTGGCGTACAGGCCCAGCAAGAAGCCCTCGCCATGCACGAACTGCGCCAGCCGCCCCATCCCGCAGGGAAACCGGCGCGAGTCGGCGGTGATCTGGCCGCTGGCGTTCCGCGCCCCCTGCCATCCATCGTCCAGGATGATGTAGCGGTATCCGGCGGCGCGCATGCCGTTGCGGGCCATGGCCTTCACGATCGAGACGATCAAGGCCTGATCGAAGGTGATTCCGAAGGTGTTGAACGGGTCGAAGCCCATCGCGGGCTGCCGCGCGTTCACCCGCGGCGGGGCAACCGCAGGCCCGGCCGCAAGCCGAGCACACGAGGCCGGAAGGGAAGGCGCCGTGCTTGGCCGCCCGTCCTTGGTGCAGCCCGCCATCCCGGCGCTGACCAACGCCATGGACGCAGCCAGCCTGGCCGCGGTCCGCCAGGTCCACCATGTGCCGCGCGTCATGGCGCAGGCGAAATTGTCACCCCGCTGAACACGGCAGTGGACAGGGCGCCGGTGTTATGGGAAGTGACTGCGAGGCCCGCGAGTACCGCTCCCGCAAGGTTGGGGAGGGCGGCACTCGATCCGGCTATCGGTGTCCAATTGACCCCATCGGTGGACGTGGCGGCCGTGAAGGTCGTGCCCGTGCGGGTGATCTGCAGGTACACCGGCGTGGTGCCGGTTGTCGATGCCTCCTGGACGGAGTTGTCACCGGCGGCGTCCCGGGATTGGACGATGACTCCGTTGCCCGGGGTCACGTACACCGCGTAGTAGGGAGACCCGGGATCGAACGAATCCCTGATCATGACGCCGGCCTTCGCGTACGGATCGGTGTTCGTCTGTGACGTGACCTGGGCACTCACGGTGCCGTCCGCGGCCAGCGTCTGCCAGATGTAGTGGAACGAGTCGGAGATCGCCCAGATGTCACCGCCACCGCCCTGGACCGTCCAGGTTGACCCGGACAGGTTCTGGCCGCCCGGTGCCGGGGTCACCGCGCCGATGTCGGCACAGTCCCAGGTGGCCGGGCACAGGCCGGGCGGCTGGAATTCACCGGGCGCGACGCTGACGGTGTCCAGGGTGACGGCCGAGCCGGTGCCCTGGTTGTGGGAGGTGATCGCGAAACCGGCCAGCAGCGATCCGGTCATGTTCAGGACCTGCGTCGAACCCGGGACCGCAGTCCAGGTGTTGCCATCGGGCGAGGTGTAAGCGGTGTAGTAGGTCTGTGGGTTGCTCCCCGTGGTGGTGTACTTGCCGATCATCAGGTAGGCGGGTACCACACCGGAGGCTGTCAGCTGGTTGCTCGAGCCGCCCTGGGTTGCGCGCCACTGCACCGCGATCCCGTTGCCCGGGGTCACGAAAACCGCATAATACGGAGACCCCGGGTCGGTGCTGGCCCGCAGCATGGGACCGGCCTTGGCCCACGGATCGGTCGCCTGCTGCGCAGTGACGTGGGCGGTCACGGTGCCGTCGGCACTGAGCGTCTGCGAGACGAAGTGGAAGGCATCCGCCGAGCCCCAGATATCCCCGCCGCCACCTATCTCGTTCCAGGTGCCGGAGTTGGTCAGCTGGTCCTGGCCCGGTGGCAATGCACCACCGATGTCGGCGCAGGACCAGGCGGTCGGACAGATGAACGGCGGCGGCTGGGAGCCGGGTAGCGACGCGAGGTTGTCCACGGTGGCCGTCGATGTGGTGGTCGCATTGTAGGAGTCGGTGGCGATGCCGGCCACCAGCGGCCCGGGCAGGTTCAGTGCGATCGTGGACCCGGGGATGAAGGAGAAGTTCACCCCGTCGGTGGACATATAGGCGCTGTAGTAGACGGTGTTGTGTGCGGTGTCGGTGTAGCGGCTGGCCATCAGCCACACCGGGGCAGCCGTGCCCGCCGAGCTGAGCAGCTGACTCGTCTGGGCGTTCTCCGAGCCGCGCCACTGGACGGCGATGCCGTTGCTCGGGGTCACGAACACCCCGTAGTACGGCGCCTGCGGGTCGGTGGTGCTCGACCGGATCATGACGCCGGTCTTCATCCACGGGCCGCCCGGGTTGGCCTGCGAGACCACTCGCGCGCTGGCGGTCCCGTCTCCGTTGGTGGAGTTGGCCGGGTCCTGCGGGAAGCTCTGCGAGATGAACCGGAAGTTGTCGAAGTTCGACCAGATGTCGGAACCGCCGCCCTGGATGGTCCAGGTTCCCGCGGTGCCGCCCCCCTGCTGCGGCGTGAGGTACACCTGGTTGCCGGGCTGGATGTCGGTGCCGATATCGGCGCAGGTGAAAGTCGCTGCGCAGATCCCGGGCGGCTGGCTGCTCGCCGCGGTCAGCGTGACGTTCTTGTAGGCCACCGGCGGGGCCACCCGGGGCGCGTTCGCGGTCGCCGCCAGGCCGGCCAGGTAGCTGGAGCCCATGCTGATCGCCTGGGTCGAGCCGAGCACCGGCGTCCAGTTGGTCCCGTCGGTGGACGTCAGCGTGGAGAAGAAGGTCTGGTTGAGGTTCTGGTCCTGCCAGCGGACGATCTCCACGTACGCGGGGGAGGTGACAGACGGCAGCGCTAGCTTGCCGGTCCGGTTGGGCACCCCATCGTAGGTGCGCCACTGAATGGTCGCGGACCCGCCGGGATTAAGGGTCACCGAATAGTACGGAGAGGTGATGCTGCTGTTTGCTCGCATCATAATTCCCTCCTGTGCCGTCGCCGGTGACCCCGGCTGAGTGACCACCTGAGCGCTCAGCGTTTCGTTTCCAGCCACCTGCTGATAGGCGTAGTGGAAGGAGTCGGTGCCGCCCAGGGTGATGCCGGTACCGGTGCCGTCGAGGGTGAAGCTGCCGGGCCCGCTGCTCGTGGTGTCGCCCGGCGGGTTCGGGTTGCCGACATCGGCGCAGGTCCAACTGGGCGGGCAGGGGTCCGCCGGGGCCTGTGGCGTCATGGTGGTGGTGATCGGGTTTCCGGCCGAGAGGTTGCTGAACGACGCAGTACCGGTGTTCGTGGACGAGCCCGAGTCGACCGCCAGCCCGTCCAGCGTGGTGGCAGGCATATCGATGTCGATGGTGGTGCCAGGGATCAGCTGGTAATGGACTCCATCCGTAGAGTAACCAGTACTGAACAGATTGCCTTTCCGCTGGATCATGAGGTAGATCGGCTTGTTGGCGGGATAGAGCTTGGTCAGCTCGACCGACGCAGCACCCCACGCGTTCCGGTACCAGATCACGATGTCGGGCAGTGGGTTGCCCTCCGTCAGGTCGTTGGGATAGGCGAGCACCGCGTAGAACGGCGACGTCGGATCGGTGCTTTGCCGGGCCATGAGACCGGCCTGGGGCTGGGTGTTCTGTGTGCTCTGCGACAAGATGTCAACGCTGGACTGGGAGTCCCCGGTAACTGGTTTGGAAATGAACCGGAACTGGTCGGACGTGCCGTGGATCGCAGCGCCGGAAGCGGTCACCGTCAGCACGCCGTTGCTGGTGCTCTCCGAGCCGGCGACCGCGGGATTGCGGATGTCCTGGCAGGTAAAGCCGGACGGGCAGTTCGGATCCGGTGGCGGCGCGGTGGTCGAGCCCGGCAGGCCGAAGGCATAGAGATCCTTGTTGCTGTCGCCAACGTAGAACTGGCTCCGGGCAACCGACACCGCGCCGTAGACCGGGCCCGGGAGCAAATATGAGTACAGCAGCTGGCCGTTGGCAGCGTTGAGGACCTCGAACGTGCTGCCCTCGACTTCGCCGAGCATGCCGTTGACATAGGCAGGCGAGCCCAGGATCGGCCCTTCGGTCTGGCGGCTCCACAGCACCTTGCCCGTCCCCGGGTCGAACGCCGTGATCGACCCGGCGGATCCCTGACCGTTCTGGACGTTGTCGCCGCCGGCATAGTAGAGCACCCCGTTCGCGAACACCCCCGAGGCGATGCTCCCGTCGCCGCAGGTAGGACAGTCGCCGCCGATCGCGATCTGGTGCTGCCAGATGGGCCCTGCGGCCAGGTTGTTGCGGTTGAAGGTGTACAGGATCCCGTTCTTGTTGGCGACCGACAGCAACTTATCCCCGGCCGAGTCAGTGGTCAGCGTCGGCGTGGTCCCCCAATCGGAGTCCAGCACGGACGCCTCGAACGGAAGCTGCCAGGAGCTTACGTACTGCAGCGTGGTGGCGTTCAGGGCAACGATTGCCTGCGACTGGGTCTGCGTATGGTCGTTGAGCGTGCCGGTGGACACGAAGATCGTGTTGGTTGCTGCATCGTAAGCGGGTGTGGTCCATACGCCGCCGCCGACTTCGCCGTTCGGCACGAAACTGTAGCTATTGACGATCTGCCCCTGCTGTGGGCCGGAGATGGCCACCTGCAACAACTGGCCCTGGACAAGCGGGTTGTCGCAATTACTCGCGACCGCGATATAAGCGTAGTTACCGACGATCAGCGGGCTGGACCAGTTGTAGTGGGCGCCGGCCTGGCTGTTGTCACCTGTAAACACCTTCCACAGGATGTTCCCGGTGGTGGGGTCAAGTGCGTACCAGTACGGGCCGCCGCCGCCAACGTAGAGCACCCCGTTGACGATCGCCGCGGATGAGGTAATCCCAATATTGACCGGATTGCATCCGGGATCCGTCGTAGTACCGAGGAACTGCTTCCAGATCATCGCTCCTGTCGAGGTGTTCACCGCGTATTCGTAGCCGTCCCAGGAACCCACATAAGCCGTGGTACCGACGATGCTCACGGAGGTCGCAATCGGCCCGCCGGTCGCGAACGCGAACTTGAGCTTCAGAGTCGCGGCGCTACTTACGCTGAGCTTGGGATCGACGGTCGCGCCGGTTCTGGCCGGGTTCTGCAGAAACATGGGCCAGTCCTGGTAGGACACGGCCTTTGCGTGGGCATGGGTAAATACGACACTGACCGCGGAAAGAGCAGAAGCCAACAGCAGGACGGCCATCGTCGCGCTGAGAAATCGTGACCATGGGTACCGGGGTATGCGGAATACGTTACCCCCGGCGGCAAAACCTATCGCCGGGCCGGTCTTGACAGCCCGGAAACCCACACTGCGCGCGGGACGGGTCGGCATCATTCGGGCATTCCTGGCGAAACGCTTAACAGCGAACAACGTAAGCATGGCTGACAACAACCTTAAGCTTGGCTTTCCCCTAGCAGCAGCCTAGATACTGTCATGTCCCGCGAGAAGGGCTTACGGAGATTTTTTTTCCTGCCATCCGTTATGCTTTCGTTACAATCGTTACACAGTGAAAGCAGCCTGTTGCCTGTGGCAAGCGTCACGATGCCTAGCGGGTTTGTCAGGATTAACTCCATATACCCGTGCGGGATGCCCATTGCGGGGTAAGATTTGGCGATGGCTGCCCGCTGACGCTGGGAGCTTTACGTCGCTGGAGGTCGGCTATTAGCTGCACTCATCTCATCCCCGCGGCGGTGTTCATCTTCCCGCTGCAGGGCCCGCCTAACGATCTTCGATCTTGGAGGGTTACTAACCGGGTGACGGCTGGCGACCAAGGCGCGGGCGGCGCGAAGTCCAAGCTGACCGAAGCTCAGCTGCGCGAACTGCAGACAGTGCTGGAGGCGGGCCCGGTGGCCTGCGGTGGGATGAGGACCAGTCCGGACGCAGCCCGAATCACCGAGGTGGCCCACCGCTGGTTCGGGGTGGACATAGTGGCGGGCGTCCAGGGGTGGTGGTAGAGAGAGATGACCCCGCAGGTCCCAGCCATAGAGAGCCAATGAGGTTACTGCGGAACTTCACGCGGGTGGCCACAGTCGCGGTGCTGGTCGCCCTCGGACTGATTCCTGCCGGCACGGAGGAGTCGGTCGACAGTGTCTACTCCCCGTTGAGCTGTCCCGGCGTCAGCAAGGTCAATGCCCACGTCAGCCTGCACTCGGATGGCACCTTGTGGTATCTGGGCGCTCGGGTCAAGTTCACCGGCTACACCTTTTATCCCGCCGACGTCGGCGGGACACCGGCCTGGGGTCAGATCTCGTTCGCCAGCTACATCGACACCGCGCTGGCGAACGAGGCCTATCTCGGGGCCAATCTGGTGCGGCCGACCGACCAGTTCTCTAGCCACATCACCGGGCAGACGTTCGATGACCCGGCTTTCTGGTACAACATGGATCATCTGGTCTGCCAGGCGGCCAGGCGCGGCACGTTCATCGAACTGGACCTGTCGTTCCTCGGCCACCTGCTGGTCAGCCAGGACAAGAACATCATGGACGCCGCGAACTGGCTGCCGATGATCGAGACAGTGGCCAAGCACTACGCGGGCTGGCAGTCGATCGCCTGGGTCACATTCCTCGGCGAGCCGCCCTATCCAACCACGTTGGCCAAGGTCAACGCCCTGCGGAGGTTCTACGCGACCCTTCTGGCCGCTTACCACAGATACGATCCCACTCATCTCTTGGCCCCGGGCGGCCTGACCCACACCATGTACGGCTACCCGGACTGGTGGCAGGCGATAGCCAGCGTCCCGCACGTGAGCATCTTTGCCTACAAGGTCTATGACCTCAACGACAAGAGCTACCTGCCGACCGTCTACGACTGGACCGCCGCGCACGGCCAGGCGCTGATCAACGAGGAATTCGGCATGCCGCAGTCTCAAGGCGACGGCACCTGGTCGGGACGTACCTTCAACGGTCTGAACACGGACCGGGCCAGCTTCTTCGCCTGGAACTACCAGCAGCAGCGCATGGGCCGGACCCAGGCAAGCATCTTCTGGAACGAGTCCTGCCTGGTTGGTCCGTCGAATTACGACGTCAATCCCACGGTCGGCCCGGCCACGATCGCGGTGATCCGTGCGAACGCGGCGGTCCCGCCGACCAGGTCCACGTGGTCCGGTTGGTCCTGCTAGCCGCTACCGAGGTGCTGTTAGCCGTTACCCGGACACGTTCACCCGGGCCGAGCCGGTGTACTCAGTGATCCACGGCGCATCCAGGCTGCCCTGCTTGACGAGTGCCTGGCCGGTCCTGGTGAGCACCGCGATCAGCGGACCACTAGCGGGATCGGTGGCCACCACGACGCTCGATACCTTGGAGTACTCGCTGGTCCACGAGCCGTTGAGGTTGCCCTGCTTGACCTCCACCTTGCCGCCGGTGGTGGTGAGTACCGCGAGCAGGAGACCGTTCTGCCTGTTGCTGGCTGCGGCCAGTTGCGACACGCCGGTGTACTCGCTGGTCCACGAGCCGTTGAGGTTGCCCTGCTTGACCAGCGCCTGGCCGGCGGGGCTGAGCACGGCCACCAACGGGCCGTGCGGACCGTCGCTGGCCACGGCGAACCGGGCCACCCGGGTGTATACGCTGGTCCACGGACCGTTCAGGCTGCCCTGCTTGGCCAGCAGCCGGCCGGTCTTGGTCCGTATCGCGATCAGCGGGCCGTGCCTGCTGTCGGTGGCCACCCCGATCTGCGACACCCTGGAGTACTCACTGGTCCACGGCGCGGTCAGGTTGCCCTGCTTGGCCAGCACCTGGCCCTTCGTGGTCAGTATCGCGATCAGCGGGCCGTGCCTGCTATCGCTGGCCACGGCCAGTTGCGAGGCCCCCGTGTACTCACTGGTCCACGGCGCGGTCAGGCTGCCCTGCTTGGCCAGCACCTGGCCCTTCGTGGTCAGCACCGCCAGGATCGAGGGTGCAGCCGCGATCTTGCTGACACGGAATGTGAGAGGGTGCGCCGGCGACGGCGGCGCGGCGGTCGCGGTGCAGGCACTGCTCAGCAGGACGGCTACCGTCGCTCCTGCGACGCCGACCGCCTTGCGCGTCGTCACTATCGCTCCCCGGCGTGTGAAGGTCTGTGCCGTTGCCGCTCTAGTAGGCCCCTCTGGGCAGCCTGCTCGGGGGTCAGGTCAGTATCCAGGTCCCGTTTTTTGCAGGCAGCGATCGGGGGCGTTTGGGTCGGGCATCGCCGACAGCCAGCAGGTCACGAATCAACCTCGCCCAAACACAACATCGCTGAGCTTACCACGCTGGTGAAAGCCCAGCTCAGGCATATGCAGTACCAACCCAGCCTCCTCGGCGGCTTCCCCACTGGGACCGGCCGTCGATCTAGCCGTTACGTAACCTCCGCCATTAATGATCTTTAGCATCTGTTCCCATCGCGCGGGCAGCGGGGCATCGGCTGATGCTCGCCGGTCGGCGTTGGCGAGCTTAGCTGGGTGGGGCTGGTGGCGGGCCGAGGATCTCCACGGGGTATCGCGCGGCGGCGTGCCCGAGCACGGCCGGGTCGACCGGAGCCGGATCCGGCAGGCGCCGCTCCGCGGCGGGCTGGCCGACCGCCGCCACGTAGTCCTCGAACCCGGCGGGCGTGGTGAGCTGCAAGACATGCAGTGGCTCGTCCGGCCCGACTAGGAAGGTGTGCGGGATCCCTACCGGCAGCATGACGAAGTCGCCGGGACCAGCGGCGAAGTCCTCGCCACTGCAAAAGAAGCGGGCGGTGCCCGACAGCACATAGAAGAACTCGTCCTCCTCCAGGTGGAGGTGCAGCGGCGGGGCGAAGCGCGGTGGGTTGAGGAACTCCACGGCGGTCAGGCGCCCACGGGTCTGCGCCCCCGTGGCCTTGATCGTGGCGAGATTGCCGAGGAACCACCACGCCTGTCCCTCCTCGGGGCCAAGCACGTAGGGGCGGACCGGCGCTGTCTGGGCCATGCCGTCCTCCAATTCGAAAGACAACGTCTAGTTAATATGATGGTATTATCGCCGAATTGTGAGCGGCGTCAAGAGCGGAAGCCTCAGGCGGCGGTACCAGTCGCAGGTGCGCGAGGAGAGCGCGCGCCGCACCCGTCATGCGGTCGTCCAGGCCGCCCACGAGCTGTTCACCGCCCGCGGTTACGCCGCCACATCGCTAGCCGACATCGCCGCCGCCGCGGGGGTCGCCCGGCCCACAGCGTTCGCCGTCTTCGGCTCCAAGCCCGCCCTGCTCCGCCAGGTCCTCGACCAGGCGTTCGCCGGCGACGACGAGCCTGTCCCGGTCGCGCAGCGTCCCTGGTTCCGCCCCATCTGGGACGCCACCACCCCAGCAGCGGTACTGGACGCCTACGCCCGCGCGTGCACGCTGATCAACGGCCGCGCCGCACGGATCGTCGAGGTCACCCGGCGGGCGGCAGACCAGGCCCCCGAACTCGGCGAGCTCTGGGACACCCTGCAGCGCAACCGCCGCGCAGGGGCCACAATGGTCATCGAGCACGCGGCGTCTCTCGGCCCGCTGGCCGCGGGACTCGACACCGGCCGCGCCACCGACATCCTGTGGATCTTCAACGACCCCGCGCTCTACGACACCCTGGTGTCCCGCTGCGGCTGGCCCGAACCCGGCTATACCACCTGGCTCTCCGGCCAGATGCGGCACGCCCTGCTTCCTGCCGACGGCAACGTCTGATCTACCGCGCCGGGCCGCGCGCCCATTACCTGAGGCCGGCCCCGCGCTGTGCTTTGCGTGCCGCGGCGAGTGATCGCTAGCGGGATGTGGCGTGCCGCGTTGCTGCCTTGCCGCCGCTTGTCGGTTGCGGGGCGGACATCAGTGCGCGGACGGAGCGGTACGACATGACCGCAAGGCCGGAGCGTGCCGACAGCAGGGAGAGCGCCGAGAAGGCCGAGCCCACGGAGAACAGCGACGCGAACGACCCGACGGAACCCACCGACAACGCGGAGCCCACGGATCCGATGGACAGCACCGAACCCCGCGATCCGATCGACAGGAACGAGTCCTGCGACCACAGGGACCACCGTGACGAGCCCGGCTCGCGAGACGCAAAGAGCTTGCGCATGACCTCATGATGGCGCACGCAGGCCCGCACCCTCCGCCGCACCCGAGAGCGCCGCCACCGCGAGCCCGCCGAGCGCGGCCAGGTCATAGCCGCCCTCCTGAATCAGGACCGTCGGCCCGAGCGCCGCGACCATGCGCCCGGCGGTGTGGTAGCCGGCCTCGGTGACGCACAACGGGCTCTCCGGGTCGGTGGCAGCCGCGTCCAGGCCGAGGGACACCACGACGGCATCGGGCTCCAGGGCACGTGCCTCGTCACACAGGGCGCCCAGGGCGGCGAGCCAGTCATCGTCCCCGGTCCCGGGGGCTAGCGGCAGGTTGCGGTTGAAGTCCATGCCCTCGCCGCGGCCTCGTTCGGTCGCGTAACCGGCGTAGTGCGGGAACCACCCCGCGCCAGGATCGACGTGGAGCGAGCCGTACCAGACGTCGGCCCGGTCATAGAAGATCATCTGGGTGCCGTTGCCGTGGTGGGCATCGATGTCGAGCACCGCGATCCGCCGCGCCCCGGCAGCCAGCAGCGCCTGGGCCGCGACCGCGGCGTTGTTGAGGTAGCAGGACCCGCCGTACGCGTCGCGGGTCACGTGGTGACCTGGTGGCCGGCACAGCGCGTACGCGAGGCGCTCGCCCCAGCTGATCAGGTCGGCGGCGGTCAGTGCGGCGTCCACGGCTCCCCTGATCGCAGCCCAGCTACCGGGGCCGACCAGCGTCATCGTGTCGTAGCAGAACAGCCCGGCCCGTCCGTGCACGGCGGGCGGAGAGCGCTTCGGCAGCCCGGCCAGCATTCCCGCTGTCGGGAAGACGTAGGGGACCACCCGGTCGCGGCCGTACTCCTTGGGCAGCCCCGCCGCCGCCCAGTCCTGCCACACCCCGGCCAGGTGGTCGACCAGTTCCGGGTCGTGGACCGTGCGCACGATCTCGTCATCGTGCTGGACCGCTGCCACCACCGGCGCCCCGGCCGCAGCCAGCGCCTCGCGCAGGACCAGGGCCCGGGCCGGGACCTCCGTGCCGTCATCCCGGACGCCCAGCCATACTTC
>Ga0070710_10000239_pt1 | contig 25832 bp, 23 predicted proteins | sample LARL52metaG_FD_65454 | JGI IMG/M metagenome (GOLD analysis project Ga0070710, IMG submission 65454) | Corn, switchgrass and miscanthus rhizosphere microbial communities from Kellogg Biological Station, Michigan, USA - LAR L5-2 metaG | ecosystem: Host-associated > Plants > Roots > Rhizosphere ...
TTCGGCACGCTGGGGTTGCTGCCCGCGCTCGGGCACGTCGCCTACCTGCTCGCCATGGCCTCGGCGGGCCTGTTCTTCGCCGCTCGTTCCTTCCATCGCAGGCTGGCGGTGTGACATGACCCAGACCCTCAACCGCGCGAACGGTGCCGCGGCCGCCAGTGTCGGCCTGCTGTGGCGGGTGATTCCGCCCGGCCTCTACGGCGGCAGGGCCAGCACGCTCGTCGAACGGGCGGCGCTGGTGAACCGGCGTGCGTGGTTCGTGCTCATCGGCGGGGCGTTCGAGCCGATGTTGTTCCTGTGGTCGCTCGGGCTCGGGTTCGGGCAGTTCGTCACGTCGGTCGCGGGGCCGGACGGGCGGCCGGTCAGCTACGCCGCGTTCGTGGCGCCCGCCCTGCTGGCGGCGTCGGCGATGAACGGCGCGGTGTACGACGCGACGTTCAACGTGTTCTTCAAGTTCAAGTACGCCAAGCTGTACGACGCGATGCTGGCCACGCCCATGGGGCCGCTCGACATCGCGATGGGCGAGATCGCCTGGGCGCTGCTGCGCGGCGGGCTGTACTCGGCGGGCTTCCTCTGCGTGATGCTCGGGATGGGGCTGATCGCCTCGCCGTGGGCGTTGCTCGCCCTGCCGGCGGCGTTGCTGGTGGCGTTCGCGTTCGCCGCGGCCGGGATGGCGGCCACGACGTTCATGCGGTCGTGGCAGGACTTCGACCTGGTGCAGCTGGCGGTGCTGCCGATGTTCCTGTTCTCGACCACGTTCTACCCGCTGTCGGTCTACCCGGGCTGGTTGCGGGCGGTGGTCAGCTGGACGCCGCTCTACCACGCCGTCGAGCTGATGCGCGGGCTCACGCTGGGGGTCGTCGGGTGGGGGATGCTCGGCCACGTCGCCTATTTCGCGGTGCTGGCGGCCGTGGGGACCGTGGTGGCGGCGAGGCGGCTGGGGTCGTTGTTGCTGGATTGACCGCGATTCGGTGCCGCAAGCGAGAGGCCGTTACTCTGGAAGCGTGAGTGTCGAGTCTGTTTTCCCCAGGTTGGAGCCTCTGCTGCCACGGATCTCCAAGCCGGTGCAGTACGTCGGCGGGGAGCTCAACGCGACCGTCAAGGACTGGGACGCGGCGTCCGTGCACTGGGCGTTGATGTACCCCGACGCGTACGAGGTCGGACTGCCCAACCAGGGCGTCATGATCCTCTACGAAATCCTCAACGAGCTGCCCGACGTGCTCGCCGAGCGCACCTACGCCGTGTGGCCGGACCTTGAGAAGCTCATGCGTGAGCACGGGGTTCCGCAGTTCACCGTGGACGCGCACCGGCCGTTGAAGGCGTTCGACCTGATGGGCATCAGCTTCGCGACGGAGCTGGGCTACACGAACATGCTGACGGCGCTGGACCTCGCGGGCATCCCGATTCACTCGGCCGAGCGCACCGAGGACGACCCGATCGTGGTCGCCGGTGGGCACGCGGCGTTCAACCCCGAGCCGATCGCGGACTTCATCGACGCGGCGGTGCTCGGCGACGGCGAGGAAGCCGTCCTCGAGATCACCGAGATCGTGAAGACGTGGAAGGCGCAGGGGTGTCCCGGCGGCCGCGACGAGGTGCTGACCAGGCTCGCCGAGACCGGCGGCGTGTACGTCCCGCGCTTCTACGACGTCGAGTACCTGCCCGACGGCCGCATCCAGCGCGTGGTGCCGAACCGCGACCGCGTGCCGTACCGCGTGTTCAAGCGCACCACGATGGACCTCGACGCGTGGCCGTACCCGAAGCAGCCGCTGGTGCCGCTCGCCGAGAGCGTGCACGAGCGGATGAGCGTCGAGATCTTCCGCGGCTGCACGCGCGGCTGCCGGTTCTGCCAGGCGGGCATGATCACCCGCCCGGTGCGCGAGCGGTCCATCGAGGGCATCGGCGCCATGGTCCAGAAGGGACTGGAGGCGACCGGTTTCGAAGAGGTCGGCCTGCTGTCGCTGTCGAGCGCCGACCACAGCGAGATCGCGGAGATCACCAAGGGCCTCGCGGACCGCTACGAGGGCACCAACACGGGCCTGAGCCTGCCGAGCACGCGAGTCGACGCGTTCAACATCGACCTGGCGAACGAGCTGTCCCGCAACGGACGGCGCTCCGGTCTCACCTTCGCGCCCGAGGGCGGCAGCGAGCGGATGCGCCGCGTCATCAACAAGATGGTGTCCGAAGAGGACCTCATCCGCACGGTGTCGGCCGCGTTCTCCAACGGCTGGCGGCAGGTCAAGCTGTACTTCATGTGCGGCCTGCCGACCGAGGAGGACGAGGACGTCCTGCAGATCGCCGAGATGGCCAAGAACGTCATCCGCGCCGGCCGCCAGGCCAGCGGCCGCAACGACGTCCGCTGCACCATCTCGATCGGCGGGTTCGTGCCCAAGCCGCACACGCCGTTCCAGTGGGCCGCCCAGTGCGATCCGGACACGGTCGACGACCGCCTGCGCAAGCTCCGCGAGGCCGTGAACTCCGACCGCAGCCTCGGCCGCAACATCGGCATGCGCTACCACGACGGCAAGCCCAGCCTCATCGAAGGCCTGCTCAGCCGCGGTGACCGCCGCATCGGCAAGGTCATCGAGGCGGTGTGGCGCGACGGCGGCCGGTTCGACGGCTGGACCGAGCACTTCAGCTACGACCGCTGGACGGCCAAGGCCGCGGAACAGCTGGAGCCGCTCGGCGTCGACCTCGCCTGGTTCACCACCCGCGAGCGCGAGGAGCTGGAGGTCCTGCCCTGGGACCACCTCGACTCGGGCCTCGACAAGGAGTGGCTCTGGGCCGACTGGCAGGACGCGCTCGACGAGCGCGAGCAGGACGACTGCCGCTGGACGCCGTGCTTCGACTGCGGTGTGTGCCCGGCGATGGGCACCGACATCGAGGTCGGCCCGACCGGTCGCAAGCTGCTGCCGATCTCCCCGGTCGGCGTCGGCTCACCGGTGAAGAACCCGGCGCTCACGCCCTGACGGACCCGGTCGTCTGCCTGGCCAGCCTGTGCAGGGTCCGCGAGGCAGACGACCTGGGATCGGCCGTGATCAGGACGACCTCCAGGTCCTCCTCGGGCACGAGCAGGACGTCGCAGTTCAGCCGCAGCCGGCCGACGTCCGGGTGCTCGACGGTCTTGGTGCGGTGCCGGGGAGCGTGGACCGGGCGCAGCTGCCAGATCCGCCGGAACTCCTCGCTGCCCGCGTGCAGTTCGGCCAGCAGTTCGGCCAGCTGCGGGTCCTGCGGGTAGCGGTCGGCGGACCGGCGCAGCCGCGCCACCACGATGTGCCCGAACTCCTCGGCGCCGGAGCTCTCGAACCTGTCCCGGCCCAGGAAACGGCGCCGGGCCAGGTTCGGCGTCCCGCCGGAGAGGTCGCCGCCGAGCAGTGCCCGGGCCAGGGGGTTCCAGGCGACGACGCCGTACGCCGCGTCGGTGACGATGGCAGCGGTCTGCGGCAGTCGCTGGAGCATGTGGGCCACGTGCGCGGGCACCTGTCGCACAGCGTTGCCGCCGGGCGGCGCGCTCGATCCCGCCAGGCGGAACAGGTGGCTGCGCTCGGCCGGGGTGAGTCGCAGTGCCCCGGCCATCGCGTCCAGGATCCGGGTCGACGGCCGCGGTCCGCGGGCCTGCTCCAGCCGCGTGTAGTAGTCGACCGACATGTGAGCGAGCTCCGCCACCTCTTCGCGGCGCAGCCCCGGCGTGCGGCGGGCCGTGCCCGTCGTCCTCAGGCCGATGTCGTGCGGCCGCAGACCCGCCCGTCGGTCCCGCAGGAAGCGGGCCAGCTCCTGCCGCGCCATGCCGGCCTCCCGCCTGGTACAGGTTGTCCCTGGCAGGGCGCCCCACCGCCAGGGAACCGTGGTCGTCATGAACGATCGCACAGCTCTGGTCACCGGTGCCAACAAGGGCATCGGCAAGCACATCGCCCGGCTGCTCGCCACCGAAGGCCTCACCGTGTACGTGGGCTCCCGCGACCCCGAGCGCGGCCGGCAGGCCGTCGAGGAGATCGGTGCCGGCGCCCGGCTGCTGGTCCTCGACGTGACGGATCCCGACGGCATCGCACAGGCCGCGGCTCGGGTGGACCGGCTGGACGTGCTGGTCAACAACGCGGGTGTCAACCTGTCACTCACGTCGCCGGCCGACACCGGCGTCGAGGAGTTCCGGCGCACGTACGAGACCAACGTGTTCGGGGTGGTGGCGGTGACCAACGCGTTCCTGCCGGCACTGCGCCGGTCCCCGAACCCGCGCATCGTCAACGTCTCGAGTGGCACCGCGTCGCTGACCTGGAGCGCGGCACCCAATCCGCAGTTCACCCCGGGAAGTGGTGGCGCCGCCGCCTACCGCTCGGCCAAGGCCGCCCTCAACGCTCTCACCGTCTTCTACGCCCAGACCCTGGCCGAGGAGGGCTTCAAGGTCAACGCGCTCGCTCCCGGCCTGCGGGCCACCGATCTCACGTCAGGGGCCGCCGCTGTCGGCGGTGACCCGGCCGAGGCCGCCCGCGGTGCCCTCCGCCTGGCGCTGCTGCCGGACGACGGCCCCACCGGTGGCTTCTGGTCGTGGGACGGAACGCCCGTGCCCTGGTGACCTGTACGCGCCTCGGTCACCTCGTGACGGCGGCCAGCGCGTCCACGAGGCCGTGGCCGTAGAAGGAGTTGTACTCCGAGTAGCCCGTGCAGAACGCGTCCTGCACACCCGTGCCGTTGAGGTCGTAGTCCGCCGGGCACGCCAGCGTCTCGGCCTGCGCGTTCAGCATCCGCCCCAGCGTCACCGCGTCGGTGCCGGGATGCGTCGACGCGATCAGCGCGGCGACCCCGGCCGCGTGCGGGGTCGCCATGGACGTGCCGCACGAGTAGTCGTAACCGGACGGCACGGTCGAGAGCACGCACCCGCCCGGCGTCCGGGAGTCGCCGCCCGGCGCGGTCACGTCGATGGTGCCCAGGCCGTACGAGCTGTACCCGGCCTTGGTCTTGGTGGACTCGACGGCCGACACGCCGACCACGTTCTTGAGCTGCGCCGGCAGCACCTCGCACGTCGAGTCGACCACCCGCGTCTGCGCGTCGCCGTTCGTCGGCGACATCGAGTCACGTCCCGGCCGGGACAGGTCGGCGGCGTTGTTGCCGGCCGCCGCGACCGTCAGCACGTTGCGAGAGGTGGCGTAGTCGACGGCACGGCGCACAGCCTCGTAGATCACGCGCTGACCGGGCTCGCTCTGGCACGTGAACAGGTACGGGTCGATGAAGTAGCTGTTGTTGGTGATGGTCATCTGCTGTGCGGCGGCCCACATGAAGCCGCACACGGCGTACTCGGGGTAGATGAAGCCGTCGTCGTCGACGACCTTCACGGACGCGATGCGCACGCCCGGTGCGACGCCCGTGGTGCCGCGGCCGTCGTCAGCGGCGGCGATGGTGCCGGCGACGTGCGTGCCGTGCGCGGAGGTCGTCGGCACCCAGGCCGACGGTGACGTGTCGGGCTTCCCGGTCAGACAGCCCGCGGACAGCTCCGGGGCCAGCGCCGGGACGAGGTCGGGGTGGTGCGGGTCGATGCCGGAGTCCAGCACGCCGACGACCACGGACTTCGACCCCGTGCTGATCTGGTGCGCGGCCGGGGCCTTGATGAGATCCATGTCCCACTGTTCGCCCGAGCGCTGTCCGGACGGCCGGAACAGCTCGGTGTCGTCCTTCTTGCGCTGCGCCGAACGCCTGGCGACGCGCTCGGCCTGCGCGCTGTAGGCGCGCTGCGGGCCGATCAGCTTGAGGAACGACGGGTCGGGAGAGGTCGCCACGGCGACCCCGATCTCCGGGTAGTACACGGTGGTGGCGCCACACGCCCGAGTGATCTCCGCGTTCGCCACCTCGGTGGGCGTGAGCTGCGCGAACACCACCAGATAGCGCAGCATCGGCCCGGGCTGGATGCACGAGTCGACGCTCGGCTCGGCGCCCGCGGGCAGGGACGCCGCCATGCACCCGGCCGCGAGCAGGGCGGTCAGCGCCGCAGCCCGTGCGCGGTGGAGCAGAGGCACCGGGGACCTCCAGGTCGGCAAGGCGTCCAGTCAGCCGGACCGTAGCCACGCGCAACGATCTAGACAAGCTGAACGTTCTGAATCAGGTTCACGGTACCGTCCTCATGGACGAACAGCCTGCGCCGATGGGACCGCTCACCCGTCGGAACACCTCATGGGAGCACCACTGAGCCGCCACCAGCCCAACAACCCTTCGGCCGCCGCCGTGCAGAAACTGCGCCTCCGCTACACCAAGCGGGGGAGGTTGCGTTTCACCTCGCACCGCGACATCGCTCGTACGTTCGAGCGTGCGCTGCGCAGGGCCGGCGTGCCCATGGCGTACTCGCAGGGCTTCAGCCCTCACCCGAAGGTGTCGTGGGTGGGTGCCGCACCGACCGGCGTCGCCAGCGAGGCGGAGTACGTCGAGGTGTCGGTCGTCGAACAGGTCGACCCGCAGGCGCTGAAGATCGCGCTCGACGAGGCGCTGCCACCCGGAATCGACGTGGTCGACATCGTGCAGGCGCGCGGTGGCAACCTCACCGAGCGCATCGACGCGAGCGAGTGGCGGATCGAGCTCGACGGGGTGGACCCCGAGGCGCTCGCGGCCGCGGTCGGCGCCTTCCTCGCGCAGGAGCGGGTGGAGGTCGAGCGTCTGACCAAGGACGGCAAGAAGATCATCGACGTGCGGCCCGCGGTCGTGTCGGCACTGGTCGAACCACGTTCGAGCGACGCCGGACACGATGAGGCCGGATTGTCACAACCGTGTGGGATACTCATGACGGTCGTACGGCAGGTAACGCCTACCGTCCGACCCGACGACGTGCTGAATGCGCTTCGTGTCGTCGCCGATCTCGTGCCGCCGGTACCTGCGAGAGCAACCCGGATGGCGCAGGGGCGGCTCGACGGCGAAGGCAGGCTGGTGGACCCGCTCCAACAGGACAGAGAGTCCTGACGCAGAGGAGCGCCGGAACGTCCAGCCGCGACGCATCAGGAGGAGCGGCGCTGAGGGTGGCGTCGTCGTGGGACCTGCGCAAGCGTGCGCCCGTTGAGGCGCCACGCCGCTGCGCGCGAGGCAAGGATTCCCGCCGCGAGCAGCGGTGGAGAGAGACAAGAGAGGCCCCTGCGCGGCCGCGTCCTCACGGGACGCGCCCGGGGGTGGAGGAGTTGCATGTCGAACAAGGACAAGCCTGCCGGCCGGGCCGGCGGGCAGGGCGTGGTATCCGTACGCCCTGAGCTGGCGGATCTGCCGGACAAGCTGCGGGTGCACGCGCTGGCGAAGCTGCTGGACGTCTCCAGCAAGGACGTGATGACGGCGCTGGCCGACCTCGGCGAGGTCGCCCGCAGCGCGCAGTCGAGCGTGAGCCGCGACGTCGCGCTGAAGGTGGCCGAGACGCTGCTGGACTGGGACGACGTCGTCACCGGTGAGATCACCGAGGACTACGAGGCCCCCGCGGTCCCGGCGTTCGAGGCACCGGCGCTCGCGCCGATCTTCGCCGCGCCGAGCGCGGTGTTCCTGCCGCCTCAGCCGATCGAACGGCCGAAGGCGCAGGTGTCGCCGTTCGTCGTCGAGGAGCCGGTGGTCGAGGAGGAGAAGTCCGTCGGCGAGATCGCCGCGGACGAGCTCGACGCCGCCGAGGCGGAGGCCGACGGTGACGACGAGGGCGAAGGCCGTCGCCGGCGCCGCCGCGGCCGTCGTGGCCGTGGCCGCGGCAAGGGCGCCGAGTCCGACTCGGGCGAGGAGTCCGAGGAGGGCGCCGAGGAGGCCGAGGCCGCCGAGACCGAGACCGCCGACGAGGCGTCCGACGACGAGGGCGACGAGAGCTCGACCCGCCGTCGCCGCCGTCGCCGTCGCCGCAAGACCGGCGCGGACGACGAGGCGGCGTCCGAGGACGACCCGCCGAACACGGTCGTGCACGTCCGCGAGTCCCGCGACGCGCGCGACGACAAGGCCGACTCCGAGGCCGCGCAGAGCGAGGTCCGCAGCATCCGCGGCTCGACCCGGCTGGAGGCCAAGCGCCAGCGCCGCCGGGACGGTCGCGAGGCCGGCCGCCGTCGTGCCCCGGTGCTGACCGAGGCCGAGTTCCTGGCCCGCCGCGAGGCCGTGGCCCGCACGATGGTCGTGCGCGAGCGCGGCGACCGCACCCAGATCGGTGTGCTGGAAGACGGCGTGCTGGTCGAGCACTTCGTCACGTCGTCGGGCACCGGCTCGATCGTCGGCAACGTCTACCTCGGCCGCGTGCAGAACGTGCTGCCGAGCATGGAGGCCGCGTTCATCGACATCGGCCGCGGTCGCAACGCCGTGCTGTACGCCGGTGAGGTCGACTGGGACGCCGCCGGTCTCGAAGGCAAGTCCCGCAAGATCGAGCAGGCGCTGTCGAGCGGCGACTCCGTGCTCGTCCAGGTCACCAAGGACCCGGTCGGCCACAAGGGCGCGCGCCTGACGACCCAGATCAGCCTGCCCGGCCGCTTCCTGGTCTACGTGCCAGGCGGCGGCGCCACGGGCATCAGCCGCAAGCTGCCGGACAACGAGCGCAAGCGCCTCAAGGACATCCTCAAGCGGGTCGTCCCCGAGGACGCCGGTGTGATCATCCGCACGGCCTCGGAGGGCATCGCCGAGGAGGAGCTGGCGCGCGACGTCACGCGTCTGCAGGCGCAGTGGAAGGTCATCAAGGAGAAGTCCGAGAGCACCTCCACCAAGGCGCCGACGCTGCTCTACGAGGAGCCGGACCTGCTGGTGAAGGTCGTCCGCGACCTGTTCACCGAGGACTTCGCCCAGCTCGTCGTCCAGGGCGACGAGGCGTGGGACGTCATCGACGGCTACGTCCGCCACGTGGCGCCGGACCTGCAGGACCGCCTGAAGAAGCACGTCGGCAACAACGACGCGTTCGTCGAGTACCGCATCGACGAGCAGCTGATGAAGGCGCTGGACCGCAAGGTCTGGCTGCCGTCGGGTGGCTACCTGATCATCGACCGCACCGAGGCGATGACGGTCATCGACGTCAACACCGGCAAGTTCACCGGATCGGGTGGAAACCTCGAAGAGACGGTGACGCGCAACAACCTGGAGTCGGCGGAGGAGATCGTCCGCCAGCTCCGGCTGCGCGACATCGGCGGCATCATCGTCATCGACTTCATCGACATGGTCCTGGAGTCGAACCGCGACCTGGTGCTGCGCCGCCTGACCGAGTGCCTCGGCCGCGACCGCACGCGTCACCAGGTCGCCGAGGTCACCTCGCTCGGCCTGGTGCAGATGACCCGCAAGCGGGTCGGCACCGGCCTGCTGGAGGCGTTCAGCCAGACGTGCGAGCACTGCCGCGGCCGCGGCGTGATCGTGTCCACCGAGCCCGTGCACTCGCACGGCGGTGGCAACGGCAACGGTGGCGGTGGCCAGCAGCAGCCGCAGGGCGGTGGCCGCAAGTCGCGCCGCAACAAGGGTGGGTCGGAGCAGGCCGCGGACTCCGCCGAGGTGGTCGAGGCGACCGTCGAGGCACCGGTCGAGGCCGAGCCCGAGGTCGTCGAGCCCGGCGAGCCGGAGGACACCTCCGAGGCCGTCGTCGCCGCCGACCAGGAGCACGAGGGTCACGGTGGACGCCGCCGGCGCCGTCGTCGTCGTGACAAGGAACCGCAGGCGGTCGTCGACGCGGTCGTGGTCGAGGAGCAGGCGCTCAACGGTCACGTGCCGCACGAGACGGCCGAGGCGGACGAGGAGCCTGTCGAGACCCCGGCGGAGGAGCCTGCCGCCGCGGTGATCGAGGAGGCGGCGCCGGAGCTCGTCGAGCCGGCGACGGTGGCCGACCTGGTCGCCGAGGAGTCGGCCGAGGTCGCGAAGGAGGCCGCCGAGGTGGCCGAGATCGCCGCTGAGGCCGTCGCCGCCGCCGAGGCTCCGGTGGCACCGGAACCGGTCGCCGAGCCCGCAGCGCCCGTTGCAGAGGCCCTGGCGACCACTTCCGGTGCCCGTCCGCGCCGCCGTGCGGCCAAGCGCGCCGCCGGTGCGCCGGTCGCGCACGAGGCGCCCGCTCCGGTGGTCGTCGAGGTGCCGAAGCAGCCCGAGGTCCAGCTGCCCGCTCCGGTGGTCACCACCACCCGCAGGCGCCGCGCCGTGTCGCGGCCCGCGGGACCGCCGGTCCAGGAGAGCTGAACGCGCTGGTAGTGAGACCGGGGTCGCCTTCACGGGCGGCCCCGGTTTTGCGTTGTGAGGGACGGCACAGGCTGCGCGAACGCGATCAGGGCACCCCGGTTTGCTCCGGCTGCACCCACTCCCGTAACCTTGTTGACGGCCCGTTATCCGACGGGTCCTGTCGTGTGCCTCCTCTGGTGCCTCTTGGTGGAAACACCGCCCGGTTGGATGGCGCATGGCCCGTCACCATCGAGTAGCAGGAGACTTCCGTCCTGATGTACGCGATCGTCAAGACCGGCGGCAAGCAGTACAAGGTCGCTGTCGGCGACATCGTCGAGGTCGAGAAGCTCGAGGGCGAGCCGGGCACCGAAATCTCCCTCCAGACGCTGCTCGTGGTCGACGGCACTGACGTCACCGCTGACGCGGCGGCCCTGGAGAAGTTCTCGGTGACCGGCAAGGTCGTCGAGCACACCAAGGGCCCCAAGATCCGCATCCACAAGTTCAAGAACAAGACCGGCTACCACAAGCGCCAGGGTCACCGCCAGAAGCTGACCCGCGTCGAGGTCACCGGCATCACCGGTAAGTGAGGACCTGACTTCTCATGGCACACAAAAAGGGTGCGTCCAGTTCCCGCAACGGCCGTGACTCCAACCCCCAGTACCTGGGTGTGAAGCGGTTCGGCGGTCAGGTCGTCAAGGCCGGCGAGATCCTGATCCGCCAGCGCGGCACCAAGTTCCACCCCGGCGTCGGTGTGGGCATCGGCAAGGACGACACGTTGTTCGCCCTGCAGCCGGGTGCGGTGGAGTTCGGCATGAAGCGCGGTCGCAAGACCGTCAACATCGTCCCGGTCGCGGTCTGAGGACCGTTTTCCGCGACGTAGCACTACCTCTGCGAGGGGCGGGACCGGTCTTCCGGCACCGCCCCTCGTTGCTTGTCCAAGACTTTTGAAGGGAAGTAGTTCCGTGGCCCGCTTCGTAGACCGGGTGGTGATCCACGCTGCCGCCGGCAACGGGGGCAACGGTTGCGCTTCCGTGCACCGCGAGAAGTTCAAGCCGCTCGGCGGCCCGGACGGCGGCAACGGCGGCAAGGGCGGCGACGTCGTCCTCGTCGTCGACTCGCAGGTGCACACCCTGCTGGACTTCCACTTCCGCCCGCACGCCGCCGCCACCAACGGCAAGGCGGGCGCGGGTGCGAACCGCGACGGCGCGAACGGCGAGGACCTGGTCCTGCGCGTCCCGGACGGCACCGTGGTGCTGACCGAGGACGGCGAGATCGTCGCGGACCTCGTCGGCGAGGGCACCCAGCTCATCGCGGCGGCCGGTGGCCGTGGCGGTCTCGGCAACGCCTCGCTCGCGTCGAAGGCCCGCAAGGCGCCCGGTTTCGCGTTGCTCGGCGAGCCGGGCGAGACGCGTGATCTGGTGCTGGAGCTCAAGTCCGTCGCGGACGTCGGCCTGCTCGGCTTCCCGTCGGCCGGCAAGTCGTCGCTGATCTCCGTGCTCTCCGCGGCGAAGCCGAAGATCGCCGACTACCCGTTCACCACGCTGGTGCCGAACCTGGGCGTGATCACCGCGGGCGAGACCATCTTCACGATGGCCGACGTGCCCGGCTTGATCCCCGGTGCCTCGCAGGGCAAGGGCCTCGGCCTCGACTTCCTGCGGCACATCGAACGCACCGCCGTGCTCGCCCACGTCGTCGACTGCGCGACGTACGAGCCCGGCCGCGACCCGATCGCGGACATCGACGCGCTGGAGCAGGAGCTCGCGGAGTACACCCCGTCACTCGGCGGCGACTTCGCCGACCGTCCGCGCGTGGTGATCCTCAACAAGATCGACATCCCGGACGCCAAGGACCTCGCCGACATCGTCCGCCCGGAGATCGAGGCCCGCGGCCTGCCGGTGTTCGAGGTGTCGACCGTGTCCCGCGAGGGACTGCGTGAACTGACCTTCAAGCTGGCCGAGGTCGTGCGCGAGTACCGCGCCGCCCAGCCGAAGAAGGAATCGACCCGCATCGTGCTGCGGCCGACCGCCGTGGACGACCAGGGCTTCACCGTGACCGAGGACCCCTCGGTCGAAGGTGGCTTCATCGTCAGGGGCGACCGTCCCGAGCGCTGGATCCGCCAGACCGACTTCTCCAACGACGAAGCCGTCGGTTACCTCGCCGACCGCCTGAACAGGCTGGGTGTCGAGGATCAGCTCGTGAAGATGGGCGCCGTCCCCGGCTGCCAGGTCACCATCGGTGACCTGGTGTTCGACTGGGAGCCGACCACGCCGGCGGGCATCGCGATGACGATGACCGGACGTGGCACGGACGCCCGCCTTGAGCGCAACGACCGCATCGGCGCCCACGAGCGCAAGGCCCTGAAGAAGGCCCGCCGCGCGCCCGGCGACTACGGCGACGACTTCGACGAGGAGTAAAACGTGACGGCCCCCGCGGTCTCACAAGCACGGCGAGCGGTCGCATCAGCGAGCCGCATCGTGGTGAAGGTCGGTTCTTCTTCTTTGACCACGGCGGAAGGCGGGCTCGATCCGGCTCGCCTCGACTCGCTGGTCGACGCGGTCGCCGCGCGGTGCGGTGCGGGCAGCCAGGTCGTGCTGGTCTCGTCCGGTGCGATCGCCGCGGGCCTGGCGCCGTTGAAGCTGTTCCGGCGCCCGCGCGACCTCGCCACCCAGCAGGCCGCGGCGAGCGTCGGCCAGCTGACGTTGGCGCACGCTTACGCGAACTCGTTCGGCCGCTACTCGCTGACCGTCGGCCAGGTTCTGCTGACCGCCGACGACGTGGTGCGCCGCGCCCACTACCGCAACGCCCAGCGCACGTTCTCCCGGCTGCTGGCCCTGGGTGCCGTGCCGGTCGTGAACGAGAACGACACCGTGGCCACCGAGGAGATCCGCTTCGGTGACAACGACCGCCTGGCCGCCCTGGTGGCGCACCTGGTCGGCGCCGACGCGTTGTTCCTGCTGTCCGATGTGGACGCTCTCTACTCCGGCGACCCGCGCAAGCCCGGCGCGGTCCGCATCTCGGAGGTCGCCGGAGCGTCCGATGTGGATGGAGTGCAGGCCGGCACCGCCGGCGCGTCCGGCCTCGGCACCGGCGGCATGGCCTCGAAGCTCGCGGCGGCACGGCTGGCGTCGTCGGCGGGCATCCCGGTGCTGTTGACCAGCGCCACCGAGGCCCATCGCGCACTCACCTCCGCCGACGTCGGCACCGCTTTCGCCGCAACGGGCTCGCGCCTCACCGCCCGGCGCTTCTGGCTCGGCTACGCCACCGACGCGAACGGCCGCCTGCACCTCGACGACGGCGCGGTCGCCGCCGTGGTCGGCCGGCGTCGTTCGTTGCTGGCGGCGGGAATCATCGGCGTGGACGGCGACTTCGAGGCCGGTGACGTCGTCGAGCTCGTGAGCCTGGCCGGTGAGGTCGTGGCTCGCGGTGTCGTCGGCTACGACTCGGGTGAGCTGCCGTCGTTGATCGGCCGCAAGACCCACGACCTGCCGGAGGAGCAGCGCCGCGAGGTCGTGCACGCCGACGACCTGGTGCCGCTCGCTAGGTGAGCTCCGCGCCCTTCGTCTCCGGCAACGACAGGACGACGAGGAACGTGATCACCGCGGCGACGGCGACGTACCAGAAGAACACCGTCCCGCCGACGGCCTGGATGACCAGCGGGGCGGTGCCGCCGAACAACGCGACCGTCAGGTTGTACCAGGCGCCGATGCCCAGTCCGCGCAGCTCGGTGGGGAACAGCTCGCTCATGATCGCGGGCGCGATCGACGTCATCGCCGTGTAGAGCCCGAGGCCGACGCAGAACACGACGACCAGGTTCGCGAGCCCCGGTTCGACCAGCGTCGACAACGGCACCACGAACAAGGCCATCGCCGCCGACCACACGAGCAGCTGCGGTTTGCGGCCGTACCGGTCGGCCGCCCACCCCAGCGGGTACTGCAGCGCGATGAACACCAGCGTGCCGATCGACAGCGCCAGGAACACGTCGATGTCGCCCGCGCCCTTGGTCTTCACCGCGAACGGCGTCAGCGCGGAGAAGAACGTGTAGAAGCTCAGCGTCGACAGCAACGTGACGCCGATGAGCTGCCCGACCGCCTTCGGGTGCTCCCTGAGCGTGGTCAGCAGCGGGTTGCGGACGCTTTCCGCCTTGGCCCTGTTGTCCTCGAACTGCTCGGTCTCCTTCAGCTCTCGCCGCAACCACAACCCGATCAGCCCGAGCACACCACCGACGAGGAACGGCACGCGCCACCCGTAGGACGCCATCGCGGCCTTGTCGAGGTTGCGCGACAGCGCGAACCCGAGCAGTGACGCGATCAGCACCGCCGCACCGGTCGAGATGTAGAAGAACGACGAGTACCGCCCGCGCCGGTCGGCGGGCGCGATCTCCGCGAGGTACGCCGACGCGTTGGAGACCTCGCCGCCGAGCGCCATGCCCTGCGCGATGCGGGCGAGCACCAGCAGCACCGGCGACAGCCAGCCGACCTGGTCGAACGTCGGCAGCAAGCCGATCAGCACCGACCCGCCCGACATCAGCACGATCGTCAGCAGCATCGCGGTGCGCCGGCCTTTGAGGTCCGCGAACCGGCCCAGCAGGTACCCGCCGAGCGGCCGGAAGAAGAACGCGAGCGCGAACGTGGCGAACGTGCTCAGCAGCGCCGCGGCCTCGTTGCCCTTCGGGAAGATCTGCGTGGCGAAGTAGATGCTGAAGGCAGTCGATGCGTCTCCGATGTAACCGCCATGGAGGCACCCTGTCACACTGAGCAGCGTGCGTTCCATGGGCTTGGTGACCTTGGTGGTCCGCGATTACGACGAAGCGATCCGGTTCTACGTCGACGGTCTCGGGTTCACGTTGGCGGAGGACACGCCGCAGGGCGACAAGCGCTGGGTCGTGGTCTCGGTGGGTGGGGGAGCGTCGTTGCTGCTCGCCCAGGCCGACACGGACCAGCAGTCCGCACGGGTCGGTGACCAGACCGGCGGCCGCGTCGGGTTCTTCCTCACCACCGACGACTTCGACCGCGACCACGCCCGCATGACCGAGTTCGGGGTGCGGTTCCTGGAGACACCGCGCGACGAGGTCTACGGTCGCGTGGCCGTGTTCGAGGACCTCTACGGCAACCGCTGGGACCTGCTTCAGCCCGCCCGCGCCTGACCCGGCGACATCCCGATGATCCGCTTGAACGCCCGGCTGAACGCCGCCTCGGACTCGTAGCCGAGGCCGCGCGCGATCTCGCTGACCGTGCTGTCGCGGTCTTTGAGGCGGTTCATCGCCACGTGCATCCGCCACCGCGTCACGTACCGCATGGCCGGTTCGCCGACGAGATCGGTGAACCGCGCGGCGAATGCCGACCGGGACATGGCGGTCTGGTGCGCCAGCCGTTCGACGGTCCACGGCTGCGCGGGGTCGCGGTGGATCAACGCCAGCGCCTGCCCGATCTGCCGGTCCTGCAACGCACCCAGCCACCCGGTGCGCGCGGCCGGGTCGTTCGCGAGCCACGAGCGGATCGTCTGGATCACCAGCACGTCGGCGAGCCTGGTGATGACCGCTTCGCCGCCGGGGCGCAGGTTCCGCGCCTCGGCAGCCATCAGGTCGATCGTGGCGCGCATGTCGTCGGCCTGCCGCACGTGCAGCACGTCCGGCAACACCTTGATGAGGTGCTTGGCGGCTGGGTGGTCGAAACGCACCGCACCACACACGAGGTGCGTCACGGCGCCACCGCCGCCGTGACGGAGGATCGCGTAGTTGTCGGTCTCGAACTCGTGCGGCAACGTCGTGACGAGCGGCGTTTCCGCGTCCTGCGAGCTGAACAGGCGGTGACCTTCGCCGCCGGGCACCAGCAGTACCTCGCCGGGCGCGAGTGAGGTGACGTCGCCGTCGACCTCGATCTCGCAGTGGCCGCTGGTGAGGACGTGGAACCACAGGCAGTCGGCCATGTCGGGCATGGTCAGGCCCCACGGCTCGGTGAGCTCGGTCCGGCAGTAGAACGTGCCGGACATCCTCATCAGGTGCAGCGCCTCGCCCAGCGCGTCCGTCGCCTGCCTCCCCTCGATGATCATCCTGCTGCCCGGACTCTGAGACCGTGCTTCGGACGCATCGCGGCGACACCTGTCGGCGTGACGCGCTGCTTCACCAGCTCGGGTTTCGGCCGTCGCAGCAACGCTTTCAGCATCACGGTCAGCTCCGTCGTGGCGAGCCCGGCCCCGATGCACCGGTGTGGTCCGCCGCCGAACGGCAGGAACTCGTGCGGTGCGGGCTTGCGTTCCCACCGGTCCGGATCGAACCGCAGCGGATCCGGCCACACCTCGGCCAGCCGATGCGTGACATACGGGCTGTACAGCAGGAAAGTGCCCTCTTTGATCTTCTTTCCGGCGAGCTCGAACGGTTGCGCCGCCACCCGTGCCGAGACGACCGCCGGCGGGTACAGCCGCAACGTTTCGTTGACGACGTTGGCCAGGTACTCGTCGTCCTCCTGCGCGCGTTCCCAGATCCCGTTGTGCCGCAACAGGTTGAACACGGCCCACGCCATCGCGCCGCTGGTCGTCTCGTACCCGGCCGCGATCAGCGTGACGACCTGGTCGCGCACCTCCAGGTCGCTCAGCCCGTCCTTCTCCCGCACCAGTGACGCGAGCACGTGGTCGTCGTCGGCCGTTCCGTCCTGCCGTGCGTCCGCGATCGCCGCGTAGACCCGTGCGTCGACAGCCCTGCGCGCCCGCATCGCGCTGCGCCAGGCCGGTGCCTTCGTCCGCCGCAGCCACGTGACCACCGCGGGGTTGCGGTCGATCAGGTTGATCAGCAGCTGCAGGTGCGCGCCGAAGAAGTCCGCGTCCTGAGCCGTTTTCGCGCCGAACAACGCGTGGATCGTGCTGCGCCGGATGGCCCGCCGGAACTCCTGGTAGACGTCCACGACCTGGCCCGGCCGCCACGAGTCGAGCACCGCCTCGGCGTTGGCCCGCATGACCGGCTCGTAGTTGGCGATCTGCCGGTGCACCAACGCGGGTTGCACCAACCGGCGCCGCCGCTTGTGGTCCTCGCCGTCGCTGACGATCAACGACGTCGGCCCGTCCACCGGCACCAGCACCTGGAACGCCCGCTCCACCTCGAACAGCTCGGAGTTGGCGAACACGAACCGGTTCGCCTCCGGCCCGAGCAGGTAGGTGTACGGACCCATCCGCACCACCGGTCCGAACCTCCGGTGCAGAGCGGAAAGAAGGTCTGCCTGCCGGAACCGCACGACGTCCGGAATCATGGCCAAGACAGTGCCACACCGCACCGGGGGACGGTTCGCAATGCCAGCACGGGTTCCGCTGCCGACGCTGAACGTCGGCGGCGTGAGCATCGCCTACCGCCTGGACGGACCACTGGAAGGCACACCGACCGTGCTGCTGCACGCGTTGGCGAGCAGTTCGGCGACGTGGACGCGCTTCACCCGCTCGCTGGTGGCCGCCGGTCGGTTCGTGATCGCTCCGGACCTGCGCGGACACGGCGGCAGCGCCTGGACCGGCGACTACCGCCTCGACTCGGTGCAACGCGATGTCGTGGGCGTGCTCGACGCGCTGGACATCGCCGAGTTCGACCTCGTCGGTCACTCGCTCGGTGCCCACGTCGCGGCGCTGCTCGCGGGTCGCCGCCCGGACCGCGTGCGCAAACTGGTGCTGGAAGACCCACCGCCACCCCCGCGCGCGGGTGAGCCACGCCCGCCCAAGCAGGCCATGGCGCTGTTCCTGGCTCTGGAGGGCCTGTTCCGGCGCGGGCTCGACCGCCGGGTGGTGCCGCAGGTGCTGACCCAGCTCCGCGCGGCTGATCCGGTGTGGTGGGACGGCCTGACCGCGATCAAGGCCCCGACCCTGGTGATCGGCGGCGGCCCGCGCAGCCACGTGCCGCCGGAACGGCTGGCCGAGGTCGCCTGCACGATTCCCGATGCCGAGCTCATCACGATCGACGCAGGTCACCGCATCCACAGCGCACGGCCCGCAGAGTTCCGCGACGCCGTGCTGGAGTTCCTGGCCTGACCTCCGAACGGATCATTTCCCCTGACGTTCGGTGAAGTTCGTGCCACCTGGGAACTGCGGTGCGGGACGCTTCTGCACGGAAGGCGTTTCCGTGTCCCGAGCCAGGCTCGCGACAGCGCCCGGCAGCACAACTGCTGGCGGTTTCACCGAGGAGGACGACCGGCCGGCCACCACCGCGCGTCGGTGGGCAGCGGATAGCCCCGCACCGGCCGGTGCTGCCGGCGCGACACCCGCACCAGACCCAGCAGCCAGACCAGACCGACCACCGAGATCGACGCCAGCCCGAGCCACGTGACGGCCGTGAACAGCTCCGCGTGCCGTTGCCACGGCTCGCCCGTGACCACCACGGTGATCACGACGGCGATGCTGTTCATCGAGTCCCACAGCGCGTGCAGCAGAGAGACCCCGACGTAGGCCCAGAACAGCCGCCCGGTGAGCAGGAAGTGCTCGCGCGCGCTGCGCGAGAACAACACACCGCCCAGGATCGCCGTCCACAGCCCGTGCCCGAACGGAGCGAGGAACCCCCGCAACAGCTCGGTCGTGACCAGGTCCATCAACGACAGCCCGTGGTCGGTCAACGTCGCCGTGAGCGCGTACCCGGCCGACTCGAAGGCCGCGAACCCGAACCCGACGCTCGCGCCGAGCACCAGCCCGTCCCGCGTGGACTTGTGCACCAGGTGCCGCGTGAGCAGCGCCAGCGCACCGAGCTTGACCGCTTCCTCGATCAGCCCGACACCCACGAACAGCCACGGCGACGGATGCAGCAGGTACGACTCCAGCAGCGACGCGCCCAGCACACCGAGCACACCACCGACCGCGAACGTCCTGAACACGATCTCCCCGGTTACCTCACCGGAGTGGCTGTGCTCGAACGCCCAGGTCACGAACGTCGCCGGCACCAGGAAGCTGCCCAGCAGCACGATCGTCGGAATCAGGTTGGCGTTGCCGGTGAGGTAGGTGATCACCACCGTCGCCACCCACAGCGCCAGCCCCACGAAGAACATCCGCAACCACGACCTGCGCGTGCGAGGCGTGACTGGTCCGGGCATCACCATGGACGAGAGTTTCTCGTCCGATCGGAGCCGGAACGATCCGGGGTCAGTTGGTGACGGCGAGTGCGAACGGCAACACCGCGGGCACCCCCTCCTTCCTGAGCATCCGAGCGGCCACGGTCATGGTCCACCCCGTGTCGACGTGGTCGTCGACCAACAGGACTGGACCGTCCACCCTGGACACGTCCGGTGTCTCGCCGGACCGCACGAGGCCGGCCAGGCGCTGGGCGCTGTTGGCCCGGTGCGTCGACTCACCGAGCCACACGGTGCCGAGGAACGGCAGCCTGCCGATCGAGGCGATCCGGTGCCCGAAGCTGCCGACCAGGGTCGGACGCCTGCGGGAACCGACGGTCACCACGCCGACCGGACGCTCGTCCCAGCCCCACGCCGACAGCACCTTCACGCACGCCGCGAACACGTCCTCGGGGATCTCGCGGTCGGCGCCGTCGGCCAGCAGTTCGCGCAGCCGGGTGCCCCAGCCGATGTCGGTGAGGCGGCCCAGCGCCCTGCCCGTCGCCGCGACCTCCGACGGCGGGATCTTGCCGGACAGGGGCACGCCGATCGCGGCCATGCCGGTGGGCCACATCTTGCGCGGCGCCACGTCCAGCCCGGGCCGCAGCAGGCGTTCGCGGGCTGCGCCTGCCGCGGTCTCCGACACCTCCACCGACAACCGTTCGCCAGTGCAGTTGTCACAACGACCGCACTCGCGCGCGTGCGGGTCGTCGAGCTGGTCCTGCAGGAACTTCATGCGGCACGACGACGTGCGCAGGTAGTCGATCATCACCTGCTGCTCGGCCCTGCGCGCCTCGGCGATGCGCGCGTACCGGTCGCCGTCGTACTCCCACGGGCGCCCGGTCGCTTCCCAGCCGCCGCGCACCCGCCGGACCGCGCCGTCGACGTCCAGCACCTTCAGCACGACCTCGAGCCGGCTGCGGGACAGCTCGACCATCGGCTCCAGCGCCGCCGTCGACAGCGGTTTGCCAGAGGAGGACAGCGCCGACAGCACCTGCCGCACCACGACCTCGGCCGGGAAGGCCAGGGATGCGAAGTACGCCCAGATGTCGCGGTCCTCGTGGCCGGGAAGAAGGATCACCTCGGCGCGCTCGACGCCACGGCCCGCCCGCCCGATCTGCTGGTAATAGGCGATCGGGGAGGACGGCGCGCCGACGTGCACCACGAACCCGAGGTCCGGCTTGTCGAACCCCATGCCCAGCGCGGACGTGGCGACGAGCGCTTTGACCCGATTACCGAGCAGGTCCTCCTCGGCGCGTTCGCGTTCGGCGGCCTCGGTCTTGCCCGAGTACGCGGCAACGGGGTAGCCGCGGTCGGACAGGAACGCGGCGATGTCGTCCGCCGCGGCGACCGTGAGCGTGTAGATGATCCCGGAACCGGGCAGCCGGTCGAGCTGCTCGGCGAGCCACCCGAGGCGTGACTCGGCGGTGGGCAGCAGCGCGACCGAGAGCCGCAGGCTGTCGCGGTCCAACGGCCCGCGCAGCACCAGCGTGCCCTCGTCGGCACCGAGCCCCAGCTGCTCGGTGACGTCGTGGACCACGCGGTCGTTGGCCGTCGCCGTCGTCGCCAGCACCGGCACGCCCGGTGGCAGCTCCGTCAGCAACGTCCGCAACCTGCGGTAGTCCGGCCGGAAGTCGTGCCCCCAGTCCGAGATGCAGTGCGCCTCGTCGACCACGAGCATGCCCGCGGACGCGGTCAGCGAGGGCAGCACCGCGTCCCGGAAATCGGGGTTGTTCAACCGTTCCGGACTCACCAGGAGCACGTCGACGTCGCCGGCCGCGACCTGCTCCTGCACGGCGTCCCACTGGTCGGTGTTCGCCGAGTTGATCGTCACGGCGTGCACACCGGCCCGCGCCGCCGCGTCGACCTGGTTGCGCATCAACGCGAGCAGCGGCGAGACGATGACCGTCGGCCCCTCACCGAGCTGGCGCAGCAACGCCGTGGCGATGAAGTACACGGCCGACTTGCCCCAGCCGGTGCGCTGGACGACGAGAGCTCTGCGGCGCTGCGCCACGAGGGTGTGGATCGCCGTCCACTGGTCCTCGCGCAGCACCGCCTCCGGGCCCGCCAGTGCCCGCAGCCGTTCCTCGGCCAGCTCCCGCAACGCGATGTCGTCCATGGGGAGCAAGCTTGCCAGGCGGGTCTGACAATTGTGATTGTCGCAGGTCGTAAGCTGTCTGGCGTGACTGATGACCTGCGCGACCAGGTGCACTCGGCAGCCCGCCGCGCCCGCGTCGCCGCCGACGAACTCGTCCTCGCCACCCGCGAGCGCAAGGACACCGCGTTGCACGCGATGGCCACCGCTCTCCGCGAGCGCGCGCCAGAGATCATCGAGGCCAACGGGAAAGACCTCGAAGCGGGCAGGGCGGCCGGCCTGCCGGACAACATCCTGGACCGCCTCAGGCTCGACGAAGCTCGCATCGAAGGCGTCGCCGTCGGCCTGGAAACCGTTGCGGGACAAGCCGACCCGGTCGGTGAGGTGCTGCGCGGCGGCATCCTCCCGAACGGCCTGGAGCTCAAGCAGGTCCGCGTCCCGATGGGCGTCGTCGGCATGGTCTACGAGGCCCGCCCGAACGTCACGGTCGACGCCGCCGGTCTCGCGCTCAAGTCTGGCAACGCCGCGCTGCTGCGGGGTTCCTCGACCGCCGAGCACTCCAACACCACGCTCGTCGCCGTCCTGCGCGATGCACTCGAAAGCGTGAACCTGCCGGCCGACTGCGTGCAGCTGCTGCCGTGCCACGACCGGGCGTCCGTCACCCACCTCATCACCGCGCGCGGCCTGGTGGACCTGGTAATTCCGCGCGGTGGCGCGGGTTTGATCAACGCGGTCGTCGCCCAGGCGACGGTTCCCACGATCGAGACCGGCGTCGGCAACTGCCACGTCTACGTGGACGCGCACGCGGACCTCGACATGGCGGAAGCCATCGTCCTCAACGCCAAGACGCGGCGCACGAGCGTGTGCAACGCCGCGGAATCCCTTCTGGTGCACAAGGACGTCGCGGCCGAGTTCGTCCCGCGCATCACCAAGGCGTTGCAGCAGGAGAACGTGACCATCCACGGCGACGAGCAGTTCGCTCGGCAGGACGGCGTCACAGCGGCGACTGACGACGACTGGGGCACCGAGTACCTGAGCCTCGACATCGCCGCGAAGGTCGTGGATTCGCTGGACGAAGCGGTGAAGCACATCGCGACGTACGGCTCCGGCCACAGCGAGGCGATCGTGACGAACGACGTCGCGGCGGCAAGGAAGTTCACGACGCGGGTGGACGCGGCGGCGGTGTTCGTCAACGCCTCCACGGCGTACACGGACGGCGCGGAGTTCGGCATGGGGGCCGAGATCGGCATCTCCACGCAGAAGCTGCACGCCCGTGGTCCGATGGGCCTTTCCGAGCTGACGTCCTCGAAATGGGTCGTCTGGGGCGAAGGCCACACGCGTCCCAAGGCGTAGCCCTACGTTGGGAGACATGGCTCCCACCTACCCGTTCTCCGAAAACGACGGCCTGGCCCTCGATCCGACCTATGAACGTCTACGGCGTGAAGAGCCCGTCACGCGCGTGACGTACCCGTACGGCGGCGAGGGCTGGCTCGTCACGTCCTACGACGAGACGAAGTTCGTCCTGGGCGACCCGAGGTTCAGCCGAGCGCGAACGGTCGGCCAGGACGTGCCGAGGATGCAGCCGCTCATCACGCCGGGTGGGTCGATCCTCAACCAGGACGGCGCGGACCACGCGCGCATGCGCCGGTTGGTGTCGAAGGCGTTCACGGTGCGGCGGATCGAGGAGCTGCGGCCGCGCGCCCAGCAGATCACCGACGACCTGCTCGACCGCCTCGACAACCCCGCCGACCTGGTCGAGGGCTTCACCACGCCGTTCCCGATCACGATCATCTGCGAGCTGCTCGGGGTCCCGTTCGAGGACCGCGCCGAGTTCCGCGGGTGGTCGGACCAGGTGATGGCCACGGTCGGCGGCCACACGCCCGAAGAGGCGATGGACGGCATGCGGAAGCTGCACGCCTACTTCACCGATCTCGTCGCCAAGCGCCGTGAGCGCCCCACGGACGACCTGTACAGCGCGCTCGTCGCCGCCCGTGACAACGAAGACCGGCTGAGCGAGGAGGAGCTCGTCCGGTTCGGCATGACGTTGTTGGTCGCCGGCCACGAGACGACGGCGAACATGCTCGCCAACAGCGTTGTGACGCTGTTCGAGCACCCGGACGCCATGAAGCGCCTGCGCGAGGACCCGGACACGCTCCCGAACGCGATCGAGGAGCTGCTGCGGTTCATCCCGCTGGGCAGCGGTGCCGGCTTCCCCCGCATCGCGACCGAGGACGTCCAGGTCGGCGACGTGCTGGTGAAGGAAGGCGAGGCCGTGCTGGTCGTCGTGTCGTCGGCGAACCGCGACGAGTCGGTGTACCCGCAGAGCGACGAGCTGGACCTGGACCGCGAGGTGGGCCAGCACCTGCAGTTCGGGCACGGCATCCACTTCTGCCTCGGCTCGCAGCTCGCCCGGATGGAGCTGCAGGTCGCGCTGGGCACGTTGCTGCGCAGGATGCCCGGCCTGCGGCTCGCCGAACCGGTCGAGTTCCGCAAGGGATCGCTGGTCAGGGGGCCTTTGAGGCTGGTCGTCGCCTGGTGAGAAGAATCTTGGCCGAACCGCGTCACGGGGGAGCGGCGCGTGCGTTCCTCCGTTGCGCGGCTCTGCTTCGGGGTGGGCCGCGACCCGTACGGCCCGTCCTCCCCCAGGGCCGTCCGGTGTGATCAGCACGACGGGCGCTGGACCACGGGAGCGGTCCGGCGCCCGTCTACGCTGTTTCGATGCGCATCGGCGTCATGGGTGGCACGTTCGACCCCATCCACCACGGTCACCTGGTGGCGGCCAGCGAGGTGCAGGCCAAGTTCGACCTGGACCGCGTGATCTTCGTGCCGACGGGTCAGCCCTGGCAGAAGTCGTCGCGGGAGGTCTCGGCCGCCGAGGACCGCTATCTGATGACGGTCATCGCCACGGCGTCCAACCCCCGGTTCTCGGTCAGCCGGGTGGACATCGACCGCAAGGGCCCCACGTACACCGTGGACACGCTCAAGGACCTCAAGAAGCAGTACCCGGACGCCGACCTGTTCTTCATCACCGGTGCCGACGCGCTGGAGCAGATCCTGTCGTGGAAGCGCGCCGCGGACGCGTTCGAGCTGGCCCACTTCATCGGGGTCACCCGTCCGGGCTACACGCTGAACGACCATCACCTGCCGCCAGGAGCCGTGACGCTCATCGAGGTCCCGGCCATGGCGATCTCGTCCACCGGGTGCCGCGCGAGGACCGCTTCCGGCCAGCCGGTTTGGTATTTGGTCCCAGACGGTGTGGTCCAGTACATCGCCAAAACGGGCTTGTACTCCGAGTCGTAACCACGTTCGAGTGGATTTTGCGTGCATCCGTGGTCCCAGGGAGCCACAATCAGCGGGTTGTTGCTGGTTCGTGGAAGGCAAGACTTTGGCTACAGGCACCGTGAAGTGGTTCAACGCCGAGAAGGGGTTCGGCTTCATCGCCCCCGACGACGGCTCGGCTGACGTCTTCGTGCACTACTCGGAGATCCAGTCCAAGGGGTTCCGCTCGCTCGAGGAGAACCAGAAGGTCGAGTTCGAGGTCGGTCAGGGCCAGAAGGGGCCGCAGGCCCAGCAGGTCCGCCCGCTCTAAGCTCCGGCGCAGGTGAAGGCCACCTCAGGGCGCTGAGGTGGCCTTCGTCATGCTTACGCGCGAAGTAGTCGTTGGCGCTCGCCGGTACCCTCAGTAACTCGTGTGGGCGTATCGACGCTCGCCGGAAGTCAGAGGAGTGACGTGGCAGCCACCGACGAGGCACGACGGCTGGCGCTGGTCGCGGCGAACGCAGCGGCCGACAAGAAGGCGCACGACGTGACGGTGCTCGACGTCTCCGACCAGCTCGTGATCACGGACGTGTTCGTGATCGCGTCCGCTCCCAACGAGCGGCAGGTCGGCGCGATCGTCGACAACATCGAGGAGAAGCTGCGGGAGGCCGGTACCAAGCCGGTGCGCCGCGAGGGAGCCCGTGAGGGCCGTTGGGTGTTGCTGGACTTCGTGGACGTCGTCGTGCACGTGCAGCACACCGAGGAGCGCAGCTTCTACGGCCTGGAGCGGCTGTGGAAGGACTGCCCGCGCATCGAGTTCGAAGCGGACGTCCCCGCCGAGTCCACGGCCGAATGAGGTAGCTGATGGCCCTGAGCCGGCTCGTGCTGTGGCGGCACGGTGAGACCGACTACAACGCGACAGGTCGCCTGCAGGGGCACCTGGACTCGGCGCTCACCGAGACCGGCTTGAACCAGGCCCGCTTCGCCGTCCCGGTGCTCGCCGGGTTCGAACCGGAGATCGTGGTCGCCTCCGACCTGCAACGCGCGCGTGACACGGCTCGAGTTTTCACCTCATCAGCTGATGTTCCGCTGCGGATCGACGAGCGGCTCCGCGAGACCCACCTGGGCAAGTGGCAGGGGTTGAACCTGGCGGAGGTGGAGCAGGAGTGGCCGGGCGCGGTCACCCTGTGGCGCACCGATCCGACGTACACGCCGCCGGACGGCGAGTCGCGGGTGGAGGTGGCGGAGCGGGCCATCGAGGTGGTGCGCGAGGTGGACGCGGAGTTCTCCGAGACCGTCATGCTGTGTGCGCATGG
>Ga0070710_10000241_pt1 | contig 25663 bp, 32 predicted proteins | sample LARL52metaG_FD_65454 | JGI IMG/M metagenome (GOLD analysis project Ga0070710, IMG submission 65454) | Corn, switchgrass and miscanthus rhizosphere microbial communities from Kellogg Biological Station, Michigan, USA - LAR L5-2 metaG | ecosystem: Host-associated > Plants > Roots > Rhizosphere ...
CCCTGGATGTCGCCCTTCTTGAACAGGTCGAGCGTCTGCGCGTTCTCCACGTTCTGAACGGTGACCTGTCCGGTGAGGTTCTTACCCGCCAGGTACTTCTTCAGCGCCACGTCCTGGGTGTTCGCGAGCTGCGGCGTCGCGACGGTCTTGCCCTTGAGGTCCTCGACCGAGTTGATCTCGGGCTTGACCACCAGCGCCGCGCCGCCGGACGTGGCACCGGAGATCAGCTTGACCGCCTCGCCCTTGGACTTCGCGTAGGCGTTGATCGCCGGGCCGGAACCGATGTAGGCGATGTCGAGAGACTCGCCGAGGAGTGCGTTCACCTCGTCGGGGCCCGCGTTGAACGTCTGCGTCGTGAGCTTGGTGTTGCCGAGCTCCTTGGCGAACAAGCCCTTCTCGACGCCGATCAACGCGGCGGCGTGCGTGACGTTCGGGAAGTACCCGAGGCGAACCTCGGTCGCGGCACCCTTCGACTGGGCGACGGGCGCGTCCTCGGTGCCGCGGCGGCTGCAACCGGACAGTGCTGTCAGCGCGACGAGCGCGATGGCGACTGCGGGCTTGAGGTTCACGGGGATGCCTTTCAGGGACCGGGGGAGACGAGGGCGCGGTTGTCCTGGGCGGCGGTGTCGCCACCCTCGGTACAGCTCTCCGCGTCCAGCTCCGGCAGCGGCGCGCCGACCAGTCCGGCGGCGAGCGTGGACCCGTCGCTCGCGTCGATCACCAGGAAGGACCCGGTGCGCCGGCTGAAGCTGTAGTCGTCCAGCGGGACAGGCTCCGCGAGGCGCAGAGCCACTCGGCCGATCTCGTTGAGCTCCAGCGAGGCTGGACTGTCCACACTGGACAGCGTCTGCTCGTCGAAGCGGTCGCGCAGTTCGGTGACCATCGCCTGCACGGTGCGCGTGCCGTGCTTGACGAGGACTCGGGCGCCGGGACGGAGAGGCTTCTCCGCGAGCCAGCACAGCGTGGCGTCCAGCTCGTCGGTGACCTTGGGCTCGTTGCCCGCCACCGAGATCAGGTCACCGCGCGAGATGTCGATGTCGTCGGCCAGCAGCAACGTCACGGACTGGCCGGCCGCCGCCTCCGTCAGTTCGCCGTCCGCGGTGTCGATCTTCGTGACGGTCGAGCGGCGGCCCGACGGCAGCACGACGACCTCGTCGCCCGGCTTGACCGTGCCCGCCGCGACCAGACCTGCGTAGCCGCGGTAGTCGAGGTGCTCGGCGGTGCGCGGGCGGATCACGTACTGCACCGGGAACCGGAACGGCGCGTCGTACGGGTCGGGCTCGACCGGCACGTTCTCCAGGTGCTCCAGCAGGGTCGGGCCGGAGTACCACGGCGTGTTCGCGGACTTCTCCACGACGTTGTCACCGGCCAGCGCGGACACCGGGATCTCGACCACGGCGTCCTCGGTGTAGCCGAGCGCCGTGGCGTGCGCGGTGAACTCCTTGGCGATGCGGGAGAACGTCACCTCGTCGTAGTCCACGAGGTCGATCTTGTTGACCGCCAGCACCAGCCGGGGCACCCCGAGCAGCGCGAGAACCGCGGCGTGGCGGCGGGTCTGCTCGATGACGCCCTTGCGCGCGTCGACCAGCAGGACCGCCAGCTGCGCGGTGGAGGCGCCGGTGACCGTGTTGCGGGTGTACTGCACGTGACCGGGGGTGTCCGCGAGCACGAACGACCGCTTGGGCGTCGCGAAGTACCGGTACGCCACGTCGATCGTGATGCCCTGCTCGCGTTCCGAGCGCAGGCCGTCGACCAGCAGCGACAGGTCCGGGGTCGCGAGACCGCGGTCGGCGCTCGCCCGGTGCACCGCGTCGAGCGTGTCCGCGAGCACGGACTTGGTGTCGTAGAGCAGCCTGCCGACGAGCGTGGACTTGCCGTCGTCCACGCTGCCCGCCGTGGCCAGCCTCAACAGGTCGCTCATCTAGAAGTAACCCTCCCGCTTGCGGTCTTCCATGGCGGCCTCGGACAGCCGGTCGTCGGCCCGCGTGGCACCGCGCTCGGTCAGCCGGGACGCGGCGACCTCGGCGATCACCGCGTGGATGTCGGCGGCGTCGGACTCGACAGCACCCGTGCAGGAGCCGTCACCGACCGTGCGGTAGCGAACTGTCTTGCGCACCAGCGTTTCGCCGTCACGCGCCTTGCCCCACGGGCCTTCGGCGAGCCACATGCCGTCGCGCAGGTACACCTCGCGTTCGTGCGCGTAGTAGATGTCCGGCAGTTCCACGCCCTCGCGCTCGATGTAGTTCCACACGTCGAGCTCGGTCCAGTTGGACAGCGGGAACACGCGGACGTGCTCGCCGGGGCGGTGCCGGCCGTTGTAGAGGTTCCACAGCTCGGGGCGCTGGCGCTTCGGGTCCCACTGGCCGAACGCCGTGCGCAGGCTGAAGATCCGCTCCTTGGCGCGGGCGCGTTCCTCGTCCCGTCGTCCGCCACCGAACACCGCGTCGAACTTGTGCTGCGTGATGGAGTCCAGCAACGGCACGGTCTGCAACGGGTTGCGCGTGCCGTCCGGGCGTTCCTCCAGGCGGCCGTCGTCGATCCAGTCCTGGACCTTCGCGACCTCCAGCCGCAGACCGTGTTGCGCGACAACGCGGTCGCGGAACTCGATGACCTCGTCGAAGTTGTGCCCGGTGTCGACGTGCAGCAGCGGGAACGGCACCGGCGCCGGGTAGAACGCCTTGATCGCGAGGTGCAGCAGCAGCGTCGAGTCCTTGCCGCCGGAGAAGAGGATCACCGGCCGGTCGAACTCGCCCGCGACCTCGCGGAAGATGTGGATCGCCTCGGATTCGAGGCGCCCCAACGTGTCCAGAGTGGCTGTGCTCATCCGTGCAACCCGCATTCAGTCTTCGCCTGACCGGCCCACCGACCGCTGCGGGCGTCCTGCCCCGGCAGCGGCTTCGACGTGCACGGCAGGCAGCCGATGGAGGGATATCCCTCCTGCACCAGCAAGTTCTCCAAGATCCCCTTCTCGCGGATGTAGGCGTTGAACTCGTCATCGCTCCACGGCGCGATCGGGTTGATCTTCACCAGGCCGTTGCGCTCGTCCCACTGCACGATCGGCGTGTTCGCGCGCGTCGGCGCGTCCACGCGGCGAACGCCGGTGACCCACGCGTCGTACTTCGCGAGCTCCCGGCGCAGCGGCACGACCTTGCGCAGGTGGCAGCACTTCGCCGGATCCGACTGGTAGAGCAGGCCGAACTCGGCCTCCTGGTCGGCGACCGACTGCTCGGCGGCGGCGTTGACGATCCGCACGTCCGGGTAGACGACCCCGACCGCGTCGCGCACGCCGATGGTCTCCGGGAAGTGGTAGCCGGTCTCCAGGAACAGCACGTCGAAGTTCGGCTTCACCTTGGCTGCGAGGTCGATCAGCACTGCGTCCTGCATGTTCGACGCGACGATGTAGTTGTCGCCGAACGTGCGGGTGGTCCACTCCAGCGCCTCGACCGCGGTCGCGTTCGCCAGCTCCTCCTGAGCGGCTTCGGCGACGATCTTGAGGTTTTCCTTGAGGTCGCTCACTTCTTCACCTCCTGCGGCAGGTTCAGCCCGACGAACGAGACCTTGAAAACGCGGCGGCACCCGGTGCACAACCACGCGTAGCTGGGTTCCTCCTGCGGACGGAGGTCCTCGTCGCCGCAGTAGGGGCAGTAGAAGGGCGTCGCGCGTTCGCTCACCTCAGCGCACCCTCTTCCGCACGAGCGACCCACTGGGCGAACCGCTCGTCGGTTTCGCGCTGGGCGACGAAGTTCCGCACGACCCGCTCGACGTACTCGGGCAGCTCGTTCGCGGTGACCTTGTGGCCGCGCAGCTTCCGGCCGAACCCGGCGTCGAGGCCGAGGCCGCCGCCGAGGTGCACCTGGAAGCCCTCGACCTGGTTGCCCCGGTCGTCCGTGACGATCTGGCCCTTGAGGCCGATGTCCGCGGTCTGGATGCGGGCGCAGGAGTTGGGGCAGCCGTTGATGTGCACGGTGATCGGCGCGGTGACGCCGTCGACGATGTCCTTGAGGTTGGCTTCGAGCTGCGTGACGAGCTCGTTGGCGCGGGCCTTGGTCTCGACGATCGCGAGCTTGCAGAACTCGATGCCGGTGCACGCCATGATGCCCCGCCGCCACGGCGACGGGTCGACCTGCAGGCCCAGCTTGGCGAGGTCGCTCTTGAGCGTCGGGACCTCGGTCTCGGGCACGTCCAGCACGATGATCTTCTGCTGCGGCGTGAACCGGACGCGCTGCGAGCCCGCCCGTTCGGCGACCTTCGCGACCTCGACCAGGATCGAGCCGGAGACGCGGCCCGCGACCGGTGCGGCGCCGACGTAGTACAGGCCGTCCTTCTGCCGGTGCACGCCGATGTGGTCGAGCTGCTGGTCGAGGACCTCCGGCGCGGGGCCGTCGATCATCTTGCGCTTGAGGTACTCGTCCTCCACGATCTGCCGGAACTTCTCCGGGCCCCAGTCGGCGACGAGGAACTTGATGCGCGCGCGGTGCCTGAGACGCCGGTAGCCGTAGTCGCGGAAGACGCTGATGACCGCCTCCCACACGTCCGGCACCTCGTCGAGCGGCACCCAGGCGCCCAAACGCTTGCCCAGCATGGGGTTCGTGGACAGACCGCCGCCGACCCAGAGGTCGAAGCCGGGCCCGTGCTCGGGGTGGTGCACGCCGACGAACGCCACGTCGTGGATCTCGTGCGCGACGTCCTGCAGGCCGGAGATGGCGGTCTTGAACTTGCGCGGCAGGTTGGAGAACCGCGGGTCGCCGATGTAGCGCTCGAGGATGGTGTCGATCGCCGGCTGGCCGTTGACCACCTCGTCCTCGGCGATGCCCGCGACCGGCGAACCGAGGATGACGCGCGGGCTGTCACCGCACGCCTCCATCGTGGTCAGGCCGACCGCTTCGAGCTTCTGCCAGATGGTGGGAACGTCCTCGATCCGGATCCAGTGGTACTGGATGTTCTGCCGGTCGGTGATGTCGGCGGTGTCGCGCGCGTAGGTCTGCGAGATCTCGCCGAGAACCTTCAGCTGCTGCGTGGTCAGCGCACCGCCGTCGCTGCGCACGCGCATCATGAAGAACTCGTCGTCCAGCTCCTCCGGTTCGAGCGTGGCCGTGCGGCCGCCGTCGATGCCGGGCTTGCGCTGGGTGTAGAGGCCGTACCACCGGAAGCGCCCGCGCAGGTCGGCCGGGTCGATGGAGTCGAAACCGCGATGGGCGTAGATGTTCTCGATGCGGGTGCGGACGTTGAGCGGGTTGTCGTCCTTCTTGCTCCGCTCGTTGGGGTTCAGCGGCTCTCGGTACCCGAGCGCCCACTGCCCCTCGCCGCGACGCTGCTTGGCTCGCGGTGACGTCTGCGGCGGGACCATCGCCATCCTCCGGGGTTTTCGAGGCGCTGGATGCGCGTGCGAGCCCAGAGGTGCTGTGGTGGGGGTCTCGTCAGCGCACCAAGCGCCGACGGGAACAAATCAGCGCGCGGTTATGCCGTGCGACGGCACATCGCGCTGGAAACACGACGGAAGTCGACGTGGCGGCGGGCCACGAGGCGGACTCCGGTCGAATGCATGACCTCAGTGTGCCTCCCGTCCAGAGCATGGTCCACCGCCAACCGCATGCTGGGATTTCGCTGGGGAAGTTGACATTCTCGGCCGGTTTCGCAGAGTGATAGATCTGTCACAGACAGAGATGTGTCCTGGCTGGGCACCGCCGTTCGGGGGTCGTGGTGGACACTGAACGTCATGCCCTCCGCTCTGCCCGAAGGTGAGCCCGCGCCCGCCGACGGTTCGCTTCCCGCCTCCGCTCTGACCGGTGTCGGCTCCCGTCCGTTCGGCATCTACGTGCACGTGCCGTTCTGCGCGACCCGCTGCGGCTACTGCGACTTCAACACCTACACACCCGGCGAGCTGGGCACGTCCGCCTCGCCGGAGTCGTGGCTGGAGGGCCTGCGCCGCGAGCTCGACCTCGCCGCCTCCGTGCTGGACGGCGGCGTGCCCGCCTCGACCGTCTTCGTGGGCGGCGGTACCCCGTCGCTGCTGGGTGCTTCCGGCCTGACCGATGTGTTGGATGCGATACATCAGTCGTTCGGTCTAGCTCCCGGCGCCGAGGTCACGACGGAGTCGAACCCCGAGTCGACGTCCCCGTCGTTCTTCGAGGGCATCCGGTCGGCGGGATACACGCGGGTGTCGCTCGGCATGCAGTCGGCGGCCCGCCACGTGCTGGCCGTCCTCGACCGCAAGCACACGCCCGGCCGCGCCCTGGACGCCGCCCGAGAGGCCCGGTCCGCCGGGTTCGAGCACGTGAACCTGGACCTGATCTACGGCACGCCGGGAGAGCGGCCCGCCGATCTCGCCGCGTCACTGGAGACGGTCCTGGAGGCGGGCGTCGACCACGTGTCCGCCTACGCGTTGATCGTCGAGGACGGCACGGGTCTCGCCCGCCGCATCCGGCGCGGCGACCTGCCGATGCCGGACGACGACGTGCTGGCCTCGTCCTACGAGCTGGTCGACTCGACGCTGTCCGCGGCCGGCTTCTCCTGGTACGAGGTCTCCAACTGGGCCACCTCGGCCGCCGCGCAGTGCCGGCACAACGTCCTGTACTGGAAGGGCGCCGACTGGTGGGGCTTCGGCCCCGGCGCGCACAGCCACGTCGGCGGCGTGCGCTTCTGGAACGTCAAGCACCCGGCCCGCTACTCGTCCCTGCTGGCGGAAGGTCGCTCACCGGCCGCCGGACGCGAGGTGCTGTCGGACGAGGACCGGCGGGTGGAGCGCGTGCTGCTGGAGCTGCGCCTGGCCGAGGGACTGCCCCTGGACGTGCTCGACGACGCCGGCCGCGCGCAGGCCCGTGCGGCGGCAGCGGACGGCCTGCTCGAACCGCTCGGCGACCGCTGCGTGCTGACCGACCGCGGCCGCCTCCTGGCCGACGCCGTGGTGCGCCGCCTGCTGCCCTAACGCGCCCGGACGTCGTGCTGGCTGCGCACCTCGGTGACGACCTCGCCGCGCTTCTCGTACGTCACGGTGGCCCACCACAGGCCGTCCTGGCGTCTGGCGGGTTCCCAGACCAGCGTGCCCTCCCACCACCTGTCCTCGCTCAGCACCAGGCACGGCTTTCCCGGCGGGTCGTCGCCAGGAGGCGGCCGGAGCCACACCACGTTGTTCACGTCTCACCCCCGCATTTCTCGATGGTTTGGACCCTAGCGACCACCACCGACAAAAACAGGGCCACGACCGTTCGCATCCCGCGGAGTTCCACAGCGGGCACCAGGCAGGAAACCGGCTGGGTAAACTCGGTGAGCAAGGGACACGGAGGTGAACAGCGATGAACGCCGATGAGCGTCGGTTCGAGGTGTTGCGCGCCATCGTTGCCGACTACGTGTCCAACCAGGAGCCGGTCGGGTCGAAGGCTCTGGTCGAGAGGCACAACCTGGGGGTGTCGAGCGCGACCGTGCGCAACGACATGGCCGCGCTGGAGGACGAGGGCTACATCGCCCAGCCGCACACCAGCGCGGGCCGGGTGCCGACGGACAAGGGCTACCGGCTCTTCGTCGACAAGCTGAGCGAGATCAAGCCGCTCTCGCAGGCGGAGAAGCGGGCGATCCGCAGCTTCCTCGACGGGGCGCTCGACCTCGACGACGTCATGCGCCGCAGCGTCCGGTTGCTCGCGCAGCTGACCAGGCAGGTCGCGGTCATCCAGGTGCCGACCCTGTCCCGCGCGGCCGTGCGGCACCTCGAAGTGCTGCCGATCACACCCTCCCGGCTGATGCTCGTGCTGATCACCGACACCGGTCGGGTCGACCAGCGCATCGTCGAGCTGGGCGACGTGATCAGCGAGGAGGACACGGCGCACCTGCGCGCCCTGCTCAACCAGGCCATGGGAGGCCAGCGGCTGTCCGACGCGAGCGCCAAGGTCGCCGAGCTGCCCGAAGAGGTGCGGCAGGACCTGCGCGACCCGATGCTGCGGGTCGCGACGGTGCTGATCGAGACGCTCGTCGAGCACCCGGAGGAACGGCTCGTGCTCGGCGGCACCGCGAACCTCACCCGCAACGTCGCCGACTTCCCCGGCTCGCTCCGGCAGGTGCTGGAGGCGCTCGAGGAACAGGTGATCGTGCTCAAGCTCCTCGCCGCCTCCCGCGACCCCGGTCGCGTGCTGGTGCGCATCGGCGAGGAGAACGAAGCCGCGGAGATGCGCAGCACCTCCGTGGTGTCCATCGGCTACGGCAGCCGGGACAACCCGCTCGGCGGCCTCGGCGTCGTCGGGCCCACGCGCATGGACTACCCAGGAACAATGGCGGCCGTCCGCGCCGTTGCCAACTACGTCGGTGAGATCCTCACCGGCCGCTGACCTTCAACACCGCACACACGAGAACTTCTTGCTCTGAAAGATGAAGACGAAAGCGAACAAGGTGGCCAGGGATTACTACGGCATCCTCGGTGTCTCGCAGAACGCGACACAGGATGAGATCAAGCGCGCCTATCGCAAGCTCGCCAGGCAGCTGCACCCGGACGTCAATCCCAACGAGGAGGCCCGCTTCAAGGAGGTGACGGCCGCCTACGAGGTGTTGTCGAACCCCGAGAAGCGCCGCGTCGTCGACCTCGGCGGCGACCCGCTCGACTCCGGTGGCGGCGGCCGCGCGGGCGGTGACCCGTTCGCGGGCTTCGGTCTCGGCGACATCATGGACGCCTTCTTCGGCGCCACGTCCGGTGGCGGCCGCGGTCCGCGCAGCCGCGTGCAGCCCGGCTCCGACGCGCTCATCCGGCTCGACATGACGCTGGAGGAGTGCGCGGCGGGCGCCACCCGTGAGCTGACCGTCGACACCGCGATCCTGTGCGACCGCTGCCACGGCGCAGGCACCTCCGGTGACTCCAAGCCGATCCGCTGCGACACGTGCAACGGCCGCGGCGAGGTCCAGTCGGTGCAGCGCTCGTTCCTCGGCCAGGTCGTCACGTCGCGCCCGTGCCCGGTGTGCCGCGGCTTCGGCGAGGTCATCCCCGACCCGTGCCAGCAGTGCAGCGGCGACGGCCGCGTCCGCTCGCGCCGCACGATCTCCGTGAACATCCCCGCCGGCGTCGCCGAGGGCATGCGCGTGCGCCTCGCGGGCCAGGGCGAGGTCGGCCCCGGCGGTGGCCCGGCCGGCGACCTCTACGTCGAGGTCGAGGAGCACCCTCACGAGATCTTCGAACGCGACGGCGCCGACCTGCACTGCGTCGTGCAGATCCCGATGACGACGGCCGCCCTCGGCGCCACGCTGCCGTTGAAGACTCTCGACGGCGAGGAAGAGCTGCAGATCGACCCCGGCACGCAGCCGGGCACGCAGCTCGTGCTGCAGGGCCGCGGCATGCCGAAGCTGCGGTCCACCGGCCGCGTCGACGGCCGCGGCGACCTGCACGTGCACCTGGAGGTCATCGTGCCCACCAAGCTCGACGCCGCCCAGACCACGCTGCTGCGGGAGCTGGCCGAGCTGCGCGGCGAGAGCGAGCCTTCGTTGTCCCACAACGGCAAGGGCGGCGGCGGCCTGTTCTCCCGCCTGCGTGCCTCGCGCGGGCACCGGTGACCCTGCCGGTCTTCCTCGTCCCGGCGCTGCCGCCGGGCGAGGAGTTCGTGCTGGACGGACCGGAAGGCCGCCACGCCGCCACCGTGCGACGCCTGCGCGCCGGCGAGGAACTCGTGCTGTCCGACGGTTCCGGGACGCTGGTGCGCTGCTCGGTGGTCGCCGTCGAACGGGACGCGTTGTCGCTGCACGTCGTCGAACGCACGGTGGAACCCGAACCGGCCCCGCGCGTGGTGCTCGCCCAGGCCCTGGTGAAGGGCGACCGCGGCGAGCTCGCCGTCGAACTGGCCACCGAGGCCGGTGTGGACGGTTTGGTGCCGTGGCGCGCCTCCCGGTGCGTGGCGAAGTGGGAGGACGGTCCGCGCGGCGCGAAAGCCCTGGGGCGCTGGCGATCCACCGTTCGCGAGGCGGCGAAGCAGGCCCGTCGTTCGCGGGTGCCGTTCGTCGACGAACCCGTGAGCACGACACAGCTTTCCCAGCGCGTGTCGTCGTCGGCGTTGACGCTCGTGTTGCATGAAAGCGCGACCGAGCGCCTGGCCGACGTTCCGCTGCCCGATTCCGGAGACGTGCTGCTCGTCGTCGGTCCAGAAGGCGGAATCACGCCCGAGGAACTCGAAGCTCTGCGATCTTCGGGTGCGCGGATCGTCCGATTGGGCCCAACTGTTCTGCGGGCATCTACCGCTGCCGCGGTTGCTCTGGGTGCGCTCGGGGTACTTACCGCTCGCTGGTGACCCAGTTCACTCCGAAGGTGAACGTCGGATGGATTGGCTTGACGGAAGTTGTAGCGAACCGCAGGCCCGTGGGGTTACCCTTGTTCGCAGAGGGGCCGATTGGTCTATCCGGAAACGGAGTAGACGGTTAGGCCCTTCTGACCAAAGGACTCGCCGGACACCTCCCCCCTCGGTCCGGCGTCGGCGCCTCGTGGCGAAGCGACCCCCAGGCTTCGGACCGCGAGGCGCCCCTTTTGGTTTGGGCAAGGCTGCTCGGCGCTGGCGCGCCTTCGCTGCTTGCCCAAAAGGGTGTCTTTTGGGGGCCGAGCCCCCAAACCCCCAGCCGGGGCTGCGCCCCGGACCCCCGGAGGCCTTCGGCATTGGGCCTATTCTCGCGTAGCGTCTGCGTGTGCAGCGGATTGCTTACGGTGATCACCCCAGTCAATTTGGTGAGCTTTACGTTCCTGACGGTGCTGCCGAGGGTGCGGTTGTCGTCATCCACGGTGGTTTTTGGCATCAGCGGTATGGGTTGGAACTCGGGCGGCCGCTTGCCGAAGTGCTTGTCCGTGACGGATTTGTTGTTTGGAACATCGAATATCGGCGGGTTGGCGGTGACGGTGGGTGGCCGGTTACCGGACAAGACGTGTTGGCGGCGATTGACGCCGTCGACATCGGACCCGTCGTGACACTCGGACACAGCGCCGGAGGGCATCTCGCGGTGTGGGCGGCCAAGCACAGCGAGCGAGTGGTCGGAGCGGTGGCTCAGGCCGCGGTGCTCGACTTCACGAAGCACATCACGCACCGGGCATTGGAGCTCTGCACCGAGGAGCAGTTCGGGGAGGCCTCGCCGACGGCGTTGGTGCCGATCGGCAAGCCGGTCGTCTGCGTGCACGGTGATCGCGACGAGGACGTTCCCGTCGAGCAGAGCGTCGAGTTCTGCGCGGTGGAGCCGGCCGCGGAGTTCGTGGTGGTGCCCGGTGCCGGGCACATGGACGTGATCACGCCCGGCACCGAGGCCTGGGAGAGGTGCCGCGAGGCGGTCGTTCGGCTTGCGCGGGGCTGCTAGTGGTGCGTTTCGGAATGTCGGCGAGGTAATTCACGCTCAGCAGGGCGCCTCGCGGCACCGCCCCCACACCCCCGTACAACCAGTACGACGACGTGGGGGCGGCACCACGATGCACCCGTCTAGTCCGAAAATCCCCGGCCGCGAACTGGCCGAGGCGGTGTGGCGCATCGTGCGGCGGGACGGGATCGGCCACGCCTCGGTGCGCGGACTCGTTGCTGGGGTCCGCGATGGAGCTCTCGTACCGGCCGTTCCTCGTGCTGGTCGACGGGCTCAACATCCACCACCAGCTCGGGCCCGACGAGCTGACGGCGGCCGAGATGATCGAAGCCGTCGACGAGCACCTCGACCGTCTTTTCGCCTAGCGTCTTGGGGCATGTCCTGTCTGTTCTGCCGCATCCTCGACGGCGAGATCCCCGCGACGGTCGTGCACGAGACCAAGACGACCCTGGCGTTCCGCGACATCCAGCCCAAGGCGCCGGTGCACGTGCTGATCATTCCGCGCGAGCACGTGCCCAACGCCGTCGACCTGAACGGCGACCAGCTCGGCGACCTCTTCGCCGCCGCGAAGGAGGTCGCCGAGGGCGAGGACGTCTCGGAGAGCGGATACCGGTTGCTGTTCAACACCGGACCGGACAGCGGGCAGGAGGTCTTCCACGCCCACCTGCACCTGCTCGGCGGCGAACGGCTCTAGCCCAGGGCCTGCAGCAGCGGGGCGTGATAGCGGGTGCGGTCGCCCGGCAGCCGGTCCGCGTTCCTGACCATCCACGTCGGCGTGCCGTGCGACTTCATGCCGTGGGCCCGCACGAACGCCACGACTTCTGGGTCGTGCACGTCCACGCGCACGCTGCCGTTGCCGACGGCCGAGTCGGCGATGAGCGCGCACGCGGCGGCGGCGCTGTCGGCGATGACCGGGCCGATCAGGTACCGCTCCGCCCGCACCTGCCACCCGCCCGCGATGCCGTCCGGTGACACCCGGACGGTTCCGTTGGCGAGCAACCACTCCCACAGGAACGGTCGGGTGATGCCGGTGACCTTGGCGTCCAGCGCGACGAGGTCGTCGAGGTCGGCGCGCGTGGCGATATGCGATGTATTGGATATCGGGCCCGCGCTTTGACCAACGCTGAACACGCCGGTGTGGATGTCGGTGAAGCCGACGGCGTGGAAGCCCAGCTGCTCGTAGAGCGGACGGCCCATGTCCGTGGCGAACAACGTCGAGACGCCGGTATCCAATACATGGGATACGAGTCGGCGGCCGTGGCCCTCGCGCTCACGGCGCTGCGCGACGAGCACCATGCTGACCGACGTCAGCTCCGGGTAGCGCGTCGCGATCGTCGTGCCGGCCAGGCCCTCGTCGTCGAACAGGCCCCAGCCCTCGCCGTGCGTGAGCAGGAACCTCCACTTGTCCTCCTCGCGCGGCCACGACCGGCTCTCGGCCAGGTCGGAGCACGCGGTGAGGTCGTCGAACGTCAGTCGTCGCAGTTCCACAGATCCCCCAGGTCATCCCAGCGCGTGCGAAGCGGGCGCGAAGTACCGCGACCGGTCACCCGGCACGTCCTCGGCGCCGCGCACCATCAGCGCGCAACCACCTTCACGTTCCTCGAAGCCCCGCCCCAGCAGGAAAGCCGCCAGTTCGGCGGAGTCGGTGTCCACGCGCACCTTGCCCGCACCCGCGGCCACGTCGGCGATCAACTCGCCCGCCGCGGCGGGCGAGGGCGCGATCAGCGGACCGATCGTCAGGCCGTCCGGGTTCGGCCGGGTGGCGATGACGCCCGCGTCCGACGTGCGCACGACGTACGGCGCCGACGGAGCGAGCAGCCGCTCCCAGAGCGCGGCCCGCGAGTACCCGCTCACCTCGTGGTCGAGTGCGGCCAGCGACGCCGCGTCGGCCGCGGTGGCGAGCCGCGAGACACCGGCCGCGGTCCCGGTGAACTCGCCTTCGTACGAGGTCGTGCCCCCGACCGAGTGAAAGCCGAGCCTCGCGTACAGCGGTGTTCCCATCTCCGTCGCGTACAGCACCGAAGGACCGATATCCAATATATTGGTCATCAGCGCGGTGCCGATGCCCCGCCGCGCGGCCCACGAACCGACCAGCACGCCGCTGATCGCCTGCATCTCCGGGTACGGCGTCGTGAGCGCAGTGCCCAGCAACCCCGTCGCGTCGAACGCGCCCCACCCCGGACCCAGGGCGAGCATCAGCTCCCACTGGGCAGGCGTCCACGCCCAACCCCGGTCCGTGACGAGCTTCATGCACTCGGGTATGTCGTCGACACCAAGCCTGCGGATCTCCACAGGTCGTGAGCACACACGGTGAGCAATCCGGTAGCCACTCATTTTCGGCCGGACTAGCATCGACGGCACCAGATCCGAGCGACAGGAAGCAGGCCGGGGCCACGTGGCCGAAGAAACACAGCAGAGCACCAAGGAAGGTCAGTCCCGGTTCGCCGTGCCAGACGGCGCGGTGCTCAGCCTGCTGGGGTCGCGCGACGAGAACCTCCGGCTCGCCGAGGAGCTGCTCGACGCCGACATCCACGTCCGGGGGAACGAGATCACGCTGTCCGGCGACCCCGCCGACGTGGCCTTCGCGGAACGGGTCTTCTCCGAGCTCGTCACCCTCGCCAGCCGCGGCCAGGCGATCGACCAGAACACGGTCCGCCGCACCGTCGCGATGCTGTCCGCGAACACCGACGAGTCACCGGCCGAGGTCCTCAGCCTGGACATCATCAGCCGCCGCGGCCGCACGATCCGGCCCAAGACGCTGAACCAGAAGCACTACGTCGACGCGATCGACAAGAACACCGTCGTGTTCGGCATCGGCCCCGCCGGCACGGGCAAGACCTACCTCGCCATGGCCAAGGCCGTGCAGGCGCTGCAGGCCAAGCAGGTCAACCGGATCATCCTCACCCGCCCGGCCGTGGAGGCGGGCGAGCGGCTCGGCTACCTGCCGGGCACGCTCTACGAGAAGATCGACCCGTACCTGCGCCCGCTCTACGACGCGCTGCACGACATGGTCGACCCGGAGTCGATCCCGCGCCTCACGCAGGCGGGCACCATCGAGGTCGCACCCCTCGCATACATGCGGGGAAGGACGTTGAACGACGCGTTCATCATCCTCGACGAGGCGCAGAACACGACGCCCGAGCAGATGAAGATGTTCCTCACCCGCCTCGGCTTCGGCTCGAAGATCGTGGTGACCGGCGACATCACCCAGGTCGACCTGCCCGGCGGCCAGCGCAGCGGCCTGAAGGTCGTCAAGGACATCCTCGAAGGTGTCGACGACGTGCACTTCTCGGTGCTGACCAGCCAGGACGTGGTCCGTCACCGCCTGGTCGGCGACATCGTCGACGCGTACGAGAAGTGGCAGGTCGAGCAGGACGTCATCGACCAGAACGGACGACACCACGGACCCGGTGCACGCCGGGGGAACCAGCGCCGGGGACGATAGGCGTCGTGAGCATCGAGATCGCCAACGAGTCGGGTGTCGGAGTCGACGAGGGTTCCATCGTCTCCGCCGCCCGCTTCGCGCTGGACCGCATGGGCGTGAGCCCGCTGGCCGAGCTGTCCGTCCTGCTCGTCGAGCTGGACGTGATGGCCGACCTGCACGAGCGCTGGATGGACCTGCCGGGCCCGACGGACGTCATGGCCTTCCCCATGGACGAGCTGGACTCCGCGCGCCGGCCCGACGCGGCGGGCCTCGGCCCGGCGCTGCTCGGGGACATCGTGCTGTGCCCGGCGTTCGCCAAGGACCAGGCCAAGAAGGCGGGTCACAGCCTGCTGGACGAGCTGCACCTGCTGACCGTGCACGGCGTGCTGCACCTGCTCGGCTACGACCACGCCGAGCCCGCCGAGGAACGCGAGATGTTCACGCTGCAGAACCGCATCCTCGCGGACTTCCGCACCGCGCGGGACGAGGCGGAGCGGGCCGCGCACCAGCGCAGCACCGACGACAAGGTGCTCGGTGCCGTGGGCCTGGACGAGCAGAAACCTCTCCAGCATCCCGAAGAAGACTGACGCGCGATGAGCGGCAACCCAGCCAGCGTCATCGTGCTGGCCGTCTTGCTCGTGCTCGCCGCCGGTGTCTTCGCGTGTGTGGATGCCGCGCTCGGCACCGTGTCGCGCGCACGGGTGGAGGCGCTGCAACGGCAGGGGCAGTGGGGGACCGGGCAGTTGCTGCAGGTCCTCAACGACCGGCCGCGGCACGTCAACCTGTTGCTGCTGCTGCGGCTCTTCTGCGAGATGCTCGCGGCGGTCCTGGTCACGACGGTGTTCCTGCAGTACGAGGACGAGAACTGGCTCGCCGTTCTGTACTCGTGCCTGAGCATGCTCGTCGTGTCGTACGTGCTCGTCGGCGTCGGTCCGCGCACCATCGGCCGTCAGCACCCGTACGGCGTGAGCCTTCTCGCCGCGGGCACGGTGCGTCAGCTCGGCCGCGTGCTGGGGCCGCTGTCCAAGCTGCTGATCCTCGTCGGCAACGCCATCACGCCCGGCAAGGGCTTCCGCGAGGGGCCGTTCAGCTCCGAGGTGGAGCTGCGCGAGCTCGTCGACATGGCGCAGGAACGCGGTGTCGTCGACGAGGGCGAGCGCGAGATGATCCACTCGGTGTTCGAGCTGGGTGACACCATCGCGCGCGAGATCATGGTGCCGCGCACCGAGATCGTGTGGATCGAGCAGGCCAAGTCGCTGCGGCAGGCGCTCGCGCTGTCGTTGCGGTCCGGCTACACCCGCGTGCCGGTGATCGGCGAGAGCGTCGACGACGTGCTCGGCGTGGTGAACATCAAGGACCTCATGCGGGCCACGCTCGCCGAGGACGAGGCCCCGAAGAGCGTCGCCGAGCTGATGCGCCCGATGAGCTTCATCCCCGACTCGAAGCCGATCGCCGACCTGCTGCGCGAGATGCAGGTGTCGCGCAGGCACATGGCGATCGTGGTCGACGAGTACGGCGGAACCGCGGGCCTGCTGACCATCGAGGACATCCTCGAGGAGATCGTCGGCGAGATCACCGACGAGTCCGACACCGACGACCGCCCGCCGGTCGAGCACCTCGAAGACGGCGCCGTGCGGGTGAGCGCGCGCCTGCCGGTCGACGACCTGGACGCGTTGTTCGGCACCGAGCTGGACGACCACGAGGTCGAGACCGTCGGCGGACTGCTCGCGCAACGGCTCGGGCGCGTGCCCCTGCCCGGCACGGAGGCCGAGATCGCGGGTCTGCGCATGCGGGCGGAGGGCGGCAAGGACCTGCGCGGCCGCATCCGCGTCACCACGGTGCTCGTGCGCCCTGTGCAGAAGGAGAAGGAAGCAGAAGATGAGTGACCTGAACCCGGAGGACGCGAAGCTCGTCACGCTGGCGAGGTCCGTCCGTGCGCGCAACGGCGCCGCGGAGGGTGCGGCGGTGCGCGACCTCGACGGCCGCACGTACAACGCCTCCACCGTGGCGCTGCCGTCGTTGCAGCTCACCGCGTTGCAGGCCGCCGTGGCCGCCGCCGTGTCGAGCGGTGCGGAAGGCCTGGAGGCGGCGGCCGTCGTCACCGAGGCGTCCGAAGTGGACGCCGGCTCGCTGGCCGCCGTGCGCGACCTGACGCAGAGCGGTCCCGTGTTGCGGGCAGACGCGTCCGGAGAGGTCAAGGAAGTCCGCTGAGCGCTTTGAGCGACAATGGGCGAATGGATGGTTACCGCTCCGGGTTCGCGTGCTTCGTCGGCCGCCCGAACGCAGGGAAGTCGACGCTGACGAACGCACTGGTGGGCACGAAGGTCGCCATCACCTCGAACAAGCCGCAGACGACCCGCCACACGATCCGCGGCATCGTGCACCGGCCCGACGGCCAGCTGGTGCTCGTGGACACGCCCGGTCTGCACCGGCCGCGCACGCTGCTCGGCCAGCGGCTCAACGACCTGGTGCGCGAGACGTGGTCGGAGGTCGACGTCGTCGGCTTCTGCGTGCCCGCGGACCAGAAGGTCGGGCCCGGTGACAAGTTCATCGCCGCCGAGCTGGAGAAGGTCGCCAAGCGCACGCCCGTGGTCGGCATCGTCACCAAGACCGACCTGGTGTCGCCGCAGCAGGTGATGGAGCAGCTGCTCGCGCTGCAGAAGGTGATGGAGTTCGCCGAGATCATCCCGGTGTCCGCGGTCGACGGCTTCCAGGTCGACAAGCTGAGCGACCTGCTGCTGCAGAAGCTGCCGGAGGGCCCGCAGCTGTTCCCGGACGGCGACCTCACCGACGAGCCGGAGCAGACCCTGGTCGCCGAGCTGATCCGCGAGGCCGCGCTGGAGGGCGTGCGCGATGAGCTGCCGCATTCCATCGCCGTGGTGGTGGAGGAGATGCTTCCGCGCGAGGGTCGTGACGACCTGATGGACATCCACGCGTTCGTGTTCGTGGAACGGCCGTCGCAGAAGGCGATCATCCTGGGGCACCGGGGTGAGCGGCTCAAGCAGGTCGGCATGACCGCGCGCAAGCAGATCGAGGCGCTGCTGGGCACCCGCGTGTACCTCGACCTGCACATCAAGATCGCCAAGGACTGGCAGCGCGATCCGAAACAGTTGCGCCGCCTGGGATTCTGATGGCGAATCTGTACCGCGACACCGGCATCGTGCTTCGCGTGCAGAAGCTCGGTGAAGCGGATCGGATCATCACCTTCCTGACCCAGCGGCACGGCAAGCTGCGCGCCGTGGCGAAGGGCGTGCGCCGCACGTCGTCGAAGTTCGGTGCGCGGCTGGAGCCGTTCTGCCACGTCGACGTGCAGTTCCACCCCGGCCGGTCGCTCGACATCGTCACGCAGGTGCAGACGCTCGACGCGTTCGGCGTGGGGATCGTCAACGACTACCAGCGCTACACGGCCGCGTGCGCGATCCTTGAGACCGCCGACCGCCTCACGGCGGAAGAGGGCGAACCGGTCGTGCGGCTCTATCTGCTCGTCACGGGTGCGCTCAGGGCGTTGGCCGCTGCGGAGCGTGACCCGTCGCTGCTGCTGGACGCGTTCCTGATGCGTGCCATGGCGTTCGCCGGATGGGCGCCTGCTGTGAACGAGTGCGCGAAGTGCGGCACACCGGGGCCGCACCGGGCGTTCAGCGTCCAGGCCGGCGGCACGTGCTGCCCGAACTGCCGCCCGCCGGGCTCCGCGTCGCCGTCCGCGGACACGCTCACGTTGCTCTCCGCGCTGCTGCACGGCCAGTGGGGCGTGGTCGACGAGATTCCGCACGTGGCCCGCCGGGACGCGAGTGGCCTGGTCGCGGCGCACCTGCAGTGGCACCTCGAACGGCAGCTGCGTTCGTTGCCGTTGGTCGAGCGAAAGGCGAAGCCGGAGGACGGCTAATCTGGCGGCCACCCGATCGTTCGAAAGGATGCCGAGCCTCATGCTGCGTCGCCGCCGCTCCGAACGCGAGAAGCGCGTCCCGCGCCCGCCGGAGCCGCACCCGTCCGGCGCGACGCCCCCGGCGATCCCCGCCGAGTTCGTGCCCAAGCACATCGCGATCGTGATGGACGGCAACGGCCGCTGGGCCAACCAGCGCGGGCTGTCGCGGGTCGAGGGGCACAAGCGTGGCGAGCAGGTCGTCGTCGAGGTCGCCAAGGGCGCGATCGAGATGGGCGTGAAGTGGCTGTCGCTGTACGCCTTCTCCACGGAGAACTGGCGCCGCAGCCCAGAAGAGGTCCGGTTCCTGATGGGCTTCTCCCGCGACGTGATCCACCACCGCACCGACGAGCTCGACGAGCTCGGTGTGCGGGTGCGCTGGGCGGGGCGCCGGCCGCGGTTGTGGCGCAGCGTCATCAAGGAGCTGGAGGTCGCCGAGGAGCGCACGCGCGACAACGACGTGCTGAACCTCGCGATGTGCATCAACTACGGCGGCCGCGCCGAGATCGGTGACGCCGCCCGCGAGATCGCGCGGCTGGCCGCCGCCGGGCAGCTCAACCCGGACAAGGTCGACGAGAAGACCATCGCGCGCTACCTCTACCAGCCCGAGATGCCGGACGTGGATCTGTTCATCCGGCCGTCCGGTGAGCAGCGCACCTCCAACTTCATGCTCTGGCAGTCCGCGTACGCCGAGCTGGTGTTCCAGGACATCCTGTGGCCCGACTTCGACCGCCGGCACATGTGGCGCGCTGTCGAGAAGTTCGCCGAGCGCGACCGCCGCTTCGGTGGTGCGATCGACAAGCCCGATTCGGAGGTGTCGTGAACGCGAGCGGTGAGGCTCTCGAAGCCGCGCGCAAGGCGCTGGAGCTGTTCCACGACGTGTCAGTGGACGACGACGGCGCGTTGAGCTTCCGCCACGGCGATGTGCCGTGTGCCGTGCAGGGCATGGAACTGGCCGAGGGCCTGACCGTGCTCTCGTTGACGGTCGTGGTCGCGTGGGACCTGGTCGGCGACGTGGCCACGTGGGTGGCCGAACGTGCAGGTCAGGGCCTTTTCGGCACGCTCGGCGTCATCTCCTCTGAGCGCGGCACGGACGTGATGCTGCGCTACGCGTTCCCGGCGGACGGCCTCAAGCCGGAGCCGCTGAGCACGCTGCTCATGCTGGTCGTCTCGACCGCGTCGCAGGTGCGCGGCGAGCTCCTCTCCCGCTTTTCTTGAGAAAGGACCCCTCGATGGGTGGCGTGATCATTTACGAGCCGGAAGAGGACTCGGACGTCAACGAGTTCCCGTGGACCGTCACGTTCGAGCCGTCGGGCGGTGACGACTGGGACTCGTTCATCTGCGGCCCGTACGAGCGCGACCACGCCGTCGCGCTGGCCGAGGCCGTGGCCCTGGACGACGCCGAGGGCGGCGTGCTGGCCATCGTGAAGCCGATGCTGCCCGCGCTGAGCGCCGAGGACGTCTCCGCGACGATCGACGAGCTGCGCGAGGCCGCCCTCGAAGAAGAGGACGCCGAGGAGACGGTCAACGGCACGCCCGTCGACTTCGACGACGACGATGACCTCGAAGAGGAAGAGGCCGAGTTCGCCGAGCCGCCGTCGCCCGAGGAGATCCGCGAGGGCATGGCCCGCACCTACCGCAGGCTGCTCGACCTGGACTCGGAACTGGACTCTGAATGACGATCACCGGCGAGATCCGTTCGTCGAAGCGGCGCTCCGGCCCGCCTCGGTTGAAGATCACGTCGTTGGAGGTGCTGTGCGGGATCCTCGTTCTCGCACTGCTCTTCCAGTCCAGGCTCGTCGATCTCCTGGACGTGCCGAAGCTGCGCACCGCGTCGACCGTGTTCGTGGCGATCTGCGTGCAGGCCATGCCGTTCCTGGTCCTGGGCGTGCTGATCTCGGGTGCGATCGCGGCGTTCGTGCCGGCTTCGGCGTTGCGTCGGCTGCTGCCGTCGAAGGCCGCGCTGGCGGTGCCGGTGGCCGGTATGGCCGGTGTGGCCCTCCCCGGCTGTGAGTGCGCGTCGGTGCCGGTGGCCCGGCGGCTGATGCAGCAGGGCGTCGCTCCCGCGGTGGCGCTGACGTTCCTGCTGGCCGCGCCCGCGGTGAACCCGATCGTGCTGGTGGCGACGGCGGTGGCGTTCAACGACACCCCGATGATGGTCGTCGCCCGGCTCGTGGGGTCGCTGCTGACCTCGATGGTCATGGGCTGGCTGTGGGCGCGGTTCGGCAAGGCCGAGTGGATCGCCGAACGCGCACTGGCCCGCCTGCAGGACGACGACACCGGCAGCTCGAAGTGGACCGTCTTCGCCGAGAGCGCGCGGCACGACCTCGTGGACGCCGGTGGCTTCCTGGTGATGGGCGGGCTGTTCGCGGCGGCGTTCAAGACGTTCGTGCCGGTCTCGTGGATGGCGACGATCGGCGGCCAGGTCGTGCTGGGCGTGGTCGTGATGGCGTTCCTCGCGCTCCTGCTGGCGTTGTGCTCCGAGGCCGACGCCTTCGTGGCGGCGGCCTTCTCCACGCTGCCGCTGCTGCCCCGGCTGGTGTTCCTGGTCGTCGGCCCGGCCGTCGACGTGAAGCTGTTCGCGCTGCAGGCGGGTACGTTCGGCAAGTCCTTCGCCCTCCGGTTCGCACCGGCTACCTTCGTAGTGGCGATCTTGTGCGCAGTCGTGACCGGGGTGGTGCTGCTGTGAGGCGGGAAACTCAGAACATCCTGCTGGTCCTGCTCGGCGGTGCGCTGCTGAAGATCAGCTTCTCGGGCCTGTACCTGCGGTACGTGAAGCCGGGGCTGCTGCCCCTGCTGATCGCCGGCGGGGTGGTGATGATCGGGCTGGCGCTGTTCGCGATCCTGCGCGACATCCGGCGCGGCAAGCCGGTCGAGGACGACCACGATCACGCTGACCACGAGCATTCGCACTCGTCCCGGTCGACGTGGCTGTTGCTGCTGCCGGTGCTCGCGGTGTTCCTGATCTCGCCGCCCGCGCTGGGCGGGGACGTCGTGGGCTCGACCGCCTCGGCGAACCAGACGCAGCGCACCCGCAACCTGCTGGGCGACCTGCCGTCCGGTGACGTGATCCCGCTGTCGATGACGGAGTTCATCACCCGCACAGCGTGGGACGAGTCCGGCACCCTCGACAACCGGCGGGTGAAGCTGACCGGCTTCCTCACGCGTGCCGAGGGCACCACCTACGTCGCCCGCATCGCGATCTCGTGCTGTGCCGCGGACGCCCGGCCGTTGAAGGTGAAGCTGACCGGAGACGTGCCGTCGCTGCCGAACGAGCAGTGGGTCGAGGTGATCGGGTCGGTCGTGCCGAAGTCGGCGAACGAGAAGAACTCGTGGGTGCCGAGCTTCACGGTCGCATCGTTCACCGCGGTGGCGCAGCCGGTCGAGCCCTACGAGAGCTGAGCGCCAAGCCCACTGATATATCGGATATCAGTGGGCTTGGGGTCACTTGAGGCCCTTGGCCGTGCACTCCGCGCACGTGCCGAAGATCTCGACGGTGTGGCTGACCTCGGAGAAGCCGTTCTCGGCCGCCACCCGGTCCGCCCACTTCTCGACGGCAGGCCCCTCCACCTCGACCGTGCGGCCGCAGTGGCGGCACACGAGGTGATGGTGGTGGTGGGCCGAGCAACGGCGGTAGATCGCCTCGCCCGAGTCGGTGCGCAGGACGTCGACCTGGCCCGCGTCGGCCAGGGACTGCAGGGTGCGGTAGACCGTGGTCAGGCCGATGCCCTCGCCGCGGCGGCGCAGTTCCTCGTGCAGTTCCTGGGCGCTGCGGAAGTCGTCCAGCTGGTCGAGCAGGTTCGAGACGGCCGTGCGCTGCTTGGTGGACCTCAGTCCGGTCACAGTTTCTCCTCGACGTGCGTCACCGCGTCCACCACGATGTGCGCCAGGTGCTCGTCCACGAGCCGGTAGACGACCTCGCGGCCGTGCCGTTCGCCGTGCACCACGCCCGCGGACTTGAGCACGCGCAGGTGCTGGCTGATCAGCGGCTGGGCCACACCCAGCGCCTCGACCAGCTCGTGCACGCAGCGGTCGTGTTCGCGCAGCTGCAGGACGATGGCGATGCGGACCGGGGCGGCGAGCGCGCGCAGCAGGTCGCCCGCCTCGGCGAGCGTGTGGGCGGCTCTCGGCGGGGCGGGCGCGGGGGCCTCGCGTTCGGGGGAGTGCTCGCCGTGCAGCTGGACGGTCATGGCGGCGCACCTCACCTGGTAGGGATTTTCACAACCAATTCTACGGTGATGACCAGCAGCACGAGCAGGACCACCACGCGCAACGTGCGCTGAGCTGGGGAAAGCAGCTTCCAGGTGGCAGCCAGCAGGATGACGGCGCCGACGACGAGGACACCCAGGAGGGCCGCGCCGAGGGGTCCGCCGACCAGCACGCCGGTGATGAAGAGGCCGAGCACGACCACGAACGCCACCACCGGGCGCACGCGCGCCAGCGGGCCGTCGCCGGGCAGGAGAGGGCGCTTGGACGTCACCGTGCCATCCTTGCACTGTGCTGCTCGTGTGCCGTTTCCGCGTGTCCGACCCCGAGGCGTTCACTTCCCGGGTCAGGCGGGCGTTGGAGCTTCTGACCGCCCAGCCGGGGTGCCGCGGGGGCACGCTGGCGCGGTCGACCGACGAGGACGACCGCTGGGTGCTGATGGTCGAGTTCGAGTCCGTGGTGGCCTACCGGCGCGCGATGTCGCCGTTCCCCGTGCGCGAACACGTCGTGCCGCTGCTGTCCGAGGCGCTGACCGACGAGCCCGCGATGTACGAGCCGACGCTGACCAGCGCGAACGGCGAGGTCGAGGAGCACACGAGCCTGCTCGCCGAGGACGCGTTCACGGTGCGGCTCGGCGAGGCGGCCGGTCCGGCTAGGCCTCGCTAGCGATCTTGGTCATCTCCGCGAGGAACTCCTCGTCCGAGCCTTCCGGCAGCAGCTCCAGCGCCCTGCGGGCCGCCTCGGCGGCTTCGGTGGAACGGCCGAGGACGTGCAGCGTCTTGGCTTTGCCGTACGCCGCGTACGGAGCGGGCGTCTTCTCGAACGCCGCCAGCGCCTCCTCGTAGCGCTCGTGCTCGAAGTAGTACCAGCCCACGTTGTTGTGCAGCGGGCCGAGCCAGTGGGAGAGCTCGGGGTGCTCCTCGATCAGGTCGAGGCCCACCTGCGTCCACTTCTCCGGATCGTCGACGAGGGCCACCATGTGCGCCGCGTCCGCCGCGAACCACAGGTCACCGCTCTTCTTCGCCAGCACGAACGCCGCCACGAACAGCGGTTGGGCCGCCTCGGGATCGCCGCCGGAGCGGTACAGCCTGCCCCGTTCGAGCAGCGCGCGGACCCGTCCCACCGACTCGGGGCCGACGAGCGCCTCCGCCTCGTCGACGAGAGCGTGGCCTGCGGCGAAGTTGTCCCGCAACCCCTCGACGCGGGCGAGCTGGGTCAGCACCTCGGCACGCTCGTCGTCGGTCTCGACGTCGCCCAGGAACGCGCGGAACCTCGCCTCGGTGCCGTCCAGGTCGGCGAAGTCCCACAGCTCTCGCAGCCGGTCTTCCATTCCTGCAGGGTAAGGCTCCGGTCGCCCGTTCGGGGCGCAACGTGACGGGCTAGGCTTGAGCCCCCGATTCTCATTCCCCCGATGGAGTTCCCGTTGGCCGCCGATCGCATCGATACCGTTGTCAGCCTCTGCAAGCGCAGGGGGTTCGTCTACCCGTGCGGGGAGATCTACGGCGGTACCCGCTCGGCTTGGGACTACGGACCTCTGGGCGTCGAGCTCAAGGACAACATCAAGCGCCAGTGGTGGAACTTCATGGTCCGCGGCCGCGAGGACGTCGTGGGCCTGGACTCGTCGGTCATCCTGCCGCGTGACGTGTGGGTCGCCTCCGGTCACGTCGAGGCGTTCGTCGACCCGCTGATCGAGTGCGAGTCGTGCCACAAGCGGTTCCGCGCGGACACCCTGTCCGAGGAGTACGCCGAGCGCACCGGCAAGGAGGTCGCCGAGGGCGACGTGTCGGACGTGCCCTGCCCCAACTGCGGCGTGCGCGGCCAGTACACCGAGCCGAAGATGTTCAACGGCCTGCTCAAGACGCACCTCGGTCCGGTCGAGACCGAGGAAGGCCTGCACTACCTGCGCCCCGAGACCGCGCAGGGCATCTTCACGAACTTCCTGAACGTGCAGACGACCTCCCGCAAGAAGCCGCCGTTCGGCATCGGCCAGATCGGCAAGTCGTTCCGCAACGAGATCACGCCCGGCAACTTCATCTTCCGCACCCGCGAGTTCGAGCAGATGGAGATGGAGTTCTTCGTCGAGCCGGGCACGGACGAAGAGTGGCACCAGTACTGGATCGACGAGCGCACCCGCTGGTACACGGACCTGGGCATCGCGAAGGAGAACCTGCGGCACTACGAGCACCCGCAGGAGAAGCTCTCGCACTACTCGAAGCGCACCGTCGACATCGAGTACCGCTTCCAGTTCGGCGGTCAGGAGTGGGGTGAGCTGGAGGGCATCGCGAACCGCACCGACTACGACCTCACCACGCACTCGAACGCCTCCGGCGTCGACCTGTCGTACTTCGACCAGGCCACCAACTCGCGCTACAAGCCGTTCGTCATCGAGCCGGCCGCCGGTGTCGGCCGTCCGATGATGGCGTTCCTGCTGGAGGCGTACGTCGAGGACGAGGCCCCGAACGCCAAGGGTGGCGTGGACAAGCGCGTCGTGCTGAAGCTCGACAGGCGGTTGGCGCCGGTGAAGGCCGCCGTGCTGCCGTTGTCGCGCAACGCCGAGCTGTCCCCGAAGGCCCGCGACCTCGCCACCGCCCTGCGCCGCCACTGGAACGTCGACTTCGACGACGCCGGCGCCATCGGCCGCCGCTACCGCCGCCAGGACGAGATCGGCACGCCGTTCTGCGTGACGGTCGACTTCGACACGCTCACCGACCACGCCGTGACGGTGCGGGAGCGCGACACGATGTCGCAGGAGCGGGTGGCGATGGACCAGCTGGAGTCGTACCTGGCCGCACGCCTCATCGGCTGCTGAGCTCGGTCAT